>Ga0256839_1002210_pt1 | contig 22146 bp, 18 predicted proteins | sample 354166metaG_FD_185968 | JGI IMG/M metagenome (GOLD analysis project Ga0256839, IMG submission 185968) | Hydrothermal vent microbial communities from Mid Atlantic Ridge, Atlantic Ocean - 354-166 | ecosystem: Environmental > Aquatic > Marine > Hydrothermal vents | place: Atlantic Ocean: Mid... | reverse complement strand
TGCCGATATCCAGCACTTTGGGTGCGGAGGCCCCGCCCCGGTGCGACCGAAAGACCTCAATGCTCCATGCACCCAGGGCTACGGCATCGCTGCCCACTTTCATGGCGCAGCGGTCCTGCCGAATTTCGAATCTCTTAAACCGGAAAAGCGAATTGCCCATGATGCAAAACTATCGCACACGATAGATTTCTTTTTTTGAGCACCCATTGCAGCAAAACGGCAATAGAAAGGACTTTTCCGGCCTGAGCTGCGGAGTGTTGTAAAGAAGCCTCGCTCCGTGGAAATTAAATCATGTGAAGTGCCGGGAACAGGAGGATTAACATATAACTTGGATTTAATACTTCCTCTTAACGCTGGCATACACGCTCAGGTATGGTCAAGTTTTAAAATACGATCTTCTGCGCAGGGGAATGCCCTAAAGCATAATGATACCTTCAATCTCTCCGGCCTGCTTATAGCGGTCAATTACTTTCTCCGCATTGTACATGTAAGGTTTGGCAGTCACACTGGCATAATTGCCGTTTTTGGAGATTTTGGTCTCTGTGTCCTCTTTTGCAAACATGGCCAGCAACTCGTCAAGACCGGCCAGGGGGACGATAAATTTATACATGTAAATAGCAGGCCACTCAAGCATTTCAAGCTGTTCGCGCAGGCCCTCGTATCCATCCTTTTCCATATCCGCCTGATTTCTTTTTATGAATATCCAACATTTAACAAATGTTATGTGTTTAATAGTTCAACGCTGTCGTCTTTCCTTTATAGTTTTATGTCCCGAATATGAGGTTACAGGTATTAGTCGCATTTATCATCCTACTTTTTGATTTCAGGCCACACGACAACAAGCAGATGGCTTCTGTTTATCCGCCTGTTTTGTCGCCGGAAACGCTCATGCCAAAGGACAGCTTTGCAGCCGATCCCCTGCCCGAAACGCTTTCCGCCCGCATTGACCGCTTCTTTTCGAAACGGGCTGCATGGCATCAGTTTAACGGTGTCGTACTCTTTGCCAAAGACGGCAGGGTATTCAGCAAGGCCTACGGATTTAAAAATCTTCGCACGAGAGACAGCCTGAACATCCATACGAGCTTTCAACTGGCCTCGGTATCCAAACCGCTGACGGCCACTGCCGTCTTGCAACTCATCGAAAAAGGGAAGCTGCATCTGGATGATCTGATTGACCGGTACCTGCCTGATTTTCCGTATCCGGGCATCACCATAGAAATGCTGCTGACCCACCAAAGCGGGCTTCCCAACTATTTGTACATCACCGATGACAACTGGGATGATGAAGAAATTCCCTTAAGCAACCAGGAAGCCTACGAGATATTCCTCTGCGAGCAACCCCTCCGCTATTACCGGCCCGGCAGGCGCTACAATTACTGCAACACCAATTACTTCCTTCTGGCCAACATTGTAGAACGGGTGAGCGGTCAGAGTTTTCCGGAGTATATGGAAGAAAATATTTTTAAGCCGGCCGGCATGCATGACGCTTTTGTTTTCTCGGATGGCTGTTACCGCGAACACGAGAATGTGGCATTGGGACATAAAAGCAACAGGCGGCCTTATCCGGAGTATTACCTGAGCAGCGTCTATGGCGACAAAAGCATTTACGCTTCGGTTCTCGACCTCTATGCCTTTGACCGTGCGCTTCGCGAGGGCATTATTCTTTCGGACAGCATGCAAAAGCAGGCCTATACGGGCCATCTTTCAAGATGGTATGCCAACAGGCAATACGGCTACGGATGGCGTATCAAAGCCGGGCAAAAAGACATCGTCTATCACAACGGGTGGTGGCAGGGCTATCGTTCTACTTTTATCCGTGACCTTGGCAATGACATCAGCATCATCATACTGAGAAACACCCTCCATGGTGCTGCGCTGAATCAGGATTTCCTCCTCGGCCTGCTGAAAGAAGACAACCCCGTCTGATTGCGGAGCCTTATACACTTACATATTTCTTCTGTAGCGCCCGCCCACTTCAAACATTGCCCCGGTCAGCTGCCCTATTGAACAGTACTTGGTGGCCTCCATCAGCGCTTCAAATACATTGTCATTCTCAAGGGCGGTATCCTGAATTTTCTTTAGGTGTTCACGTGCTTTCTCCCGGTGAGCGCTTTGAAACTCCCGGAGGCGAAGGATCTGGTCTTCTTTTTCCTCCCCGGTGGCACGTATTACCTCCCCGGGCAATACCGTGCCCGCCCCGTCTTTGCGCAGAAAAGTGTTTACTCCCACAATGGGCAATTGCCCGCTGTGTTTCAATTGCTCGTAATAGAGGCTTTCTTCCTGGATTTTGCTTCTTTGATACATGGTTTCCATGGCCCCGAGCACACCTCCTCTTTCGGTGATGCGGTCGAATTCCATCAATACGGCCTCTTCCACGAGGTCGGTTAGCTCTTCAATGATAAAGGCCCCCTGAATCGGGTTTTCATTGCGGGCCAGGCCAAACTCCTTGTTGATGATAAGCTGAATGGCCATGGCTCTGCGCACGCTTTCTTCGGTAGGTGTGGTGATGGCCTCGTCATAGGCATTGGTGTGAAGCGAGTTGCAATTGTCATAGATGGCATAAAGTGCCTGCAAAGTTGTCCGGATGTCGTTGAAGTCAATTTCCTGGGCATGCAGCGAGCGGCCCGAGGTTTGGATGTGGTATTTAAGCATTTGTGCCCGCGGGCCGGCTCCGTATTTTTTCTTCAGCGCCTTGGACCATATTCTGCGCGCCACCCTGCCGATTACGGCATATTCGGCATCCACTCCGTTTGAGAAGAAGAAAGAAAGGTTGGGCCCGAAGTCATTGATATCCATCCCCCTGTTGAGATAATACTCGACATAGGTAAAACCATTGGCCAGCGTAAACGCCAGCTGGGTAATCGGATTGGCCCCGGCTTCGGCAATATGATAACCGGATATCGAGACAGAGTAAAAATTGCGGACATTGTTGCGTATAAAATACTCCTGCACATCGCCCATGAGGCGCAGGGCGTATTCGGTAGAAAATATACAGGTATTCTGTGCCTGGTCTTCTTTCAGAATATCGGCCTGAACGGTGCCCCGTACATTGTTGAGCGTAAATGCTTTAATCTTTTCGTAGGTTTCGGCAGGCAGCACCTGGTCGCCCGTTACACCCAGAAGCATCAGCCCGAGGCCATCATTTCCGGGAGGCAGATCGCCCCGGTAGCCGGGTTGCTTGAGTCCTTTTTCGGCAAAGAAGCGATCTATCTTCTCTTTCACTTCTTTTTCAAGGCCGTGTTCCTTTATATAAAGTTCGCACTGCTGATCGATGGCCGCATTGAGGAAAAAGCCGAGCATCATCGGGGCCGGACCGTTGATGGTCATACTCACGGAGGTCTTGGGGTCGGCCAGATTGAAGCCCGAGTACAGCCTTTTGGCATCATCGAGGGTGCAGATGCTCACTCCGGCATTCCCGATTTTACCATAAATATCGGGCCGGTAATCGGGATCGTGTCCGTAGAGGGTGACGCTGTCAAATGCCGTGGAAAGGCGCTTGGCGGGCATGCCCTCGCTCACATAGTGGAAGCGCTTGTTGGTGCGCTCGGGGCCGCCTTCTCCGGCAAACATGCGCGTAGGGTCTTCGCCCTTTCTTTTGAAGGGATATATTCCGGCCGTATAGGGGAATTCTCCGGGCACATTCTCGCGCAGCGACCATTCCAGAATATCGCCCCACGAAGCGTAGCGCGGCATGGAAATTTTAGGAACTTTCGTATGAGAAAGGGTTTCGTGGTGGGTGTCCACATGGATTTCCTTTCCGCGTACCTTGTAGGTGTACACGTCTTTTCGATAACGCTCTTTTTTCTCCTCCCAGGATCGGATAATATCATAGTTGTGGGGGTCCAGTTCCTTAAGCAGGGTCGTAAAGCGATCCTGCAGCTCGATGACGGTCGGGTCGTCTTCTCCGGCCCCGCTTTCACGCATCACTTCAAGGGCCTTGTGCAAGCCATAGAGTTTGTCGGCAACGGCTTTCTGCTCGCCTGCCCAGCGGTCATACTGGCGGCTGGCCTCGGCAATCTCTGACAGGTAGCGGGTGCGGGCGGGTGGTATGATGTACACCTTCTCTTCCGGTCCTTTGATAAACTTAAAGCTCGATTTCAGCGATTTACTGCCTGTTTTTTCAATGATTTTATTCATCAATGCCTTGTAAAGGGCATTGGTGCCGGCATCATTGAAGTGGGAAGCAATGGTACCGTAGATGGGCAGCTCTTCATCGGCCGCTTCAAAAAGATGGTGATTTCGTTTGTATTGTTTGCGCACATCGCGCAGTGCGTCCAGTGCTCCGCGCTTGTCAAATTTGTTGATGGCAATCAAATCGGCAAAGTCGAGCATATCTATTTTCTCAAGTTGCGTGGCGGCACCATACTCCGGAGTCATCACATAGAGGCTTACGTCCGAGTAGTCCACAATTTCGGTATCGCTTTGGCCGATGCCGGAGGTCTCGAGGATGATGAGGTCGAAGTTGGCTGCCTTCAAGGTATTGACCGCTTCTTCCACATATTTTGACAGGGCCAGGTTGGCCTGCCGCGTGGCCAGCGAGCGCATATACACTCTTTCGTTGTTGATGGCATTCATGCGGATTCGGTCACCGAGCAGGGCTCCCCCGGTTTTTCTTTTCGAAGGATCGACACTGATAATCCCGAGCGTCTTGTCCTCCGAATCGAGCAAAAAGCGTCTTACCAGTTCATCCACCAGGGAAGATTTTCCCGATCCGCCCGTGCCGGTAATTCCCAGCACCGGCACCTTGTTTTTGCGGGCCATGGCATGCACGGCCTCCAGCACTTTTTTGTTTTTTTCGGGAAAGTTTTCTGCTGCCGAAATCACACGGGCAAGGGCCACCTGGTTTTTTGCGGGAAGCCGTTCCACAAATCCTGCCGCATCTTCGCCCACAGGGAAATCCGCCCGTTGCACGAGGTCGTTGATCATTCCCTGAAGTCCCATCTTCATACCGTCATCGGGATGATAAATACGTGCTATTCCATAGGCCTGCAATTCGGCAATCTCTTCGGGGAGTATGGTTCCACCCCCGCCACCAAAGATTTGTATATGTGTGCTGTTTTGCTCTTTCAACAGGTCGTAGATATACTTGAAGTACTCCATATGCCCGCCCTGGTAGCTGGTCACGGCAATGGCCTGCACGTCTTCCTGAATGGCCGTATTCACCACCTCGCGGGCACTGCGATCGTGCCCCAGGTGAATCACCTCCACACCGGTTGATTGCATAATCCTGCGCATCACATTGATGGCCGCATCATGTCCGTCAAAAAGGCTGGCGGCCGTGACAATGCGCACATTGTTTTTCGGCTTATAGGGTCTGACTTTTTTTGTACTCATCCACTCACAATTTATCGAAGCCCGGAAGGCAGTGTTTCGTGCCGCAAAATTACAAAAGATGCGGCTGCCCGCCCTTTTTTCGGAAAGGCAACGGAAAAAGAAGAATAGAAGATCATCGGCAAAGCATAACTTTGGAAGCCGGGACTCCGAGATAAAAGCGATATGTCCTACTTTTACGGCAAAGACAAAAAGGCCCTAAATGGAAATCAGAGAATTGGAGAAAATAGCCAGCCAGGTACGCAGAGATATACTGAGAATGGTGCACGGAGCCCAATCGGGGCACCCGGGCGGTGCCCTGGGCACTGCCGAATATTTTGTAGCGCTCTACTGGGAGGTCATGAATTATTCCCTGCCTTTTGACATGGACGGCATCGGTGAAGACCTCTTCTTCCTGTCGAACGGTCACATCTGTGCGGCATGGTACAGCGTGCTGGCCCGGAGCGGTTTTTTCCCGACTGAGGAGCTGGCTACATTTCGCAGGCTGAACTCGCGCCTCCAGGGGCACCCCACTACGGCCGAACACCTGCCCGGCATCCGTGTGGCTTCCGGCTCTCTCGGCCAGGGCCTTTCGGTGGCTGTGGGAGCGGCCATCAGCAAAAAGCAAAACAAAGACAGACACATCGTCTATTCATTGCATGGTGACGGAGAACTGGACGAAGGACAAAACTGGGAAGCTGCCATGTCGGCTGCCCATTTTAAGATGGACAACCTCATCGCCACCATTGACTACAACAGGGTTCAGATTGACGGGCCCATCGAGAAGGTAATGGACCTCGGAGACTTGTGGGCCAAGTTCCATGCTTTCGGTTGGGATGTCATCAGCCTGCCGGAAGGCAACAACATGGAAGCCGTGACCGAAACCCTCAAAGAAGCCAAGACCCATACCGGCAAGGGCAAGCCGGTGGTCATCATTATGCAGACGGAAATGGGCTTCGGGGTGGACTTTATGACGGGAGATTACCGCTGGCACGGAGTGCCTCCCGATGACGAGCAACTGGCCCGGGCCCTGGCCCAGATACCCGAAACACTGGGCGACTATTGATCATCTAAAACATGGTATGAAATGCTGTGATTACAAGTTGATTCCCCTCCTCGCAATTCTGTTGCTCGGTGGACTGCGTGCCATGTCGCAGAGCCCCGAATATCACACAACACGCATTCTTTTTGTTCTGGATGCCTCGGGCAGCATGGAAGGGCAGTGGAATAACCGGACAAAATTCGAAGTAGCCAAAGAGATTCTCATCGAGGTGCTTGACTCGGTGTATGCCAAGAACAAAAATGTAGAATTCGGCCTTCGCCTCTTTGGTCATCAGTCGCCCCGCGATGAAAAAAACTGCGAAGATACCCGCCTGGAAATCCCCTTCGGCAAGAACAATCTCGAACAATTCGAGCGAATACTCTCGGGCGTGACCCCGCAGGGACAAACCCCCATCGCCTATTCTCTCTTTCAGGCCATCAACGATTTCCCCGAAGACCCTTACTCAAAAAACGTGGTCATCCTGATTACAGACGGACTGGAATCCTGCGAGGGCAATCCCTGTGCCGTAGCTCCGCTGCTCAGCCAAAACCATATTGCGCTCAGGCCTTTTGTCATCGGCCTCGGCCTCGAGCTGGAAAATGAAGATTACTTTGACTGCATCGGAAAGTTTCTCAATGCCAACGACAAGCCCTCCCTCGAAAATGTGATGAATGTGGTCATCTCACAAGCCATGAACAACACCACTGCCGAAATCCGCCTTGTCGATGCAAAGGGCCGTGCCCGGCTCTTTGACATTCCGGTCAGCATCTACAATCACCGCAGCAAAAAGCTTGAGAAAGCACTTATCACGGCACGTGGTTACAAGGGCGAATCCGATACCATTTACCTTTCTCCTGTTTCCGATTACGACATCATCGTTCACACCACACCGGAGATTATTAAAAACGGAGTCTCACTCGAACCCGGGCGCCACAACATAATTGCCATTGATGCCCCCATCGGATACTTGCAGATCAACCGCCAGGGCTTCCGAAAGATCAACGATGTGCAATGTGTGGTAAAGAATGAGAAAGGCGAGCTGCTCAGCGTGTTCAATATCAACAATTTTCAGCCTTTGCTGCAGGGGCGGTATTATATCGAGATTCTGACGCTGCCGAGGATAAAAAAACAAATCACCATCAAAGGCGGTGAAAACTATCTTCTTGAAATTCCGGCAGCCGGACGTCTGACCGTCAACAGCTCGCGCATAGGTATTTACAGCATTTACAAGGTGAACGGAGGTAAGATTGACAGGGTCTATGAAAACCGGAAATTGCGCGACAAGGAAACCCTTCAGCTGCAGCCGGGTGAATATCTGGCCGTTTTCAGGCAGTACAAATACAAATCTTCAAAACTGACAAAAAGTAAAAAATTTACCGTACGATCAGGATCGGCTACCAGCATCTGGTTTTAACTCCATTATGAAAAAGCAAATCTTCCATATCATTTTTTCATGCCTGATTTTCACGGGGCCGCTTTCAATGACGGCTCAAAACAACCCTGTGGATAAGGAAGAGGATCCCCCTACTTACATACTTTTTCTCCTGGATGCCTCGCAAAGCATGAACGAAAGCTGGGACGGAGCCCCCATGTTTGATGTAGCCCGCAGGCTGATTAATAAGACGGTAAAAGACCTGAAAGACAAGCCCAACATGCACCTTGCACTCCGGGTCTATGGCAGCGAATATCACTACTCGGTAAACAACTGCAAAGACTCCAGGCTCGAAGTGGGTTTTGGCCCTTACAGCCACATTCTGATTCCGAGCCGGCTCAATGACATAAGGCCCAAGGGCATCACTCCGCTTTCTTATGCCTTGCAGCAGAGCGCTTCCGACTTCCCGACCCGGAAAGGCGTGCGCAATATCATCATCGTGATGACCGATGGCCGCGAGTCGTGCGAAGGGGATCCCTGTGCCGTATCGAACCTCTTGCAGAAGAAAGGAATTATCCTGAAGCCCTTTGTCATCGGCCTGGGCCCCGGCTCGGAGTCTTTTACCAATCTCGACTGCGTGGGCATTTATTATGAAGCCAAAACCCCGGATGAAGCGAAAAATGCCATGGGCGACATTGTCAAGAAAGTGTCGGACAAAACCACGGTACAGATCAACCTCCTCGATGAAAAAGGACTGCCCCGGGAAACGGATGTAAACATCAGTTTCATCACCGGCAACCGCATTGAGGCCAACTATTATCACACATTGAATGAGAGAGGCCTGCCCGATACCATTGAGATTGACCCCATCAACACTTATACCATCAAAGTACATACCCTGCCCCCGGTTGTCCGCGAGAATGTGTCTTTCGAATCGGGCAAGCACAATGAAGTCGACATATCCGTCCCTCAGGGATTTCTGAAAGTTTCGATGCCGCAGAGCAACACGCTCTACAATGACAAGATCGATGTGCTGGTGAGCAAACGCGGGCAGCCATATGCCCTCAACGAGCAAAGCATCAATTCCAGAGGCAAGTATCTGACAGGGAAATACCGGGTGAGCATTCTGACCCTCCCGCCCATCATTGTCGACACCGTCAACATTCGTCAGAACAGCACGACCGAAATCAGGATTCCGGAGCCGGGGCTGGTCTCTGTCGAAAACAAATTGGAACTGGTGGGCGGAATATTCCAAATGAAGGAAAATCACCTGCGAAAGGTAGTGGATTTGAACAACCGCTTACTCAAACAAACCTTACTTTTACAGCCCGGACGGTATCAACTCATTTATCGAAAAAAAATCGCACTTCGCTCCGAAGAAACCCGGATAAAAAACTTCGCGGTGACCATGGGGCAATCAATAAGAATAAAACTTGACTAAGCATGCTGGATCAATACCAAATGTATGAAAAGAAGGATACGCGCAGCGGATTCGGAGCTGCAATAGCCGAGCTGGGCGCTGAAAACGAAAAGGTGATTGTGCTGACGGCCGATCTGGCCGGTTCGCTGAAGCTGAATGACTTTATTGCCCGGTTTCCGGATCGTTTTTACGATTGCGGCATAGCCGAAGCCAACATGGTAGGCATTGCAGCCGGGATGACCATTGGCGGCATGTTGCCTTTTGCCACTTCCTTTGCCAATTTTCTGACCGGAAGGGTTTATGATCAGATCAGGCAGTCGATTGCCTACTCCGGGAAAAACGTCAAACTATGTGCCTCGCATGCCGGGCTCACACTGGGCGAAGACGGAGCCACCCATCAAATACTGGAAGACATCGGGATGATGCGCATGCTACCCAATATGACCGTGGTGGTGCCCTGTGACTACAATCAGACCCGGGCCGCCACCAGGGCCATCGCCCGAACAGAGGGTCCGGTTTACCTGCGCTTCGGGCGCCCGAAGGTGCCGAATTTTACAAAGCCCGACCAAGCCTTTGTGATCGGAAAAGCCGAGTTTCTCAGTCACGGGGAGGATGTGACCCTCGTGGCCTGCGGGCATATGGTCTACAAATCCATCGAAGCGGCCCGGCTGCTTGCCAGCGAAGGCATATCCGTAGAACTGATAAATATGGCCACCATTAAACCCCTGGATGAAAAAGCGGTCATAGACTCGGTCAGCAAAACAGGATCTGTGGTGACAGCCGAAGAGCATCAGATAAACGGAGGGCTGGGCGATGCCGTTGCGGCTGTAATAGCCCGCGAGCATCCGGCACCCATGGAAATGGTGGCCGTGCACGACCGTTTCGGAGAAAGCGGAAAGCCCGATGAACTGATGCGCAAGTACCATATTGATACGCCCGACATTGTACGGGCCGTCAAAAAAGTGCTGGCGAGGAAATAACCCCGGGAGAAAGCCAGGCAGCCTATGATATCAGAGAAATGGCCCGATGAAAAACTGATTCGCCTTTTCAAGGCAGGGGCTACCCGTGAGGCCGCTTTTGCCGCCATCATCCGGAAATACCAGGAACGGCTTTACTGGCATCTCCGAAGAATGCTATACATACATGAAGATGCAGACGATGTCCTTCAAAACACCTTTATCAAAGTCTGGAAGAACCTCGACAATTTCAGAGAAGACGCCCGGCTTTACACCTGGCTATATCGCATAGCCACCAACGAGGCCCTCACACACATCAAGAAAGAGAAAAAACACCTCAACGGAAGCATAGACAACGAGGAACTCGGACTTGCCAACCGGCTTCGTGCCGATGAATATTTTGACGGTGACGAGGCAGCCATCAAGCTTCAGGAAGCCATTGCACAATTGCCGGAAAAACAAAAGCTTGTCTTCAATATGCGCTATTTTCAGGAGCTGAAATACGATGAACTCTCGGAAATACTCGAAACCTCGGTGGGGGCACTCAAAGCCTCCTATCACCATGCCGTGAAAAAGATTGAGCAATATCTAAAAAACACTTAAACGAAGACGTTAAAAAAAGGTCTATTAGCATAGCATGACAACGGATAAAAAAAAGAGGAACGAAGAACTGAAGCGTACGGCTCCACGGCTGGCTGCACTGCTCCAAAGGCAGAATCCGTTTCGTATTCCGGATGGCTACTTCGAAGAAAATCTCAAAAAACTGCCCTTGCTCACTGCGGAAAGTCCCACTCCGGACTTTGCGGATGGCAGAAAACCTTTCCGCCTACCTGAAGACTATTTCGAAAATCCGGACGAACGTATTTTATCGCGAATCAAAGACTCGGAAGAAAGCCGGGAAAGCGCATTGCCGGAAGGATACTTTGAGTCGCTGCCCCATAAAATTATTAACAGGATTCACGAAGAGGAAAAAGCCGTTGAAGTGAGAAAAGGCGCAGGCCGGATACGCATGATCCGCAGCCGGACCATCAGGGCTCTGGCTGCAGCGGCCGTGCTGGCAGGTCTGGTGTTGAGCTACGGAATTCTGACGCGCCAAAGCAGCGAGGAGAAAGTAATTGCCGGCCTCAATTCGGTATCCACGGCCGAACTCGAAAGCTATCTCACAGATCAATTGGACCATCTGAATGAAGAGGAACTAAACACCGTGATCGACCCGGATGAATCCTTAATGCCGGACTATGAAAAAGAACTGATCAACGAAGATGAACTGCAAGACTTCATACTGGAAGACATGGACATCACTACAATCGAAGATATATTATGAAAAATATAATTTTTATTCTTCTGCTGGCATTCACAGCCGCTGCGGTGCAGGCACAGGACCAGGCACCGAAAGAGCGCATTGAGGCACTGAAGATATCCTACATCACCCGGGCGCTGCACCTGACACCTAAGGAAGCTCAAAATTTCTGGCCCCTCTACAACGAATACCAGGACAAACTGGAAGTGTTGAAAAAAGAAAGAAGAGCGGCCACCTTTGAAAAATGGAGAAAAGACCGGGACCTCAGCGACCGCGAGGTAGAAGAAGCGCTGGACCAATATCTTGCCTACAACCGGAAAGAACTGGAATTGCAGGAAGAATACATTGAAAAATTCAAGACGGTGCTCCCGGTAAAAAAGGTAGCTCAACTGATTGTTGCCGAAGAACGATTCAAGCTTGTATTGCTCCGGGAATTGAAAAAAAGGCGACAAATGGACAGAAGACCGGGCCGTTAAGCCATTTTCCACGATAGCTTATTGACATTCCCCGCAAAAATTGATAACTTTCATAATTGACATGCGTATACCCTGTTTTTTATGAAAACCCTGTACATCCTCATTGCACTCCTTATCGTCTTTCTTGCGGCCTGCAAGCCCGATCTTGTGATTGTAGACCAAAACCAGGCCCCCGACTACAGCAAGGTGCCCACAGTGGTCGTAAAAAACTACATCAACCGGCTCTTTATCGACCTGATAGGCCGCGAACCCCTTGATGTGGAAATGGACAGCCTTACCGAGTATCTGAAGACCAATGAACTGAGCAAAGAAGCCCGGCTGGCCATCATCACCAGCCTCCAAAGCGATACCACTTACCGCGAAGGCGACAGCTCCTACTTCATCGCTTACAACAAAAGATTCTACGACCTCTGCAAAGTACGAATGATTGAAGGGGCCTCCAATTCGGAGATCAATCAAAAAATAGGCATCCTCTATGGCGCCTATGTTAAGGATTCAATCAACGGCAACATCCAGGGAATGAAAGACAAGTGGGTGCTTATGGAAAGATACCGCGATATCATCCGCTGCGAAACCCAATACCGCAGAAAGCAAATCGAAGTCAAAGACATCTTCTACAGGATGGCTTACAACGGCATTTACGACAACATCAATATGAACACTTTCAACTTTGTCAATGCCACGTTTGACGACTTATTCTTCCGCTATCCCACCCGTTATGAGTTCAATACCGCTTTCGACATCATCGAATACAACCGGTCTTCCCTGATTTTCGGGAAGCCGGCCCAAAACAAAAGCGACTACCTGAATGTACTGACGGACACACGGGAATTTTATGAGGGATTGATCATATGGTCGTATAAAACCTTCATGGGAAGGACACCGGAAACCAAGGAAAGCTATGAACTGATGAAGGACTTCTACTTCGACCACGATTTGCTGAAAGTACAGCAACATATCACATCGACTGACGAATACGCCAATTTCAATTAAAGCTATGAAACGATTATTACCCTTTGTTTTTTTGCTCACCCTGCTTTCTCTTTTCGGATGCAAGAGGCAAATAGCATACGAACTCAACGAGGAAGACATTTACCCGATTGACGCACAGAAAGGCAAGCTCAAGACCGAAGGCCAGTATCTGGCCATTTTGCATGCCAATCTTTTTCAGCAGGCCCTTTCTGCCAACAAGGTCATTGAGCTTGAGGATATCATCTTCGGCTTTGGCGACAAAGACCTGATACATGAAGTCATCATCAGCAATCTGATGAACAAGCAAAACGTGCAGCTTCCCAGTGACTCAGCCATGCATGCCGACCCCGAGCAGTTTATGCTCGATACCTATGAACGCTTTCTGATCAGAAGGCCCTCGGAGGCGGAACTCACCTGGTTTATCAATTACATAAACAATCATCCGAATGTGACAACCGAACTGGTCTATTTTGCCTTTGCCCTCAGCAACGAATACCTCTACTATTAATCCCTGAAAAAATGAAAAGAAGACAATTCATCAGAACAGCCGGAATGGCAGCGGCAGGAGCCATAGCCGCCCCCTACATTCTCCCCAGCGGGCGTCTTTTTGCCGCCAGCGGCCAGCAAATGGCCAAACATGTCGTATATGTTCTTTTTGCCGGGGGTGTACGCCAGCAGGAATCTGTATTGCAACGATATCTTGAAGATGCCCAGAACAAACCGGGACTTGCGGGCAATATCATGTACAATATTCTCAACGGAGACCCGCCCACGCAAAAAATAGCGTACGGTACCGATCCCCAGCAGGGCACCAAAGGCAGCCTGCCTATTCCGCGCCTGCTCAACGACACCATCGAAAACATGGGCATGCTACTGCCCGAAATGCGAGCCACATCGGCCGGGCACTATGCCGGGCTCAATACCCTCGTCACCGGAAATACTGCCACGACACAGGGGCTGAAACAAAAGCCCGTATTTCCGACCATCTTCGAATATACCCGCAGGCACCTCGGAATACCGGCTACCAAAAGCTGGTTTGTCTGCAACACCCTGCTCAACTCCTACCCTTTGCTCAACTATAGCGAGCACGAAAACTACGGAGCCTCATACGGGGCCAATCTGCTGGTGCCCAATGTGGTCTTCGGCTCCAGAGGGGAAGAACACCTGTCGAATGCCAAAGTCTATCACCCCGAAGAGCAGATCGCACCGATGTACGAGATGAAACAGTTTCTCGACAATACCTTTAAAAGCAGCGGAAGCGGCCTGATCGAATACGGCATAACCAATACGGAAGAGGAAAGAAATGACATTAAGGAATTCATCAAAGCCACCTTTGAGAAAAAAAGGCTGGGGCAGATCCCCTTCCCACCGGTAACGGACAACGGAGACCTTTCCAACATCGGCTATGCCATCGAACTTATGCGCTGGTTCAAACCCACGCTGACGGTCATCAACCTGTCAAACGTGGACGGCTGCCACAGCAATTTTACCGGCTATCTGCGAGCCCTGCACCGGGCCGATCACGGGGTTGCGCATCTTTGGAAAGAAATCCAAAATATTCCGGAGATGAAAGACAATACCATCATGATCATGATACCGGAATGTGGCAGAAACAGCGACCCCAATCCCATTCTGGACGAAAACGACTGGTATGCATTTGACCATTCGGATCAAAACTCACTGCGAATTTTCGGAGCCATGGTCGGCCCGGGCGTACCGGCCGGTCTGAAATTAGGCAGCGAAAGCAATCCGGTGGGCAATATCCAGGACGGAGTGCTAACGGTAGCCGACATCCTCGGTTTCAAAGATTCCGTAATCAATACCGGCATGGTCAATGGTGTAGCCATGTCATGGTTTGACAGAATTTAATATCTTATGAAGTACCTGATCACCGTATTAATTATCAGCCTGACATTGGCATCCTGCACAAAAGATTTGCCACCCAACCCCTATGACGATGAGGGAAATCAAGGCAAAGACAGTGTCATATCCGAAGAACTGGATTCGAGCTCAATAGTGGGTCTGCATGATTTTCTCTTCAGCCAGACCTGTGCCTACTCGGGATGCCATGACGGCACTTTCGAGCCCGATTTCCGCACCATCGAGAGTGCTTACAACACACTGGTCTATCAACCGGTAGTCAAAAACGATCCCCAGGGAAGCTATACTTACCGGGTACTGCCATTCGACCCCGACAAGTCGGTTTTGATCAACCGCCTGACCGTTGACATTGACGGGCTTTCAGGCATCATGCCCATTGCGATAGACCCCTTCTCGGACTACCCGGCCAACAAGGACCGCTACATCGCTTTCGTCCGGGAGTGGATAGCAAAAGGAGCCCCGGACATGTTTGGCAAGCTGCCCACCCTGGGCAATCGCGAACCCGAGATGAGAGGGGTAGTGGCATTTGACAACAACAATCAGCTCCTCGATCGAAACCCGGGCAACGGAAGCCTCAAAGTGCCGCAGGGCACGCCTTCCATTACACTTTGGTTTGCCATCGCTGACGACTCCACCGCTCCGGCTTCGCTGAGCTACAACAAAATCAAATTCTCACTCTTCAAAGACGACTTCGATGCTTCAAGCGAAGAGAACCTGCAAATCAGTGCCAGCCCGGTCAATGAAGATGACTACTTCGGTGAACCTGCCAATTATTACCATAAAATAGTGCTGCAAAATCCGGATCAATACGGAGCGGCCGGTACGGTTGTGTACTTCCGCATATACGTAAAAGACCCCCAGCATGCCGTCACGGAGATACCGGAAGACGGAAGTTTTGCCTACATAAAAAAATACTTCTCTTTTGAAATCACCCCATGAAAGCAGGAATTAAAATAAGCGGACTATTCATTGTCATACTGGGCCTGATGGCCTGTGGCGGCAAAAACCCTTTTCCCTACGACATCAGCCCCGAATTGCGCATTGTGAGTGCAGGCCCCGAAGTCTTGCGCGAATTTCAGGATTCGCTGATCGTGGTGCTGGAGTACAAGGACGGAGACGGAGACATCGGATTCGAAGACCCTGATTCGGCAGCACTTTGGGTGCAAGACATCCGCCTGAGCAAACCCGACCCGTATTTTGTAAAACCCCTATCGCCCCCCAATGGTGAGCAAGTATCCATACAGGGAACCCTCCGTTTTCGACTGAGAGGCACTTTCATATTTGGCAATGCCGATATGGAAAAAACCGTATTCAAAATAAGGATTAAAGACCGGGCCGGCCACTGGAGCGAAGAGGTCTCTACACCCGAAATAACCATTGTGAAATAGCCACTGAGGATGAAATCAAGCAGCCTGATTATCTTTTTCATATTCTTCTTCTATGCCGGCTCCGCTATGAGCCAGGTCACCTACAACATGTCCAACATGCAGGTGGAAGATTGTGAAGGCATATTGCTCGACAGCGATGCCAATGACGGAGCGCCCGGCAACTACGACCACAATGAGCACTTTGTGTTCAGCATCTGCCCGCCCGGTGGCGACAGCATCTTCTTTACTTTCCTTGATTTCGGCACCGAGCCCAACTATGATGTGCTTAAAATTTATGACGGCCCCGATACCAACAGCCCTTTGATCGGATCATTTTCGGGCACAGGCAATCCCGGCTCCTTCATCGCCCTTTCCGGCTGCATTACCCTCAAGTTCACCTCCGATGCCGACCTCTCCGATATCGGATGGATAGCCGAATGGAGAACCGTACTGAAGGAACCCGTTCCCCCGAAGATCACTGCCGTGAGCGGGGCCAGTTGCTTTGCCAATACCCTCCGGATTGATTTTGATAAAGACATTCCCTGCGACTCCCTGTTTCCCTCTTATTTTACCATTTCGGGGCCCGGCCCCGTCACGGTGGCCGCTGTATCTCCGAATCCGTGCAACAACGGCTTCACACGCTCCGTAGTGCTTACGCTCAATCCCTCCTTTTCCGACAACGGCAATTATGCCATCGTTTACCATTATCGATTTACCGACATCTGCGGGAATCTGTGGGAATTTGACATTCCGGCTACTGCCACGGTCAGCGATTGCCCGCTGACGGCTGAGATTCTTGCCAGCTCCGACACCATCTGCCGGGGCGACTGTGTAACGCTGACCGGAACGGCCAGCGGAGGCGATGCGGCAAGCTATCAGTTCCAGTGGAACAACGGCATTCCGGCAGGGGCCGGGCCTCACACGGTCTGCCCGCTGACAAGCACTACCTACCAGCTCACGGTGAGCGACAACAGCCCTTCGCCCTCGGATGTGGCGAGCAAAACCATCGTGGTGATTCCCAGGCCAAATGCCGGCAGCAACAGGAGCATCTGCCGTTTTGATGCCCCCATCACCCTCAACGGTTCACCGGCAGGGGGCTTTTGGTCGGGGTCGGGAATAAGCGATACAAACGCAGGCATATTTGACCCCGACAGCGGAATCATCGGTATCAACAAGGTTTGGTATACCGTAAACGGATGTGCCGACACCATTGAGGTGGAAGTTCTTTTTGCCTGGGCAGGCCCCACCCAGGCCGCCTGCCCGGGAGCGGCACCGTTTCAGGTTACGGGCGGCTATCCGTTCGGGGGCAGCTGGTCGGGGCCCAATATTACGAGCAACGGCATTTTCGATCCGGCCAGTCCGGGTTCCTATACCGTCACCTACACGGCACCCAACGGCTGCCAACACTCAAAAAGCATTCATGTCGATACGATCATCATGGCTTCGGCCGATACGGCCTGCACCAGTTTGAATTCATACTATCTCAGTGCCTCTCCTGCGGGAGGAGTCTGGTCGGGCACGGGCATCGTCAATGGCAGCACCGGAGAATTCAACCCCAATGCGGCCGGCAGTGGCACGCATACCATTACATACACTCTTAAGGGCTGCTCAAAAACCATGGAAGTGTATGTACAGCAGATCAATGCCCGCTGGAACCGGGTATACTGCCCCTCCCAGGGCCTCGACACCCTCGCCCAGGCCATCCCATCGGGCGGCTACTGGACGGGGAACGGGATCGTGGACAGCCTGGTCGGCTCCTACAACCCCGCCTGGAACAACGGCAAGAATTACAATGACTATGTGGTTTATCATCTCCAGGGATGTACGGATACGATTATCGTCTATGGCCGAATTACAAGAATATATAACGATACCCTCTTTTTCTGCCAGTCGGACACTTTTCTGCGCCTCGACTGGCAAGGCATTCGCAGAACACCGGGCAACGGCCAATGGTCGGGGCCGGGCATTACAGACCCCGACTATCCCGGCATTTTCGACCCCAAAGTAGCCGGGGCCGGCACCCACACCCTGGTGTACAATGCCAATACATGTGTTGATTCCGTTGTCATGGTCGTCTATCCGCTGCCTTCATTCCAGCCCGACACCACGGTATGTACAAAGGCGGCCCCATTTGCTTTGGACGTTTCGCCTCCTGGGGGCGTATGGAACGGCTACGGAATTGTGGACAGCAATGCCGGAATTTTTGATCCGCAGATTACCGGCACGGGCAGCTTTACCCTGCGATATACCAGTACAAAGGGATGCCGCGACTCGATGCAGGTCACGGTGGAGCCCCTTCAGAATATTTCGATCGATCCGGTGGCTTCCTTCTTTTGCTATGCCGACACCATGGTGATACTGCGCGCCAGCCCGCAGGGCGGCACATTTTCAGGACCCGGAATATCGGACAGCATATTCAATCCCTTGCAGGCTGACAGCGGCATGCATGTGATCTATTATGACTATGGCAGCGGAGAATGTGCAGTGAAAGATTCATTCACCGTCAGGGTGGGCGCCCCGTTGTGGGCAGAAATCAGCCTGGCAGCCGATTCCATATGCTTTGGGGACGTATCGCGATTCAGAGCCCGGGCCGGTGGCGGACTGGGCAGCAACTACCGTTATCAATGGAGTCATGGACTCGGAACAAAAGACTCCGTAATTGTCAATCCGTCCGTATCTACAAGCTATACGGTCACCGTATCAGACGGCTGCACCGAGGAAGCAGCAGCCGGCATCTATGTGCATGTATATCCCGAAATCGTGACCAGCTACAGCAGCGGGCCCAAAGTCTGCTACGGAATCAAAAGTTTTGTGGCCGCTTCGGGCAACGGCAATTACCGCTTCGAATGGCAGACCGAGCCTCCTTATCAGGGCGACACCCTGAAAGCCGAGGCCGGAGATTATTGGGTGACTGTGCGCGACTTAAACTCGGGATGTACGATTACCGAGACGGCCTCCATAGAAGGCTACCCCTACATCAAAGCCAGTTTTTCAGTCAATCCCGATGCCCCCTGCACCAACATACTAAACCCCGAACTCAGCATAATTGACCGCTCGGTAGGAGGTGTCACGGGCACTTTCAGCTTCGGTGACGGCACGACTTTCAGCTACACACCGGGCATCTTTCTGGATCACAGCTATGCCGACACCGGCACTTACCGCCTGTATCTCCGCATTGAAAATGAAGGCGGCTGTGCCGACTCTTCGGAGCTTTCTTTCTGTGTCGAGCCGGCTGCCACGCTTTACCTTCCCAGCGGCTTTACTCCGAACAATGACGGACTGAACGACTACTTCAGAGCCAAAGGAATCGGCATCGTGGAATTTCACATGGCCGTCTTCAACCGCTGGGGCGAAAAGCTCTTTGAAAGCGATGACATCGACCAGGGGTGGGACGGAATCTATCAAGGCCGCATGTCGCCCAACGATGCCTATACCTATCTGGTCATTTACAGAGATATGACCTCCTCCGAAATGAAAAAGAAAAAAGGCACTTTTGCCCTTATTCGCTAAGGAAGAAGCCGGGAAGCTTTTTATCTTTAATCCGTACAAAGAGAAGATATCCATTATGATGAAAAATTTGGGAGTAGGCTCCAAAGTGGAGCATCCGCGATACGGCATGGGAATCGTTTCCGAGGCAGGTGTCAGTTCATTAAAAGTCATTTTTAAAAACGGTGGAGAACGCGAGTTTTCACTGGACTATGACGGCTTTGATATCCTGGAAGAAAAAGAGCGGCCGGAGTCGGCCCTTACCATTGACGATGTGGAACGCGCACTGGCCACGGTGCTGCAGAAGTTTGCCGATTTCACTCCGGTCGTTCCGATTGCCGAACGCTACCGGGGCGGAACGATGATCCTCAAACCGGCCGATGAAGAACTCAAAGCCAAAGAAATACCCATTGATACCTTTTTTCATAAAATCGTAATGGTACGCGACCGCCTGCGGGTACTTGAACAGAATATTAACAAAAGCAAAAATCTGAGCGATGACGAGAAGGTCCAGCTGCAGCAATATATAACCCGAATGTATGGCAGTCTGACTACCTTCAATGTACTATTCAAATACAAAGAAGATCACTTTGTCGGGGAGAAAAGCAAATAAGTGATGCTTGGCTTTGGCCTGAATAATTTACTACCTTCATGCCATGAAGTGCATTATAGTAGATGACGATCAAATTCAACGCGAGCTCCTGCAGGCCTACATTGGCGAACTGGACAACCTGACACTGGCCGGAAGCTTTGAAAATGCACAGCTGGCCCTGCAAGCCCTGCAGGACGAAGACATTGACCTGCTCTTTCTGGATGTGGAAATGCCGCGGATGTCGGGTCTGGACCTCCTGAAATCCTTGTCAAGAAAGCCGCAAATCATCCTCGTGACCAGCTACGAGAAATATGCCGTAGATGCGTTTGATTTTGATGTGACCGACTTTCTTGTAAAGCCGATTGACTTCGCACGTTTCGTCAAAGCAGTCAACAAAGCCTCGGATCGAATGAAGCGTAGCATTCCCACGGATGAGGACTACGACATGTTTGTAAAGGACGGCACACAACTCATTAAGATCAATACGGGAGATATCATATTCATCACGGCCCTCAGCGATTATGTCAAAATTGCCACGCCTCAGAAGGAATATGCCATTCTTTATACAATGAAAAATATTCTTGACAAGCTCCCCCGGAATAAGTTCTGCCGGGTTCATCGCAGCTACATTATACGTCTGGATAAGATTGATAAAATCGAAGACCACATCATTGAAATCGGAGACACCCTGATACCCATCAGCAAATCTTATCGAGATGAGTTGTATCGAAAGCTCAACCTCCTGAAATAATGCCCGCCTTCAACGGAAATAAGCTCCAACTGAGGGAGATGATCCGGAGCCTGGATCACGGAGCCCTGCTCTACCGGCCGGGCGACCGGCTCTTCGTTTGCAACGAGGCCTTTCGCAAGATCATAGCTGCGGCTCCCGAAAGCGGCAGCACACTGGAACCCGGTGAACTTTTGTCGTGCATCGCATCGGCATTCCAAAAAGAAAGAGAACTGCAGGAGGAACTGAAAGAAAAACTGGAAAGCGGGGAAAAGGCCTTCGGGATATTCCACAAGAGCAAAAAAGGGCAGCTAATTCTAATTAATTTATCCTTCTTTGAACTGGATTCCTCCACCCTGCTGCTGGCGACATTCAGCAATCTGAGCGAAATAAATGATGCCGTTGTCCATCTACAGAAGCAGGAGGAAAAATACCGTGTGGTGGTCGAAAACATGAATCTGGGAGTGCTGGAAGTGGACAGCCGGGGGCAAATCGTAGAAGCCTACCCCAAGTTTTGCGAGATGACGGGATATCAAAGGGAAGAACTCATTGGACACAATGCGGCCGAAATCTTTCTGCTTCCCGAAGACAGCGCCTTACTGAGAAACCAGGAAAAACTTCGTAAGAAAGGAAATTCCGGCATTTATGAAATCCGCCTCAAACGAAAAGACGGACGCATCATCTGGATGCTCATCAGCGGCACACCCGTATATGATGATAAAGGACAGGTTTGCGGATCCTTTGGCATCCATATGGACATCACCCCCATGAAGGCTACCGAGGCGGCATTGCTCGAAAAACACCGGAAACTCGTGGAGGCCAAAAAGGCGAAGGAATCGCTGATGGCCAATTTGAGCCATGAAATGCGCACACCCATCAACGGGATTCTGGGCATCGTGCGTTTGATACTGGCCGAGCACAAGCCGGATGCCCAAACACGTGAAAAACTTCTCAGCCTGGAAAAGACAGCCGGGCACCTGCAATACCAGGTGGAGGAATTGCTGGATTACGCCATCCTCGAGAAAGGCAGCATGCGCATAGAAGAACAACCTTTCCACCTTCTTGAGGTCCTGGAAATCATTCGATTTTACTACGCCCAAAAAGCCGAAGAACAGCGGAATGAATTTCACTTTGAATATGATGACTCCATTCCCGACACACTGATCAGCGATCCCATCAAAATAGGGCAGGCCTTGCGACAATTGCTTGACAACGCCTTTAAGTTTTGCCCCGGGGCACGCATCA
>Ga0256839_1002208_pt1 | contig 22150 bp, 20 predicted proteins | sample 354166metaG_FD_185968 | JGI IMG/M metagenome (GOLD analysis project Ga0256839, IMG submission 185968) | Hydrothermal vent microbial communities from Mid Atlantic Ridge, Atlantic Ocean - 354-166 | ecosystem: Environmental > Aquatic > Marine > Hydrothermal vents | place: Atlantic Ocean: Mid... | reverse complement strand
CCTTATGCCAACACGGTTGAAGAGATTGAGGCGCTGGTGGCATGGAGAGTAAAAGATCAAGTGGCACTGCTGCCACAAAAATAAAAGGCTGCCTAGAAAGCAATTACGCGGATACTTTGGCGCTTACACTGAAATCATCATCGGGGGCATCCGGCTGTTGATTCTTTATATATTCCTTCCAAACTTCATCTGTCACGTTACCGCTAGAGGCAACCCAATAGCCCCTCGCCCACAAATGCTGACCCCAATACCTCTTCTTCAGCTTCGGAAACTCCGCAAGCATCTTATGGGAACTCTTCCCTTTCAGAAATTGCACAGCCTTTGACACCGACAGACTCGGCGGAATACCAATCAGCATATGCACATGATTCCGATTGATCGAACCCGCATAGATAATCATTTCCTTGCTTCGTGCTATCTCTCGAAGCAATTCCCTTGCCCATACCAAGTGGTATTTGCAATCCCAGATCGTATGACCACCGTGCTTGTAATTCTGCATGGCAGCAATCCTACCACCCCTTCCCTGCCGCCTAAAGGCGTGGGATTTACGGATCCCCTATCGGGGACTTTAATACAGCAGCCTTCCGTTCTTTCGAATAACGCGGCATTTCAAACCCTTTCCGCCCCCTGTATGATTATTTAAGTGTTTCAACCGAGGCGACAACTAGCCTGACACAGGGGGATGTCTACCGGCTGTGCATACAGATAGACGTAAACATCATTATCCGGTCGAAGCATCAGGATACCTCCTCCTGTACAGAACGAACGATCACCGGTAACACCTCTGCCAAAGGCATGAGCAGGGAGGCGAGTGGTTTTTTAGAGGGGGTTTATTGAGCGCTTACGTTTCTTGAAGCCTGCGCGCTGGATGAGACGACTGAAATTCAAGGCTTTCCATACGCTGGCAAAAACGTTATCAACGCAATGCCCAGAATCTTTGAGCACGTCGTCAATCAAGCTTGGAAATAGGCGGGACTTCGTGTCATTATTCATGCGGGCTTCCGGTTGGTTTTAATGTTGGGCGTTGAACACCTACATTATAACCTTCCGTGAAGCCTGCTTCCTTTATCTATCCGTTAGTTGTGTAATATTTCCGGGTGATTTTGAACCCCGAAACTTGAGATATAATAACACCCACTTCAGCTACCGATCACTTCATCAAGATAGCGAACACAGTTTGCAACCATACTGGCATATCGATTAGGTGGAAAGAAGCCTAGGTTCATACCCAGGTGCCCGAGTGCCGTGAGTAGGTGGAATCTGGCATCCTGCATATCACACCCAAGGGCAAGACAATGCCGTTGAACCTGGGAATGAATAATGCGTTTGGGCAGCTTCATAAACATACCAAGGCGGACAATGTCATACATCGCGTAGCCATCGATAAGCCCCCCCGGCCAGTCGATGATGACAATAGATGCAAATGGGTTTTTGGCATCTCTAGTCTCCTTGCTGGAAAAGAGGATATTGCCTTCCCAAAAATCGCCATGCATAACAACATGGCGAGGTAACCACGCGCCGGTTTGGATGTGGCCAATTGCTTCACAAGCCATATTACGGATAGGCGCCTGCATGATCTCTGTAGCTACGAGGTGTTGGAGTGGTGTGACAAACCCTGAGAAGATAGTATCTTTATCAGGTATACGCGCAGTGGTTTCAATAACTTGCGCAAGCCACTCAAGAACAGTTGAACGAATCATAATACGATGGACTCGTTTAAGAAAACGCCTATTGCTTACGGGGTTGCAATAAGGTAAAACCGCATAGGTACACGCATTGACCGTGCCGCTAGCCATGGCTTCAAGGATTACAGACCCAAGCGATGGATTAAGGTGTTTTTTAATATCGCTGGCTTGGTTAATGCTGCGTCCAATAAGTTTAGGCTCAATTTGGGAAGAGACAAGAATGACTGCAATACGCTTATTGTTTTCATCAAGAACCAGTAGCTTTGTAGCATCATCGGCAACGGCCTTGGGCTCGCAAAGATATTCGATACGTAGAGTATCACACTCCTCCGTAACAATATTCCCAAGGGACTGCGTTAGAAGGGGCCGGAGCGTGTCCAGATCCCATCTTGATATCGCTGATTTAGTAGTCGTCTGACAGATATCTAGCCCAAGGGGTTGTGACTCACTCATGCTTTATCATCAATATATAGCGATAAAGCTGTATTTTTTGATATTGCTCTCTCACTACGAGAAAAGGCTTTCTCCATAACCTTTATTTTAAATAGATTAGTAAATTTTTTTGCCATGTTTAACTACCTATAATTGAAATCCAGAAGAGACAGCCATGACAAAATAAGGGGTTTTTGACATTACCTCAGGATGCGTTAATCGCTTGGAGTTTAATTCCCCACAGCTTGCTGCGGGGTAGTTTATTTTTCTTTCACCTGTAAAGAATACACCTGCGTTCGAATCAAAAGCCGGTGGGGTTTAATAACGGACTGACAGTTCGGACACGGGTCAACAGACCCGTTTAGCCCTCAGCTCTAAAGTTAAATGACCCTTGGCAGCCAGAGACCTATAGATTACCGCCCTTAAAGAGCCCCAAGGCGCAACTACCAGCTACACTCCAAGTAGCAATTGTTCCCGTTGCTCATTAGCCTTTTCTTGATTACGAATATATTTAATCACCATATTCGCATCAAGATCGACCGTTGATACAAAGTAGCCTTTCGCCCAAAAGTGCCCACCTGTAAAATCCCTCTGCCAACCTTTAAATTTTCGGGCAATCAATACACACTTTTACCTTTCAAGTACCTCGCAACATTCGATACCGCGTATTTCGGAGGAATACTAATACACATGTGAACATGATCCGGCATCAAATGCCCCTCCTCAATAACTACGCCTTTCCGTTTGGCTAAATCGTGCAATATCTCATTTAGATGCTTTCGAATCGATCCGTAAATCTATTTTTCGTTTCTTCGGGATAAATACAATATGATACTTACAATCCCAGCATGTATGGGAGAAACTACCTGTAGTCTCGCATAAGTTTACTTTCCTTTTCTCTTGGTCGAGAACTGAAAGTAGGCATTACCGTAGTCTCGGTAAAACCTATGCAAGTCTCCCCAGCATAGCTGGGGGTTTACCCAGTTGAATTAAAGAGAGCTGACCAATGCTTATTAGAAAAGTAATTTTATTTACAACCCAGCATTGTTTCCAAAATTTACTCTATTATGGAGATGAGTAGTTACATGAAATTAATGCCAAACACTTTTTTCATAAACCGGTTACAACACAAAATTCTATCTTGCTTATACTCTGCGTACAACCACATATTAATTGAAACTGAAATAACTCGATCAGACATTACCGTTATTTCTATCTATCCTCTCAATTGCTCGCTTTTTCCCAACCAATAGTGCTCTCCATTGGTACTTTTGAAGAAACCTCCTAAATTCCAGGTCGTCATAACGTCTTTTACGCCGCAAAGCGCTTTCTACCCAACCCCACAACATAGCTAAGCTCCCCAATATATATGGTTTTTCAGTAATTCGAAATACTGCGGTGGCAAACATATATAAAAACCCGGTTCCCATAAAATATTGCCCAAACCCATGCCGCATACGACCAACATAAATACCCTTTTGGCTAGAACCCATTGGGCGCAGGTGTATAAAACGTAACTCAGGATCATCCCAGCTACAGGCAACCCAAAATTTCATCCGACAACGGTGACAATCAATCCCATCCCACATAACTTCACGTACAAACCCACCAATTTCTTTAAAACAAGATGTTCTATAGAACTTAGTCATGCCCAATGAAGTTTCATCGCCTTTACGTTCACTAATCAAAAGCCCGTCTTCTTCCACATAAGATTTTCCACTACAAGTCCCAATACGAGGATTGATTTCCATTCGTTCAATAAGAATTTCAAAATATCGCTCAGGAAGCCGAAGATCTAGATCAAGTTTGCAAAGATATTCGAACTCATCGCTATTAACCAACTTATAACCTTGATAAAAAGCATCAATCACCCCTGGACCAACCGCACGATATCCTCTATTCTCCCGTGTAACAACATGAATCCAATCATACTTTTTTGCATATTCAGTGAGTATTTCTGCTGTATTATCCGTAGAACCATCATCAACAATCACCCATTTTTCCGGCAAAATCGATTGATTAACCACTGAATCAAGAGTATGGCGCATATATTTTTTTTCATTTCGACACGGAGAAATTAATACATATCTACGATTCATAGTATTTTGCTCGCCCTTAATTTATGTGAATGTTTACTGAAACTATATACAGCACACCACAGTAGACTGCTTTTGAATTCTTCGAACGAATGACAACTCTTCGCATTTGATTTTACAATCTAAACTTTTCGTTAAAAGATTACAATCAACATTTAGTTTTCCATGTAATGACAATTGTAAAATATCGATCAGCACGAGATTCTAACGTAACCAAGCAGCCTTATAGAGAATTAGGAAGATCAAAATATTTCAACAAGCGATCAACATTAACCTCTTGCCCAAACTCATCAACAACATGGTTTTTTGCATTATTGACTAGTTTTACACACAAATTTGGGGAATCAATAAGTCGTCTAATTTTTTCAGAAAGATCTTTTGGGTTTGAAGGCTCTGATAAAAGTCCAGTTTTACCATGTATTATCAATTCTGGAATACCGGATAAATTTGTTGATATTACTGGAACAGATTGCGACATAGCCTCCATGAGCACAACCGGAATCCCATCCATATCCCCATTTGAGTCTTTTTTACACGCTAAAACAAAAACATCCAAATTTCGTATCCATGCTGTCACTTCACGGCGATCCAGGCTACCCTCGAAGCTAACAAACTTGAGCAAACCTAGCTTCTGTACCAAGCTCCCTAGCTCCTTACGTAAAGGTCCATCCCCTGCTATGCTAAGCACAATTTGACACGAATGATTCTGGAGTTCTGCCAATGCATAAAGTAAATCATCAATGCCTTTTTTCTCAACAAGTCGCGCCAATGTTCCTATACGATAACTAGTTTTTCGCTGGCGCTGATACACTTTTTGAAAAGTCGGAAAACTAACTCCACACCTAACAACAGCTAATTTAGATTTCGGCACTCCAAGAGATTCAAGATAATTCAAATTAAATTCTGAAATAGTTAACATTTTAACTGCACGTGAAGCTTTCCGCTCTAGCAATAATCCGCGCTCAAAAATATCATTCGCATGCGCCATAATAGTGAATGGCACAGATGACAAAGCCGACGCATACATCCCAATTTGTGTAGGCACATGAGCAAAATGCACATGTAAATGATGGCAATTTTGACCAACCAGCACCTCTGCAAGCCTGCAAGCAACAATGTATTGATAAATCAATTTATAACTTTGACGACCAAACAAACCAACCAACCATATATCAGAAAACAACTGCTGTAATCCATGCTTATGATTATATTTCATCCTTAAAACAGCGCCAATAGAGCTTAACAGCGTTTTTAATGGTTTATCTTCATAAAGATAAAGTGTACGAAGCACAAGGTTTTCATGACCCTCAACCTGCTTGTTAGCTCTACTTACTGACATAGGGACTATTGTTAAACCACGGCATTCTAACGCAATTAATTCTTCATACACGAAGGTTGATTCCAACGCAGTAAGCTGGGGAGCTAAATAACAGATTTTAAAGTTTTTATTCATTGGAGTCATGATTCATAAAATTTACAATCACCGTTTTTCACTATTTTGACTAGATAGCCGAACTACTTCTTCAATACTCAAAGTAGGCGACCACCCAAGGCGATCATGTAGTCGCGCATTGCTATAACATAAAGGCTTTATTCTAGCATGTAGAGTAGCTTCTCTGAGCACTCCTGGTATCTTTCTCGCCAAACTAGGCCATACCATCTCGAATACGGCCAAACATGAGGCAAGTAATTTCAAAAGACGCCAAGGAAAATAGATTACTACCCTCGGCCAGACATCCGTATGTTTCTTAAGCAGAAGAATATACTGCTGTTGAGTGAGAAGGTCATCATCGACAACATTAATAGCCTCAAAAGCACCACTCGCCCCATTCGCAAATGACTCGACATAAACATCACTCGTTACCGCATATTTCTCCGACGCCAGAACAACTGCATCAGCACAATGGTCAACTATCGACAAAGGTAACTTCGCATTACTTCCCAACTGACAGCCTATCGTACTTTTAACAAACCCTAACCGAGGAGTCCACAAACACCCAGCCCCAATAATTGCCCCCGGCCGTAGGGCTGTCACAACAAACCCGTGCATTTGCGCTGCCTCTAAAACAATAGTTTCTTGAGAAAGTTTTGCTCTACAATAAGCATCCCGCTGCCGTATGTATAGCTCTGTTGGAGTAGTCTCATCTAATTGGCTATTTTTGGGCAATGCCAAATACCCATAAACACTCATCGAACTAAGCAAAATTAATCGCCTAAGCCCCGTCTGCTTCATGGCGTCAATTAAATACTGTGTTGGTTTTATTGTCTGTGCATATTGCACATCATCGTCACCAGCCATTGAGCCAGCGGCATGAATAACAGCAGCAGATTCATCCTGCTCATCCCGCATAATTTCAAACATAGCAGTTGTTGCTAAATCTGAAGCCAAATCAATCTCAACAACCTCAATGTTATCTAACCTAGCCCAGGGCATATTTGAAATATCACATCCAGGACGCACCACAGCTTTAATTTTATGACCATGCTGTTGAGCACGAAACACAATTCTTCTTCCAATGTAACCTGCTGCGCCTGTAACTATTATCATTTTGCCCATACAAGCGGCTCCATTGGGTCAATTGTCGTAGTCATAACATAGGGCATCTTACCTTGCTCTGCGAAACTTCGTGCAAACTGGCAAGCCAACGTCAACTCTGTTATGTGCAAGGAAACCCTTGCACTAATATATGGTAATCGATTATCCATAACTGCTTGAGCCATGTCGGCAATGACTCGACAAAAATCTCTTACTTGTGAACCTCTGTATTTAGTCATTTTCTTTTCATTCGGCGGCACACAAATACGCATTTTTTTTGCCCAAGGTGATAAAAAGCGACGCCTACGCAGTGTATGGTATCGTTGGACATGAATTATCGAATTATCGTTCCTTGGATCTGCAATACTTATTACACCATCGTCACCAAATATTCGTAATCGATGATCATGTTCAGCATAAATCCCATTAGTCATTCGAACAACAACTCCGTTTTCAAATTTAATACAAGCAACTGAAAAATCATCAGCAATAGCAATACGTTGATTCCCTACTTTATCCTCAAGCAGGGAATCAGAATAAGCCATTACATGCACTGCTGGGCCAAAAATGGCAACCAACCAGGATAATACATATCCAGCATGTTCTATAGTACACCCAGTTTCAAACTCATTAACAAATGGCCATGCGGTGCCCGCTTCATTAATCCATGTTTGAACTGGGGCTCGCGCAACCATCCCATCTTCCATTTCAGCATAAACTAATCTCACTTGACCAACCAAATTATCTCGCACCCCCTTCCAAACAGTTTGAGCGACTCCATTCATAAGTGTACAAGGCGCAGAAACAAGCATCAATCCAGACTGCTCCGATAGATCAACTAATAACTGAGCCTCAACCAAACTCATAGCAAGGGGTTTTTCTGTAAATACGTGCTTTCCAGCTTCCAAACACGCTCGGGTAGTTTCATAGTGAGATTGTGGGCTAGTAAGGTTAAGAATTAAATCAACCGCAGGATCATTCAAAATTGCTTCGAAGCATGGGTAACATTTCGTATTTGTGAGTCGAGCCATATTTTCTGAACGCGAACGTTCACTATCAAATACACCAACTAGCTCAAGCTCTGAATGCTGAGACATAGTGAGTCGATACATATTAGCCACATAACCACATCCAAGAATAACTAATTTCATCATATACCTATAATTATCTAACCAAAATCAAACAACCACTATCTAAAATCGGTGGCTTAAGCCTTTTAATAGAAAACTAAACACATTTACTCAATCGGCATTTATGATCTCCATATCGCCACGACATGATACGTATACATTTAAAACAACCTTTATTTACCAGCGTTTTATTTATATTCAATAATCGTACTTGCCGATTTAAATAACTTTCCAAAGCAGAACTTCCACTGCCCTTGAAACTCGGGAAACTTACCAAGCACCATAAAAAAAGCATAGACCCAGTTCGCCTTTTTCTGTCTTCCTAGTTTTAATGCTATACGAACAACCTGAACGGGATAAACAAGCAATAACATCAAAAATGACGCATCTAAAATAGCCGCAATAAAAATAAAAACAGGAACAAAGATGCCCCATATCCATATTCGAACAGACTCAACTACGCAGTGGCGTTCAGGACTATTGCCGTGAAGATAAACGCCTTCGGCAAAGGCATGACCACCTCTCATTGCTCTGTGCCACCACTGCCCTACATGAGTTATCGCTGCATCATGCAAGGCCATTTCATCTTTTAAGCGCATGACATCCCAACCCAAATTTCGCATGCGAATACAAAGCTCCGGCTCTTCTCCTGCAATCAGTTTTTCATTAAAACCGCCCACCTCAGAAAATAACGTAGCGCGCACCATAAAAATACCGCCACAACCCTTTACTTTCCCCGACGGCACATCCCACTCCATATCACATAATAAATTATAAACTGATGATTCTGGATAACGCTCCCTTAATCTTCCGCATACAATGCCAATTTTTGGCTCTATTTTTAATACCGCAATAGCAGCATTAAGCCAACCATCTACGATTTCACAATCACCATCAACAAACTGTACATATAGAATATCAGGGTTATTTTTATGTAAACGCTCAAAACCTGCATTTCGCGCACGCGCAGCAGTAAAGGGTATAGATGAATCTAACTCAACAACATCTACGCCCAGTGATTGAGCCATAACCACAGAACTATCCATGGAGCCGGAGTCCACATAAATCACCGCCACCGCTTTATTGACAACAGAACTTAGACAAGTGACCAATCGCAAACCTTCATTACGCCCAATAATAATAACACCCAGCGAACCTGACAATTGGCCACCGGAATTTATCAAGCGGTCGATACCATCTTCTTCAGTATAAATATTTATCGGCATAAAATAGAATGATTTATGGATACGCTATTTTCAAAAAAATTCATTATCTGTTCATTTTTATTCAAATTCAAGAATAGTTTTCTGTGACACCTATTTCGAATAGTCGTATTTCATTCCATATGTAAGAAATGACTTGTTTGTGATACATTTGACTACAGTTTGCATACGGAACATATATCCAGTGCTTTTCATAATAAGTAAGATAGAGGCAATTCGCTCCACAGATATCATTTTCAATAAAACTGCACAATGAATCATCAAAAAAAACCAACTGATAGTTTTTAACGTTATTTGAGCCACCATTAATACAATTTAACTGTTCTATAAATTTATCCGTCAAGGCGTTTATAGCTGCGGCCTCTTTAATTTTTTATAAGGTGAAACTTAATCTTGAATAAAGATAGTTTGTACCATTTCCCTATCGCGTCGGATTTGAACCCAATTTCGTCTTCCAGCATAACGACCAATAAAGTAACACATGTCGCCAACATTCCCTCCAACCGACCGGGCGAGACCGCTTTAATAGTCGTTTTATTGGACTAATAAAATCAGTTATCATATTTAACATAACATGCAATATCACGGCATTTAGACCATAATTTTTTCGAAAATAAAGTAGCTCGCTTTCGATTTGAAATTTTTCGACCTGCAAACCGCTATCTGTAATTTGGTTGTCTGTTTTTGCACTTTCCCCACCGAGATGTATCACAGTCGTACCTGGATAATAATGCACCTGCCAGCCTGCTTTTTTAGCTGAAAAACAAAGGTCTACTTCTTCGCAATAAAGAAAATAACGTTCATCAAAAAGTCCTATTTCTTCAATAACTTCTTTTCTTAATAAGAAATAACACCCAGGTACCCAGTCACACTCTCGAGCAAGGTCATGATTCCAGCTCATATCATCAACTAATCGCGTACCTGGAAAAAGGCGATTTAAACCCGTTCGCTGTAAAAATAGATTAAGAGGTGTAGGAAAGTAACGGCAAGATGGCTGTAAGTCACCTTCACGACCAACCAGTTTTACACCTAAAACTCCACATTTCCTATTTTTATCCATATAAGCAATAGTTTTTTCCAAGGTATCTGGGGAGACAAAAGCATCTGTGTTCAACAAAAGAACATAGCGTCCTTCTATAAGAGATAAGGCTTGGTTATTCGCTCGTCCAAAGCCCACATTTTTTTTATTTTCAATTAGAATGCAGTCAGGAAAATCTCTGCGAATAAGGGAGACTGACCCATCTCTAGATACATTATCAATAATAACAATTTTCAGTCTAAATCCTGTTGCCGCATCACGTAACGTATTGATCGCTTTAGGAAGAAGACTTTCGGTGTTATAGGAAACCATTATAGTTGTTATATCAGCCGCAATTTTATCACTCATCCTATTATTATTCTATAACCCTCTCAACTAAACAACTAAAGTTTCAATTTTTTTTGGATTGTGGATAACTCCACAAATAGTGAGATCATACACGGCTATATAGCTCAGAAAATAAAAATCCAATTAATGCACCGACCACAAAAAAAGGAACTCCTATAACCTCGGTTGACCAACGAATTAAGCCTTTTTTCCATATAAAATAAATCGCAACGGGCCATCCTGCAAATTGACTCAAAACAAAAAACATTAAAGCCCCCTTCATACCAAACATTTCATACCCGAAAGGCAACAATATATACATAGAGATCATAACCAGTATAGTCGTCGCAAACAGGTACCTTAGTTCTCCCATAGCTAAGCAGCACTGGTGAACTACAGAGTACTTTATAGCAATCAAACTTACAGATAAAATGCTCAACATGTATCCGGCATCTTGATACCTACTATCATAAAGTATCGCAACAATCATTTCCGCCGAAAACATCAAAAGCCCAGCGACAGAAAATAAAAAAATATCCGTAATCAATTGGAAGCGTTGGTACACGACAGAAAGCCGACTAGGTTGCTCACGAAAAATTTCGCTGAATACTGGGAAAACCATTTTTGACATCATGGCTAAAAAAAAACCAAGCAATGAACCACTTAGTAAAAATGCTATCGAATAAATGCCTAACTGTACTGGTGTGATTAACCCTCCCAAGAGAATTTTATCTCCGTTATTCACGAAAAACCCGAGAATAGAAAGCATAAACACCCACTTCCCAAAATGAAAAATATCGTGAAAACATTGAGAATCCCACATAATTCTATTTGGCATACCTTGCAAATAAAGGTGGCTCACAATACAACGTACAAACGCACCAACAATCACTCCATAAACCAAACTCCACACACTAGGGTATAACACAGCTCCGCTGACCGTAACTATCAGAGCAATAATCTGGCTGAATATATCCATAAAAGTAATGTTTTTGAATTCAAGATTACGCTGAGCCAAAGCAATTTTAGTACTTTCAAACCCTTGAATAAGTGCAACAAATGAAATAATTGATAAAATTGAAGGGAGCAATGGATTGGCATATACAGAACCGATAGGCACCCAACCTAGGCCAACAATATGTGGTAAAAAATACGCAGCGACTAAAATTGATACCCAAATCAGCACTCCCCGACAAATTTGGACAACCCACGCCGTATTCAAAAATTCTTTTTGATCACCCCGCTTATTTTGAACGATACTTTGCTTCACCCCAAAGTCGGAGAAAAGAGTAAACCCTGTCATTAAAACAAAAACAATAGTCATCAACCCAAATGCTTCAGGAAACAGCAAACGAGTAAGAATAAGATTGCTACCTAAGCGAATAACTTGTGAGAGTATGTAACCACCAGTCACCCATCCACCTGATCGAAGTGCTCTCTCTTTAAGGGAAGCTAAATGCCCACTCACGATAAATCACCTTCCAACTGACGATGACACAGCTTACTGATAAATATAAATAACATGGAAAAATGTACCTAAAAAAATAAACCACCCCGCAGCAAGCTATCTCGCTACGCTCGACTTCGCTATGCGAAGCGGGTTATTACCCCGTGCTAATCCGCTAAAATAGTGCCAATTGATAATCACTATGGAAATTTTTATACTGCCCGCCTTGGCCTTTGACATACTTACTTATCATCGCTTCATCTCCATGTTTCCCGACCGTACTCGAAAAATATCCATCACTCCAGAACTCAACCCCCCAGAGCACTTTCTTTACATGCGGACAGCGGTGAAATATTTTTCGCACAGTCAAACTCTTGATCATTTGCACAACTTTTTTAACGCTATGCATCAGCACCGGTTGGACTAAAAAATGAACATGATCTTCATCTGTTCCTATCTCTAAAAACTTCAACTCATACTGCAGCTTAATTTCGAGGAAAATATTCCTCAGCTCCTAGTCTACCGAATCATCAAACACTACTCTTCCATATTTTTCGGTAAAAACCAAATGGTACATTAGTATCGTTACATTATGGTTTTTGTAGATATATTCGCTCATTCACCGAATGTCGCAGCAAGCTGCGGGGAATTAAACCCTTAGAGATTAAATATTTTTATTGTTATTGTTATTGTTATTGTTATTGTTATTGTTATTGTTATTGTTATTGTTATTGTTAACATAATCACTTTCACCTTAACAAAGCTATAAAAATACATTTCACGAATGAAATCGAATTAATCTGGCTATGTTTTTTAATGCTACTATCTGTATTTTATTCTAACTATACTATTTGCCCTCCCCAACAAAGCACCACTCAAAAACCACAACCAAGAAGCCATAGAAGCATTAGGTAATTGATCAATCATTACTATCGCAATAATTAACGCATGACTCATTAATAGCCGTTTCTGTCTCTCATAGTCAATAAAACGGCTTACCATCATCCCACGCCACACCCCCAGTATAACTAACCCAAAAGTCGCCCCAAATCCAACGATTCCGTACTGCCCAAGAATAATAATCCAATAACCATCTGTTATAGAGTCCGAAAGCCTATTTCTATCCCACCAACCCCAACCAAAAAATATTTTCTCTTTTACATGCTCTAATAATCTCTCTTCGTGAAAAAAACGAAATGCCAGAGATTCCCCTCGGTTTACATCAAAATTTTCTGCTATATCGATGAGCCCCTGATGAGGAAAAAGATCAAAAATCAACAGCACAGGATAAAAAAGAACAACAAAGATCAAAAATAAGGCACTACATTTCATTATGAAAACAGGCATCCAGGCAATCGAAAATAGAAGGAAAACACCAAGCAAAAATGCCCCTACTGTTTTACATAAAAATAGCAGTACAAAAAAATAGATGACAATTACAGAGGGGAAACAGTGAAATGTTTTAATTTTTTCCTTCCATAACAATGTTGCTGCGCCTAGAACAAGGGCGACAAATATGGCAATTAACAAACCATGCCCCATAAATACCACAGCCCGAAAACCACCAAACCTAACTTGCTGGGAAAAACTATGCGGAAAAAAACCATAAACCCATGTATGCAATTGCGGACTCATTCTAATTTCAAATAAAATAAACACGGAGTAAATCACACCTGCCATTACCAGCAACTTAAACAACATCAGTTGATCGTCATATGTTTTAATGAGCTGTAATCCAATAATAAAAGGCAACAATATAAGGTACTGGTTAATAACAGCCGACAAAGCATCATGAGCAGTCAACCCAGCTATTATTCCAATAGGCTCTCTATTATTAAATACGGTAATTAAGGGAGAAAGTAGTAAAATAACCACCAACCATCGCTCTATCCCTATTTTGGGGATGAATGATATTTTTCTTTTTTTTACATAAACACAACCTATAAATGCTGCAACGGCTGAAAGACTTTCTTTATTTAGCGGAGGAATAAGTGGCGCATCAATAGCTACCTTCACAGGTAAAACTAGATAACCGCCTACTATGGTCCAAAATGTTGCGGGTATGATTGGCAAATTCCGATAAAACAACAAAGAAACTAATGGCCAAGCGAGTAAAATCGCATAGGAAAAACTATTACCCATTAATAACCCCAACAAACAAAGCGATAGATATAATTCATCAACTGCCTTGTTGACTTTGCATGATCTTTATCTGTATCTGGGTAAAACATTCACTAGCCGCCAGCCTTTTTTGTATATATTTATTTTTCAGTCATTATTAACCCGGTAAATTTTTCGTATATAAAACACCTGTTAATAATGTCGCCAAAAAATAATACAATATTATTCATTAACCAATCGACCACTGTAACTGAGTTAACATTTTCGGAAATATGAATGGAATACGATTAAATAATTCACCTTTTATTACTTCTTTAGAAAACAACTGCAATACATTTGGTTTAAGAGAAATCATCCTCACCAAGCTAACGATAGCGAGCATCCATTGTGTCTTTTTAAAAATTTATATCATGTTTTACGTATGGCAGAGACAATTTTATCTATTTCCATTGCAATACGGAGCGGCCGAAAAACTACCTATACAAATGTTTCATACTCCAATAATTTTATTTTCAGAAAAAGCTAAACTGGAAGCAAAGTGCCCGCCTCACCTTCAAACTAACTCTTTATCCATTTAACTTTTCCCATAAGCCATAACCTCTTACAAAACTACTTTATGAAAGCTAAAAATCAGCAACTTACAGAAATACGGCGTAATTCTTTAATTTTTTGTGGTTCCCCCAGAGTTTTTCAGGACGCTCCATACTCAGAACTAGAGTCTTCTCAAAAAAACTTCAACATTTTGTAAAGAGTTAGCTCGCTTTCCATTGATCGAAGCCCATAGATCTTAATGATTTACATATCATATTCAGGGTGAGTATCTGTTCGATTTTTTTATTCACACCAGTTATTTGCATTACCTTTCCTGAGCGGCTCTGCTGCTTAATCAGCAACAGAAGCATACCAAGAAATTGATTATCAATAAACTTAGCCTTTAAGAAACACAACTCCAGGTTTTCGCGTTTCAAAGCGGTATTTTTAAATATTTCCCGCAGCATGTTTATATGAGATATGTGATAGCTTCCTGAAACAAGCAGCTTGTTTCCGTTCTCTAGCATTACCAACTTAAGAGAAAAGTTATCATTTTGATATTTCTTTTTTTGATTGCGATACCGTTTAAGTAAAAAAAAATCACTAAGAGCTATTTTTAAGATAGCTTCTGCATCCGAAAAATAACGGCTAAAAAGCTTCGGATCCTGAATTATCCGCCACACCCATTCTAATCCAGTTTTTTGCATCCATTTAGGCGCTCGTTTTGTAAGTCCCCCAATAAAATTTATCGTGGCCCCTAAATGACTGATTATTTTTGCATTCAATTTACCTTTATTTTGATTAATCCATAGCTGTCCCTTATGCGCACCTAATGCAACCAAAAGAACATCAGGTGAGCAAGCGTTAATTTCATTTAAATAAGGCTGTTCGCTCAACTGTTTGATAGAACCAAAACCAGGATTGCGCCACCCCACAGCATTAAGGCCGTTTGATTTCTCATTAATACGGGATGCAGCCACCTTTGCTGCATTCTTTTCACCTCCGAATAAATACATAGTTATCCTATTTTCAGAGGGAGTGTATAAATACAGTCGTTCAATAAGGCTAGAGCCTGAAACCACTTCGCGCATCGGCAACTGAAAAAGTTTTGCCATCCATAAAAGTGGAACACCATCAATTGTACAGATATCACTATCGATTACAGCTTTGCGAAATTCGTCACTTTTCAGTGAAGTTACAATCCAATTAAAATTGATAGTTGATAATACCCGGACATTTCCCCTTTTCACCGCGCCAGAAATTTCTTTAACCACACTTGTCATAGAAAGGTTGTCAACCGGCAATCCGTATAAACACCAGACATCTCTTTCAAAGTCCAGGTCAATTTCATTAAATTTATGCATAAGTTTTAAACTAATTTAAAATCATGAAGACAAGGCCATTCAGAGTCTACCAAAAAAATGGCCACCCAAAGGAGTCGCATTATAGAGCACCTTAAAAAATCCAACTTTTATCATTAATAAAAACAAATAACTACATCAGAAAAAATTCTGAAAAGAAGATTTTTAGAAGTTCCCATGATATTTTGTCTACGGGTATCTCTATAAAATATTAGTAATTTTATTCCACAGCATGCCAACCTCTCGCCACGAACTTTCATTACCGAGATGCCATTGAACAGTTTTTTAACCCCCGTATCAAAAATATATTCAGGTTGATAACCTAGTTTTTCAGTAATTTTTGTCGCATTAATAGCACATCGACGATCATGCCCAACCGATCTGTAACATGCGTGATTAACTTTTCATATGGTGCACCGTTGGGGTTATATTCATCCATTAACTTACAAACTAGGTTCACAATAGCAATATTAGTCCATTCATTGTTGCCCTCAACGTTATAAGCTTCTCCCTCTTTTCTCCTTTTTGAATCACAAGGTCTATACCTCGACAATGGTCCTCGACATAAATCCAATCACGAATTTTCTTTTACCGTAGACGCCCGATGGGTTAGGTACATCCGCTTCGGTGTATGCTCCTTCTTTCGATCCATCAAACACATAGTCGATGGAACCATGTAGTAAGGGAATTTTTGTTTCTGCGAAAACTTGGTAGAGCCGTCTCTATTGATGGCACAGGCTTGCCTTTTTTCTATTTGTTCTTCTGCCTTGTCCACAGGAGTATAAGCTGCTGCATTTATGATCATATCAGGCTGTTCTGAATGAACGATTATTTTTATATTGTCTATTTGGGTGATATCCAATTCCGCACGTCCAGCTGCAATCATTTGCATTCCCCCTTGTTTACCCTGTTGGATAATTTCACTGCCCACCTGGCCATTTTCGCCTGTTACGAGAATTTTTATATTGACGCCTAGGATGTCCAGGAAGTTTTTTGTGAGGCTACTCATGTAGAAGTGGATTATTTTTGTCTTTATCGGAAAGTACGACACCAGTCAACGGCCAGTCAATATTGATTTTTAGATCATTCCAGGCAATGCCTTGCTCTGATTGCAGGTGATAGTAATTGGTGCATTTATAGATAAAATCTGCAATACCAGAAAGAACTACAAAACCGTGGGTAAACCCTGGTGGAACGTACATCATTCGCATCTATCTTCATCTAAGATCCTGCCATACCATTCTCCAAACGTTGGTGAGCCTTGGCGTACATCAACAGCGACACCGAAGACGGCACCTCTTGCGACTCTAACTAATTTTCCTTGTGGCCGTGTTAGCTGGTAGTGCAACCCACGTAACACACCCCTTGTTGATCGGGAGAGGTTATCTTGAACAAAAAAGTCATTAATACCTGACTTTTTCAAGCTGTCCTCACGGCAAGTTTCCAGAAAAAATCCCCGAGAGTCACCAAAACGTTTGGGTTCAAAAATAATGACACCAGGAAGTTTTGTTTTTATTATTTTCACGCACAAACATTCTGTTTAGATTGATCCAGTAGATTTTTCACCTGTTTTTGTCCAGTACATCGCGAAGATAGACTTTCGTCTTGCTTGAAGATATCTACAAGATAACGTCCGTAGTCACTTTTATTTAATGTTTCCGCTAAGATTTCCAACTGTTGTGCAGAAATAAACCCTTGACGATAAGCAATCTCTTCAGGGCAGGCCACCTTTAATCCTTGGCGCTCTTCTATAGTTTGAATAAAGTTTGCGGCAGAAATGAGCGAGGCGTGAGTGCCCGTATCTAACCAGGCGTAACCTCGACCCATAACTTCAACAGTGAGCTGGTTATTATCCAAATAAACTTTATTTAAATCGGTAATTTCCAGCTCTCCACGCGCCGAAGGTTTTATGTTTTTAGCTATTTCGATAACGTTATTGTCGTAAAAATAAAGCCCTGTAACCGCATAGTTACTTTCTGGTTTATCTGGTTTTTCTTCAATGTTAATCACTTGTCCATATTCATCAAAAGAGACCACTCCGTAACGCTCTGGATCTTTGACGTAATAACCAAAGACAGTCGCGCCTTCCGTCTTGGCCGTCGCATTTTTGAGTAAAATGTCCATTCCATGACCATAAAAAATATTATCGCCAAGAACCAGACTAACCGGGCTGTCACCAATAAATTCTTCACCTATGATAAATGCTTGCGCCAAACCATCGGGATTTGACTGCACGGCATAGCTAATGTCTAGGCCCCATTGCCGACCGTCTCCAAGCAGCTTTTGAAATGACTGCTGCTCATGGGGTGTCGTAATAATCAAAACTTCCCGAATATCTGCTAACATGAGTACGGATAGGGGGTAATAAATCATTGGCTTATCGTAAACGGGCATTAACTGCTTGCTTACAGACAAAGTGAGCGGATGCAGCCTTGTGCCGGAGCCACCTGCCAAAATTATTCCTTTGTATTTTTTATCCATTTTTTTATCTGATCGCATGATGATTTGAGGTTTAATATGGCCTCCTATGGAGCTTGTCAGCTCAAGGAGGAAATTATTATTTTCTCTACATTCAAAAATAGAAAACCCTTTTTTAGGCCCACTATTTAAGGTGGTAATTTACCTAATTAAAAATGAAAAAACCAGCCCAATTCAATAAATTACTCCCCTCTTAAAAACAGGATTATTATTTTTCTTATTCCTATTTTTAAGCAGCACTCACTACACCTTTATATCAGTACACATTTTTACCAATAAACCCGGTAAACACAGTCCGAAACACAATTTTTAAATCCCACCACAATGACCAGTTACGGATATAGGTAAGATCATGTTCAACACGCTTTTCCATTTTTTCCAAAGTATCGGTTTCTCCGCGCCAACCATTGACTTGAGCCCAGCCGGTAACTCCAGGTTTGACTTTATGCCGTAACATGTAACCTAAAATCAATTTCCTATACTCTTCATTGTGCGCCACGGCATGTGGACGTGGGCCAACGATGGACATTTCACCGGTTAGCACGTTGAAAAATTGTGGTAGCTCATCCAATGACGTACTACGCAAGAAAGCTCCGAAGGGTGTAATGCGTACATCGCCTTTTTTTGCCTGTACAACCGTGTCGTTATCACAAACTATCATGGATCGAAATTTCCATACTTTAATCGACCTCCCATCCACACCATAACGACATTGCTTAAACAATACTGGCCCAGGTGAGCTGAATTTTACCCCAATGGCAATAATAAGCATGGGAATAACAATAAGAACAAGTATAAGGCTAGACAATACAATATCTTCAGCACGTTTCAGCCAACCATCAACTCCATTGAAGGGGGACTCATGAACACTGATGGTGGGTATTGAACCCAAATTAACCCAGCGTGAATGAAGCAAATTAAAGGTGAAAAAATCAGGAACCAGATGAACGGATACAGTAGTATCCGATAATTCCGTGATCAATTTGGCGATTCTCTCTTCACCTTTTAAAGCCAGCGCAATATAGACTAGATCAAATTCATTATTTTTAGCTCTGCGAATTAAATCATCAAAGCCACCTAACATCGGCGCATTCAAGTCTTTAACTATTCTGTCATCGTCCTTTTTACGATCATCAAAATAACCTTTTAGATTTAGCCCATATGATGGGGCTTCTTTGATAACACGACCAATACGATCACCCATATCACCAGCACCAACAATTGCCACCAAACGGGTATTGTAACCTTTTGCACGAAAATATGAGAGAACATTACGAACAGTCAAACGCCATACCACAAGAATGAATGGCGTAACGAAAAACCAAACACCAATAACAAGCCTTGAGTACTCGCTAGAGCTTTTTAAGAAATAAGCTAGCAACAGAAGCGTAAACACAGAAATACCCCATGATACGCTCACGGGCCAAATAATTTGTGATAGCTTTGTTCCTCTTAGAGAACGATAAATATCAAAAGTAGACCCCGCAAAGGAAAAACAGATTACTGCCAACAATGCAAAAAGAAAATACTGCTCACCTACCTCAATTCCCCGCATGTACAATGCAAGCAGCAAGGTAATCGTAATGATCGCAGCATCAGATAGCCGAAATATAAATGCCAACTTTGAACTATGCGGTCGGATTATCCCGGTTGATAGAGATTCCATTCTCAACACTCCACCTTAAGTTTATATTTCTAGAACTAGGCTAGAGATAGAAAAAGTTTCCTATAAAATTTTCCAAAAAAATATGCTAGAACACAATTTAATTATGCTATCAGGCAATTTATAGAAATACAAGCTAACTTTATTTACCCATCATTTAGCCTTCATACTCTGCCACCAATTAATAGTTAAGTCCAATCCACAAAGCCTTAATTCATACTCCATTAATCTACACACTACATTTAACGACTGTTTGGTTAACTTGCATTTTAGTTTGCATTTTGCATCACTCATAAACTAGCCAGTCTTTACAACTCATATTTTAAAATCTAAATACACCACTAACCACCAATCCTTCATCATCACTTAATTTGACTTTGTCACACTAAACAACAACCAGCTTAAAGCCGGAGGTTTAAACCTTTTATTGGAAAATTCGAAAAAACTAAAGATCCGTAAAAAATCTGTGCATTTATTCAAGTGTTCAAAAATTGTCTGCTTGCTACTAAAAAAACCCCTAATAAAAATCTCGGCCGCAAGCGACCGAGTTTTACTAGAACAAGTTCAGCTGCTTTGGTTTTGTTTCTTCCTTATCACTCACCACCAACTGATTCTGGATATATGTTCGTATCGTTCCCTCATTTGCATTTCCAATCGTTTCAACAAAGTAACTTTGCGTCCACAATTTTCCTCCCCAAAAATAACGCCGTTTAATTTGTGGAAATCGTCGAAAAAACTCTCTGGCCGAGATACTCTTTATCACCTGCATAACATCATTCGGCGATTTTTTAGGCTCGCCACGTACGACCATATGAATACCTGATTACCCACAATTCACAGCCACGTTGGACAAATTAAATACCCATATATTCAATTTGTTACGCGCAAGAACTAAACTCAGCCTACCAAGGTATTGACGTTAAGCCGCTCATACATGACGTCCTTTTTGGCCTCAGAAAATACCTTCAATGACTGCTTGGCGAAAACGGCGGTAGAGGAAGCATCTATCCATTTCCACAAGACTAACAAAAAATAGAGCCAACAACCGGAACACCTACATTATAACCTTCCGGGAAGCCTGCTTCCTTTATCTATCAGTTAGTTGTGTAATATTTCCGGGTGATGTTGAACCCCAAAACTTGAGCTAACAAAATTGGCAGATGAAGAAATCGCTTTGTTCAATTCAGGTTTTATACAATAGTAAAAAATTACCAAAGGTGCTAATCATGGATGAGAATAATTCTATGAAACAAGATAAATTTCGCTCTAAAATCATCAGTGTTCCGCAATCCTGGCCACCCTTGGTTTTAAATGCCTAGTCAAGCTGCCCATAATGGCTATAAGTGACTTTCCTGTTATTATTGCATTTTGTAGGGAACGGATGGTAAACGAGCATATTCGCGCAATTCGATCGCGAAAAAATAATGGGTTAACAAAGCGTCCTTTTTCTTGAGCAATCTTCTCTCTTTTATTGAGTACTTCATTGTATTTTTTATCCGACGGATGAATGCGTTCTGGATTTTTTGCCTTTGATGTTTCTTCAAAAATGCGCATGATATTATAGGCCATAGCAGTAAAACGCATTTGACTATTCAGCGCATTAATATCTAATGACCAAGCTTTTCTTTCAGCGAAATCACTTTTGCTATTATTGAATGCTTTTTCAATCGTCCAACGCTTGTAATAGATCATAGCAATCGTTCCAGGATTAATTGATTTAGGTAGCGTTGAAATGAACTTGTGTAACTGGCCTGTTTCTGGGTCGCGGTATTCAACAACGTGAAACTTGGCTTTTTTATTCTGGTAAACACTATAGCTTTCAATCCCTGTATTAATTTCATCTTCCCGATCAAATGGAATGGATTCAACAAAGGTTGCGACAGCGTTTTCTTTTAGCACTGAAATCATAAAATTCTGATTACGTTTTTTCTTATCCCACCATGCAAAATCAGTTACCGCTTTATCATACACATAGAGACGCTTTTGCCAGGTATCTTTTTCCCCATGGCGTTGCTCAATATAGGTGCGCAGTGCTGGGATTTCATGATGTCTCTCAGTGCCATTAGTTACCACACAAAGCG
>Ga0256839_1002206_pt1 | contig 22156 bp, 22 predicted proteins | sample 354166metaG_FD_185968 | JGI IMG/M metagenome (GOLD analysis project Ga0256839, IMG submission 185968) | Hydrothermal vent microbial communities from Mid Atlantic Ridge, Atlantic Ocean - 354-166 | ecosystem: Environmental > Aquatic > Marine > Hydrothermal vents | place: Atlantic Ocean: Mid... | reverse complement strand
TAGCGCCGCTGCCAGTCAAGCCTGGGGTGGAAGAAGAATTTCTCATCCGCCATGCCGAATCTTATACCATATGACGACAATAATGTCAATATGAAATTACTTAAAACATGCAGCCGGTATAATGCGGCAACATAAGTAAATATCATGCTATTGCTGAAAATGCTGTAATTACAAGCAGTACAATATGTTTTAATTATGGTAAGCCATATATTGCCAAAATGATAATATGTGTTTTGATGCTGCATTAACTGCCAGTTAACCGTCATATCATATAAGATTTGCCGCCTGTTTGTATTGATATGATCTGATTTATTCCTTATAATTAAAAGGGTTTCTCGCTTTTAGCTGGGCAGTCCCTTCCTTAATTGTGCTATCTGTCGCTTTGCAAAAATCGGTGTTAGGGTCAAATTAGACCTGAGTAGTTACGAAACTTTCACATATTCAATGTGCGCTGTCAATATGCTTATGGAAGCATAAGTCTTTTTAATGGATGCGGGCAGGAAATACTGTATAAACCTTTACGGAAAATTTCCGAATCATGCAGGCTAAAGAGGGGCGCCGGGAAAAGAACACTCCCCTATTTCCGCCTCCATATTTTCAAGGGCATTCTCCGACATTCCCAGCATATCAAGCGATGAACGATCAAGCGGATAACCGGGATCGTTCCTGACCGGTCCCAGTATGTTCCTCGTGGTTATATAATCGGCAAGATGTATGACGGCCATGACCCTGGACTTCCTCTTGGAAAGAGACGGGGAATGGTGACGGAGAACCGTATCTGAAATGCTGCGGGGAAGATTCCATTTATCCGCGAGCCAGGCCCCGATGTCGGTATGGTTGAAGCCCAGCACCGCTTTTTCCGCCTCAAGCAGGTCTCCGCCCTTATCCACTTTCTTCAATACCCTTCCGTAGTCACCGGGAAAGTACCTGTTCAGCACTAAAAAACCCAAATCATGCAACATGCCGTTAACCACGATCTCTTCCGTGATATTCTGCTGGATCTTTCCGTACAGGAGCCTTGCAACAAACCCCACGGTTACGGAATGATTGAATATTCTCTGGTAATCGAAATCCTCCGCACGTTTTCCGTCATCAAAGACGCTCAGCAGGGATACACCGACAGCTATATTTTTCACATTGTTGAATCCTATCCTGACGATAGCGCCGTCAAGGGTCCTGACGGGCTCTTTTATTCTGAAAAAGACCGAGTTGGCGACACTCAGAACCTTTGCGCATATGGCGGGGTCGTTCCGAATGATTCTTTCAAGCCTGTCGACGGATGCCAGTTTGTCATCAACGATACCCAGTATCTCCCGCGCAACAACCGGGACGGTTGGAAGCTCGGTAATCTGCTCCACATATTTTTTCAATGATTCAATCATCAAGAATATTTTACTACAACCACCGTACAGCGCAACCCGCAAAACCGCCGAACCCACGGTTGCATACAATGCCCGCATTGGATGGGACACTCTTCAGGACACACATGCACCCATAGGCCAGTATGTCCTGCCGCCTTATAGGTCATACCGGCCCAATACATCCCTCGAACTATTCGAAACCAGGGACAACTTGTTGATATTATTGACTTATTTTATCTGGCACACCCTTTGCTTTACTTCGTAATGAAAGAAAACAAAGGGAACACTGAATCAAGGAGGTGAGATGAACATGTTGTGGTCGGATCTTGAGTTGTTCGATCCATGGCGTGAGATCGAGCGGATGGAGAAGATTTTATCGAGGCTTACAGCGAGAAGCCGGGTGGAGTTTCCGGCAGTAAATCTGTGGCTCAGCGGCGACGAGGCGGTTGTAACCACTGAACTGCCCGGGATTGAGCCGGGGAATATCGACATCTCCGTTATCGGAAAGTCGCTCACACTGCGCGGTTCACGCAGGACTGAAGAGGCAAAGGAAGGCGAGTCCTATCACAGGAGGGAAAGGTGGCACGGTAAGTTCAGCAAGAAAATCGAACTGCCCTTCAATGTTGATGCGGACAAGGTAAACGCAAAATATTCAAAGGGTGTGCTGAAGCTGCACCTGCCGCGCGCAGAAGCTGAAAAACCGAGGAAGATAAGCATCGCAGCGGAGTAATCCACAAAAAGGGAGGTGAATGAAGATGGCGGAAACAACAAAGGAGATAAAAAAGGAAGAGGCAAAAACCCCGGAACGGGCTGAGCGTACAAGGTCGCGCAGGTTATACAGGCCGGATGTGGATATCATAGAAAAGGATGCGGAAATCGTTCTCATAGCCGACATGCCCGGTGTGGATGAAAAGTCCGTTGATATAACGCTTGAGAAGAACGTGCTGACCATTCACGGCTGTGTTGAACCGGAGGTGCCCGAAAAGCTGAAACTTGCTGAATCGGAATACGGTGTCGGAGATTACGAACGGGCATTCACTCTTTCCGATGAAATCGACAGGGAGAAGATACAGGCAACGGTAAAAAACGGCGTGCTGAGGCTGATACTGCCCAAAGCTGAAGCAGCGATGGCCAGAAAGATAGAAGTAAAGGCTGAGGCCTGAAAAATTTAAAAACCAAAAAAGGAGGTGTTTGCCATGACATTCAGAGACATTGTACCTTTCAGGAAAAAGAGCATCCCGGTAAAACGCGAAGAGTCCAATCCGTTTGCCCTGTTGAGAAAGGAAATGGATGAGCTCTTCGACAACTTCTTCCAGGGCTTTGACCTGGAGCCGTTCGGAGGCCGTCTCGGTGCATTCAGCCCGGATATCGACGTGGTGGAGAATGACAGGGAGATAAAGATAAAGGCTGAGCTTCCCGGCATGGACGAGAAGGACATAGAGGTATCCATAAACGAAGACACCCTTACCATCAGGGGCGAGAAAAAGGAAGAGCAGGAAGACAAGGGGAAAGACTATTACAGGATGGAGCGCTCGTACGGTTCGTTCACCAGGACGATTCCTCTTCCCGTTGAAGTCGAAACAGACAAGGCTGAAGCCAAATTCAAAAAGGGCGTGCTGACTGTAACGCTTCCGAAGACGGCCAAGGCGGTTGAGGGAACAAAGAAAATCGCTGTAAAGGCCGAATAAATCCGGCCGGGAGCCGATATGGAGGGCAGCGAAGTACGTTCTCCATATCAGCTCCTGATTTTATAAACAAATAACAGGTCGGGTGTTTCGCCCGCCGTTTTAAAACGAACCGGGCCGGAGGTCCGACTTGTTATCTGTTTATGCAGCAAAACAACCATGAAGAAAGGAGACGAAAAATGGCAAAGGCAATAGGCATAGATCTCGGCACAACCAATTCGGTCGTCGCCGTCTATCAGAACAATGAGTGTATCGTCATACCAAACCAGGAAGGCAGCAGGACAACGCCGTCCGTAGTGGCGTTTACGGACAAAGGCGAAAGGCTTGCGGGCCAGGTGGCCAAGAGACAGGCGGTTACGAACCCCGAGAACACGGTCTTTTCAATAAAAAGGCTGATGGGCAGGAAGTACAATTCAAAAGAGGTGCAGGACGCCATAAAGAAACTGCCGTACAAAATCGTGGAGGCCCCCAACGGAGACGCGCATGTGGAGATAAGGGGCAAGAGATACTCACCGCCCGAGATATCCGCGATGATCCTGCAGAAACTGAAACAGGCCGCCGAAGACTATCTCGGTGAGAAGGTAACCGATGCAGTGATAACCGTACCCGCGTATTTCGACGACAGCCAGAGACAGGCAACGAAAGACGCCGGCAGGATAGCGGGTCTGAATGTGCTGAGGATCATAAACGAACCGACCGCCGCATCGCTGGCTTACGGAGTGGACAAGAAGAAAGACGAAAAGGTCGCCGTGTATGACCTCGGAGGCGGTACATTCGACATATCGATACTCGAGATAGGGGAAGGTGTCACGGAGGTAAAGGCCACAAACGGGAACACCTATCTGGGAGGCGATGACTTCGATCTCCGGATAATGGACTGGATAATCGAGGAGTTCAAAAAGGAACAGGGCATTGACCTCAGAAAAGACAAGATGGCCCTCCAGAGGCTGAAAGAGGCCGCTGAAAAGGCAAAGATCGAGCTGTCGACCGCCCATGAGACGGAGATCAATCTCCCGTTTATAACCGCCGATGCCTCGGGGCCCAAGCACCTTGTCATGAAGCTCACAAGGGCCAAACTCGAGCAGCTGATCGACGACCTGCTGAAGCGTTCCATAGAGCCGTGCAAACTGGCCCTGAAAGACGCGGGGCTTTCAGCAACGGAGATTGACGAGGTACTGCTGGTAGGCGGGCAGACGAGGACACCGAAGGTTCACCGGACAGTGCAGGACTTTTTCCACAGGGAGCCCAACAAGGGCGTAAACCCCGATGAAGTGGTGGCGGCGGGCGCAGCCATACAGGCGGCGGTGCTGAAGGGCGACATGAAGGATGTGCTGCTTCTTGACGTTACCCCGCTTTCGCTCGGCATAGAGACTCTCGGCGGGGTTTTCACAAAGCTGATAGAGAGGAACACCACCATACCCGTGAAAAAGAGCCAGATATTCTCCACCGCCACTGACAACCAGCCCTCGGTGACGGTAAGGATATTCCAGGGCGAAAGGGAGATGGCCGCGGACAACAAGCTGCTGGGCAATTTCGAACTGGTAGGGATACCCCCTGCACCGAGAGGCGTGCCGCAGATAGAGGTGACATTCGATATCGACGCCAACGGCATCCTTCACGTATCTGCCAAGGACACGGGCACAGGGAAAGAACAGTCCATAAGGATCACCGCATCAAGCGGTCTGACTGAAGAGGAAATCAACAGGATGGTGAAAGACGCCGAGGCCCATGCCGAGGAGGACAGGCGGAAGAAACAGCTCATAGAGGCGAAAAACGAAGCGGACACGCTGATATATTCCGTGGAAAAGACACTGAGGGAGCACGGAGACAAGATATCCGGAACGGAAAAGAAGGATATTGAAGACGCTCTTGAGAAATGCAGAAAAGCAAAGGATACTTCCGAGAATCCCGAGGAGATAAAGTCCTCGATTGCATCGCTGAGCGCCGCATCGCACAAGCTCGCAGAGCATATGTACAAAGAAACGGCAGCACAGCAGGGCGCAGGAACTGCAGAGGGCCGGCAACAGGAACAGGGTGCGAAAACAGGCGGAGAGGAAGATGTAATCGACGCGGAATTCGAGGATGCTGGCAGGCAGAATTAGCCGTATGAACCGCAGGGGGAGGGTCCGCCGAAAAAAACCGGCAGACCCCCTCCTTACCTTACAGTTGCATGAAAACACCGCCTGCGGGGCACAGGAGTCCGCCGTAACACCTCCGGACTCCGCGGTCCAGAGGCGATGTTTTATGCCACTGCAAGGTCTACCGTGATTCCTCTGCGGCAGGGGGCCGGGGGCCGAGGATGGCCGTGATATCCTTTTCGTCCATATTCTCTTTCTCAAGAAGCGTCTCAGCCATTCTATCCAGCCTGTCGCGGTGCTTCCGGAGAAACTCCTTGTCTTCTTCGTAACATGTACGGATAATCTCCAGGGCCTCCTCATCGATTATCTGTTCGATCTTTTCAGAGCGGCGCGTTGTAAACGGGCCCTGACCCAGAAAGCCGCCGCTGTTATGCTCCACCAGCGAGATATTCGGTATCCTGGTGCTCATTCCATATACGGTGAGCATGTTCCTGACGATCTTCGTCGCCCTTTCAAGGTCATTGGACGCGCCGGTGGAGACCTCGCCGAAGACTACCTCTTCAGACGCCCTGCCACCTAAGAGGCCTTTTATCTTGCCTATAAGCTCGGAGCGTGACATCAGATAGCGGTCCTCCAGCGGTGTCTGAAGGGTATAACCGAGGGCGCCTATACCGCGCGGCACAATGGAAACCTTCTGCACAGGGTCGGCACCCGGTGTGAAATAACCGATTATTGCATGCCCTGATTCATGGTATGCGACTATGCGCCGTTCACGCGGATTGATAAGCTTGTTCTTTTTCTCCAGCCCTGCAATGACCCTCTCGATGGCATCCTGGAAATCCGACATGCTCACCTTGTCCTTGCCCTTGCGCGAGGCCAGCAGGGCCGCCTCGTTGCAGACGTTCATGATCTCGGCGCCGGCAAAACCCGGTGTAGCCGCAGCCAGTTTATGCAGGTCGACATCCGCGTCCAGCACCAGCCTGCGTGTATGAACCTCGAATATCTGTATCCGCCCCTTCAGATCGGGACGGTCAACGAGAATCTGCCGGTCAAAGCGCCCGGGCCGCAGCAGTGCCGGGTCAAGCACCTCGGGCCGGTTTGTGGCCGCCATGATCACAATACTTGTCTTGGGATCAAAACCGTCCATTTCGGTCAGAAGCTGGTTCAGGGTGTTCTCCCTCTCGTCATAGCCCGCAACATAGCCACCTTTGCCGCGGCTCTTGCCCACGGCATCCAGTTCATCTATAAAGATAATGCAAGGCGCCTTCGCCTTTGCCTCTGTAAAGAGGTCCCGCACGCGGGCCGCCCCCACGCCCACGAACATCTCAACGAAATCGGAGCCGCTCAGGCTGAAAAAAGGCACTCCGGCCTCACCGGCCACGGCCCTTGCAAGCAGGGTCTTGCCTGTTCCCGGCGGTCCCACCAGCAACACCCCCTTGGGTAATTTCGCGCCCAGGCGCGTGTATTTTTCAGGGTTCTCGAGGAAGGACACTATCTCCTTCACCTCTTCCACGGCCTCGTCAATGCCCGCGACATCCTTGAAGGTTATCCTGTTCTTGACATCTTCGGCATAAATCCTCGCCTTGCTTTTTCCGACATTCAGCACGCCGGGACCGCCACCCATTCTGCGGAAGACATATCCCCATATGACAACAAGGAGGATCAGCGGGATAATCCAGTTGAAGAAAAGGTTCTGAAGCCAGTCCGACTCTATCCTGCCGCGGTAATCCACACCGTGGGACTGAAGGTCTTCCAGCAACCCGGGATCTTCAAGTCGCGTGACAAAAAACTGCCGTTTCAGCGCCTTTTCGCGTTCCTCCTTCAGCGCCTTCAGTTTCAGGCGCCATGGTGTCTCGACATGTTCAGGCGAGAACCCTTTCCCCGGGATGCTTCCGGACTGCGCCGTTTTCTCTGAATCCGGGGGCTTCATCAGGCCGTAAATCTTTTTGTCCTCTATGACAACGCTCTGGATCTTCCCGGCCGCCAACCGGTCCCGGAATTCCCTGTAGGAAATCTCCTTCACCGAGTAACCGGAGAAAAACAACGAGTCAAGCAACAGTATGGCTGCAAAAACTATCAGATAATAGGATATTGAAAACTTGGCCCTTTTCTCCATGATTCCTTACTCTCCTGTCTGTTTTACCTTACAGCTGCATAAAAACATCGCCTGCGGGCTTATGCAACATTAACCTTACAGCAACCTTACAGTTGCATTAAAACATTGCCGGCGGGGCAGGAGAGGCTACCGGAAAAGCTTTATCTGCGATACCTTCAGGACATATCCCGCACGGCATATCGACATCTTTTGGAATTTCACTCTCCGTTAATTCCTGCAACAAAGACATATTTACAAAATCCTATCGCTTTATAAAGGTTTTACGGGAGACTCTCCTGCCCGTTTATGCAACATTAAGGTTAAGGTTTATGCAAAATTCAAGGTTACGCCGAAGATATATGCATCACTCCTTCCGTCATTTGAGCTTCCTCAAGGCTGTTTTCAGCTCACGCAGCATATCCCGGGCCAAATCCGCGCCGACCCTCTTTGTAAACCTTATCCTGTTGATGAATCCCGGATCATTTACCATATTGATCAGATCAGCCTTGTGAATGACGTTATGCGGCGGCATGTTATACAGTCTCGCATATTTCTCCCTGATGCCAAAAACCTTCCTGAAAACCGTCTTCCTGTCATCTTCCAGTCTGCTGTATCCGTTTATCTTCCTGTATTTATCTTCCGGCTTTCTTGTGTAATCCTTATTCTGTATCTGGAGGTTTCTCAGGAAAAACGGCTCGAACAGCTTCCTTGCATACAGTTTTGCAAGTACGACATCTTTTAATGCAAGCAGGTATATCACATCATTCAGGGCGTAATCAACAGCCTCTTCGGACAGGGGTCTGGTTGTCCAGTTATATCTCTGGTACTTCCTCTTCTTTTTCAGGGATATTCCGAGTTCAAAGGCGACAACCGAATGGAGGTCCTTCTTTTCATAATCAAGCAGCTCAACCGCCGGCCTCAAATCCAGTATGGATTTTATCTCCATACCGGCGGTGTTTTTAAGCAGCGACAGGTCGCTGCCTGCATCGTACATCACCTTCAGGATGTTCGTGTTTTCAAAGAGGAGCCTGATGGTGTTGTTGTCTATGCCGAGGGGATCAATGATTACCCTTCTGACACCGTCGAACACCTGCACCAGGCACAGTTTCTCTCCGTAGGCGTGCAGGTTGGATTCAGCCTCTATATCAAGGGCGATGATACTGTGCCCTTTATCCTCAAGCTGTTCCAGGTATTCCCGGAGGTCCGACCTGTTTTCAATATATATATAACTCACAAAGTTATAGAGGGCGCCGCAACGGTCCTTTCTCCCGTTTACCTTACAGTATGAAAAAAGATACCGCAAAATGCAAAGAAAAGCAAATGAACCTGTGTTAACCTTACAACTGCATAAAAACATCGCCTGCGGGCAGGAGAATCCGCCGTAAAATCTTTATAAAGCGGGGCTGTCCAAAAGTCCTCCGTCCGTCACCTCCACCGGGGAAAGAGGTCTTATATCTCATCGATACCGAAGGATTTCTCCCTCCGGTCGAAATGACATGTACGGGCCATTTTCACACTTTTGCAAGAGGAGCAAGCGATGGGAAATCGCGAATATGTCTATGTTGCAGGACGTAACGGGGAGTGAAGTTACGGAAGACGGCGATATGCCGCGCGGGACATGTCCCGGATGTGCGGCGGATAAAGCTTTTCCGCCTGCTCTCCTGCCGGCGGAGCCGTGGTTGTATGCAGATGTAAGGATAAGATGAACATCAAGATAAACCCGCGCGCCCGAACATGAACATCTTGTATCCCCGGTCCTGCTTGCTGTATCCTGTATCTTATGTCTGCCGGGGATTCTTTCAGGATTATTTCCGTGACCGGAGCCCACAGCCGCGTGGGGAAGACAACCCTCTGCTCGATTCTCATAAAGAATCTGGAGGGTTTCGGCGCCGTCAAATTCACCAGGACCCGTGTCTATACCTCGGTTACGGATGACCCTGCGACAATCCTGCAAAAAGACAAGGACACAGCTTTAATGGCCGGGGCCGGAGCCGCAAAAGTCGTCTGGATCAGGAGCCCCGGCGGACGTGACCTCCGGGAGGCCCTGAATATCGCAATGGGCGGGATGCACGGTCTCAGGGGGGTGATAGTCGAAGGCAACAGTCCCGTGGATTTTCTGAATCCGCATCTGTTAATATTCATCACCGGCAGAGACGGACGGATAAAGCCTTCGGCCCTGGAACTGCCCGGAATGGCCGATATCCTGATAATCAACTCGGCTGAAAAAACGGGCGGACCTCCTCTTTCAGCTTCCCTGCTGAAGGAAAACTCAGAGGTCTTTTGCATTGATTTAATCAATAAAAAAGGGGAAATTGACAAATTCCTCGCCCATGTCAAAAAATATATAAATGAATTTCGGTGATTTTAAAAAACCCAAGGAGCCCCCGCATTGCTTCAGATAGAGATAAACGTGCTTCTTTTTGAGCTGGCCCTCACCTTTTACTTCATAGCCGCGATCACCGGCATTGCAGAGCTTTTCAGGGGGAAAAAGGCATCATCGGGGGCAACGCGATATCTTGCGATAACGGGATTTCTTTTTCATACGGCGAATATCATAGTACGCTATATCGAGGGTGGGCATATTCCCGTCACCGACATGCACGAGGCGGCTTCGTTTTTCTCGTGGTGCGTGCTGGTGCTGTTTTTCTACCACGAATTCCGGTACAAAATGGGAATGCTGAGTTCTTTTGTAATGCCCATCATCTTTGTCCTGATGATCTCCTCCGCGTTCTTTTCAAGGGAGATAACAACATTAGACCCCGTGCTGGACAGCCACTGGTTTGAAATTCACGTAATCCTGGCCTTTATGGGAGATGCCGCTTTTGCAATGGCCTTCGGCATCGGCGCCATGTATCTCCTGCAGGAGAGGTATGTCAAATCACGGCGCCTGGGGGATTTGTTCAGGAAGCTGCCGAGTCTCCAGTCACTGGATGAGATTAATTTCAGGCTTATTGTCCTCGGGTTCTCCCTGCTGAGCCTCGCGATTATAACGGGGATCATATGGGCGCATTCCGCGTGGGGAAGCTACTGGAGATGGGATCCGAAGGAGGTGTGGTCACTCGTCACATGGCTTATCTATGCCCTTGTGCTTCACCTGAGAGTCACCGTCGGATGGCGGGGCAAGAAGGCGGCCGTGCTCTCTATCATCGGATTTGCAATAGTCATATTTGCATTTTTCGGTATAGGACTTTTGCAGAAAGGACGGCACGTCTTTTTGTAATCTACAAGGCACCTTAATGTTGCATAAGCAGGCAGGAGAGTCCGCCGTAACACCTCCGGACTCTCCTGCCCGCAGGCGGTATTTTATGCCGCTGTAAAATTTGCATAAACGTACTGGCGAAGTTTTTACGCCACCGTAAGGTGAACAATTGACAATATAAAATATCCGCATTGTCAATTGTTCATTACTGATTACTCATTATATTCATTGTCCATGAACATATTAGTCATAGGTCTCAACCACAAAACAGCAGCCCTGGATGTACGCGAGAAGGTAGCCTTTGACGGCGACAGGCTTGATGAGGCCATGAATATGCTGAAGAACTCCGGCGTTGTAAGAGAAAACATTATCCTCTCGACATGCAACAGGGTGGAGATATATGCCGCTGTCAATGACATCGGCCCGGGCGTTGAGAGCATCAAGAACTTTCTGTCGTCTTTCCATAATGTGCCGCCGGAGTTCCTGGACAAATCACTTTATGTCTACACAGGGGCGGATGCCGTAAGGCATCTGTACAGGGTGGCATCAAGCCTGGACTCGATGGTCGTCGGAGAGCCGCAGATACTGGGGCAGTTGAAGGACGCCTTCGAGGCCGCGCTCAGTAACAGGAGCACCGGCGTTCTCCTGAACAAGCTGATGAGAAAGGCCGTGTCAACGGCAAAGAGGATCAGAACAGAGACAAAGATCGCTGAAAGCGCCGTAAGCATAAGCTTTGCGGCCGTCGAGCTTGCAAAGAAGATATTCGACGACCTGTCCGCAAAGTCCTTCATGCTCATAGGCGCCGGAGAGATGGCCGAGCTTGCAGCCAGGCACCTGATAACCAACGGCGTGAAGAAGGTCTTTGTGACCAACCGCACGCCGGCAAGGGCGGAAGAGCTTGCAGCGGAGTTTCACGGCAGGGCCGTGCCCTTTGAAGATTTCATCCGTGAATTGTTACACACCGATATCATCATATGCTCCACGGGCGCTCCCCACTATATACTGAAAAAGGAGCAGTTGCAGAGAATAATGAAAGAGAGGAGACAGAAGCCCGTGTTTATAATCGACATATCCGTCCCGAGAAATATAGACCCAAGGATTAATGACCTGGACAACGTTTACCTCTACGATATAGACAACCTTCAGGGCATCATCGAGACGAATCTCAACGAAAGGGCGAAAGAGGCTGAAAAGGCCGAAAAGATTGTGGAGGAGGAGATCGACTCCTTTCTGAAATGGAAAGAGTCGCTGTCAGCGGCTCCGACCATAGTGGCGCTCAGAAACAGGGCGGAGGAGATAAGAAAGGCGGAGCTGGAGAAGGTGCTCAGGAAACTCGGCCCTATGGAAGAAGACAGGATAAAGTCAATAGAGTATCTCACCGTATCCATTGTCAACAAGATCATTCATCCTCCCACGGCGGCTCTGAAGGCCGACGACGAAGACAAGGAACAGATGCTGGACATCGTCCAGAAGTTATTCAACCTGAAAATAGAGAGTAACAATAATGACAAGAGATAAACTGGTTATCGCAACCCGCGGCAGCAAGCTTGCGCTGTGGCAGGCCGAGTGGGTGAAGTCGGAGATTGAAAAGATCGAGCCTTCACTGAAAGTAGAGATTAATAAAATCCGCACCACAGGCGACAGGATACTCGATGTCCCGCTCGCACAGGTGGGGGGCAAGGGGCTTTTCGTCAAGGAGATAGAAGAGGCCATGCTCAGGGGCGAGGCCGATCTTGCGGTCCACAGCATGAAAGACGTGCCGACCGCGCTTCCCGCGGGACTGCACCTTTCCGCGATATGCAGAAGGGAAGACCCAAGGGATGCGATAATAACGGCGTCCGCGAAGAAACCCGGAAGCCCGGACCCGGAACCCGGTATAATACATGACCTGCCGCGCGGTGCGAGGGTGGGCACGAGCAGCCTGAGGAGGATATGCCAGCTTTTGAACAGGCGTCCGGACCTGAGGCTCACCAACCTGAGGGGAAATGTAGATACGCGGATCAGGAAACTGGATGAAGGGGAGTTTGACGCAATCATTCTCGCAGCCGCGGGAGTGAAGAGGCTAGGCAGGGCCGACAGGATAACGGCGGTACTGCCGGCAGAGACCAGTCTTCCCGCAATAGGACAGGGGGCTGTAGGTATAGAGTGCAGGGTTGACGACGAATTCACAAACAGGCTGCTCGGTCCCCTTAACCACGAGGAGACGTCAGTATGCATAAGGGCTGAACGGGCGTTCCTTGAAAGGCTTGAAGGCGGCTGCCAGGTGCCAATTGCAGCCTATGCACGTCTGGAGAGCGGAACGCCAGCTGCGGAATCCGGAACGCTTTTCATTGAAGGCCTTGTGGGCAGCCTCGACGGCAAAACAATCATAAGGGATTCCTTCCGGGGCGGGCCGGGGGAAGCCGAATCCGCCGGCAGGGCGCTTGCGGAAAAGCTGCTCTCACAGGGAGCGGGGAAAATACTCGAGGAGGTTTACGGGCAAAACCCGTAAACGCGGGGCGGGAGAGCCTGCACCCGGCAATATTTATAGGCAGGATTAGACCATTGATACTCACACGGAGGGATACGGACAACAGATACATTGCATACTTCAGGAATCCCCTGTTCGGGATATCCGCGTCTTCCGCTTACGGCCTTCCGAACTCGCTGACGCACTTTCCGGTGGTGCTTATGATTTCATACATCGGCATTATTGTATGCGGTCAGTCTGCAAAACCGCTGCTTCCGGTATATTTCATCATCGCCCTGTATGTCGCCCGTGATATGGTTGTCATGGCATATAAAAACCCGTCTGTGCCGGCCGCTGTATGGGCGCTCTTCATTCCGGTCATCATATACAAGAAGGAAATATCGGCCTTCCTCGCGCCTGGTTCGCAACGTTTCTCCATCTACGTCACCGCAGCCTTCCTGGGCATGTTCGTGTTCTACATGGTATGTTACATATACTACTTTCTCAAGTGGCGTGATTAACCGCGGGGTCCCCTGCCCGCTTATGCAGCATTAAGGTTAAAAATCCCTCTGCTTGTTTAAGGATCTCTGACAGGCCTCATGCCGGCGGCGGCGGTACGACGGGCTGCACTGCTATTTAAAGAGACTGAATTATGTTAAAATAGCAATTTCAGACGACCGGAGGCATTATCATGGAAGAAAAATACAATGCACGGGAGATAGAGAGGAAGTGGCAGAAATACTGGGAGGATGAAAATCTGTTTGCGGTCAGGGAAGACCCCTCCCTCCCGAAATTTTACTGTCTCGAGATGTTCCCATATCCCTCGGGCAAGATACACATGGGCCATGTGAGGAACTATGTAATAGGCGACGTCATTACAAGATACAAGAGGATGAAGGGGTTCAACGTGCTGCATCCAATGGGCTGGGATGCCTTCGGGCTCCCGGCTGAGAATGCAGCCATAAAGCACGGCGTGCATCCTTCGAAATGGACGTTTGAAAACATCGGCTATATGAAGAAGGAGCTGAAGAGAATGGGGCTGAGCTATGACTGGCAAAGGGAGGTGGCGACCTGCGATCCCGCGTATTACAGGTGGAACCAGTGGTTTTTCCTTAAGATGTTTGAACGCGGCCTTGCCTACAAAAAGGCATCTGCCGTCAACTGGTGCCCCTCGTGCGGGACCGTGCTTGCAAACGAGCAGGTGATAGACGGCGCATGCTGGCGCTGCGACACCGCCGTGGTTCAGAAAGAACTCGATCAGTGGTTTTTCAGGATAACGGCCTATGCCGAGGAACTGCTCAGGGATACCGATTCACTCGCCGGGTGGCCGGAGAAGGTCATCGTCATGCAGCGCAACTGGATCGGGCGCAGCGAGGGTGTTGAAGTCGACTTCAGCGTTGTTGATTCGGACAAGAAGATAAGGATTTTCACCACCCGCCATGACACCCTTTACGGCGCAACGTTCATGAGCATTGCAAAGAAACATCCGCTGGTGCGGGAACTGGTCAGGGATGAAAGGATATTAAGGGACATAGAGTCCCTCCCCGAAGACCCCGCGGAAAAAGAGGGCGTGTTCACGGGCTGTTATGCGGTAAACCCCCTGACCGGGGACAAGCTCCCGGTATATGTCGCCAATTTCGTCCTTATGGAATACGGAACCGGCGCAATCATGGCAGTGCCGGCCCATGACCAGAGGGACTTCGAGTTTGCAAGGAAATACGGCCTGCCGGTCAAGACGGTAATACGCCCCGCAACCCCCGGCCGGGATCAATCCGCACCCACCGGCGCCTTTGAAGAAGACGGCGTCCTCGTGGACTCGGCGCAGTTCACGGGCCTTCCGTCGGATGAGGCCAGGGCGAAGATAGCTGATTACATTGAAAGCCGCGGTCTCGGCAGGAAAGTGGTCAATTACAAGCTGAGGGACTGGGGCATATCACGCCAGAGGTACTGGGGCACACCCATCCCCATAATCTACTGTCCGTCCTGCGGAACCGTCCCTGTCCCTGAACATGACCTGCCCGTCATACTTCCCGGGGACGTATCCCCGGGGGGCAAGGGAGGCTCCCCCCTCGCCGCAGCCGCCGGTTTTGTCATGACGGAATGCCCTGAATGCGGCGGAGACGCAAGGCGGGAGACCGACACCATGGATACCTTTGTGGATTCATCATGGTATTTCCTGAGGTATTGTTCCCCCGGCGCAGGGGACGGGCCGGTGGATCCCGCGGCGGCTGATTACTGGATGCCTGTAGACCACTATACAGGAGGCATAGAACACGCGGTGCTGCACCTGCTCTACTCCAGGTTCTTCACAAAAGTCATAAGGGACCTGGGGCTTGTAAAAATAAACGAGCCGTTCACCGGCCTGCTCACGCAGGGCATGGTTATAAAAGACGGCGCCAAGATGTCCAAGTCAAAGGGGAATGTCGTTGACCCGGACTCCCTTATTGATAAATACGGCAGTGATACCCTGAGGATATTCTGTATGTTCGCAGCGCCTCCGGAGAAGGACCTCGAGTGGTCAGACCGGGGAGTGGAGGGCGCACAGCGTTTTTTAAACCGCATATGGACGTTTGTTTACAGGAACAGGGATGTGCTTGCAAGAAAGGATGACGGCGGGACAAGGGAACTCCCGGCGCTTTCACCCGCTGCATCGGGGCTGCTGCGCAAGACCCATCAGACCATAAAGAAGGTCACAAACAGCATTGAGCGTGATTATCATTTCAACACTGCAATCGCCGCACTGATGGAACTTGTAAATGAGATTGTGTCGTTCAGGCCCCCGGATGACAGCGGCGCTGCCGTGCTGAGGTTCAGCATAAGACACATGATACTGCTGCTCGCGCCGTTCGCCCCGCATTTTGCAGAGGAACTCTGGAGGGAGACGGGGCATCACGGCAGTATAGCGAATGAAAAATGGCCTGAATGGGATGAGGACACGGCAAGAGAGGAGCAGACGGAACTGGTCGTGCAGGTCAACGGAAAGGTCAGGGCAAAGGTTATGATACCCGCGGGGCTCGATGACGACGCCGTAAAGGAAAAGGCATTTTCCGAACCGAAGATCAGGCAATATACCGCAGGCAGGGCGCTGAAGAAGGTGATCGTTGTCAGGGGCAGGCTGGTCAATATAGTGGTCTGAGAAGCGGGGGACGGGAAAACGGAACATGAGGAATGAAATAACCGGAACATCTGAACGCCCGTTTTTTTGCGCGTGCTGCCTGCTGCTTGCCGCGTGCCTGGTTGCCGCCTCGTGCGGATACCGGATGACCGGGTCCCGGCTCCTGCCCTTCAACTCCGTAACCATCAAGCCCGTGATTAACAAGACCTATGAGCCGGGGCTTGAGGATAGTCTCCACAATGCGCTTTCCGCTGAGTTCATCAACGAGGGGATCGAGGTGAGGGCATCGGGCGGCGATGTCGAGCTTGAGGCGACCGTAACATCCTTCCTGCTCGGGGCCGTGGGTTCGGTCGACGGAATAGTCAAGGAACAGGAACTCATAATGACGGTTGATGTAAAGCTGACGGACAACGGTAGAGTCGCCGAATTCAGGGCCATGCAGTCCCCCATCAAGATCACATTCCAGTCCGCGGGCACGGTCAGCGAAAGCGCGGCGCACAAGAAGACAGCCACTGACAAGGCAGGCCGGGAAATCGCAAGAGAAATAGTAAGCCGGGTTATCATGAGATATGCTGAATAAGAGTCTCGCCAGGGAATTTGAAAACGGCCTGCCGGGTTCACTTTATTACCTGTGGGGAGAGGAGAGCTGCTTTCTCGAAGAGGCACTCGCCGGGTTTATTGAGATCGTCGTGGCCTCTGCCCCGCGGGACTTCAACTGCGATGTCTTTGATTCATCGTCAGAGCCGCAGGCGATACTGAATGCCGCAGCAACCCTGCCGTTCATGGCGAAACGCCGCCTTGTCGTGCTCAGGGATTTTCACATGTTGCCCGCCCAGTTCATAAAAAAGCTGTCGCCGTATCTCAGCAAGCCCTCGGAAAGCACTTGTATGCTTATCTTCTCACGCAAGGCGCCCCGAGCGTCACTGAAGTTCAACTGGAAGGTCTATCCCCTGAATATAAAGGAGAGGGACATCCCCGCGTGGCTGAAACATGCGGCTGCGAAAAAGGGAATAAGGCTGACAGATGAGGCCGTGGACAGCCTGATAGACTTTGTGGGATACGACATCGGGCTCCTGATAATGGAGATAGAAAAGCTGGCCCTCTCAGGGGAGAGGGTCATCAGGGGGGAGGATATTATCCAGACCGCCGGCATGATGAGGGACTATACGTCGTTTGATCTTGTGGACGCCCTCATAACAGGGCAGAGAAGCAGGGCGTTCAGGATTTTAAATACCATATTCGCAGGCAGCGGCATGGAGGCCCCCCTTATTCTCGGAACACTGAACTGGCATTACAGGCAGTTCTACTCCATGTGGCTGAACAGGGGAAAGAGGCCCGCAAGGATGAGGGATAAAACCTACAGGGCCCTCGTCAGGCACCTGCCCGCTTTCACAGAGGATGATTTTTACCGTATTTTCCGGGACCTGCATGAAGCGGATACAGTGATAAAGACTTCAGCAAGGCCCGGGCTCGTGCTGGAGGTTTTACTGATCAAGCTGCTTCAGAAGGGAGCCTGGAGTTGACCAGCCTCGTAAACCTCGATACCCTTCTTGCAGCCGTGTTTTTGTGGAGTATCCCTTTCCGGGCGGCCCTGTCCACAGCGGAGACCAGCCTCTTCAGGGCGGCCTGCGCGCCCTCGCGGTTTTTGGCGGCAACCTCCTTCTCAACCTTTTTTGCGAGGGTCTTCAGCATGCTTTTGGTCGACCGGTTCCTCAATGTCCTGACCTCGGCCTGCCGGGCCCTCTTTATAGCCGATTTGTTTTTCTTTGGTGCAGCTTTTGCCGGCAATGTCATACCTCCTGCAAATGATTATAATTAGACGGTAAAGAAAACAGTCTATTTTTTAACATGTAAGGCGCTGGAAAGTCAAGCTTATGGATGAGAGGCGTAATGTAACAAAGGCCGCTGGGCAGATATCCGCGGCAACAACGGGCAGCCGTATCCTCGGTTTTCTCAGGGATATAATCCTTGCCAAGATATTCGGGGCAACGGGCTCGACCGACGCCTTTTTTATTGCATACCGCATACCGAACCTGTTCAGGGAACTGTTTGCCGAGGGCTCGATGTCCGCTGCATTCATACCGGTCTTCACCGAAACCATTACAAAACACGGCCGGGAGGATGCAAGACGGCTTGCATCATCGGTATTCGCCTTCCTCATATCCGTACTTTCCATGGTCTGCCTTGCCGGTGTGCTGTTTGCGCCTTATGTCGTATCAGTTATCGCGCCCGGGTTTATCGGCAGCCCCGAAAAATTCTCACTCACCGTCAGGCTCACAAGGGTGATGTTCCCGTTCCTTTTCTTTATCAGCCTCGCCGCCTTTGCAAAGGGCATGCTGAACTCACTCAGGTCTTTTTTCATCCCGGCCCTGGCGCCGGTGTTTTTAAACATCGCCATAATAATCTCGGCCCTTTTCATAGCACCGCGGTTTTCCGTTCCCCTTATGGCGGTCGGCCTGGCCGTGACCGCAGGCGGCGCCCTGCAGGTCGCCGTCCAGATGCCGGACCTTATAAAAAAAGGATTCATGGTGTGGCCGGTATTTTCCTTCGACCATCCGGGACTGGGGAAAATCCTCAAACTGCTGGTGCCGGCCGTCGTGGGCATGGGGGTCGCGCAGATTAACATCTTCGTCAGCACGGTGTTTGTATCGTTTCTGCCGGGAGGTGCCGCAACATACCTCTATTATGCGATGAGATTCGTGCACCTGCCCATAGGGATATTCGGGGTCGCAATGGCCACGGCGGTGCTTCCGTCTCTTTCGGAACATGCCGCCAAGGGCGACAGCGACGGTTTCCGGGATACGTTCTCCTTTTCACTCAGGCTGCTTTTCTTCATAACGCTGCCTGCCATGGCAGGGCTGATCAGCCTCTCCGGCCCTATCATCGAGGTGCTCCTGCAGAGGGGGGAGTTCACCGCAGGGGCGACCGCCGAGACGGCCTATGCACTCGTGTTTTACTCATCCGGGCTCTGGGCATTTGTCGGCGCAAGGATAGTCGCATCATCGTTCTATTCCATGCAGGATACAAAAACCCCGGTGAAGATAGCCGCGCTCTCCGTGATTACCAACATAATTTTCAGCCTCATCCTGATCGGCCCGCTCAGACACGGCGGGCTGGCGCTTGCAAACGCAATTGCATCCGCTGTAAACTTTATGGTGCTTTTCTTCCTGCTCAGGAAGAGGCTGGGCAGGGTGGACGGCGGAAAGATTATCCGGTCTTTTTTCAGGACAGCCTCTGCATCCCTTGTAATGGGCGTCACGGCCGTGTTTGCGATAAGGCTGTTCATGTGGAACGGCGACGCCTCCACTGCCGTAAAGGCGCTCGTTCTTGCAGGCGTGATATTGTTCTGCATAGGCGTGTACCTGCTGATAATGTGCCTGGTGAAAAGCGAAGAGCTGAAATATCTTTTAAACCTGGTATTGCATAAACGCAGCAGATGATATTTTTCATGCCGCTGTCAACCGGGCCTCTTGCAAAAGTGTGAAAATGTCCGCATATGTCATTTCGACCGCAGGGAGAAATCTTTCGGTATCGAATCGATGAGTTATAAGACCCCTCTCTCCGCTGGAGGTGACAGACGGAGGACTTTTGCAAGAGCCTCAACCAAATAAAGAAGAAGGAGTTGTCATGATTATCAAAAGACTTGTTGTGGGACCGCTTGAGACGAACGCATATATCATAGGAGATGAGACAACAAGGCAGGCCCTTGTCGTGGACCCCGGGGACGAGCCGGACAGGATACTTGAGTTAATAAAGGACAGCGGCCTGGAGGTGACCGCGATCATCTGCACCCACGCGCACTTCGACCACATCGGTGCGGCAGGGGATATAAAAAACGCAACAGGTGCAGGGATACTCATACACAGGGACGACCTCGAAGGCTATGAACTGGTCAGGGACCAGGCCGCCATGTGGGGCTATGACATCGACGAACTGCCGGCGCCGGACGGCTTTATTGAAGAAGGGGATAATATCCGGGCGGGCAACCTCAGCTTCAGCGCGATGCACACACCCGGCCACAGCCCCGGCGGAATCTGCCTCTATGGGGAAGGTGTTATAGTCACCGGGGACACCATTTTCAGGGGCTCGGTCGGCAGGACCGACTTCCCCGGCGGGAGCGTTGAAAAACTCAGGGAGTCCTTCAAACGCATCCTCGCCCTGCCGGACGAGACCGTCATACTCTCCGGACACGGCCCGGAGACAACGGTCGGCACGGAAAAGAGGGAGAATTTCTTTGTAAGGGAGTTATAGGGCTCAATGGCCTGCGCGAAAGCGTCCTTTCTTGCAGGCCGTGAAGGGACGGGGTTTTATCCGGCCACCTTGTACCCGGCGGCCCGTACCGCGGCTGCGATTTCATCCCTCCCGGTCTTTGAATCATCATAAACCACGGTTGCGCTTCCAACGGAAACGTCCGAGGAACTGACGCCGGCTATGCCGTCGATAGCCTTTTTCACGCTCGACACACAGTGACCGCAGCTCATGCCCTCGATTTTCAAAGTAATCTCAGCCATTTTCACCCTCCGTAATAATTGATTCGATTACAGGTTTATACTCCGTCTTTCTGTTCATCCCGGATGACAGTATCTTGAGCGGCGCCAGTGATATAAAAAACAGCAGGAACCCTCCTGCAGCGGCAAGGAGATCGGAATCGGTCTTCGGGAAATACGCGGGAAGATAAGCCTTTCCCAGCACTGCACCGATGATCAGCGCAAAGACCGGCAGGACATAGACAAGCATTGCCCCTTTAAAATAACTGTATGATTTCATGACGATTTTCACCTTCTGGCCCACTGATGCGCCGGCGGCGTTTATGGCTTCTGTTTCCATTCCGCCTTCGGGGACATCGCACACGTCTTTTTCACAGCTTTCACAGCAGCTTGCCTTTCTTGAGACCAGCACCTTCGCCGTGACGCCATCGATGCTTTTGACTACGCCGATCTCTTCTTCCATTCCTCCACCTCCTCCGGCTCAGCGCATCAGCGTGCCCCCCGAATACCCGTGGGTCATCCGCAGCGGGCGCCCCCGCCCACCTTGCGGCAGGTTTCGCTGCGCCTTAACGCAACGTTAAGGCTTGATTCAGCCTTCCGGCGGACTCCTCTGTCCGTTTGTGCACCATTAAGATTAAGGTCACGATGATATACTGACAGTGTATTATAAAAAAATAAACCTCAATTGTGAAGAAAATATGAATCTGTCGGATCAGTGGTTCCCATAATACACCGTACAGTTGCATAAGGACGCCTCCTGCCGGCTTATGCAAATTCTCCCGGTGGCCGGCCTGTCAGCGCAATTCCTCGTAATACGCCCCGCCTGCACAGGCCCTGCATAAAGGCTTTCCGCCCGTCCGGATCTCTCTCCTGTCCTGCACATGTTCCCCGCATTTCCCGCATTCAATCCTCTGCAGGGGTCTCCCGGGCATGTCCTCCTCGGGGATTTCAACCAGCACCTCCCTCCATGCGAACAATTCATCGTCGGGCATTACCTTGTAGGCCGCGGTCTGGCGCTGATACTTGTCCCCGATCCCGGGGAAGTAATTCATGGCGGTCTTCCTGGATTCCTCCTTTGCGAGGACCCTGACACCCCTGAAGCGGTTTGTGCCGGCATCTCTTTTGCCGAGATTCACAAACGTGGCGGCCATCTTGCCGTAGTCCATGAACTTCAGCGTCCTTTTGCCGAGGCTGCAGCCCGTGACCGACTGGATTGCATCCGTTGCGCACCTGTCTATTTCCACATACACCATGATGCTCTTCCTGTCCTTCCCCCTGGGGTCGGCGATGCCCGCCTTCCCGAGCCCGAACATGCTCATCCTGACGCCGAGCACCTGTCCGGGACAGAGGTGGCCGTGTATTCTCACGGATTCATCAAGCAGTTTTTCAAAAATCAATCCGTTCTTTTCTTCGTCGGTCACCGGTTTCTCCCTTCCTGGATTTCAATCCAAATCTACAACCTTTGCCCATGTTCTGTCAATAATTGGCCTTACAGTTGCATGAAATACCGCCGGCGGGGCGGACTCCCCTGCCCGTTTATGCAACATTTCAGGCTACATTGTGCCACCATGTGCGGAATACATGTGCGGAATAATTGACAGACAGAACAAAAAGTTGTAGGATTTCACCATATTATCGAAATCATCCTTACAGTTGCATAAACGGGCAGAGGAGTCCTATTTTATGC
>Ga0256839_1002205_pt1 | contig 22178 bp, 23 predicted proteins | sample 354166metaG_FD_185968 | JGI IMG/M metagenome (GOLD analysis project Ga0256839, IMG submission 185968) | Hydrothermal vent microbial communities from Mid Atlantic Ridge, Atlantic Ocean - 354-166 | ecosystem: Environmental > Aquatic > Marine > Hydrothermal vents | place: Atlantic Ocean: Mid... | reverse complement strand
CCGAAGCCCTGTTCTGGAGCCCGGCGGCACTGCTGCCCGGCCCCGGCATCGAATGGCGCGAGATCGACGACAAGACGGCAGAGGTCACGATGCGTCATGGTGGGCTGGAACAAACCGTGCGCCTTGGCGTGGCCGAGAACGGACAGCCGACAGCCGTCTGGATGCAGCGCTGGAGCGATGCGAACCCCGAAAAGACCTTTCGGCTGCAACCCTTTGGCGGCACGCTGTCAGAGTTTCGGGACTTTGCAGGCTATCGCCTGGCGACCCATGTCGAGGCCGGGAACTTCTTTGGCACCGACGACTACTTTCCGTTTTTCGTCGCCGATGTGGAAGACATCACCTTCCCGGCAGCCCCCGAATAGGGCCGGACCTGGGCCCTTGCCGGCTTGGCGCTTGGCAATGCCCTGGCCTTCTGCCAGTCTGGCCGGGAAACACGGGGAACATATCGATGCTCACAGTCTCACCGATCTACGCAGGCCTGCTGGCCGTTCTTTTCTTCTGGCTCTCGCTGCGGGTCAGCCTTTTGCGGCTGAAAGGCTTGCATGCCAGTGAAGAGGGCCGCGAAACCCTGCACCGTGCGGTGCGCACCCAGGGCAATGCTTCGGAATATATCCCGCTGGGGGTTCTGCTGTTGCTGTTCCTCGATCTGCAGGGCGCGCCTGCGGTGCTTGTGCATGTGTTCGGCATTGCGCTTGTGGCGGGTCGGATCGGGCATTTCATCGGGTTTGGCCGCGCGCCGGGAAATCGCGTCTTGCGCCAGTATTCCATGGTCGCGACCTACGCGATGCTGTGCTTTTCGGGCCTGTGCGTCCTGTATTTCGCCCTGTTCTGAGCCCGTCAGCCGGCACAAAATCCGCCCATCCCGGCAGTGTAGCGCCTGCCAAACGGCGGCGCAGGCGGCGCAACCCGGCCCGCATGAACAGCTCGAGGCGATCTGCCGCGGCCATGTCGCGTTTTCACGCGAACATGGGGCGCTTTTCAGGTTCATGTTCCAGCCGCACGACTTTGGGCAAGATGACATCGACCCGACCACGCTTGCGGAACTGTTGCGCGAATCGGGCGCGTCCTGCCAGATCCTGCGCGACGCCTGCGCGCCATTCGAACATCGCGGCGGCAACCCGCTGGCCACTGAAACCATGATCTGGTCGCTGGTGCATGGCTACGCGATGCTGTCATGCGAGGGTAAAATCCACACCCCTTCGCGTGGGCAAGCCCCTGAAATCACCCAGATACTTCCGCGCCTGAGCCTGCGGCCGGGCAACTGAGCCAAAGTCCCGGTTTTTTCACCGCTGTGCGCTTTTTGCCCTTGCAGGAGCGCGCGACAGGGCTATATATCGCCTCACCCAATGGATGCGGGCGTAGCTCAGGGGTAGAGCATAACCTTGCCAAGGTTAGGGTCGTGAGTTCGAATCTCATCGCCCGCTCCAAAAACTCTTCGACATTGCTGAAGATGCGCGACCTGGCCGGCCTGGCCGGCTCAGCGCGCCTTTGGCACGCGCGGGCGCAAAAGCCAAGGGCCGGCGTGGAAGGCGAACAGGGCAAACGCCGCAATCCACAGGCTGCCCGCAAGGGTGATGAGCCACCCCGCCTGCGGCAGAAACGCAGCGAGCGCGCGCGCCAGTGCGGTCAGGGCAATCAGTGAAAAGACGATGTTCAGCGCGGCGTCAGAGCGCAGCTCGCGCCCGGTATGGCCAAGCGTTGCCCGTGCGCTGACCGCCACTGTCATCCCGCCGATTGCCCCGATCCCCCACAGGTGCAGTGCCGCGGATGTCGCGGCCTGGTCCTGCCACCAGACAGCCGCCGCCATCAGCATCAGCCCCAGCGCAATGAAGCCGTAAAAGACGTGCAAGACCAGCAACAACGGGTTGCGCAGACACCGCAGCCCGGCCCAGCGCGACTGGCGCAGGGCCTGCAAGGCACCGGCCAGCGCCAACGGCAGCGCTACCGTTGGCTGTTCCGGCGCCACCACCCAGCCCAGCAGCGCAAGCGCCGATACCGCCATCGCCAGGGCATCGAAACGGTTGAACGGCTGGGGCATGCGGCCCGGTTCCTGCCGGGCCAGCCAGTTGCGGGTAAAACTCGGGGTCACCCGCCCGCCGATCAACATGATCAGCAGCAAGATCGCGCCAAACCCCAGCCGGATTGCCATGTCGGCGTCCCCGGAGCGCGCCTCGACATGAAACCAGATATTGGCCCCGGCCAGCAACAGGATCGGCCCCAGAACCTTGAGGTTGCGCCAGTTGCGCCCCTTGATGACCTCGCGCGCAAGGAAGGCCGCAAGAAGCGGCAGGAAGGCGGCCTCGACCACCGGCCCCAGCCACGACCCGGTCGGGGCCAGCATCGCCAGCCGGCCCGCGATCCAGACCAGTGCCAGCCACATGAGCGGCCAGCCGGTGACCGGCAGCCGCCCCGTCCAGTTGGGCACGGCGGTCAGCAAGAACCCGGCAATCGCGGCCGAAGTGTAGCCGAACAGCATTTCGTGGATGTGCCAGTCCAGCGGCGCGATGGCGCGCGGCTCGGCGCCGCTGCCGGCAAGCAGCAGCAACCAGTTGGCAATTGCCAGAACCGCCAGAACCGGCCCCAGCAGAAAGAACGGCCGGAACCCGTAGGACAGGACGGTCGGCCCGTTCCAGGCGCGGGCGAGGCGCGGGGCGGATGACTTGCGGATGTTGCGGCCCATGCCTCAGCCTCCTGTCGTGGCGGTCACGGTCCGAGAATGGCCATTGCCCAGGGGGCCGACAAGACCGTGCGACGCCGGGACGCGGACCCGCTCAGCGGTTTGAAAAACTGTCGGCAAACTCTTCCCTCAGCAGGTTTTTCTGGACCTTTCCCATGGTGTTTCTTGGCAATTCCTGGCGGAAAACGATCTTCTTGGGTTGCTTGAAATTGGCCAGCCGGCCGCGCAGTGCGCTGTGGATCACACCGGCGCTCGGCGCAGCCTCGGCCGCGGGCACCACCACGGCCAGCACGGCTTCGCCGAAATCCGGGTGCGGGACACCGATCACCGCGCTTTCGCGCACCCCTTCCAGCGCATCGATTTCGGTTTCGACCTCTTTGGGGTAGACATTGAAGCCACCACTGATCACCAGGTCCCTTGCGCGCCCGACAATCGACACCCGCCCCTCGGCATCCATCACGGCAAGGTCGCCGGTGATGAACCAACCGTCATCGCGAAACTCGGACGCTGTCTTTTCCGGCATCTGCCAATAGCCGGCAAAGACGTTCGGGCCGGTGATTTCCAGCACCCCGACCTCGCCTGCGCCAAGCACCTGCCCCGCCTCGTCAGCAACCCGCACACCGACGCCGGGCAGCGCGAAGCCCACGGTGCCGGCGATCCGCGGCCCCCCGTAGGGGTTTGAGGTGATCATTCCGGCTTCGCTCATGCCGTATCGTTCCAAAATGCGCTGCCCGGTCACTTGTTCGAATCGTGCAAATGTCTCTGGAAGCAGAGGGGCCGAACCGGAAATGAAAAGCCGCATGTTCGCACAGGTTGCCCGGCTAAAGCACGGATGCTCCAGCAGGCGCGTGAAAAGGGTCGGGACCCCCATCAGGACCGTGGCATCGGGCAGGCTGTCGACGACCGCGCCGGCATCGAACCCTTTTTGAAAGATCACCCGCGAAGCGTTCAGCATCGCGCAATGCAAGGCCACGAACAGGCCGTGGACGTGAAAGATCGGCAGAGCATGCAGCAAGACATCACCCGGTTCAAACCGCCAGATATCGTGCAGCGCAAGCGCATTCGACGCCAGGTTGCCATGGGTCAGCATCGCCCCCTTTGAGCGCCCGGTGGTGCCTGATGTATACAGGATGGCAGCCAGATCATCCGACGTGCATGGTTCGATTTGTGTAACCGGCGTTGCGGTTTGCGCGGCCGCCATCAGGCTGCCACGGCCCGAATCGTCCAGTTCCAGCACCTCGGTGCCGGCGGGGATCACATCGGCCAATCGGCCGCGTGCGGACGGATCGCAGACAAGAACGCGTGGCGCGGCGTCATCAAGAAAATAGCCGACCTCGGCCGCCGTATAGGCCGTATTCAAGGGGATGTAGACGGCCCCGATCCGCAGGCAGGCAAGATAGGTCATCACGGCTTCGGGCGTCTTGGCGACCTGGACCACGACGCGGTCGCCCTTTTGTGCGCCGGCAGCGCGCAGCGCCCCGGCAATTCGCGCAGACCCCTCGTCAGCGGCTCCATAGCTCAGCATTCCGCGGGCGTGATCCAGAAAAAGGTTGTCGCGGGCATGCGAAAACCGGCTTTGCAGCAGGTGATAAAGGTTCCGGTTCGTCATTGCCCCGCCCCCCGGCCGGCGGGCGGCAGTCTGAGCCGGATGACATTGACCGCCGCATAGGGCTCGGGCCCGCGCTTCAGGATGACGGGGCTCAGCGCCCGCGCATCCGGGTCGATCTGGCGCGCCCGATCCAGAAGCTGCGGCAGTTGCCCGGGCGCGTCTTGCAACATGGCCGGAACCAGCAGCAAGGCTTCGCCCCCGGCGCGCTGGCCCTCCATGAACCCGAAATGGTGCGGATTGGTCCACAGCACCCGCAAGGGCAGCTCACCACGAAAGGCGGCTGAAACCAGCCCGGCTTCAATCCAGCCCGGCGTCGCAATCATGTCGACCCCTGCAAGATCGCCGCGCTTGTCCAGCGCCGTGCGCAACCCCGCGTAGTCGAACACATCAATGGTGCGATCCCAGCTTGGCGGAGTGTCGTAGACCACCCGTGTCAGGGCGCCGGTTCTGATCTGCAACACCGCAAGCAGGACCAGCGCATAGGCCAGGACAAGAAAGGCTCCGAACCAGATGGCAAATCTGCGGCGCGCCGTCGGGGCCTTTGCTGCCAGCCACGCGCCTGCCAGCGGCATTGCGTATTGCCAGCCTGGCAGGGCCCAGTGTGGAAGGCTCTGGTTGCTGAAAAGGTTCACAAGGTTGAAAAACAGGATTGGCCCCAGCGCAATCAGCGCCACAAGAAGGCGCGCCGGATCGCGTTTGTTCAGGCTTGCCCCGATGCCAGGGATGGCGACGACGAAAACCGGCGGGAGAAGGTAAATGACCTGCGCAACCAGCATCCGTCCGAAATGCAGAAGGTTGAGCCCCTGCCCCGTCCGTCCGGTCTGAAACGTAAAGGAAGCCCAGTCATTTTGCATGTTCCACCAGATCACCGGCATCAGGCCGATCAGGCCGATCGCTGACGCAAGGTAGGGGCCGGGCGTCAGGAACCATCGCCGTCCCTGCCGGGTGCTTGCGGCGAATATCAAGGTGGAAATCGGGATGAGTGCCGCGTGGTATTTCGACATCAGGGCCAGGGCCAGGGCCAACCCGGCGAAAATCCACTGAGCGGTTCCGGCCTTTTCCCCGTCCTTCACGATGCGGACAAGCCAGTAAACGGCGATGGCACCGAAAAACATCAGCGGTCCGTCGGGCAGGATGAAAACGCCGGCCAGGGCGAAGGCGGGTGTCAGGCCAAAGAGTGCCGCGCTCCAGCATCCCCCGCGCTGGCCGCCCAACTGCCGACCGATCAGGTAAATCATCCAGAGGCTGCCGGCACCGAAAAGCAGATGCGGAATTCTGAGGACCAAGGGGGTTTCGAGGCCGGTCAGCTTTGCCGCAACGACCGGCGCCCAGAACCCGATCGGGGGGTGATCAAAAAACGCCCAGGAAAACTCGCGCGCCACGGCCAGGGCGTGCGCCTCATCAACGCCAAGCGGCAGAAAGATCGCGACCAGCAGCCGAAACAGCACCCCGACACCAATGATCATGGCAACCGGGGTTTGCCACCCCTTGTCGGCCTGTATCTGCTTCTTGTCCGTGATCATTCCCAAGCCTTTCCGAGAACCGGTGTCGTATTCGTCGTCTTGCCACCTTTCTAACAGCTTGGAAAGATCGGCCCCGCAGCCTATAAGCCCCGGCAACAGCCATTCAGTCGGACCCATGCAATGCGCAGCGCAAAAATCGAACGCAAGACCGCCGAAACCGCGATCACTGTAGACCTGAATCTCGACGGCACCGGCCTGTATGACAACCGGACCGGTGTTGGATTTTTCGATCACATGCTTGACCAGCTGGCCCGGCATGCCCTGATCGACATGAAAATTCGTGCCGAGGGAGATCTGCACATCGACGATCACCACACGGTCGAAGACGTGGGCATCGCGCTTGGGCAGGCCTTGAGCACCGCTCTGGGCGACAAGACCGGGATAAACCGCTACGGCGAATGCCGGCTGCCGATGGACGACGCCCAGGTCGCCTGTGCGCTCGACCTGTCGGGGCGCCCATTCCTGGTGTGGAATATCGACATGCCAACGGCAAAGATCGGCACGTTCGACACCGAACTGGTGCGCGAGTTCTTTCAGGCATTTTCGACGCACGGGGGCATCACGCTGCACCTTGATGCCTTGCACGGCTTCAACAGCCACCACATCGCCGAAGCGGCTTTCAAGGCGGTGGCGCGCGCCCTGCGCGTGGCCGTCGAAACCGATCCGCGCAAATCCGACGCCATCCCGTCGACCAAGGGGGCGCTCTAGTGCTCACGGTTCTTGTCGACTACGACAGCGGCAACCTGCATTCGGCCGAAAAGGCCTTTCAGCGCATGGCCGCCGAAACGGATGCCGGCCGGGTGCTGGTGTCGTCCCGCCCCGACGATGTGGCGCGCGCCGACCGGGTGGTGTTGCCGGGCGACGGGGCCTTTCCGGCCTGCAAACAACAACTTGCCGACCATACCGGGCTTTTCGAGGCGCTCGAGGACGCCGTCTGTGCCAGGGCCCGCCCGTTCATGGGCATCTGCGTCGGGATGCAGATGATGGCAACGGTCAGCCGCGAATATACCGATACCGCCGGATTTGACTGGATCGCGGGGGAAGTCGTGAAAATCACGCCCGATGACAGCGCCCTGAAAGTGCCGCACATGGGCTGGAACGACCTGATCATCGACGCACCGCACCCGGTTCTGGAAGGTATCGAAACCGGCGAACACGCGTATTTCGTGCACTCCTACCAGATGCGCGTTGCAGACCCGGCACAGCTTCTGGCCCATTGCGACTATGGCGGCGACAACACGGCCATAGTCGGGCGCGACAACATGATCGGCACCCAGTTCCACCCGGAAAAAAGCCAGGCGGCCGGGCTGCGGATGATTGCGAACTTTCTGAACTGGCGCCCGTGAACGACCAAGGGGGCTGTCTGCCCCCTCATGGGCCTGCCGGCCCATTCACCCCCGAGGATATTTTCGCAAAGAAGAAGCCGCGGGTCAGGTCGCATTTCCCATTTTACTGAAAAATCGCCGCCGGGCGTAGCGCCGGGCCCCGCGGGGCCCGGACAAGAGATGTCGTGCGGCCGTCAGGCCGCTCCGCCAGGCAACGGTTACTGAACGCGGGTCCAGGTCTGTTTCTTGCAGATCAGCCCACCGGCCACGCAGCCGGCAACCTTCAGAACGTCGCCCGAAAGCGTCATCTTCGATTTGAAGACCTTGTCAGTGGACGGCTGCCAGATCTTGCCGCCGGAATATTTTCCGCGGCCGTTCGGCGACATGTCCCAGACCAGCTTGCGGCCGATGTTGTCCGACTTGTATTCTCCTTCGTCATTGAAGGTCCGTGTGATCACGCCGCACAGTTTGCCGCCACAGGGTGCAATGGTCACATAGGCGAAGGCCCCGTCATCGACCTGGGTTTTCCAGATACCCTCTACCGGATCGGCGAAAGCTGTGCCGGCAAATCCGAAGACGAATACCAGCAATGCTGCAATTCTTTTCATGTCTCTCTCCCTGAATTGTCTGCTCACTATGCACCATGAGCGCAAATCCGGGCAAGGCTGACCTTGGGTCGACTTGCACCCTTTGCAATTTCGCGCACTGTCTGCCAAAGAATACCCGACAACCGCCACAACGGGCCAGACCATGATCCTCTACCCCGCCATCGACCTGAAAGACGGCCAGTGCGTGCGCCTGTTCAGGGGCGACATGGACCAGACAACCGTGTTCAACGACAACCCGGCAGCGCAGGCGCGTGCGTTTCAGGATGCCGGCTGCGAATGGCTGCATCTTGTCGACCTCAACGGCGCGTTTGCCGGAGAGCCCGTGAATGCGGCCGCCGTTGAGGATATCCTTGCGCAGATCAGCGTCCCGGCCCAACTGGGCGGCGGCATTCGTGACATGGCCACCATCGAGCGCTGGCTGTCCAAGGGGCTGGCGCGGGTCATCCTTGGCACCGTCGCGGTTGAAAATCCCGGCCTCGTGCGCGAGGCCGCGCGCGCTTTTCCGGGCCGTGTCGCTGTCGGTATCGACGCCCGAAACGGGTTAGTGGCGACCGAGGGCTGGGCCAGGGAGACCGATGTCGAGGTCACCGATCTGGCGCGCTCCTTCGAAGATGCCGGCGTTGCCGCGATCATCTACACGGACATCAACCGCGACGGTGCCATGCGCGGCCCGAACATCGAGGCCACCGCCGCACTGGCCAATGCCGTGTCCATTCCGGTGATCGCTTCGGGTGGCGTGTCTTCGCTGGATGACCTGATCGCGCTGAAAAACTGTGGCGCCCGGCTGAATGGCGCCATTTCCGGGCGCGCGCTTTATGATGGCGCGATTGATCTGGCCGAAGCGCTGGCGATATTGAAAGACTGACATGCTGAAAACCCGCATCATCCCCTGTCTCGACGTGGCCGAGGGCCGCGTGGTCAAGGGCGTCAACTTCGTCGATCTGATCGACGCGGGCGACCCGGTGGAAAGCGCGCGCGCCTATGATGCGGCCGGCGCGGATGAGCTGTGTTTCCTCGACATCATGGCAACCGAGGAAAACCGCGGCACCATGTTCGACCTTGTCACCCGCACCGCCGAGCAATGCTTCATGCCGCTGACCATCGGCGGCGGCGTGCGCAGCCACGCGGACGTGCGCGACCTGCTGCTGGCCGGCGCCGACAAGGTCTCGTTCAACTCGGCCGCCGTTGCCAACCCGGACGTGGTGGCCGAGGCCGCCGACCGGTTCGGCAGCCAGTGCATCGTGGTGGCCATCGACGCCAAGACCGTCGCCCCCGGCAAATGGGAGATCTTTACCCACGGCGGGCGGCGCGAAACCGGTATCGACGCGGTCGAGTTTGCCCGAACCGTCACAGAGAAAGGCGCCGGCGAAATTCTGCTGACGAGCATGGACCGCGACGGGACCAGGGCGGGGTTCAATATCGCGCTCACCCGCGCCATTGCCGATGCGGTCGATGTGCCGGTGATCGCCTCGGGCGGGGTCGGCGCGCTGGATCACTTCGTGGAAGGCGTGAGCGAGGGTCATGCCAGCGCAGTGCTGGCCGCTTCGGTGTTTCACTTCGGCACCTTCACCATCAACGAGGTCAAGCAGCACATGAACGCAGCCGGCATCCCCGTGAGGCTCACATGAACCCGCTCGAAGAACTGGCGGCCACGATCGAGGCGCGCAAATCGGCCGACCCGGACAGCAGCTGGACGGCAAAGCTTCTGTCGCAGGGCCCGGAAAAGGCCGCCGAGAAATTTGGCGAGGAAGCGGTTGAAGCGATCATCGAAGCGGTCAAGGGCGACGCCGAGGCCCTGACGCGCGAGGCCGCCGACGTGCTTTACCACCTGCTCGTCATGCTGGCTGCGCGCGAGGTGACCCTGGCCGATGTGCTTGCCGAACTTGAACGTCGGCAAGGCACCTCGGGCTTGCAGGAAAAGGCTGCGCGCGCCAGGCGCTGAGCCCACCGAACCCACCCAATTCAACCTGATATCCGGCGCACCCCCAGCGCCACGTTTCTGCCGCATTTGGTGCCGGTTTTCGCCTGATTTCAGTGCTATTTGGAACACATTGACAACAGGAGGATTGTAAAATGAAACCGGAATTTACCAGTGCAAATCGCGTCAGGGTCTCGCTTCCCGCATCGGTGGCCGCCGACATCGGCAGTCTGAAAAAGGCCGTAGGATCCATACTGGACAAGCTTGGATGCCCGGCGTGCTGCTCGGGGCATGACATCTTTTTCGAGTTGCAGCGTGATTTTTTCATCGCGGACAAACTGGGCGGGAAAGCCCAGCCGTTTCAGGCTTTCCGGTCGCGCGCCAGTGCGCGACGTGCCGCGCCCGCGGTCCGGGTGGGCATTGCCCCGGAAGCGGCCAACGAGATCAAGGAAGTCTACGCGGCGATCGACCGGATCGCAGAGCTCACCGGCCACCCGGCCTGTGCCACCGGCTGCGACATGTTCCTGAACGTCGAAAGCAGCCTGGTGATGGATGCAAACCTCGGGATCGAAGAACTGGCCCTGACCGTTGGTCGACGCTGACACGGCGTTCCGGCCCCCGAAAATGGGGGTCGGAATGATCTTTTCGGCGGCATTGCAACCCTTTCTGCAACGCCGCCCAGGGGCGCTTGACCTGATCGAGATCGAGCCGCAGACCCTGTGGATGGCCGATGATCCCTTCCACGGGCCGTATTTCGAATTCGGCCTCGGCATCGATCTGATTGAAGCCTTGCCGGGGCGCAAGCTTGTGCATTCCGTGGGGATGCCGCTTGGCGGCACGCGCGTGCCCGATCCCGCCCAATGCGCGCTGCTGCGCGCCACCGCCGAGCGCCTCGACAGCCCGTGGGTGAGCGAGCATCTGGCCGTGGGCGGCACCCCGCATCGGGCTTCGGGGTTTTTCCTGCCCCCGCTACAGACCGAGGAAGGCGTCGCCATCGCGGCCGCCAACATCCGCGCGTTTTCCGAAGCCGTCGGGCGCCCGGTGGCAATTGAAACCGGCGTCTCCTACATCGCCCGCAAACCGTTCGAGATGATGGACGGCGCCTTTGTCGCGCGCATCGTCGAAGAATGCGGCTGTGGCATCCTGCTCGACCTGCACAACATCTATTGCAACGAAAGAAACGGCCGCTGCTCGATGGATGACTTTCTGGCCGACATCCCGCTTGAAAATGTCTGGGAAGTGCACCTGGCGGGCGGCATGGAAATGGACGGCTACTGGCTGGACTCCCACTCTGGCCCGATGCCCGATGACCTGCGCGCGCGGTCGCTTGAAATCGTCCGCCACCTGCCCAATCTCGGCGCGCTCAACTTTGAAATCTATGACAGTTTCATGAACGATCTCGACCTGGCGACCTATGACCGGATCACCGACGATCTGCGCGAGATATGGGCCTGCGCCGGCACCGCCTGCGATGACGCCCCGCCGGGCCCGTCGCCAGAACCCGCATCCGCGCGCACCGCTGACAAGCCGTCGCCGCGGGACTGGGAAGACAGGCTCACGCGCGCGGTCTGGAAAGACTCGACCGCAGGCCACCCCTGGCCCGAAGACGCGGACCCGCTGAAGCTCTACGCCAAGCTCGCGCGCAGTTTTCGCGGCTCGATGCTGGCGCGCGCCCTGCCCCGGACGATCCGCTACCTGCTGCTGCGCGATGGCCCGGCGGCATCCGCAATGCTGCAGCGCTATTTCAACGATGTTTCACCGTTGCTTTACGCGCCTCTCGAAGCGCGCGCCTTCGTCGACTGGCTGGGCCCCGAGCGCCGGAACGATGCGCTTCTTGCCGGCCTGTCGGACTACGATCTGGCGCTCGTCGCCATCTTGCGGGAAAACGAACCGCACACCGTCGTCTTCCCCGGCAACCCCGCCCCGGTTTTCGAGGCGCTCGCCCAGGCCCGACTTCCCGAGCCGCCGGAACCGCCCGAGTGGGAGCTGGAAATCCTGCCCGACGCCGATGTGAACACGGCTTTCAACCCGGCGCCCAGCTAGCGGCAGGTCAGCCGCCAGGCTTCCGGAAAACCGGCCCTATTCGAAGTCCGCCGGCCGCGCCTCGCGGGCCATATGGTCAAGCACGGCGTTGACGAATTTCGCTTCGCGGCCGTCGGGAAAAAACGCTTTCGCCACGTCCACATACTCGCTGATCGCCACCCGGGCCGGGGTGTCGGTTTCCAGCATCTCGCCACCGGCGGCACGAAACAGGGCGCGCAATGTCGGGTCGATGCGCGCGATCGGCCATTTCGCAACCAGCGCCCGGTCGGTCATCTGGTCGATCCTTGCCTGCCAGTTCACCGCCGCGTCAACCACCTGCCGGAAATGCGCGGGATCACCCTCGGCCATTTCCTCGCCCTCGTAGACCGCGCCGAACCGGTGCGTTTCAAATTCCTGCGTGACCGCTTCGACGGTCTGCCCGGTGCTTTCCATCTGAAACAGCGCCTGCACGGCATAGAGCCGCGCAGCCGATTTCTTCTGACGGCTTTTCGATTGTTTTTTCATGCAGTTGTCGGGCCTTCTTCATTTTCGGCAATCAGGATGCTGTCTGCGCCAAAGCCCATTTTCTTGCCCGTGCGCCCCCATTTGCGCCCCAAGGCCACAAGGTGCAACGCCGCCGCCGCCGCGCCGCCGCCCTTGTTCTGGCCTGCCGGGTCGGCGCGCTGCTCGGCCTGGTGTTTGTTTTCCACCGTGAGAATGCCATTTCCGATCGCCAGCCCGTCCAGCCCCAGCAGCATCAATCCGCGCGAACTGTCGTTGCACACGGTGTCGTAATGCGTCGTCTCTCCGCGGATGACGCAGCCCAAAGCGACGAACCCGTCGAAATTCGACCGCCGGTCGGCGATGCGGATGGCGCTTGGTATCTCGAGCGCACCAGGCACCTCGACCAGATCGCATGTGGCGCCGGCCTGTTTGATCACGGATTTCGCGCCGGCCACCAGGCCGTCGGCAATGTCCTTGTAATAGGGCGCGACCACGATCAGCAGCTTCACCGGCTTGTCAAAGCCGGGCAGGTCCAGAACGTGGTGTTTCTCTTCGCTGGCCATGTCAGCCCTCCTCGGGGATGGGGTGCGTTCCCTCGATCTCAAGCCCGTAGGCCTCAAGCCCGACGACATTGGGCATGGATGAATTGGTGAGCAAGACCAGCCGCGACAAGCCCAGGGCCGACAATATCTGCGCCCCCAGCCCGTATTGCCGCAGCTTTTTCGGCGAAACCGCGGTGTCCGGGGCCACTTTCATTTTCGGATCACGCAAAAGCACCACGACCCCGCGCCCCTCGCCCGCGATCACGCGCATGGCATTTTCCAGATCCGACCCCGAGCGCCCGATGCCCAGAACGTCTTCCAACGGGTTGAGCGCATGCATCCGCACAAGAACCGGCTCATCTGTCGTGATATCGCCCTTGGTCAGCACCACATGCTCGGTGCCCTGGGTTTCATCGGTGAAGATCCGCATCATCCAGTCGCCACCAAAGGCCGAGGTCACGGCTTTTTGCGCGGTTTCGTTCACCAGGTGATCGTGCCGGCGGCGATAGGCGATCAGGTCGGAAATCGTGCCGATCTTCAGGTTGTGGCGCTGTGCGAAGGCCACAAGGTCCGGCAGCCGCGCCATGGTGCCGTCTTCGTTCATGATCTCGCAGATCACCCCCGAGGGGTTCAGCCCGGCCAGCCGCGCCACATCCACCGCCGCCTCGGTATGGCCGGCGCGCACCAGCACCCCGCCTTCGCGGGCGCGCAGCGGGAAGACATGGCCCGGCGTTGCGATGTCGGCCGCGCCCTTGGTCGCATCGATCGCCACCGCCACCGTATGCGCCCGGTCATGGGCCGAAATCCCTGTCGTGACCCCTTCGCGCGCTTCGATCGACACCGTGAACGGCGTATCGTAGCGCGACGAATTGCCCGAAGCCATCTGCGGCAGCCCCAGCGCGTCGATCCGCTCGCCGGTCAGAGACAGGCAAATCAGCCCACGGCCGTGGGTCGCCATGAAGTTGATCGCCTCGGGCGTCGCCATCTGCGCCGGGATCACCAGATCGCCTTCGTTTTCACGGTCTTCGTGGTCGACAAGGATGAACATCCGCCCGTTGCGGGCATCCTCGATGATCTCTTCGATCGAGGAGATCGCGTCGCTGTAGTCTGTCGTGGTTTCGTCGGTCATTGCATATCCTTTGCGCGCCAAAGGCAGATAGCGCAACTCATGCGCCTTGGCCAGTATCTCCGTGTCACCATCCACAGGGCTTCTTCTTTTCCGAAATATCCCCGCCGGAGGCATCCGACCGCTTTTCCCCCCGCTGCCGTCACGATCAGGCGGGCAATGCCTCGAAATAGCGGTCTGCGCCGAGATAACCAGCCAGCCGACCGGCTTCAGACCATTCGCGCTCGAATATCGTATCGCCAACCAGCAACACCCCGTCGGACGGCAATTTTTCCGACGCCAGCGCCTGCAACACCAGCGCCCGTGTCGCCGGCCATTTTTCAAATGCCTGCGGGGCCGCGCGCATCGTCAGCGGCGCACCGGGGTTCGCATCACGAATATCGGCCGGTTTCAACGGCGCGCTGATCAGCGCAATCCGGGCGCAGCCCTTCAGGCTGGTCAGTTTCTTCACCCGGTTTTCGGGCAGTTTTCGTTGGTCAAGAAACATCCGCAATGCATTGCTTGAAAACAGAAATCCAACAACATCCCGCCCGGTTGACGCCCGCACCGACGCATAGGTGGTGTAGTCCAACCCCAGTTCCCTGGCACGGCGCACCCGCCCGCGCAGCACTTCGATCGGCAGGTGGGGCAACAGCTCGGCCCGCGCCTTTTTCCAGCAATGCCGGCGCCAACTGACACCGCCCCCGAAATCCGGCCCGTGGTTGTGCCCGATACGGCTCATCCGCCGAATTCCTGCAAGCGGGCGACATAGCGCGCCAGCGTGTCGATCTCGAGGTTCACGCCATCGCCCGGCGCCACATCGCCCCAGGTCGTCACCTCCCTGGTGTGCGCGATCAGGTTGACCCCGAAATCGCACCCCTCGACCTCGTTGACCGTCAACGATGTTCCATTGAGCGCGACCGAGCCTTTGGGCGCGATGAAACGCGCCAGTTCCGCGGGTGCGCGCAAGGTGACGCGCGTGCTGTCGCCCTCGCTTGCCACCGAAACCACCTGGGCCACACCATCAACATGCCCTGACACGATATGCCCGCCCAGTTCGTCGCCGACTTTCAGCGCGCGTTCCAGGTTCAGCCGCTTGCCTGGCGCCCAGCCCCCCTGCCCTATATTGGTTTTCGACAGAGTCTCGGCCGAAATCTCGACCTCGAACCAGTTGCGCGCCATATCGCCGTCGCCCTTGCCCAGAGCCACGACAGTCAAGCAGACCCCATCGCATGAAATCGACGCTCCGATATCAATGGTTTCGATATCATGGCGCGTTCCGATACGAGCCCGCAGATCGCCGGCCTTCTCGACCGAAAGCACCTGGCCGATATCGGTAATTATCCCTGTGAACATTTGCGACACCTTTTGCTGATACAGCCCTATCGCGTGGCGCCTGGCAGGGCAAGATGGCGAACTGATGGCGATATACCGCCACCAGACCGCCTGAAGGCGTTTTTCGATGACAAGGGGCCGATGGTTCGGCAATATCGGGAAAAACACGAAAGACAAAATGCGACGAGCAGTCGGAAAAATCAGCGGCAAAGACCGAAATTTCCTGTTTCTTCAGGGCCCGCACGGCCCGTTTTTTCGACAATTGGGCCAGGCGCTCCGGGCAACCGGCGCTCAGGTCGTGCGCATCGGGTTCAACGCCGGCGATGAAGTGTTCTGGCGCGACAGATCCAGCTACATCGCCTTCGACCGGCCCTGCCATGAGTGGAAAACCTTTCTGAATCGGGTTCTGGACCTGCATCGGATCACTGACATCGTTCTATATGGCGACACCCGCCCGAAACATGCCCTGGCCGTCGAGATCGCAAAACGGCTCGGGCTTCGGCTGCACCTGTTCGAAGAGGGCTATCTCAGGCCCTATTGGGTCACATACGAGCGCGCCGGGACAAACGGTTTTTCCGCGCTCGCCGACATTTCGGTCCAGCAGATGCAGGCCGCTCTGGTCTGCCCCCCGATGCGCCCGAAACCTGCCCCGGACCATTGGGGCGACATGCGCGAACATGTGTTTTACGGCGCGGCCTACCACTGGTTCGTCTGGTTTTTCAACCGGAAATACCGCAACTTCAAACCCCACAGAGACATCACGGTTCGTCGGGAATTTTCACTGTATTTCAAAAAGCTGGCGGCATCCCCCCTGCATTGGGCGCAACGCGTCCGGGCCACGCGCAAGATCATGCGCGCAGGCTTTCCCTTCCACCTGGTGCTCTTGCAGCTCGCCCATGATGCGAGTTTCAGGGCCCATTCGCCGTTTGCCAACATGAATGAGTTTCTTGCGTCTGTCATGCAGGGGTTCGCACAGGGCGCGCCGAGCCATCACCACCTGGTCTTCAAGGCCCATCCCCTGGAAGACGGACGCGTTCCGCTGCGGCGCGACATCCTGCGTCTGGCGCAGAAGTTCGGCATCGAGGACCGGGTCCACCTGTTGCGCGGCGGAAAACTTGCGCGCCTGCTTGATGCCGCGCAAAGCGCTGTGACGGTCAATTCGACGGCCGGACAACAAGCCCTTTGGCGCGGCCTTCCGCTACTGGTGTTCGGCGACGCCGTTTACTGCAAACCCGAATTTGTGGCCCGCGGTCCGGCCCACGAATTTTTCCGCCAGCTGCCCCGGCCTGACGCCGCTGCCTACCGCGATTTCCGGCAATTCCTGCTGTCGACATCGCAAGTGCCCGGGGGCTTTTATGCAGCCCGTTCGCGCCAGCAATTGATGCGGAACATCGTTGACCTGATCCTGTCGGACAAGGATCCCTACCAGAATCTGCAAATCCCGAAAGCGGCCAAAGCGCAACAGTTGCGCCTCGTCCGATAGGTTGCGGGCCATGCTTTGCTGGATTTTTTCAGTTTTCGCGGTAAATTGAAAAAAACGAACAAAAAACTGACGTTGATGGCAGAGTTTCAGGTCGAGGAGACCATGCAGTGACTTATCATAAATCGCGCAATGCGCGGATGGCTCTGGCGTTTTTGCTGGCCGCCGCAGTTTCGGCATGTGGCTTGCCGCGATCCGGCCCGAACAAGAGCGAAATTTTCTCGGGTTCGGTCCAGCGACAAGGTGACGCCTTCGTTGTGGATGTGAACGACCGGGTCACCCGGGCAACGGCAATCGTTCCGGCGTTCGGTTTCTCCGAGAAATTCACGCGCGCAGGCCAGGTCGGCTCGGACACCATACAACCGGGCGACACGCTCGGGCTGTCGATCTGGGAAAATGTCGATGACGGCCTGCTGTCCAGCCCCGACGCAGGCGCGACCATGCTGGAAGAGATCCAGGTCGACGGTTCGGGCTTCATTTTCGTCCCCTACGCGGGACGCATCCGCGCCGCTGGCAACACGCCCGAGGCAATCCGCCGGATCATCACCGAAAAGCTGAATGAACAGACGCCGGACCCGCAGGTTCTGGTCCGTCGGGTGGCCGGCGACGGGGCAACCGTTTCGATCACCGGGTCTGTGGGCGGTCAGGGCATCTATCCGATCGAGAGGCCGACACGCACTCTGACGGCCATGCTTGCCCGCGCGGGCGGCGTGACGATTGAACCCGAAATTGCCCAGGTCACCGTGTTCCGCGGCAATGAAGAGGGCAAGATCTGGTTTCAGGATCTTTACAAGAACCCGGCCTACGACATCGCCCTGCGCGCGGACGACCGCATTCTGGTCGAGGAAGACAGCCGGTCATTCACAGCCCTGGGAGCCACCGGCGCCCAGAACCGGGTGACCTTTACATCGCAAGCGCTTTCCGCGCTTGAAGCCATCGCACAGGTCGGTGGCCTTTCTACGAACACGGCGGACCCCACCGGCGTTTTCGTGTTTCGCAACGAGACTGCCGAAATTGCCAACCAGGTGCTCGGACGCTCCGATCTGGTTGGCCCGCAGCGCATGATCTATGTGCTTGACCTGACCAAGCCGAACGGTGTCTTCACGGCCCGCGATTTCGTGATCCGCGACGGCGATACGGTCTATGTGACAGAAGCTCCCTTTGTCCAGTGGACCAAGACGCTGAACGCCATCACCGGAACGCTGAATGGCGCGGCGACGGTCTCGGCGCTGGCCGGTGCGACGACCAACTGACCGGGGGCATGTCCACCAAAACCTCCTCCGCCGGGTCCGAAAAGGCCCGGCGGCTTTACGTCTACAACGGCGGGTTCCTCACCAGGCCACGTATCAAACGCATCCTTGCTCTGGCCGGTTGGCAGGTGGCGTTGGGAAAACCGGCCCCCGGCGACTGGATCGGGATCTGGGGCAAAAGCCCGACCGCCCCCCGGGGAGAACTGGTCGCCGACATCACAGACAGCCCGATCCTGCGGGTCGAAGACGCCTTCCTGCGTTCGGTTTTGCCCGGACGCGAGGGGGAGCCGCCTGTCGGGCTGTGCCTTGACAGGCGGGGCGTGCATTTCGACAGCTCTGCGCCAAGCGATCTCGAGCACCTGCTGGCCACCCATCCGCTTGATGACACCGCCCTGCTCGATCGCGCCCGCGATGCAGCAGAGCGCCTGCGCCACGCCCAGTTGTCAAAGTACAACGCTTTCGATCCGGGTGCCACACTGCCCCCTGCCCCCTATGTTCTGGTCATCGACCAGACCAGGGGCGATGCCTCGATCGAACATGGCAGCGCCAATGCGGGCACCTTTCATGAGATGCTCGTGTTCGCCCAGACCGAACACCCCGGCACGCCGATTGTCATCAAGACGCACCCGGAAACGACGCTTGATCACCGGCCCGGCCACTTTTCGGCCGATGACGCAAACGCCCGAATAACCCTGCTGCGTGATCCCGTCAGCCCCTGGGCGCTGTTCGAAGGCGCAACGGCTGTCTATACCGTGTCCTCGCAACTTGGGTTTGAAGCGATCTTTGCAGGCCACAAACCGCGCGTTTTCGGCCAGCCATTCTATTCTGGCTGGGGACTGACGCAAGATGAAAACCCGGTCGCCCGGCGTGAACGCAAGCTGACCCGCGCCCAGCTTTTTGCCGCCGCCATGATCTTGTATCCGACATGGTATGACCCGCAGCGGGACCGTCTTTGCGAGCTGGAAGATGCGATCAACCACCTGGAGGCCAGCACGCGCGCCTGGCGCAATGATCGGGCGGGTTATGTCGCAACCGGCTTCAGCCGCTGGAAACGGCGGCACATGAAGGCCGCCTTCGGACGCATCCAGCCGATGCGGTTTGTCCGAGACCCGGCCCGCGCCGCCGCGAAGGCCGCCCGAACCGGGGCAAAACTGATGGTCTGGGCGTCGCGTCCGGAAGCCCGCTCGGTTCGACAGGCGATCCGGGTTGAAGACGGCTTCCTGCGCTCGGCGGGCCTTGGCGCGGAACTGGTGGCCCCGCTGTCTCTGGTGCTCGACGATCTGGGTATCTACTACGACCCGAGCAGCGAAAGCCGCCTGGAACGGCTGATCAACGCAGCCCCGGACTTGCCGGAACCCTGCCTTGCGCGCGCGCGCGCGCTGATCTCGGCCATCCGCGACGCCGGCCTGAGCAAATACAACCCGACCGGCTCCGCCCTGCCCGCCCTGCCGGAAGGCCACCGCATCCTGGTCCCCGGACAGGTCGAAGACGATGCGTCAATCCGCCTGGGCTGCCCGGACGTTGCCACGAATCTGGACCTTCTGGCGCGCACAAGGGCCGAAAACCCCGATGCCGTCATCCTTTACAAGCCCCATCCCGACGTGGAAGCCGGGCTGCGTGCCGGCGCGCCAGACCCGGCGCAGGTTCTGGAATTTGCAGATCTGGTGGTCGCGGACGCCGACCCGGCCCGCCTGATCGAGTTGGTCGATGAAGTCTGGACCATGACATCCCTGACCGGTTTCGAGGCGCTTTTGCGCGAAAAGCCTGTCACCTGTCTTGGCCTGCCTTTCTATGCAGGCTGGGGGCTGACGCGTGACCTTTGCACGCCCCCGCACCGGCGCTGCGCGCAACCGACGCTCGCCGCGCTCGTGCATGCCTGCCTGATCGGCTATCCGCGCTATTTCTCGCCCTCGGGGCAACCCTGGCCACCGGAAGCCGCCGTTCGGTTTCTTGCGGCAGGTGCTCCGGGAACGGGCCGGGGCGTGGTCAGAGCCTTCCTGCGCGCCCGCAGAGTGTTTTCAGGATGAGAAAGGGGGCTGTCTGCCCCCTCTTGGCCTTTGGCCAATTCACCCCCGAGGATATTTTTTCGAAAAAGAAGATGCCTTGCGCATCCTTGTTCCGGGAGTGTCCCGGCCGGAGGTTTCAGCCCGGACGGCAGACCCAGCGGCTCATGATGTCCGGGCCAATCGCGCGGTGTTCCATCAGATTGAAGCGCGATGCATCGGCCAGCCGGTCCAGTCCCAGCGCCCCCAGCATGGGCTGCCCTTCGGCGCCGATGGCCAGGCCGGCATTGAACAGGATCAACTCATCCACCAGTTCCGCCGCCAGCAGAGAGGCGGCGAGCGCGCCGCCACCTTCACAAAATACCCGGGTCAGCCCCGCCTGACCCAACGCCTGCAATGCACTTTCGGGCTTGATCTGACGTCCGGTGCCGACCGGGCAGGCGAACAGCCGGGCGCCAAGGCCGGCCCAGGCGCTGATCAGATCGGGGTTGGCGTCCTCGCCGTGAACGAGCCAGAGCGGCACGTCTTTTGCGGTGCGGGCAAGTTGACCAGTCAGCGGAACATCGAGGTGGCGCGACCAGACCACGCGCACCGGCTGGCGGACGTGGCCCAGGTCGCGCACCGTCAGCGACGGATCGTCAAGGCGCGCCGTGCCACCGCCGACCATCACCGCGTCATGGCGTGCCCGCATCGCATGCACCAGGCGCCGTGCCTCCGGCCCGGTGATCCATTTGCTTTCGCCGGTGGCTGTCGCGATGCGGCCGTCAAGGCTTGCCGCAAATTTCAGCGTCACCATCGGTCGGCCGCGTGTCACGCGCGACACGAACCCCTGTTGCATCGCACCAGCCGCCTCGCCAAGCACGCCTTCGACAACCTCGATACCTGCAACGCGAAGCCGCCCCAGCCCCTTGCCCGACACCCGTGGATCCGGATCCTGCATGGCGACCACGACCCGCGCGACGCCTGCCGCAACCAGTGCATCCGCGCAGGGCGGCGTCTGTCCGTGATGAGCGCAAGGTTCCAGCGTCACATATACATCTGCGCCTTTCGCCTCACCGCCGGCCTGTTCCAGCGCGCGCGTCTCGGCATGCGGTCGCCCGCCCGGTGCGGTCCAGCCGCGCCCGACAATGCGCCCGTCCTTCACGATGACGCAACCAACCGCCGGGTTCGGCCAGACCTGCCCCAACCCGCGCGCGCCCAGCGAGAGCGCCACGCGCATGTAACGAATGTCGGTCTCGTTCACTCTTCCACTTCGACAGGCGGGCGCAGTTCGGCCACGAACTCTTCGAAGTCGTCCGCCTCCTGGAAATTCTTGTAGACGCTGGCAAAGCGCACATAGGCCACCGTGTCGATGCGCGCGAGGCTTTCCATCACGATCTCGCCGATCACCTTGCTGTCGATGTCGGTATCGCCCAGCGATTCAAGCCGACGCACGACGCCCGAAATCATCTGCTCGATACGTTCGGGGTCGATCGGGCGCTTTTGCAGCGCGATACGGATCGAACGCGCCAGCTTGTCGCGGTCGAATTCCTCGCGCCGTCCATTGGACTTGATGACCACGAGGTCGCGCAGTTGCACCCGCTCGTAGGTGGTGAACCGCCCGGCGCAGGCCGGGCACAGCCGTCGCCTGCGGATTGCCACATGATCTTCGGCCGGACGGCTGTCCTTGACCTGAGTATCGATATTTCCACAAAACGGACAGCGCATGTCCAACCCCTTTTCAGATCTGCCTCTTGGGTGTTTTCCCCAGTTATCCACAGCCACTATAGGGGCGCTGCGAAACTTTGGGTAGGGGGCAGTTTCACCCCCAAGATACGCCTATTGCAGCAAAGCCACGACTTTTCGGCTGTGCGGGCGGATGCGATGTTCGAACAGGTATATTCCTTGCCATGTTCCAAGCGTCATCCGCCCGGAAATGACGGGAATCTGCAAGGAGACGGGCAGCATCGCCGCCTTGATATGGGCCGGCATGTCGTCTGGGCCCTCGTAGGTGTGGCGCATCCAGGCCATATCCGGATGATCGGCAGGCGGCACCAGGCGGTGGAAAAAGGCGACCAGATCGGTCTGCACCTCGGGGTCGGCGTTTTCCTGGATCAGCAGCGAACAGGACGTGTGCTGGACAAAAAGCGTGAGCAGCCCGTCGCCGGTGGCCCAGTGCGCGACGTCGCGGGTGAACTCGTAGAGGCCGGGGCCGTTGGTGGCGATGGTGAAAGTGGTGTGCATGGGGCGATGTTGCGCCAATCGCGGCGCGCTGGCAAGCGGGGCTCCGAGGGCGGG
>Ga0256839_1002204_pt1 | contig 22181 bp, 18 predicted proteins | sample 354166metaG_FD_185968 | JGI IMG/M metagenome (GOLD analysis project Ga0256839, IMG submission 185968) | Hydrothermal vent microbial communities from Mid Atlantic Ridge, Atlantic Ocean - 354-166 | ecosystem: Environmental > Aquatic > Marine > Hydrothermal vents | place: Atlantic Ocean: Mid... | reverse complement strand
GAACCTGATAGGTGGCTTGATTGCCTATTGCCTGAAGGACAACAAACCTGCTATCAATTTATCGGAAAACGATATGGCGGAGCTGCAAGCGATTGCTCTACCCTGTCCTTAAACCGATCTCAGGTTATATAAGAAATACATGAGGGTTCCCGCACGGAGCTAACACCGCTATTGCGGAAAAAGTGCTTTTTCAGAGATACCCACAAAACCGTAACCGAAAAATATTCGGCCACTACGCAGGCGATCAGGAAAGCTCATACAAATTTTTCTGCAGAACTCTTTGACATACTCATCCGCAGGAAAATATCAATGACGGCTACAAAATTGGCCACAATAGCAATTTTCGCTACACTTGCACGGATGGCCACAGCTAAACCACGACACACTCCATTAATGCAGCAGTATCTGAGCATCAAGGCGGAGCACCCCGACATTCTGCTGTTCTTCCGCATGGGAGATTTCTACGAGCTGTTTTACGATGACGCGCGCAAGGCTGCGCGACTGTTGAGTATCAGCCTCACCAGCCGGGGTAAATCAGCCGGAGAACCGATACCGATGGCTGGCGTCCCCTATCATGCCGTGGATGGCTATCTGGCCAAACTGGTCAAACTGGGTGAGTCGGTGGCCATCTGCGAGCAGATTGGTGATCCTGCCACCAGCAAAGGACCGGTCGAACGGAAAGTAACCCGCATTATCACCCCTGGCACCATCACCGAGGAGTCGCTGCTGGAAGAGCACCGTGACAACCTGGTGGCCTCCATGTTCCAGCAAAAGGGACGGTTTGGCCTGGCATGGATGGAGATCAGCAGCGGCCGCTTCCATGTGATGGAGCTGGATGGCGAGGAGGCCATTGCCGGCGAGCTGGAACGGTTGCGGCCCGCAGAACTGGTCATCTGCGACGAGAACCCTCCCGGCATCATTTGCGAAAGCAGCAGTCTGCAGCGTCTGCCTCCGTGGCACTTCGAGATCGACAGCGCTGCACGCCTGCTGTGCGGTCAGTTCGGGACCCGTGATCTCGCCGGCTTTGGCTGCGAATCCTTTCCGCTGGCGGTAGCTGCCGCCGGCGGCCTGCTGCACTACGTGCAAAACACCCAGCGCAGCGCGCTGCCCCACATCAACTCACTGCGCGTCGAGCAACGCGAAGAGAGCATCATCCTCGATGCCGCCAGCCGCCGCAATCTGGAGCTGGAAACCAGCCTCTCCGGCCACCCCGAACAGACACTGGCCGGCATCCTCGATCGTACCGCCACCGCCATGGGCAGCCGCCAGCTGCGGCGCTGGCTGAACCGCCCGCTGCGAAATCAGCAGATCATCAACCAACGGCACCAGGCCGTAGCCGAGCTTCTGGAGGAGCACAACTACGAGTCGTTGCATGAGCAGCTGCGCGGCATCGGGGATATGGAGCGCATCCTGACCCGGGTCGCGCTGCGCTCCGCCCGTCCCGGCGATCTGGTTCATCTGCGCACAACGCTGGGCCGGTTTCCGCAACTGCAGCAGACCCTGGCCAGCAAAAACTCCCCGCTGCTGAACGAACTGCGCAACCGCATCAGCGAGTTCCCGGAACTCCATGAACTGTTGCAACGGGCCGTGGTAGAGGCGCCGCCCCAGCTGATCCGCGACGGGGGGGTTATCGCGCAGGGCTACGACAATGAACTGGACGAACTGCGCGCACTGCAGCAGAACGCCAGCCGCTATCTCATCGAACTGGAGCAGCGCGAGAGAGAGCAGACCGGCATCCCCAACCTCAAGGTCAACTACAATCGGGTACACGGCTACTATATCGAAGTCAGCCGCGCCCAGACCGCCAGAATTCCCGATCACTACCAGCGCCGCCAGACCCTCAAGGGGGCGGAACGCTATATCACTCCGGAACTGAAGAGCTTTGAGGACAAGGTACTGAGCGCCAACGAACGCGCCCTGAGCAGAGAAAAGCGGTTGTACGAAAAACTGCTGGAGGAGATTGCCGGACGGCTGAACGAACTGCAACAGTGCGGCACAGCCCTGGCTGAACTGGATGCACTGAACAACCTGGCCGAACGGGCCGCCGCGCTCGATCTGGTCGCTCCCGAGTTCACCACCCACCCGGAGATCAGGATAACCGGCGGCCGCCATCCCGTAGTTGAGCAACTCCAGGAGACCCCCTTCGTCCCCAACGATCTGCAGATGGACCGGAACCGCCGCATGCTGCTGATCACCGGCCCCAACATGGGTGGAAAATCCACCTACATGCGCCAGACCGCACTGATTGTGCTACTGGCCTGCATGGGCAGCTTCGTACCGGCACAGCGGGCCGTTATCGGCCCCATCGACCGCATCTTCACCCGCATCGGCGCCTCCGATGAGCTGGCCAGCGGCCGCTCCACCTTCATGGTGGAGATGACCGAAACCGCCAACATCCTGCACAACGCCACCCCCAACAGCTTGGTGCTGATGGACGAGATCGGCCGCGGCACCAGCACCTTCGACGGCCTCTCCCTGGCCTGGGCCAGCGCCCTGCATCTGGCCCGGGAGATCGGTGCCTTCACCCTGTTCGCCACCCACTACTTTGAACTGACCCGGCTGCCCGAGCAGGTGGAGGGGGTGGCCAATGTCCATCTGGACGCCGTGGAGCACGACGAACATATTGTGTTCATGCACACCGTCAAGGAGGGACCCGCCAGCCAGAGCTACGGCCTGCAGGTGGCCGCCCTCGCCGGTGTTCCTCCACAGGTGATCCGGCAGGCACGCAGCAAGTTGAAAGAGCTGGAACAGCGCGGCGCCACCAACGACAAGAGGAGTACAGCCGACACCGCCCAGCCGGATCTGTTTGCAAACCAGCCTCAACAGTCAGCTGTTGAACAGGCGCTGGCCGAAACGGATCTGGATGATCTCTCGCCACGACAGGCGCAGGAGACGCTCTACCAGCTGAGGGAGCTGCTGGATCGGCAGAAGCGGTAACTGTTTTATCACTCTTTACAGTGTTCAGCGTTCACCCGTCGCAATATCACTGATACAGCACCGGCTCCCGCTCTGACAACCCCCCGCTTCTCCAGACTGTTCACAGTGCAGCTCAAAATGGAGCTCGCCATCCCTGTCGGTTCGTAACAGAGTGGTTCCCATATACTCCAGACGTTCCACCACTTCAGCAGCGGGATAGCCCCGTATGTTCTCCCTGTTTACGGAGATAACCGCCAGGCGCGGCCTGGTGGCAGCAAGGAACTCCTCGCTGGCGGCATCTGCCGCGCCATGATGCCCCACTACCAGCAGATCCACATTTGCGGGAATTTTCTTTCGGGCTATCAACTCTTTTTCCACCACGGTATCAGCATCCCCCATAAACAGCAGCTTCAGGTCGCCGTAACGGACCAGCAGCACCATGGAGTGGCGGTTGAGGTTGGAGTCGGTAAATTTGTCCGGCCACAGCACTTCCAGGGTTAGTCCCCTCCAGCGAATCAGATCACCGGAGAGAGTCTTTCTCCAATGACGATCTGTCATCACGGCCTGATTCAGCCAGCGCACCAGATCCGGACGCACATTCGGAGCTAGGGGGTGCCCGGTATATAGCAGCGGGGTATCGGGGAACTGCTCCCGCAACCGGAAATAACCTCCGGCATGATCCGGGTGGAGATGGGTGAGGACCAGATAGTCCAGCTGCTCCACGCCCAGCCCGGAAAAACGCTCCAGCAGATGCTGCGCCATTCCGGGGTGACCGGTATCGATCAGGATGCCATGACGCCCCTCCCGCAGCAGCAGCGCCTGTCCCTCTCCCACATCCAGCACCACCAGTGCAGGTGCCGCTACCACCGTTGTCGTGGCGGTCAGGAGCAGAGCAAACAGAAGTCCTTTCATCTTCTCTGCCCCAGCCAGGCGGTGACTACACCACCCAGAGCGGCAGCGACATTGAACCCAACATCCCGCCAGTCCCCCACCCGATCAGGTAGTTTCCATTGCAGCAATTCATCCAGGCCCGAGCCGAGGACGGCTACGGCTACTGCCACAAGGGGAGGAAACAACAGCATGGAGAAAAAACCGAGACCACCAAACAGCAGGAAATGGAGCCGCTCCTCCACCACCGGCAAGGTAAGTGGAAGCAGCAAAAACAGCGGAATCACCCAGGCAGAAAGCAGCAGACCAGTGCGATATCCTCCACCGTTTCTGCGCACCCAGAAAACACCGGCGACCACTGCTGCCAGGGTAACAAGGAACATCATCAGCGCCAACCACTCAATTGACATCAGACTCCGCCATGCACCGAGCAGGGGGCGCCCCCATATCGACATCGACGGAATCGCCACCAACAGGAGCAACCATGCCCAGAGCACTCCTCTCCCCCCTGATACCCCTGCCATCTTTACCTCCTCTGGCTACGTGCGCTAACCATGATATTAGGATACCAGCTCAGAAATGCATAGGCGGGATCGCAACGGCCACCCGGCAAGCGCTCTTTTGGAACAAAGTCTCTACTGCAGCGGGGCAAACAGTTCGCGCAGATCATCTGCGGTGAGTTTGGCCTGCTCCTTTTGCTCTCCCGGTGAATAGACACCGTCGGCCAGCGCCTGCTTTCTGGCCTGCATGGCGAGGATCTTCTCCTCCACCGTGTTCTCGGTGATCAACTTGTAGACGAACACCGCCTTCTCCTGACCGATGCGGTAGGCGCGGTCGGTGGCCTGGTTCTCCGCCGCCGGGTTCCACCAGGGATCGTAGTGGATGACGGTGTCGGCCTCGGTGAGATTGAGTCCCACCCCCCCCGCCTTGAGGCTGATGAGGAACACCTCCGCCTCACCATTGCGGAAGCATTCGATGGCCTCGTCCCGCTTGCGGGTCTGGCCGGTCAGTTTGCTGTATCGAATCCCGGTCTGTTTCAGTTGGTTTTCGATAATGCCCAGCATCTTGGTGAACTGGGAGAAGAGCAGCACCCGCCGCCCCTCTTCAACCATTTCAGGCAGCATCTGCATCAACAGCTCCAGCTTGGCGGACTCCTTGACGCTCCTGGCCTGTTTGAGCGACAGCAGGGCGGGGTCGCAGCAGGTCTGGCGCAGCTTGAGCAGGGCGTCGAGGATGGTGATGTGGCTGCGCGCCAGCCCCTTGCTGGCGATGGCATCGCGCACCTTCTTTTCCATGGCAATGCGGATGCTCTCGTAGAGCGCGGCCTGTCTGGTGCCCAGGCTGACGCTGCGAACGATCTCGCTCTTCTCCGGCAGTTCGTGGATCACCTCCGCCTTGGTGCGGCGCAGCATGAAGGGGGCGGCCCTGCGGGCCAAGCGCTGGCGCCGCCCTTCGTCACCATGCTTCTCGATGGGGGTACGGAACAGCCGTTTGAACTGTTGCGCATCCCCAAGAAATCCCGGCATGAGGAAGTCGAACAGCGCCCACAGCTCGCCGAGATGATTCTCCATCGGCGTCCCGGTCAGGCAGAGGCGGTGCTGCGCCTTGATGCGGCGCACCACCTGGGCCGCCTTGGCGCGGGGATTCTTGATGGTCTGGGCCTCATCCAGGATCAGATAGTGGTAGTCATGGGCCAGCAGCTGCTCCTCGTCCCGGTTCAGCAGGGGGTAGGTACTCAGTACCAGATGGTACTGGTCGATGGCATCGAAGTGGCGGTGGCGGTCTGATCCCTGCAGGATCAGCACCTTGAGTCGGGGCGCGAACCGCTCCGCCTCGCGGCGCCAGTTGCTCATCAGGCTGGTGGGGGCGATGATCAGAGAGGGTTTGTCCAGCCGCCCGCACTGCTTCTCCAGCAGCAGATGGGCCAGGGTTTGCACCGTCTTGCCCAGCCCCATGTCGTCGGCGAGGATGCCGCCGAAGCCGTATTCGCGCAGGAACTGCAGCCAGTCGAGCCCCTGCTGCTGGTATTCGCGCAGGGTGGCGCGCAGGCCACGGGGCGGCTTCACTGTCCTGATCCCCTGGAAGTCGTTGAGCTTTTTGCCCAGTTTACGCAGCGCCTTGCCACCGCGCCACTGCAGGTCGGTGACGCTGTTCTGCTCCAGCTCGGCCAGCCGCCCGGCGTCGAAGCGGGAGAGCCGCAGGGCGCCATTCTCGTCCAGTGTATTGGGATCGTACAGTTCGTAGAGGGTGTCCAGCACCGGCCGAATCTGTTCACTGGGGAGGGTGAGGTATTCGCTGTTGCCCAGCGGCAAGGTCAGTGTCTCCGGCAGATCGTCGCGATCGTAGCTGTCGAGTACCTGGGTGATGAGCGGCAGCAGGGGCTGGCGGCGGCCGTTGATCTCCACATCGAAACGGAGATCGAACCAGTCGCTGTCGCCATCGATCTCCACCTCCCAGTCGCTACCTTGATGGAACTGCATGCGGAAGCTGTCGTCCATCTCCACCTGCCACCCCTCCGCCTCCAGCTGCGGCACGGTTTCGGTGAGAAAATCGTGCCAGCGGGCAGCAGCATCCATCAGACTGCGCTCAACGATGCTCAGAAAGATGAGATCACGGCCATCCTGGCTGTCCTGAGCCTCGAAACCCAGTGCCATGATCCGTTCGACGGCGGCACTCTCTGCCAGCGAATCCCGCCACACACGGAGCAGCGCTCCGTCGGCGACAATATTCTGCATTTCGGCAAACGGCAAGGTATGGATTTCATGTCCCTGATAGGCAAAACGCAACCGCATCTGATGGTAGTGATGCCCCTCCCCACTGGTTTCACCAGACAGCAGCAGCGCCGGTTGGGGTGGCTGTCCGGCCAGCTCCACAATCTCCATCTGTTGCGGTGGCGGCAACGGCGTGGCCGGGAAGTCCTGCAGCAGGCGGGCAGTAAACTCGGAAACCAGTTCCGCCGGAATGGCCGGCTGTTGCAGCAGTTTTTCCAGTTGCTGCAACGAGTAGGGGCAGTCGGTCAGTGCACCGATGGTGGCGGTCTCGCTGTCCAGATAGAGCGGGGGCGTGGTTAGTAACGGCTCTCCGCCGCCCGCCACCTTTACCTGGAGGGTGGCGTTGTCCTGTTTGTCGCGTTGCCAGTTCAACTCCAGGGCTCGCTCCTCACCGATCTGTACGGGAGGAGAACCTGTATCGCGCCAGTGGCAACGGCCGGTCTGGATCATCTTGGACAGCGCCACAAATCCGGCATCACCCTTGATTATGGTGTCATACCAGCTGTTCTCGTCACAGATATTCAGCAACCTGCCGATCTCCAGATCGACCGGCTGCAGATACTGGGGAGGATAGTAGTTTTCGATGATGTTGTTCAGGCGGATAGTACGCCCTTTCCCGAAACCGCCCTTTTTGAGACGGCGACTGACATGGAATTCCACTTTCAGCCTGCCGGGACGGTTCGACGGGTGAAGAAGGTAGAGCAGGAACTCCCCGCCGGGCAGCTCCTGTCGCAGCTCGTCTTCCGCACGGGCAAACTCATCCAGCCAGGCCAGACACTCCTTGCCGCCGGATGGTTTGCCCTTCGCCGTTGCAGCAAAAAAGTGTTGCTGATACTCCAGTGCAGCCGCTACCACATGCTTGCAGTTGAACCGCACCGGACAGCTGCAGATACCGTGGATATCGACATAGCCGTGATCCAGCCAGTTGATCCGGATACGTTGCTGATAACGGTTCCTGCCGCGTCCCTGAACGCTTGAGTCGAGAACGGCACTACTGTCGTCCTCATCCTCGACCTGCAGCGCAATCACCCGGCCCTGTTCAAAATATCGTTTACCCCGCGCATAATAGCTGCTGGAGAAGTTCTCCCTTATATCTCCCCTCCTGAACCGCTTCATTCTCTATCCTCTGTAACTTGTAACTACCCGGCAAACGGGGAGAATATATTGTGCACCTATTCGATAAAGGAGGCTACCACAGCACTCCACGCCGCGGCGATATTCTCCCGCTGGTAACCACCCCCGCCCAGACCGACGATACGCCCCTGACAGAGTGAGTCCGCCAGTACACACAGGCGGCGCGCGGCATGGCGATGGGACGCCGCACTGTAGCGCAGATGGGTCAACGGATCACCTGCAACACTGTCCGCACCGCACTGCATGAGAATAAACTCCGGCTCCGCCTGGCGGACAAACCTCTCCACCAGCGGCCAGGCCGCCAGAAACGCCTCATCATCCGCGCCCGGCGGCATTGGCACATTGAGCTTGCTGCCCTGCGCCGCACCCTTGCCGGTTTCGGATGCGTGGCCGCTACCGGGAAACAGGTAGCGGCCATCCTCATGGATGTCGGCAAAGATCAGGTCCGGATCTTCCTCGAAGGCGTAGAAAACCCCGTCGCCGTGGTGCGCGTCGATGTCCACATAGGCAATGCGGCGGATGTTGAACTCGCTGCGCAGAAACTCCACTGCCACGGCACAGTCGTTGAACACGCAGAATCCGGAGGCGCGATCGCGGTGGGCGTGATGCAGCCCGGCGATGGGGATGAAGGCGCGCCGGCAGCTTCCGTTCATCACCCGTCGCAGCGCCTCGGTCACCGCACCGATCACGGTAGCCGCCGCCTCATAGACACCGGGAAAGGCGGGAGTGTCGCCGGCATCCAGATAGCCCTCTCCCAGCACCGAGAGTCTCTTGACCCGTTCCACGTAGTCATGGGTATGGAAATATTCGATGACCTGCTGTTGCGCCATCTCCGGCTTACAAAATGTCACCTGCCTGTCCAGCCCCAATGCAGCCAGCGCCTCCCGGAACGCTGTCATCCGCCAGGGACCGAACGGATGCCCCTCGGGAAATCCATAGCGCCCGAGACGCTCACCGGCGTAAACACAGAGCCGGGCTCTCCCGCTGTCAGTTGCCGTCATTCTGTACTCCTTGCCGCCTCCCGGGCGTGCTTTTACTCCCCATTTCCGCGATAATGGCTTTCTTAAGTTTAGTCACATCAAGTTATAAAATCCCATGGCGCAATATATCTATACGATGAATCGGGTGAGCAAGATCGTATCGCCCAAACGCGAGATCATAAAGGATATCTCCCTCTCCTTTTTTCCCGGAGCGAAGATCGGCGTACTCGGCCTGAACGGCTCGGGTAAATCCACCGTGCTGCGCATCATGGCCGGGGTGGACCAGGAGTTCGATGGTGAGGCAAGACCCCAGCCCGGCATCAACATCGGCTATCTGCCGCAGGAGCCGGAGCTGGACTCCAGCAAGGATGTGCGGGGCAACGTCGAGGAAGGGCTGTCCGAAGTCAAGCAGACCCAGGAGGAGCTGGAGAAGGTCTACGCCGCCTACGCCGAACCGGACGCGGATTTCGACGCCCTCGCCGCCCGCCAGGCGGAGCTGGAGAATATCATCCAGGCGGCCGATGGACACAACCTGGAACACACCCTGGAGGTGGCAGCCGAGGCGTTGCGCCTGCCACCGTGGGACGCCGATGTGGACAAGCTGTCTGGCGGTGAACGGCGCAGGGTTGCGCTGTGCAAACTGCTGTTGTCCAAACCGGACATGCTGCTGCTGGATGAACCCACCAACCATCTGGATGCGGAATCGGTCGCCTGGCTGGAGCGTTTTCTGCACGACTTCCCCGGCACCGTGGTAGCGGTCACCCACGATCGCTACTTCCTGGACAACGTGGCCGGCTGGATCCTGGAGCTGGATCGCGGCCGCGGCATCCCCTGGGAAGGCAACTACTCCTCCTGGCTGGAGCAGAAGGAACGGCGCCTGGAGATGGAGGAGAAGCAGGAGAACGCCCGCATCCGCGCCATGAAAGAGGAGCTGAAGTGGGTGCGCAGCGGAGCCCGGGGGCGCCATGCCAAGAGCAAGGCCCGCCTGGCACGCTTCGAGGAGCTCTCCTCTTCCGATTATCAACAACGCAACGAAACTCGCGAGCTGTACATTCCACCGGGCCCGCGTCTCGGTGATGTGGTCATCGAGGCAGAGGCGGTCAGCAAGAGCTTCGGCGACCGGATGCTGATCGACAATCTGAACTTCAGCCTGCCGCCGGGCGGAATCGTCGGCATCATCGGCCCCAACGGCGCCGGCAAAACCACCCTGTTCCGCATGCTGGTCGGACAGGAACAGCCCGACGATGGCGAAATACGCCTTGGCGATACGGTGAAACTGGCCTGCGTGGATCAGAGCCGCGACACCCTGGATGGCAGCAAAACCGTCTGGGAGGAGATCTCCGACGGACAGGATATCATTCAGGTAGGCAGCTACGAGATCAACTCACGCGCCTATGTCAGCCGCTTCAACTTCAAGGGGAATGATCAACAGAAACGGGTCAAGGATCTCTCCGGCGGTGAACGCAACCGGGTCCACCTGGCCAAGCTGCTGCGCAGCGGGGGAAACGTCCTGCTGCTGGACGAACCCACCAACGATCTCGATGTAGAAACCCTGCGCGCACTGGAAGAGGCGCTGCTGGAGTTCCCCGGCTGTGCCGTGGTCATCTCCCATGATCGCTGGTTCCTGGATCGCATCGCCACCCACATTCTTGCCTTTGAGGGTGACAGCCATGTGGAGTGGTTCGAAGGCAACTACGCCGATTATGAACAGGATCGCCAGCGGCGCCTGGGGGAAAAAGCGGCACAACCACACCGCATCAAATACAAAAAACTCAAGAGCTGAACCCGGAGGGGAAAACCATTTTCAAATTTCTCTGTCTATATCAGCAGTGCGAACCGTTTCACATTAATTTTCATCGAGAAAGTTGATGATACGAGAGTTTGCAACCAGTACATCTGATAAATTCAGGTGGTACCCCAAAAAAACCAGAGCATCATAAGGAAACAGAACATGAAATCCATTCCAGCAATCGCAGGTCTCAGTCTGCTGGTCGCACTGTCCGGTTGCGCCACCGATGATCCCAACCGCCGTGCAAAAACCGGCGCTGCCATTGGCGCTATCGCCGGTGCCGTACTGGGACATCAGGTCGATGGTGACAAGGGACGCTTCATCGGCGCCGCTGCTGGCGCCATCGCCGGTGGCGCCGTGGGCAACTACATGGACAAACAGCAGCGCGAACTGGAAGCACAGCTGGCTGAAGAGCGGCGCAATAACGAGATCGAACTGGAACGGCTGAAAAACAACGTGCTGAAAGTCAATCTCAGCAGCGAGGTTTCCTTCGATTTCAACAAGGCGGATATCAAGCCGGGATTCTACGGCACCCTGAACAAGCTGGCCAGCGTGGTTGCCAAATACAACAACACCATCGTCCACATTGTGGGCCATACCGATGACCGTGGCAGTGACAGTTACAACCAGCAGCTGTCGGAACGCCGCGCCCTGTCCGTCAAGGACTATCTTGCCGCACACGGCGTTACCGCCAGCCGTATCCGTACCGAGGGGAGAGGTGAGTCAGAACCCCGTGCCACCAATGCAACCCCGGAAGGAAGAGCCATGAATCGCCGCGTCGAGATCTATCTGAAGCCGATCGTTGAAGGGCAGGAGAGCAACGCCTACCAACCTCCCGAACAGCAGTGACCGTGTGGCTGTAAAAAACATTCTGCGGATGGGGCATCCCCTGTTACTGGAAACTGCCGCTTCGGTAAAAGAGTTCAATACCCCCACACTCAACGCACTGGTGGACGATATGTTCGACACCATGGGCGTGGAGAGCGGCGTGGGCCTTGCCGCTCCGCAGATTGGGATCAGCCAGCGGGTTATTGTTTTTGGTCTGAAAGAGAATCAACGTTACCCGGACATCCAGCCCATACCAATGACCGTATTGGTCAATCCGGAAATCGAGCCGTTGGGCGACGAAATGGAGTCCGGCTGGGAGGGGTGTCTCAGTCTGCCGGGAATGCGCGGCCTGGTACCGCGCTACCGGCAGATCCGCTACCGGGGTTTTGATCAGAAAGGCAATCAAATCGAACGGGAAGTAGAAGGCTTTCACGCCCGCGTTGTTCAACATGAAGTCGACCACCTGGACGGAATTCTCTATCCGCGACGCATCAAGGATATGCGCATGTTCGGTTTTGAACAGGAGCTAGAGCAGCATCAGTTGGAAACTTCATCCCTAAATACACCTGAGTCCAACTCATAGTAGAGAGAGATATCATGAACGCCCAGATACCAAGTCTCGGCACGTTCAGCCTGTATCCATGAGATCAGTCTATCGAAACCCGAATTGCACATCGCCTCCCTGACAGCTGCGCGATATTCACTATATATGGCAAAAATTGACAGCGACCATACTCTCGTCTCCGTCCCTCTTTTTATCCCGTATGGTAAATCAAGACAATGAAAATACGCGGATGCTACCAGCATAGACGATGGTCTCTCCTTGCGCGAACGCTGCATCTGCCTGACAAGAAAATCTATTCCGGTTATACCTCGCTCTCTGCACTCGCTCTCCATATATGAAGAGATCAGGGCTGCGCCCACGGGGTAGGAGAGCCCTTTTGAAAGCGGCATCTTGTAGATTGTAGCCAACACTACATCAGCGCCCGGTCACCCTTTCTCACTCTCCAACAAGGCTCGCATCTGGGCAAATTTTGCCTTCTGCTCTATCTCGACTGCCGGGTAGGAGAGCTGCAGCGACTGCAGCGTATTGACAATAATTTCGGCCACGGCTGTGCGCATGTAGCGTTTGTTGTCCGCGGGAATTGCATACCACGGCGCCCATGGACGGGAGGTCTCTGCCAGCGCCTGCTCATAGGCACTCATGTAGCTTTCCCAGTAGCCGCGCTCCTTGACATCTGCAGCGGAAAATTTCCAGTTTTTCTCCGGCTGATCAATGCGGGCGAGGAAACGCCGGCGCTGCTCCTCGCGGGAGACATTGAGCCAGAACTTCAGAATCACCGTACCGTTTCGGGCCAGGTGCTCCTCATGATTGCGGATGGAGGAGAAACGGTGTTGCCAGAGTTCTTCCCCTGTCAAACCATCCGGCAACTTCTGCCGCTGCAGATACTCCGGATGCACCCGTACCACCAGCACCTCTTCATAATAACTGCGGTTGAATACGCCGATGCGGCCCCGTTGCGGAAGCCGCTGTGTGGTACGCCAGAGAAAATCGTGATCCAGCTCTTCTGCACTTGGCTGCTTGAACGAATAGACCTCGCAGCCTGCCGGATTGACACCGCTCAACACAGCGCGAATCGTTCCATCCTTGCCGGCCGCATCCATCGCCTGGAAGATCAGCAGCAGGGAGTAGCGATCATAGGCATAGAGCTTGTACTGCAGCTCATCCAGCTCCCGAATCTGTTTTTTCAGCTGCCGTTTCAGCGCCTTTTTCGATCCATTTTCATCCGGCGGGGAGGTTGCGGCATCGCGGTATCTGAATGAACCGTCAAAGGGAACGAGCCAGGGGCTGGCTATCGCTTCAAACACTGTGCGGCTCCTTTATTTGTCTCTGTTTTGCACTTTTTTCCGGGCCCGGAAATGGGCGATTCCCTGGCGGATAAAACCCGGGCGCCCCGAGGTGTAGATGGACTTGAGTTCGATATCTTTCATTATCCTGCTGTAGCCCGCTTCCCTATCCCACTGGTTTCTGAGCCAGGCAAACCAGCCAAAATAGTGCACCGCCTTGTAGATCGAAAAACATTGCCATTTCGGAACCGACAGAACCTCCATCGCTTCCAGCAATATTCTGTCCGCCTGCTCCCGGCTGCGTTCCTGGCTCGAGTAGAGCCAGTCGTGGATCACCGCGGCATTGCCATATTTTCCCCACTTCGGCAGCGCTATCCAGAACAGACGCGGAATGGAGGCAAAATCGGTTTTGAAACCCTTGGGAACCTCGATGGTATCACCACTGCCCAGCTCCCCCACATCGTAGGCGAAGGGCTCCATCAGTACCCAGGTTTTGCCATCGGCCAGTGGAGAGACAATCAGTGCTCGGGTAAAACGACTCATCTTTTTCCCCTCTGATACGCTTGGTGGAGTCGCTCCAAGTGTAGCATAGCGCTGTTGTTGGAGCGGTGGGTTATGCCGGGTGGATCAGTTGTTTTCCGTAACCCGAAGTTATCGGATAACGTCTGTCGCGGCCAAAAGCCCGCCGGGTCACCCTCACGCCCGGCGGTGCCTGACGGCGTTTGTATTCATTGCGATCCACCATCCGCACCACCCGCCTGACGGTCTCCTCGTCGTAGCCAGCGGCAACGATATCTTCGATACATTTGTCCTGCTCCACATACAGCTCCAGAATACCATCCAGTACCGGGTAGGGAGGCAGGCTGTCGGTGTCCTGCTGATCCGGCGCCAGTTCGGCCGACGGGGGCCGTTCGATGACACGGCGGGGAATCACTTCAGCCACGCTGTTGCGGTACTCCGCGAGACGGAATACCAGGGTCTTGGGCACATCCTTGAGCACATCGAAACCGCCGGCCATGTCGCCATACAGGGTGGCATAACCCACTGCCATCTCGCTTTTGTTGCCGGTAGTGAGCACCATTTTGTGGCGTTTGTTGGAGATGGCCATCAGAATCACACCCCGGCAGCGTGCCTGGATATTCTCTTCGGTGGTGTCCGGCCCGGTACCGGCAAACTCCTGCGCCAAACTCTCAAGAAAGGCCTGGTACACCTTTTCGATGGAGATGACCCGATACTCCACCCCTAGGGTCCGCGCCTGCTGCTGCGCATCCTCCACGCTGATATCGCGGGTATAGCGGGAGGGCATCATCACTGCTTCGACCCGCTCTGCACCGAGGGCATCCACCGCCACGGCGAGGGTCAGTGCGGAGTCGATACCGCCGGAAAGACCGATCACCACACCGGGAAAACCGTTCTTCTCCACGTAGTCCCGCACCCCCAGCACCAGCGCCTGATAAACACTGGCCTCTTCGGACAGCGGGGGAGCACAGACTCCCTGCCGGGGGAAAACTCTCTCTTCGGTAAGATCCAGATCGACGGGGTAGAGCCCTTCCTGGAATGCCGGGGCGCGCTGGGTCACCTCTCCCTGCGCATTGATCACAAAGGATTCACCATCAAAAACAAGCTCATCCTGCCCACCCACCAGATTGACATATATTGCAGGCAGGCCGCTCTCCTCTACTCGCTGGCGCAGCACCTCCTCCCGCTCACGCCCCTTGTCTATCCGGTAGGGTGATGCATTGAGAATCAACGCCAGCCGGGCGCCGGCTTCGCGCGCCTGCTGCAGTGGTTGTGGCAACCACACATCCTCGCAGATGACGATAGCGACCGGTACCCCTTTGATCTCCACCACACAGGGAGCATCACCCCGTTTGAAGTAGCGTTTCTCATCAAAGACACTGTAGTTGGGCAGATGCTGTTTGTGGTAGGTGGCAATGACCCGGCTATCCCGCAGCAGAGAGGCGGCGTTGTATAGACCGCCGGTAGCCCGCCGCGGATAACCGACAATGATATCGATCCCCTGTACCGAACGCTTGATCTGTTCCAGACCATGTACCACCCGCAGGGCAAGCCCGGGACGCAATAACAGATCTTCCGGCGGATAGCCGCTCAGGGCCAGCTCCGGAAACAGAATGGCATCCGCTTCAAACTCGTCCCGCGCCCGTTCGGCGGCGGCAATGATTTTCGCGCTGTTCCCGTCCACATCACCCACCAGGGTGTTGATCTGGGCCATCACGATACGCAGCTCAGCCACTGAAATACTCCTGCATCCGCGCACCCATATCCGCCGGGGAGCGCACCACCATCACATTGGCATTCTGCAACGCCTCGAACTTGTCACGGGCGCCCCCCTTGCCACCGGTGACAATGGCTCCGGCATGCCCCATGCGCTTGCCGGCCGGCGCGGTAACGCCGGCGATGTAGGCCACCACCGGTTTGCGAATGTTATGCCTGATATACTCCGCTGCCTCCTCTTCGGCTGTGCCGCCGATCTCGCCCACCAGGATAATACCCTTGGTCTTGCGGTCCTCCTTGAACAGCTCCAGGCAGTCGATAAAACTCATCCCCTGAACCGGGTCACCACCAATACCGATACAAGTACTCTGTCCCAGCCCGCACTGGGTTGTCTGCCATACTGCTTCATAGGTCAGGGTGCCGGAGCGGGAGACGATGCCGATGCACCCCTTCTGGTGGATACTGCCCGGCATGATGCCGATCTTGCACTCCCCGGGGGTGATGATACCGGGGCAGTTGGGGCCGATCAGACGGGTATCGGAACCCGCCAGGGCCGCCTTGACGTTGACCATGTCCTGAACCGGGATCCCTTCAGTAATACAAACCACCGTTTTGATACCGGCATCCGCCGCTTCCAGAATGGCATCCGCGGCAAAAGGGGCCGGCACATAGATCATGCTGGCTTCCGCTCCGGTCTCCTGCACGGCGTCATGCACGGTATTGAACACCGGCAGGCCGAGATGCTCCTGCCCCCCCTTGCCGGGGGTAACCCCCCCAACCAGGCGGGTACCATAGGCCAACGCCTGCTGAGAATGAAACGTACCCTGTTTGCCAGTAAACCCCTGGCAGATGACCCGGGTTTTGCTGTCCACGAGAATCGCCATCAGATCCGCCCTCCAGCCGCCTGAACCACCTTGCGCGCCGCATCGGTAAGTCTCTCTGCCGTGATAATGGAGAGACCGCTTTCACTCAACAGGGCGCGTCCCTGTTCCGCATTGGTACCCTCCAGACGCACCACCACGGGAATATCGATCCCCACCTCCTTTACCGCAGTAATCACCCCTTCGGCAATCAGATCGCAGCGGACAATGCCGCCAAAGATGTTGACCAGAATGGCTTTCACCTTATTGTCAGACAGAATCAGCTTGAACGCCTCGGCCACCTTGTCGGCCGTCGTTCCTCCACCCACATCGAGGAAATTGGCCGGTTCACCGCCTGCCAGCTTGATGAGATCCATGGTTGCCATCGCCAGCCCTGCCCCATTGACCATGCAGCCGATACTGCCATCCAGAGCGACATAGCTGAGGCCATAGCGGCGCGCCTCCAGCTCCCTGGGCTCCTCCTGGCTCTCATCATGCTGTTCAGCCAGTGTCTGTTGCCGGTACAGGGCGTTATCGTCCAGGTTCATCTTGGCATCCAGCGCAACCAGTTCCCCCGAGGTGGTGACAATCAGCGGGTTAATCTCCAGCAGGCTGGCATCTTTCTCTTTGAACAGGCGGTACAGACCCGACATGATACGGGTCAGTGTCTTGATCTGTTCACCATCAAGATGCAGGGCAAAACCGGTACGGCGGCACTGATAGGGCTGCAGACCAACCACAGGATTCACCGCGAGGGCAATAATCTTTTCCGGCGTCTCGGCAGCCACCTGTTCGATATCCATCCCCCCGGCCTCGGAGGCGATAAATGTGACCCGCTCCCGGCTGCGATCCACCAGAACACCGAGATAGAGTTCACGGGCGATGGGGGCCGTCTGCTCAATCAGAACCGTATTGACCGGCAATCCCTCCTTACCAGTCTGGGAAGTTACCAGGCACTTTCCCAACAACTCCGATACAGCGGCTTTCAGCTGCTCCTCTCCGGCAACCAGTTTTACACCCCCAACCTTGCCGCGGCCGCCAGCATGTATCTGCGCCTTGACCATCCACTCATTCCCGCCCAGCTGTTGCGCGGCAGAAACCGCCTCATCCAGCGAAGTGACCGGTGTTCCGGGAAGCACCGGCACGCCATACTCGGCAAATAACTGTTTTGCCTGGTATTCATGCAGATTCATTCAATATAGCCCATGTTTATTGGCAACAGAAAGAGGAGTATTCTGGATGAAAACTACGCGCTACGCAAAACAGTGGGGTATTTTGGTATCTCCTGCACCCTTGCGCATAGTAACTGTTCGGCGAGTAGTCAATGTGTTGTGTAACTACTCGGCTTGCTCCTGAAACGCGTCAGATCTCAAGGCAGATATTGTGAGTTTATACTGAACAGGAGGTTCAAATGCCGTGTAATACAAGGAGGCAAGGGAACGGCCAAGGGTAAACGACCATTTTCCAAAGCGGAGATGGCGCGTTTCAGGAGCAAGCTGAGTGGGTACGAAGAATTCGAAGTCGCGCCCGGCCAGTATCATTACGCTGGCCGGGCACTGAGGGGGTTATCACTAATCCGCCTGGCGACGCAGGAAAGCAGGAATATCCAGGTAGTCCATAGAATTCTCCTCTGCTGCAGAACCAAAGCGATTTGTGGCTGTGGTGGCGGTAGATTTATTGCGAATAACGGTCGGGCGCTCCAGTTTGCTGTAGTCCATCTCACCGGTCTTCTTGTTCTGCACCAGTTTGACTTTCTTCTCCAGCTCCTGTTCAGCGATCTGCTGACCCAGACCGGTGGCAACTACGGTAACCCGCATCTCACCCTCCATTTCAGGCTCCAGAACGGTACCCACAACTACGGTAGCGTTGTCAGAGGCAAACTCCTTGACCGTATTACCCACCTCTTCAAACTCTCCAATGGACATATCCATTCCGGCAGTGACATTAACCAGGATGCCGCGGGCGCCGAGCAGATTGATATCTTCCAGCAACGGACTGGAAACAGCGGCCTCTGCCGCCAACCGGGCACGATCTTCTCCTGAGGCAACGCCGGAACCCATCATCGCCATGCCCATCTCCGACATCACGGTGCGAACGTCGGCAAAGTCGACGTTGATCAGGCCAGGCCGGGTGATCAATTCGGAAATACCCTGTACCGCCCCCAGCAACACGTCATTGGCAGACTTGAAGGCATCCAGCAGAGTCATGGTCTTGCCCAATACCTGAACCAGCTTTTCATTGGGAATGGTGATCAGTGAGTCAACATACTCCCGCAGCTCGGCGGTTCCTTTGTCAGCGATTTCAGAGCGTTTTTTCCCTTCAAACGGAAAAGGCTTGGTAACCACCGCTACCGTCAGAATACCCATCTCCTTGGCAATCTGCGCTACGACCGGGGCGCCGCCAGTACCCGTACCGCCGCCCATCCCGGCGGTGATAAACAGCATATCCGCCCCGTCAATCACCTCCATGATGCGTTCCCGGTCCTCCAGAGCAGACTCACGCCCGATATCCGGGTTGGCTCCTGCGCCCAACCCCTTGGTGATATTGTTACCCAACTGCAGTACGGTACGTGCTGATGAACCGCGCAGTGCCTGGGCATCGGTATTGGCGCAGATGAAATCCACGCCCTCAAGATTCTGCTGCACCATATGTTCAACGGCATTGCCACCGCCGCCGCCCACGCCAAGCACCTTGATCACCGCACTCTGACTGAAAGAGTCCATTAATTCAAACATGATGTTTCTCCTCTCTGAAAATAAAAACCAGTTAATTCAAGCCAAATCGTTCTAGAAATTACCCGTAAACCAACTCTTCATACGCTGCCATATCCCCTTCACCCCTGTATCCAATGGTTGTTCCTCCCGGCTGCTGTTCCAGTGCTCATGCCCGAACAGCAGCAGCCCGACTCCGGTTGCATGAATCGGATTCCGTACCACATCTGCCAGACCGGTGGTTGCCTGTGGCACACCCAGCCGAACCGGCATGTGGAAGATCTCTTCCGCCAGTTCAACCGCTCCCTCTATTTTGGAGCAGCCTCCCGTGAGCACGATGCCGGAAGCGCAGATGTCCTCGAAACCGCTGCGGCGCAGCTCCGCCTGAACCAGCATGAACAGCTCCTCATAGCGAGGCTCCACCACCTCGGCGAGCACCTTGCGCGCCAGCCGCCGTGATTCACGTTCACCTACACCGGGTACCTCGATGGTCTCCTCGGAGGTGGCCAGCTGGGTCAGGGCACAGGCATATTTGAGTTTGATCTCTTCGGCATACTGGGTGGGGGTGCGCAGCGCCACGGCGATATCGTTGGTCACCTGATCACCGGCGATGGGGATCACGGCGGTATGGCGTATCGCACCTTCGGTAAAGATGGCGATATCCGTAGTGCCTCCGCCGATATCCACCAGGCACACCCCCAACTCTTTCTCGTCATCGGTCAGCACCGCGTAGCTGGAAGCCAACTGTTCGAGAATCACATCATCCACCTCCAGGCCGCAGCGGCGCACACACTTGACAATGTTCTGGGCGGCACTGACGGCACCTGTGACCATGTGAACCTTGGCCTCCAGACGCACCCCGGACATGCCGATGGGCTCCCGAATCCCCTCCTGGTTGTCGATGATGAACTCCTGCGGCAGGGTGTGCAGCACCTTCTGATCCGCCGGAATGGCCACCGCCCGCGCCGCATCGAGCACCCGGTCGATGTCTCCCTGACCCACCTCCTTGTCCCGTATGGCGACAATGCCGTGGGAGTTGAGGCTGCGGATGTGGCTGCCTGCGATCCCGGCAAATACCGAATGGATCTGGCAGCCGGCCATCAGCTCCGCCTCCTCCACGGCACGCTGGATGGACTGCACGGTGGACTCGATATTGACCACTGTGCCTTTCTTCAGCCCCCGGGATGGATGGGAGCCAATTCCGATAATCTCCACACCCCCTTCAGGGTTGATCTCGCCCACAATCGCCACCACCTTGGACGTTCCGATATCCAGGCCGACAATCAGGTTTTTTTCAGTTTTTTTAGACATTGTTCATTTCCTTAACCACCTCCCCAGCTGGTTTCCAGCGCACTGCAAATCCGTTGGTGTAACGTAAATCGATCTGCTCGATCCGGCCTGCCCTGGCAGCCAGTACTCCGTTGTAGCTGTGGACAAAACGCAGCAACCGTTCATGACTCTCCTCCTGATGACCCAGCACCAATACCATTCCATTATCAAGTGCAAGCCGCCACGCATGGCGTGGATCCATTTCCAGACGGGCCACGGAAAAATGCAGCGGCGCCAAAATGCGTTGCATCTCCCGATAACGCCGCACCATTGTTCCCTGCATGGCCTCCGGCCCCTGGAACAGCGGCAAATCCTGTGGATAGCTGGCTGGCGAGGGAGCAAACAACTCTCCCGCCGGATTGACCAGCCCTCCCCCTTGCCAGCGGGCTACCGCCTGCTGTTCCGTTACCGTAACGCGCAGTGTGTCCGGCCATACCCGGTAGACACCTGCCCGCTTCACCCACGGCAGGGACTCGATCTCTCTCCTAACCGCTTCGGTATCCACATACACAAAACCCTGATCAGCAAACGGCATCATCACCGCGCGGATCCTGGCAGGTGTGATGTGGATAAACTTTCCATCAACCTGTACCGACCGCAGCGGCAGAATATCCGGTTGCGCCATCTTTTCAGCAGCCCAGTTCGCTGCGGCAACAGCGCCGGCAGCCACAATCAGCCAGCCCAGCAACCGCAGGTTGATCAGCCGTGGCCGCCGCTCCTCCACCAGCGCGCGACTGGCCTGACGCTTGCTACTGCCGCGCTTGATGAACATCCATCTTCTCCGCCGGACGGTAGACCAGGCTGTCTGTGAGAATCCGCCACACCAGCTCATCAAATTCGATACCGGCGGCCTGCGCCGCCATGGGTACCAGGCTGTGGCCGGTCATTCCGGGCAGGGTGTTACTCTCCACCAGCCAGGCAGCTCCCCGCTCATCCAGCAGGAAATCAACCCTTCCCCAACCCGTTGCGCCAACAGCCCGAAAGGCCTGCAGCGCAATCTGCTGGATCTCCCGCTCACGCTCTGCCGAAAGACCACAGGGACAGTGGTACAGAGTATCCTGCGCCTGGTATTTGGCATGGTAGTCATAGAACTCTCCCGCCACCTCAATCCGGATCAGCGGCAATGCCTGATCGTTCAGAATCGCGGCCGTGTACTCCCCACCGTCCAGCCAGGGCTCGACAATGACCTGTGCGTCATGCAAGGCAGCCTCCCGCCATGCCGGAAGCAGCTGATCGGGTTGCATCACCTTGCTGATGCCGATACTGGAACCCTCCTGCGCCGGCTTCACCGCCAGTGGCAAACCCAGACGCTCAATCACTCCGGCCGGATCGCTGTCGGCCTGCAACAGCTCAAACGGCAGGGAGGGCAGACCGGCTGCCTGCCAGATCTGTTTGCTCTTCACCTTGTCCATACTCAGTGCCGAACCCATCACCCCGCTGCCGGTATAGGGAATACCCAGTGACTCGAGCACCCCCTGGATAACACCATCCTCCCCGCCACGGCCATGCAGCATGACGAATGCATGCTGAAACTCCCCTTTACGCAGCCGCTGCGCGATATCCGGGCCGACATCGATTCCATGGGCATCAACCCCCTTGCGCTGCAGCGCCTCCAGCACCGCCGCACCACTGTTCAGCGACACCTCGCGTTCACTGGACCAGCCGCCCATCAGCACTGCAACCCTGCCGAAATCCACACGGCTCATGGCTGCCGCTCTCCCACGATATGCACCTCCCGCTGCAACTGCACACCATGCTTCTCCGCGACCACAGCAGCCACCCGTTCGATCAACGCCTCGATATCCGCTGCGGTTGCACTGCCGGTATTGACAATGAAGTTGGCATGCTTCTCGGAAACACAGGCGCCACCGATGCAGGTTCCCTTCAGACCC
>Ga0256839_1002203_pt1 | contig 22185 bp, 12 predicted proteins | sample 354166metaG_FD_185968 | JGI IMG/M metagenome (GOLD analysis project Ga0256839, IMG submission 185968) | Hydrothermal vent microbial communities from Mid Atlantic Ridge, Atlantic Ocean - 354-166 | ecosystem: Environmental > Aquatic > Marine > Hydrothermal vents | place: Atlantic Ocean: Mid... | reverse complement strand
ATATGGTTAACCACCTGGCACGCAAAAAATTTGATGAGTTTGTCAATATTTCGGTGGAGAAAGGGCATGAAATCAAGGAGTATTTTAATATGCTCCCCGATACCTCCGCCATTAAGCAGGAGTTTAAAAAGCTCACGGCCGATTATTTTGACATGCATAAGGTTAGCCACTGGCTAAAGAAAAACCTGCACATGGGCAGTATCGATGTGAACATCATGACCAAGGTGGATAAGGAGAATTACCTGAATGGTGAAAAGCTGCCGCCTGAGTTTAACGATGCCCATGCTGCCCTGCGTGGTTTTGCCGAGAGCGACCTGGAGTCATCGGTAATCTTATCGGCCGGCATGAGTCCCAGGCTTTATGGCTACATTGAGAATTTCGAAGATTTTTATCCCGATGCGCACGGCTACATCAAGAAAAAAATTGTGTTGAAAGTAAGCGATTACCGCTCGGCCCTGGTGCAGGGCAAATTTTTTGCCAAGAAGGGTTTATGGGTATCCGAATACCGGATTGAATCGGGCCTTAACTGTGGCGGTCATGCTTTTGCCACCGATGGCTTTTTGATGGGGCCTATCCTGGCCGAATTCAGGGACAACCGCCAGGATCTGATTGCTTCGGTACATGAAATATTAGTCAGGGCCCTGGAGGAAAAAGGCCGCACCGTACCGAAAGAAAAATTGCCCCTAAAGGTATCGGCCCAGGGTGGGGTAGGCACGGCCGAGGAGCACCAGTTCCTGCTTGAGCATTACGGGGTTGATTCCGTAGGCTGGGGCACACCCTTTTTGCTCGTGCCGGAAGTAACCACCGTTGACGATAAAACGCGGCAGCAATTAATGCAGGCAAAGGAGAAAGACCTCTACCTGAGCAATATCTCACCCCTGGGGGTGCCCTTCAACAGCTTGCGGGGCAACAGCAAGGATGTGGAGAAGATGAACCTGGTGGCTAAAGGCCGCCCGGGGAGTTCCTGTCCGAAAAAATACCTGGTAGCTAACAAAGAGTACACCGAAAAAGCTATTTGCACGGCTTCGCGGCAGTACCAGCACCTGAAGCTGCAGGAGATAGAAGAAGAAATTGTCTTCCCGCAAGAGAAGCAGGCTGCTATGGATAAAGTAGTGGATAAATCCTGCATTTGTGTTGGCCTGGGTACCTCGGCTTTGCTGGTACATGGCCTGGATACCAAGACCGAAGGGCCGGGGGTATCAGTATGCCCGGGGCCCAATATGGCGTATTTCTCCAAACTCATGAGCCTGAAAGAAATAACCGACCATATTTATGGCCGTATTAACGTCATCACCCGCACCGACCGGCCGAATATGTTTATTAAGGAATTAACTATTTACCTGGAGTACCTGCATAATAAAATAGAGGAAGCCCGGGAGTCAATGTCGGCCCGGCAGGAAAAATACCTTGCGGCATTTGTCAGCAACCTGCACGATGGCATTACCTATTATCAGCGGTTATTTAGCGAAGCAAAAGATAAATTTAACGATACCCGCAACACCCTCCTGCATGAGCTTGAGGTTAGCCGCCAGGCACTGCAAAACCTGCATCAGCGGATAGAAAACCTGGCCCCCGTAGTGGCCTGAGTTAAAGGTGTTCGCTGATAATTTCTTCTAAGGAATGATGTTCGGCCTCGGCCTTAAAATTGCGTATCAGGCGATGCCGCAGGGTGGGGATGGCAATAGCTTGCACATCTTCGATATCGGGGCTGTATTTGCCATGCAATAAAGCATGGCACTTGGCCCCCAGGATAAGTGTTTGCGAACCGCGTGGGCCGGCCCCCCATTCTAAGTATTCGTTGGCCATTTTTGTGGCCTTGCCCGTGCCGGGGCGCATTTTTTGCACCAGGTCAACAGCATACTCCACCACATTATCGGTTACCGGGGTTTTGCGCACCAAATGCTGGAAAGAGATTATCTCCTCAGCATTTAAAACCTGTTTTAATTCCGGCCCGGTGTCGGCCGTAGTAGTTTTTACAATCTCAATTTCCTCGGCAAATTCGGGGTAATCCAGTTGAATATTAAACATAAAGCGGTCGAGCTGGGCTTCCGGCAGGGGGTAGGTGCCTTCCTGTTCAATAGGGTTTTGTGTGGCCAGCACAAAAAACGGCTTTTGCAACGGGTATTTTTTGCCCGCTATGGTTACCCCATACTCCTGCATCGATTCCAGCAGGGCCGCCTGGGTTTTGGGCGGGGTGCGGTTTATCTCATCGGCCAGGATAATGTTGGCAAAAATGGGGCCTTTGATAAACCTGAAATTACGTTCTTTATCCAGGGTTTCCGCCCCCAGGATATCCGAGGGCATTAAATCGGGGGTGAACTGTATCCGGCTGAAGGACAGGTCGAGTACCTGGGCCAGGGTTTGGATAAGCATTGTTTTGGCCAGCCCCGGCACCCCGATGAGCAAGGAATGCCCCTGGCAGAATACCGACATCAGCAGTTGTTCAATAGTTTCGTCCTGGCCAATAATTTTTTTGCCTATTTCATCTTTTAACGATGAATAAGCCCCGGCCAAGGCGTCTGCGGCTTCAACTTCTGAATTATACGTTTCCATACTGAACTCTTACTGCTGGATTTTATTACTTAACGTTCAAACAACTTACAGTGTTTAAACTCATCTTCAATGTAAATATACACCCTGTCGCGCGATTCTTTCACCCATTTCATTTCGGCTTTGGTTTTCTTAGCGTTCAGGGCGGCTTCCTGTATTTTTTGCCAGTCTTGCTTAAGGGTAGCCTGGTGGGGTGGGATTTTCGATTTATAGTAAATAATCCTTACCGCTTCCTGGCCGGTAGGCATACGGAAGGGGATAGGCGGGGTAACATCGCCAACCTCCATGGTATCCAGGGTGAAATACACCGTAGGGTCGAGTTGGTCCACAGAAATATAGGTGGAGCCATTATTATTCAGAAAAAAGCCACCACTGGGGGCCGACATCTTATCGTCAGAGAATTCCTTAGCCAGTTTTTCAAAATTTTCACCTTTGTTCACCACCAGGTCCCGGATACTGTCTAACTGATTAACGGTATATTCAATATCCAGATCAGAAGAACTGGGCGTAATCAGGATATGGCGGGTACGGAACTCATTGCCCCGCCTGGCCAGCACCTCAATCAGGTGAAAGCCGAAGTCCGTTTCTACCGGCTCGGATATTTCGCCTACTTTCAGCTTAAACACCGCAGCCTCATATTCAGGGGCCAACTGGCCGCGCTGGTACCAGCCGGGCAGTTCACCACCGGTACGGGCAGAGCCGGGGTCCATAGAATACATTTCGGCCATGGTGGCAAAGTCCGCCCCGTTAAGAATAGCATCCCTTATTTCGTTTAGTTGCGTTTCAACCTTTAGTTTCTGGTCTTTGCCTATCCGGGCAATCTTCACAATCTGGGCTACTTCCACTTCTTCAGAGAAGAAAGGCAGGCTGTCTTTGGGGATACGGCTGTAGAATTTCTTTACTTCGGCCGGGGTAATGGTAACCTCTTCGGAAATCTGGCTGCGCATTTTAGTGGCAATAAGTTGTTCTTTCATATCCTGCCGCATTTCAGCTTTTATCTGATCGATACTTTTACCATAATATTCCTCTAAGGCGGCCACATCGCCCCCAGCCTGGCTGATGAAATACTGCATACGGCTGCTCAATTCCGCATCTACCTGCAGGTCTGACACTTCAACAGAGTCCATTTCAGCTACGGCCAGCAACATTTTTTGGGTAATCAGCGACTGCAGGATTTTACATTTGGGGTTATCACCTATGAGTGCCCCCCGCGATGCCAGGTCAAGGTAGGCAAACTCTATATCCGATAAAAGGATAATGTAGTTATCTACTTTGGCAACAATTTTATCAATTACCGGCCCTTCGCTTTGCTGGCCCTGGCCCAACCGTGGCAGGGTTAAGGCCACGGTGAGGAACAAAATGGTTTTAATATATTTCAAATGCATTGGTTTCAACAGCCTTCTCATAAACTTCCTTCTCTAAATTTCGTGCCAGTTCTACTTTTCGCTTGTTAATTATGATGTCGATTATCTGGTCTTTCACTACTTCCAGGGGTGCAATATCGTCAGTTTTCTTGTATTCCCTGATCAACAAATAATATTTTGAGGTTTCATCATGTGATTCGGTGTATTTGGTGCGCTTGAGAAAATCAACCTTGTTGGGGATTTCTGCCAGGGGCGTGTTCTTAATGATATCGTCAAAGTTTATCCATACCGAATCCTCCAGCGAGTACATCAAGGCATAATTAAAGCAATAGGCTTTCAGGGCCTCCAGCTTTTCCTCCCGGGTAGTGAAGATAAGCCGTTTTATATCCAGTGTTTTGGGGGCATCTTTGGGCAGGCGGATAAACCGGCCTCTGATGATATTTTGCTTTAGCGGAAAATTGTCCTGGTTCTCCTGGTAGTAATTGGCTATTTCTTCATCGCTTACCTCTTTGTTGAGGTGCTGGTTGATATAATAGGCTTTATACTCGTAGGCAATGAGGCTGTAGCGGTAATCGAGGATTTTGCGCTGTATTTCTGCTTCATCAAAATCTATGCGGGCCGAGGCCTCGTCAATTAATAATTGCTTGCGTACCCAGTTATTGATGTAGGCCTTCACCAAATCTATACTGTCGCCCGGTGAAGCCCCGGGTGACACGATACCCTCCAGGTCGGTAATATACAGGTAGTGGTCGTTGGCCCGGGCAATAATTCGCGGACTGTCTGCCTGTGGGGCCGTGTCGTCTTTCACCTTAACCAGGTCGCAGGCGGCCATGAGCAGGGGCAGGCTAAGCAATATGGGATTAAGGTTTTTCAAGGGTTTGATATACGTTTTTCAGCACAGGCTCATTGATTGTTACCGGATATTTGTTTTTTAACTCCTGCAACCACTGGTCTTCCAGCACTTCCTGGTAATCGGCAATTATGCGGCCCTTAATGGCGGCCAGGGGAATTGGCTGGTAAGGGTCGCGCAACGGGATTACATAATACCAATGGTCATCCATAGCAAACGTGGTTTCCTTATAGGGTAACGTAAGTTTTTGTAAAACCGGATGCCGGGCGATCACAAATTCTCCACTGTCAAGGTGCAAAGATACAAGAGTGTCCTCATTGTAGCGGCTTGCCAGGGTCTCTTTTTCGTCAGCCGGTAAACTTTGCCAGGTGCCGGCATTGGGGATGGCCCGGGACAAGGAATCAATCACGTCTTGCTGGTTACTGGTAAAGATAACCGCCTCCATCCGGGTGGTGTCAATAAATGCTTGCCGGTGTTGTTCGTAGTAGGCGGCCAGGCCCACCGAGTCCCGGCTGGCCTTGGCCCACACTTCTTCTTCCATGATCGAAAACAGCAGGATGCCATCGTAGTATTCCTGTTTTAAGAATTTATATTCGGGGTATTTTTCGGCCAGGTGGGCTTTTTCATAGGCCAGCAGTTTTTCTTCTTTAAACCGTTTGTACTGGTCGAGGAGGTAGGGCCGGCTGTTTTGTTGTTGCGGGGCTTTGCTGATGAATTTGTACAGGCTGTCGGCACTATAGGGCTGGCCGGCAAGGGTAAACAAGGGCAGGTGCCCCAGGGTATCATGTTCAAAGCGCCATTTGTTTTTCAGGAATTTATGGTTTTCCGGCTGCACAATGGTTTGGATATTAGCGGTATTCTCTACCAGGTTATGCTCGCGGGCCAGTTGTTCGTGTAGTTTTTGCCGGCTTATCCGGGCACGGGAATCGCGCTTTACCTGCGCCCGCAGTTGCTGTTCGTTGGCAGCAAAGTCATCGGGGGGCAATTTTTCAATGAGTTTAATGATGTGCCATCCGTAGGGGGTTTGTACGGGATCGGATATTTCCCCGGGCCCGGTAAGGTTAAAGGCGGCATCGGCAAACTCAGCTACAATCTGCTGGCGCCTGAACGGGGGCAGTACCCCGCCACGGCTTGCTGATTGGGTATCTGCGGAGTTTTGCTGGCACAATTGTTCCCAGTCCGCCCCGGCCATCAGTTGGTCGTAGAGTTGAAAGGCCCGCTCTTTGGCATCATCGCTTTTACGGATCATGATGTGGGCCACACTTACGCGCCCCTCGTTATGGCGTTTGTCAAGCACCTTTATCAGGTGATAGCCAAATTTTGTCCTTACCGGCAGGGAGACCTCCCCGACAGGGGTGGTGTAGGCTGCGGTTTCAAAGGGATAAACCATTTGCAAAACGGTAAAATAGCCTAAATCGCCTTTGTTTTGTCTGGCTGAGGGGTCATCGGAGTATTTTACCGCCATAGTGGCAAAAGAGGCCCCGGCCTCAAGGCTGTCGCGGATGGCCAGGGCCTTGTTATAGGCTTTCAGGGTGTCGGCCGGCAGGGCCAGTTCATCTACGGCAAATAAAATATGTGCGGCTTTTACCTCGTATTGCAGGCGCTCAAAGGCCTCCCTCACCAGGGAATCGGTTTCATTGCGGGTTTGCAGGTAGCTGTTGTTGAGTTGGCTGATATACGAAGCAAACTCCTTCTTAAAGGCCCTGGTAGTATCCATGCCGCGGGCCCTGGCCTCGGCCACTTTCAGCTTAAAGTTAATGTATAAGTCGAGGTACTCATCTACATCGGTTTTGGTTACAGCCGAATCGGCCGGCCGGTTTTTATTGAAAGCATAGATAAACTCATCTCTGCTCACCGGCTCGTTGCCAACGGTAAGCAGGGGGGTGTTCGTGTTGTCCGGCATCATTCCCAGGCCGGCACAACCGGTTATTAAGCCAATGGTTAAAATATGCAGTTTTTTCATTCTGAAAATAAAAATGCAATGATAACAAATTAACCGGTGAATAAGCCGGGTTAAGGGTATTGCCTTGCTTATTCCACCGATACGTGACTATTGCGCTACCGTTGATTCCCGGGTCAAGGTTTTTCTCCCGGATGGTACCTCGCCTCGGCCCGCTTTTCTACATCCTCCTGGTAATAGGCCACCTCTTTAAATTGCACATCGGCATAGCGCTGGGCCTGGTCGGCAAAATGCGGTGAGTTGGGGTTGCCGCTTTGCCCTCCGGCCAGCAGGGTTTTGGCTTTCACTTTATCGCCAAACTCTACCACCGCCACAAAGCTATTGCCGCGGGTACCGTAAATACGTTTGGTCACCTGCCGGGTGCGTGAGCCAAAAGCGGCCAGGGCGCCCCAACGGCCCGAGGCCATGCCCACAGCAATACTGGGGGCGTTGTCGTCAAACTGCAGGTCAATGTCTCCGGTAAGGCGTTGATAGCGGTTGATCTCGCCCCAGGGTGTCTGCCAGGTACCGAAGTCGCCAGTTATTTTATCTACGGCCTGCCCGAAGATATCCAGGCGCTCCTGCAAGGGCGATTCGCTGGCAAAGTATTCTATTTGCTGCATCCGGCTTAACCCGGCCGGGGCTTTGCCGAAGCGGTTGTAAAAGGTGCCGTAATAATGCGCCAGCGACATGGCGACAGATTCCTTGGAAACGGCAAAATCCCAGTTACGCAATACCTCAATGGGCCCGCCCAGTGATTTATCCGCTGCCCCGGTTTGGTCATAGGCTGCTACCAACCCCGGGATCAGCACTTCAAAGGCCGGCAGGTAGGGGTCGTATGCCAGTTCAATTAATTTATCAAGGGTTAAACCCTTAGCCTCCTGCAACAGCCGGATGGCATGAATACCGCGGAAGTTTTCGCGGTTAATGGACATATAGGCCGGGTAATCTTCTACCCTGGGGCTGTATTCGGCCGCACTGGTAAAAGGGGTGGAATTGCAATTCTGGAGCCAGCCATTGGGTGGGTTGAATACGGTAATGGCCTCATCAACGGTATGTAACCCTTGCCAGTCGGTAGCCGGGTTACTGCCATCCACCGGTTGTGTATAGTCAAAGCGGGTATCACGGATGGGAATAAAGTTGCCATGGTAATAGGCAATGTTGCCCTCGGCATCGGCATAAACGGTGTTGTTGGAGGAATTGGTGCGCATGTTCATCATCTCGCGGAATTCCTGATGGTTACGCAACTTAGTGCGGGTGTACGACTGGCTGAGGGCCTTCACCGGCTCCCACATCAGGGCCGTGGCCACCCACTTGCCGTCAAGCTTTTGGGTGATGGGGCCGTGGTGGGTGCGGTACATGGGAAATTTCCTTTCTTTCACCCCATTACCATCTTTATATTTCAGGGTTACGGCCAAAGTTTTCACCGGCCTTAGTTCATTGCCGTACTTGTATTGCAGGCCCTCTTCCGTTTCTACAATGGTTTCCACAAATTCGTCAATCACATCGGTATAGGTAGAGGTGTGCATCCAGCCGGTTTTTTCATTAAACCCCTGATAGACGAAAAACTGCCCCCAGGTTACCGCACCATAAGCATTAAGGCCCGCTTCACTGACTACATGTACTTCGCCCCGGAAGAAAAAAGAAGTATGCGGGTTAATCAGCAACATGGCCTTGCCCGATTCGGTAAGCTTGCCGGCTATGGCAAAGCCGTTGGAGCCCCTGGGTTCGGCAGCAAAAGCATGGGTCTCTCCAGGCAGGTCAGTCACCACATTATCTTCATAAAAGGCGCGTATTTTTTTGGTTGATACCCGCTCAATATCGCCACCGATGGAACCTTCGCTGAAGTACATCGGCATCCAGGGCTCAAAACGGGTCAGCAGTTTGGGTTTTACTTCGGGGTGGGTGTACAGGTAATAATTAATACCATCGGCAAAAGCATCACACAGTTCCTTTAACCAGGGCGGACTGCTTTCATAATGGGCGATGGCTTCTTCGCGGGTCATAAACAGGCGGGCACGCAGGTCGCTGTACAGGGCTTCTTCGCCTTCTACCTCGGCCAGCCGGCCAATAGCCCAGATATAGTTGCGCTCTACCCGGTTAAAGTCGTCTTCGCATTGCGCATAGAGCAGGCCAAACACAGCATCGGCATCGGTTTTGCCATAAATATGCGGCACACCAAAATTATCGCGGATAATTTCCACATTGGCGGCCCGGGCCTGCCAGCGGTCAACTTCGGTTGCAGGTTGTTGGGTGTTGCAGGCAAAAAAGCCTGCGAGGAGCAGAAAGTAAAAACGTTTCATAGGGTAACAGCTATTTTTTTGTAAGCATAAAGAATTCTACCGAAAAAGCCACCGGTTTTTTCACAGAAGGTTAACGATAGTTCCGGAGGGCTACGCCAGTTTTTTTGCCTACCTGCCTGTATAATTAAAAGGCGTGATGGCTTTCAGTTCTGTTTTCACCCTGTCGTCAACTTTCAGTCCGTCAATAAAAGCCGCCAGGGTGGCAGCCGTAATTTCTTCGTTGGTGCGGGTCAGGGCTTTCAGCGCTTCGTAGGGTTGGGGATAGCCCTCCCGCCTTAAGATGTTCTGGATACCTTCGGCCACTACGGCCCAATTGGCTTCCAGGTCGGCATTGATTGCTTTCTGGTTTAACTCCAGTTTATCCAACCCTTTTATCAGCGATTTCAGGGCTACCAAAGTATGGGCTATGGGCACGCCAATGTTGCGCAGTACGGTTGAATCGGTAAGGTCGCGCTGCAGGCGCGATACCGGTAATTTGGCTGCAAGGTGGGTAAAAACGGCATTTGCCAGGCCCAGGTTACCTTCGGCATTTTCAAAATCTATGGGGTTAACCTTATGGGGCATGGCCGAAGAGCCCACCTCGCCAGCCGTTATTTTTTGCCGGAAATAGCCCATGGCAATGTATTGCCAGATATCGCGTGAAAAATCGAGCAGGATGGTGTTGATCCGTTTCAGGTTGTCAAACAAAGCAGCCAGGTAATCATAATGTTCGATCTGGGTAGTAGGGTAGCTGCGGTCGAGGCCAAGGTTGTCTTTAACAAAACGGAAGGCAAAGTCGTGCCAGTCAATATCAGGATAGGTAACATAATGGGCATTCATATTGCCGGTGGCCCCGCCAAACTTGGCGGCCCAGGGAACTTCGTTCAGCATGGTCAGTTGGTTGGTCAGCCGTGCCGCAAATACCTCCAGTTCTTTGCCCAGGCGGGTAGGAGAGGCGGGTTGCCCGTGGGTTTTGGCCAGCATGGGGACGTCCTGCCAGGCGGTGGCCAGTTGCGTTAACGAACTTTTAAACGCAGCAAGCACCGGTAACACTACACTGGCCATGGCTTCTTTTAACGATAACGGGATAGCCGTGTTGTTGATATCCTGGGACGTAAGGCCAAAATGGATAAACTCTTTAAAGGCTGCCAGGCCCAGGCCGGTCATTTTATCCTTGATAAAATACTCCACCGCCTTTACATCGTGGTTGGTGGTCTGCTCAATTTCCTTGATGGCCCGGGCATCGGCCACGGTGAAATTTTCATAGAGCTGCCGCAGGCCGGTAAAACTTTCGGCCGGCACATCGTGGAGGGCGGGCAGGGGCAGTTCGCAAAGGGCAATAAAATACTCTATTTCTACCCTTACCCGGTAGTAGATCAGGCCGAACTCCGAGAAAAAAGGCGACAGCGCTTCGGTATGCCGGGCATAGCGGCCGTCAACAGGCGATAAGGCAGAGAGGTTGTCCATAGGGTCATCAACTTAAGGCACAAAAATATTGAAATTTGATAAGCGGAACTATTCCAACGGGGGTAATTGTTATTTTTGCCTGCCAACTCAAAATAGGTCTAACCTTTAGCAACTGTGCGATATATATTTTCAATAGCCCTGTTATTTCACCTTCTTGCCCCGGCCTTTGGCCAGAATGCCCCTGAGGAAGCCAGCCTGGTGATTAAAAAGGCAGTGGACAAGATAAAAATGGATGGTATTCTGGATGAAGCTACCTGGCAGGAAGCCGATGTTGCCGAAGGGTTTTACCTGGCCTATCCGGTAGATAACGATTTCCCCACCTCGCCCACCGAAGTAAAGGTAGCCTTTGATGATAACTTCATGTATTTTGGGGTGGTGTGTTATGACCCCACCCCCGGCAGATATCTTGTTGAATCGTTAAGGCGTGATTGGGATTGGCGCAGTACCGAGAACATCAGTATTTACCTTGACCCGTTTGATGACCGCACCAATGGGTTTAATTTCAGCCTGTCGCCCTATAACGCCCAGCGCGAAGGATTGATTTTGAACAGTGAGGATATCAGTGCCGACTGGGACAACAAATGGTATTCCAAAGTAACCAATTATGAGGACAAGTGGGTAGCCGAAATTGCCATCCCTTTCAAAACCCTGCGGTACAAGGAAAACCTCACCAACTGGAATATCCAGTTTTTGCGCAACGATGTTAAGAACAATGAACGTTCGGCCTGGACGGCCGTACCCCAGCAATACCGCACCAATAATTTGGCCTTTGCCGGCAAGTTGATTTGGCAAGACCCGCCACCACCACCCAAAATAAACGTCTCGGTAATTCCTTATGTATTGGGGCAAATGAGTAAAGACCATGAAGAAGGTACCGGGTTTGAACCTTTTGGTAAGGCCGGCTTTGACGCCAAAGTGGGGGTTACTTCAGCACTGAATCTGGATATTACCGTAAACCCGGATTTTTCGCAGGTGGAAGTTGACCGGCAGATTGTTAACCTCGACCGCTTTGAGCTGTTTTTTCCCGAGAGACGACAGTTCTTTCTGGAAAACAGTGACTTGTTTGGCAGAACGGGCTTTCCGCCCTCGCGGCCGTTCTTTAGCAGGCGCATTGGCATAGCCCGGGACACCAGCGGTAACACCGTGCAGGTGCCGATTTTGTTTGGCGCCCGCCTGAGTGGCAAACTGAATAAGGATTGGCGCATCGGTTTGATGAACATGCAAACGGGTAAGCATGGGGGTACCGTGTTGCCCGGGGCAGAAAATGTGAAAGGTGGTTATAATATGCCGGGACAGAACTACACGGCTGCGGTTATCCAGCGGCAGTTGTGGTCACGCTCGAATATCAGTGCCACGTTTATCAACCGTCAGGCCACCCATTACGACCCTGAGGATTCAACCACCTCTACCTCGGCCTTTAACCGGGTAGCGGGTTTTGATTTTAATTTTGCCGATAAGACCAATACCTGGCGTGCCAATGTATATTTGCATGCCTCTATTGATCCGGAACCCAAAAAAAATGCTTTCGCCCAGGGAACATTTATTGGTTACCAGTCAAGGCATTGGGCATTGCGTTACTTTCATAATTACATTGGCGAGGGCTATAATGCCGAAGTGGGTTTTGTGCCCCGAAAAGGCGTGCTCAATATCGGCACCTTTGGCAGCCAGTACATTTTCTACCCGGAAAATGAGCGCTTGGTGACCATCAAGCCGGGGGTGCGCCTGATGTTCACCCAAATACCCAACGATCAGTTAGGCGACCGCACGGCCGAGTTGAATGTTGAATTTGCTTTTATCAACACCAGTGTGTTAACAGGCGCTATAACCCAGCAGTTTACCCACCTCTTTCGGGATTTTGACCCCACCCGTACCGGAGGGGTGCCGCTGCCGGCCGGCTCATCTTACACCTGGTACACCGGCAGCCTTAACTTCACTTCCGATGGCCGTAAGGCTTTCAGCTTCCAGGCAGGGGCACAATACGGCACTTATTTTAATGGCACCAGGCTTACCCTTAACACCAATGCCGGCTATAAATTCAGGCCCTATGGCAGTATTTTTGTGCAGGCCATATATAATGATGTAGCCCTGCCCGATCCGCATAACAGCACCCGCTTCTGGCTGATTGGCCCGCGCTTAGATGTCACCTTTACCGATGCGTTGTTCCTGACCACCTTTGTGCAGTATAACGAGCAGGCGGACAATGTTAATATCAATGCCCGTTTTCAGTGGCGCTTTGCCCCGGTTTCCGACCTGTTTATCGTTTATACCGATAATTACTTTCCTGCCGACTTTAGCGTGAAAAACCGGGCCATTGTCTTAAAGCTGTCGTACTGGTTGAATATATAAGGCGGCAACACCGGGTAAATTACCAGGCGGCCTGCAGGGTACGTTCAAAAAATAAATTTTTCGGGTTAGCACATAAAGGTTAATTTTGCCGCAAAATTTTATATACACTAAGGATATGGCATTCAGCTTTTTTAAGAAAAAAAGGAAATCGAACGAAGGGCAGGGGCATTACCACGACCTGGTGGTTAAGGAAGTGATAACCGAAATAGCCGAGGCCAAAACCATTGTTTTCGGCCAACCGGAGCCACCGCTTACCTATAAACCGGGGCAGTTTTTAACCCTGATTATGGAGATTGACGGCAAGAGTGTGCGCAGGTCTTATTCGCTCTGCTCTTCACCTTATTGCGATAAAGACCTGGCGGTAACCGTGAAGCGGGTAAAAGGCGGCCTGGTATCAAACTACCTGAATGATACCGTTAAGGCAGGGGATACCCTTACCGTGATGGACCCGATGGGCACCTTTACCACCGAATTTTCGCCAGACAACAAACGGCATTTAATTATGTTTGCCGGGGGCAGTGGCATAACCCCCATGATGTCGATTATTAAATCCACCCTGCATGCCGAGCCGGAAAGCATTGTTTCGCTTATTTATGCTAACCGTGATATCAATTCTATCATTTTTAAAGACGAATTGCAGCGGCTGGAGGAAAAGTATGAGGGCCGGCTGCATGTCATCCATATCCTCGATGAAGCCCCGTTAGCGTGGCAGGGGCATTCGGGCCTGCTCAACCACGAGATGCTCACCAAGCTCTTCGAACGCATCCCCGATTGGGGCATTGCCGCCACCACGTACCTGATGTGCGGCCCGGAGGGCATGATGAACAATGTGGAGACCTTGCTGGAGCTGCAAAACATACCTAAGGATAAAATCTTTAAAGAAAGTTTTGTGGCCGGTACTATAAATAAGGCAGATGAGGCTGCCGCTACCGATGAAATAGTGGCCCGTGAAGTCACCATTGTTTACGAAGGGGAGGAATACCAGGTAAATGTGCCGCCCAAGCAATATATTCTGGATGCCGCCCTGGACATGGAAATAGACCTGCCTTTTTCATGTCAAAGTGGCCTGTGTACGGCCTGCCGGGGTAAATGTGTTTCGGGCAAGGTGAAAATGGATGAGATGGAAGGGCTCAGCGAGGCCGAACGGGAAGCCGGTTATGTACTGCCCTGCGTCAGCCACCCGCTTACCGATGATGTAAAGATAGAAATCGGGTAGGGGCATCACTTGCGGATGCCGTTAACCCTGTTATTTAACAGCTTGGGATGATCAACAAGCTCAATTTAGTCTTGTGTTAACATGGAACGAAAATACCTCGATAAATCATTTAAAGTAACCGACTGGCCGTCATTACAGCCTTATTTTGATGAACTTCTTGACCGGCAGATAACCAATAAAGATGAACTTATCTCCTGGTTTCACGACCGTAGTGAATTAGAGGCAGTACTCTCCGAAGACGGTGCCTGGCGCTATATAAGCATGACCTGCGACACCACCGATGATAAGTTGCGGGATGATTTCAATTTTTTTGTACAGGAGATACAACCTAAGATTGCCCCGTATAGCGATAAACTTAACCGCAAGGCCGTGGCCAGTCCTTACCTTGATGAGGTAGCGGTACTGCCCGGTTACAACATCATGATCAGGGAGTTGCAAAAGGAGATTGAAATTTTCCGTGAAGAGAACATCCCGTTGCAAACCGAGTTGCAAACCAAGGCCCAGCAATATGGCCGGATTTCCGGGGCCATGACGGTAGAAATCAACGGGGAAGAAAAAACCTTGCAGCAGGCCGCGGTAGAACTGCAAAAAACCGATCGTGCCTGGCGCCAACAGGTCTATCATAAAATAAGCGCCCGCAGGTTGCACGACCGCCAGAAGCTCGATGGCCTGTATGATGAACTAATCAGCCTGCGCCACCAGGTAGGGCAGAACGCGGGCTTTGCCAACTACCGTGATTACATGTTTAAGGCTATGGGCCGGTTTGACTATACGCCCCGTGATTGTTTTGACTTTCATGCGGCAATTGCCAGCGAGGTGGTGCCTTTTTTGGATGAATTTGCCGCTGACCGTAAGCAAAAACTGGCCATTAGTGACCTGCGGCCGTGGGACAAAGCCGTGGATGCCGAAGGCCGCCCGCCCCTGGAGGCCTTCGCTGGCGGGGACGATCTGCTGCACAAGGGGATTGCTGTGTTTAACGCCATCGATCCGTTTTTTGGCCAATGCCTCGCCACAATGAAAGACATGGGCCGGCTCGACCTGGAATCGCGTAAAGGCAAGGCGCCCGGAGGCTATAATTATCCGCTGGCCGAAACCGGGGTGCCCTTTATCTTTATGAACGCTACCTCCACCCTGCGCGATATGGTTACCCTGATGCATGAAGGCGGCCATGCCGTACATGCTTTCCTGTGTGATAACCTGGCATTGAACGAATTTAAAAGCACCCCCTCGGAAGTGGCGGAGTTGGCCTCGATGGCTATGGAACTGATTTCGATGGACCAGTGGCATATTTTCTTTCCCAGGGAGGAAGACCTGCTCAGGGCCAAACGGGAACACCTGGAGCAATTGATAGAAACCCTGCCCTGGGTGGCTACTATCGATAAGTTTCAGCACTGGGTGTATGAAAACCCGCAGCATTCGCGTAACGACAGGGTAGAGCAATGGCTGGCGGTATTCGCCCAATTTTCGGATAACGTTACCGATTGGCAGGGCCTGGAACTGAACAAAAGCTATCTGTGGCAACGGCAACTGCATCTGTATGAAGTGCCCTTTTATTACATTGAATATGGCATGGCCCAGCTTGGCGCCATTGCCGTGTGGAAAAACTACAAGGAAAACCCGCAAAAAGGCCTCCGGGGCTATATGGAGGCACTCAGGCTTGGCTACACGGCTACCATTCCGGAGATTTACCGGGCGGCCGGGATAAAATTTGATTTCAGCCGGGCCTATATCAAAGAACTGATGCAGTTTGTGAAAGATGAACTGGAGGCGTTGCGGTAGGCAAATAGATTACACCAGGGAAAGCGGAATTTTACGGAATCAGATTCCGTAAAATTCCGTATATTGCAGTAGGGTTGAACGGACAGTAAAGAAAAAACTCCTTGATTTAGCCGGGAAATTTAACCCGAAAAATTCATCCGAATTTTTCGCCCGCAGGGCTGATGAACTGCAAAATAGTGTAAAACAACATGTTATTCACAAAATACAGCATGAGCCAAAGAGTAAGCATGGCCCAAATTTACATCATTATTCACGATTTTCGTGAATAATCCGGGTTAACCCATCTCACCGATAATCCAGTCAGTGTAAAAATCCAGCACTTCATCCTTATTATGCTCATTATGGGTCTCGTGCCGCAGCCCCGGCCATAGCTTCAGGGTGGCTTTGGGGCAGTGGGCGGCAAATTCCTTACTGGCTGCTGCCGAAGTAATGCCATCGGCCTCGCCATGGGCGACCAATACCGGCACTGCTATTTCTGCTGCCTTGTCCAAGGCTTGCAAGCCATGGCGGTAAATTTCATTGAATAAGCGCACCGAGATTTTATTGTGGTTCAGGGGATCGCTGGCGTAATCTTTTTGTACTGCTTCCACACTCGAAATCTGGGTGATGTCAAGATCACCGGTTTGTTGCAGCGAAGGGAAAATCTTGTTCATCGTTTTAGCCAAAAATAATTGTGCCGGACTGGGCTGCATGGCCAGTTGCAACCAGGGGGAGGTGGCCAGCACACAGCAAAACGGGCTTTGCGGATGCCGGATCTGGTAATTCAGCACCAGGTTGCCGCCCATACTATGGCCGTACAGCACCAACGGCTTGGTTTTGGCCTGCACATGGTTAACCATAGCCTCAATACAGGCAAAAAAATCATCTATGCTATTAACATGCCCGCGTTTACCGGTAGAATGCCCATGGCCGATTAAATCAACCCCGATAACCGAAAGCCTTTTTTCGGTAAACTTGCGGGCAACATGTTCATAGCGGGTTATGTGCTCACCAAAACCGTGTACCAGTACTACGGTTGCCTGCTCATTTTCAGCCTGCCAGTGCAGGCCTTTAAGTTGCTGCAGGCCGCTGGTTAACAAAATTTCATTCTTTATCATTACTTGCCGTATTTTTGCTGCTAAAATCAGCTAAAGATAATACCTTGCAGTGAAAAAACCGGAATGGTTGTTTGTCGTAGCCCTGCTGCTCGTAGGGGTATATTTCAGTTATAAATATTTTTCCCGGCAGGAAAAATTTGAGCCGCTGCAACTGGTGCCCAGGACTTCGGTGGCAGTTTATGCCGGTAAGGAGCCGCTAAACATGGTAACCAGGTTGCGCGAAACCCCCTACTGGCAGGATTTACTGGCCCTTGAGGAGGTGGCCCGGGCCAACCGGTTGGTCAACCTGTTCGACAGCTTAACCCGGGATAAACCCCGGTTCTCCCGGATGCTGAAAAATAACCCTACCCTGGTTTCCCTTCATGTAACCGGCAGCGGCTCGGCCGGTTTGATGCTCTATCTGCCTACCGGGGTGGGTACGCGTATAGTGCTGGAGAAGATTTTACAGCGTGCCTATGGTAAGGATGTAAGCTATATTTCGCGGGTTTACTATGGCCACACCATTCATGAACTGCAAGCCGGGGAAGTGCGGTTATCTTTTATCAACCATAAGAATTATGTGGTGGTGAGCACGGTGGGCTTTCTTGTAGAGGATGTCATCAGAAATCTGAAGCATGAGTTTAAAGATAATTTTCTTAGCAGTAACCGGGAGCTTCTCCGGGTAGCAAAACTGCAAGATGATGCCGGGGACCTGTACATCAACGGGGCCCAACTGTCGGCCTTTTATAAAACGCTGCTGCCGGCCCGGCACCCGGCTGTGGGGGTATTGGCCCGGTCGTTATTTCTGGACATAGCCCTTACCGGGGAAGACATTTTTTTAAGCGGCTTTTTATTTGCAGCTGACGGTGACCTCGCGGCAGTATTCCGCGACCAGGAAGCTGAATACCCGGCTACCCTGAAACTGGTACCCGATGATGCGGCTATGGTGATGTCAATCAACGTTACCGATGCAGGCAAATGGTATGACCGCTGGCTGCAAAAGTTTGCACGGGCAAAACCGGACGCGGTAAACGGGGCCTTCGGTAAGTATATTGAGGGGGATATTGTCCTGGTGTCGTTTAATTCGTTAACGGAGGCGCAGGACAAATTGCTACTGGTAAAGCTGGCCGATAAAGAGGGGATGTTGAACATCTTTAATAAAGAAGCCGAAAAAATAGCAGCCGAACAACAAGATACGGTTTATTTCGAGCAATTTGCCGGGTATAGTATTGGCCTGGTGGAACGGGATGAATTTGTGGCCCAACTTCTCGGCAAGCCGTTCCGGGGGTTTGCCACTACCTATTTTATGCTCTACAACGATTACCTGGTGGCGGCTTCAACATCGGAAAGGCTGAAAAAATGGCTGACCGGCATGGGCGATGACCTTGTGTGGGGTAAGTCGGTGACCAAAAACAGTTTTATTGATGAGAACCTGGGCGAAACAACTTTTGCCCTGATTTTGAATAATCCCTGGAGTTGGGGCTTGCTTGCCGGTAGCCTCAACGCCCCCCACCGGCAATGGTGGCAAAAGCACGAAACCGCACTCAAGCAGTTTGGCCTGGTCTCGTTTCAGTTTACCAATCTCGATAACCGTTTCTATACGGCCGTAAATATTCATCATCAACCGCAGCAAGTTGAGACCGGCCGGCAGCAGCTTACCGAAGAATGGCTCACCCAGTTGACCAACGGCCTGCTGCGCCAGCCGAAACTGGTAAAAAACCACCGCAATAATTTATGGGAAATGTTGGTGCAGGACTCTACCCACCAACTCATCCTGCTTGATCATCAGGGGGAAATCCAGTGGCAGGACTCCCTGCCCGGGCCGGTGGTGACCAAAATTTATCAGCTAGACTTCTACAATAACAAGAAACTGCAATATTTGTTTGCTACGGATTCCTCGCTCTACCTGATCGACCGTAACGGCCAGGGCGTAGAGGGTTACCCGGTACGCCTGGGTTACCGGATAAAAGACCTGCAGGTAATTGACTATGACCACAGCAAAAACTACCGCTACCTGATTACCGATTATGCCGGCAACCTGCGCATGTACGATCAGCATGTGGCAATTAAGGAGGGCTGGAACCCGCTGGCGTACGGCAGTAATGTTAGCCATCAGGTGTTTCATGTGCGGGTGCGCGGCAAAGACAGGATAGTGGTTGGCCTGCAAAACGGCCTGGTTGACCTGCGCAACCGCAGGGCCGAAGCACAGCCGGGGTTTCCGTTTGACCTGGATTTCAATCTGGATAACCCATTATATTTTCGTGCCGGCACTACGTTTACTTCTTCCCGGTTTACGGCCCTATCGAAAGAAGGCTTGTCGGTGGTGTTTGATTTACAGGGCAAAGCCTATGCCCGCAACCAGCTGTACCAGCCTACCGGTTCTTCTGTTTTTACGCTCGTTATTGATCCGGTACAGCAGGATTATATTATTGCCCGCCAGGACTTAAACCGCCTGGCTGTACTTAATAAAGACGGAGAGGTAATTTTTGAGAAAGACTACCAATCTTACCTGCCGAAAGAGGTGAAATATTATTCGTTTGCCGTGGACAAACAATTATATGTCGTGCGCAATAGTGAGACAGGGCAAATATATTTATACAATAAATACGGTGATTTGATTAATGCCGATAATTTGCAGAGTGATTTCCCGGTATCGGTAATCTTTAGGAAGTCTCAGGCAAAATGTTATATTTTTACAGTCACTAACCAAACCATAGCAGTTAAAAGCTTTGCTTTTTAACAGATAAGTTCATGAGATCATTCTGGCTGATTGTTTTTACCATTGTTTCCTTTACCGGGGGTGCCCAGACTACCCGGCAATCTACCCCCAGGGAGGCAATACAAACTTTTTACGAGAACCAACTACCGGGCAGCGAAAACCTGCGCCATGCTTCCCGGGTGATTTATTCGCGCCATATATATAGCCGCAGTAAGCGGGAACGATATGTGCAGCTTTTAAAAACCTACCTTGATAAAAAGGGGATAGCCATTGTTTATGATTCTATTCCCGATGAAGCAGACTATATTGATTCGTTAACCAATAAAAACATTTACCAATTCAACAAGGTAATAGCGTTAGAAAAATTCGGCAACCGCTGGTACTTTTCTAAATCTACCGTAGAGAAAATACCTGATTTGGAAGATCAGTTGAACCCTCAGACCGGGGGGCCGGAAGAAGAGCACCTAACCAAAAAGGAAGCAAAGGAAAAGGAAATCATGGCCCGGGAGGCAGAGCTGGCTGAAATTGCCCGCATGCCGGTGGATCTCTCCACGCCCTATGCTACCATGAAATTTTATCTTGATAATATCAAGGAAGACCCGGCTATTGCTGCCAGAATAATAGCCACCCAGGATGTCCCCCACCTGAATGACCGCATTGATATTGTCACCAAGTTGAGCCGTTTTTTTGATGGTAAGGGCGTGCTGATTGACCTTGACCGGGTACCGGATGATCCGGATTATTCTGACAGTACCAAGCAGGGGAAACACACCTATGAAATCAGTTACCGGTTTGCCGAGATATACCTTGAAAAGAAAGGCAAAGATTGGTACCTCTCAAAAGAGTCCACCGAAAAAATACCTGAGCTTTATAAAATTGCTTTTCCTTTCGGCTCTGACAAGTTGTTGCGCTACCTGCCTACCGAAAGCCGGCATGAATACTTTGGCCTTGCAGCCTGGCAATATGTGGCCATATTGATCATTGTAATTTTAACCTATCTCGTCTTCCGCCTGCTTAACTGGTCGATTACTTTTGTTACAACCAGGGTATTATTTCGTTTTGGCTATAAAGAACTGGCCAGGAAATTTGTCAACCCCATCGTCAGGCCCATTGGCTTATTAATTGCTTTTGTGCTGGCAGAAACAGCTACCCCCCTGCTGCAGTTGCCGGTTAAAATAACCGCTTTTATTTCGATAACCGTAGAGTTACTTATCCCGCTGTTTGCCACCATTGCCGTGTACCGGTCGATGGACATTGTGGGCCTGTATATGCGAAAACTGGCGGATAAAACCGAATCAACTTTTGATGACCAGTTGGTGCCGCTGATCAGGAAAATCCTTAAAACATTTGTGGCCATTATTGGCGGCATTGTTGTTTTACAACATTTAAACGTGAATGTGAGCCTGCTGCTTGGGGGACTTTCTGTCGGAGGCCTGGCCCTGGCCCTGGCTGCGCAGGATACGATTAAAAATTTCTTCGGCTCGATGATGATCTTTGTAGATAAGCCTTTTCAGGCCGGCCATTGGATTACCACTACCGATGGCATTGACGGTACGGTTGAAGAAGTCGGCCTGCGTTCTACCCGGATCAGGACATTCGCCAACTCATTAATCACCGTGCCCAACGGCAAATTATCCGATGCGGCCATCAATAATCACGGCCTGCGCGCTTACCGCAGGTTTAAAACCTACATTAGCGTAACCTATGATACCCCGCCCGATGTGCTGGACTTATTTATTGAAGGGTTACGGAAGATTGTGGCCGAGCACCCGCATACCCGAAAAGATTATTATCATGTTTATATGTACAATATGGGGCCGCACTCGCTGGATATCCTGTTCTATATCTTTTTTATCACCCCGGCCTGGGGCGATGAGCTAAAGTATCGCCATGAGGTTATCATATCCATCATCAAGCTGGCCCATACCCTGGGCGTAAATTTTGCTTTCCCAACGCAAACATTGCATATGGAGACCTTCCCCGGCCAAATGCCCCTATCGCCTACCTACGAGCAGGCAGAGAAGCTGGAGCCGAAATTGCATGAGTTTTTTGCGGCCCGTAAGCAGCCGGACAAGGGCCATAAGAAAAAATAAACTTTGCCGCAGGCGGTTACCGGGGCAAAATCTTTTTTTGAATTATTTGATTAAAATCAAAAAGGGTCTATTTTTGCACTCCCAACAATCAAGAGGGCAGGAAAAGTCTTGCCTGTTGGAAAAGAAAAGTTCATTATTTTAATGATCCGGGGGGATACCAAAGCGGCCAACTGGGACGGACTGTAAATCCGTTGTCTTATGACTTCGAAGGTTCGAATCCTTCTCCCCCCACAGCGAGCGCCAAAACCGTTGGTGACGGAGTACCACGTACACCGAAGCCTTGGCGATGGAGTGCATCGTACACCGAAGCCTTGGCGAAGGTGTGCAAGCGGGAGTAGCTCAGTTGGTAGAGCGACAGCCTTCCAAGCTGTAGGTCGCGAGTTCGAGGCTCGTCTCCCGCTCACGTATCACTAAATGAAGTGGTAGGGATAAAGGATTTAACTTGTTGAGGAGAGCGACCGTTGGGCGCGCCTGCCCCGCATAAGGCGGGGAGTTCGAGGCTCG
>Ga0256839_1002202_pt1 | contig 22187 bp, 19 predicted proteins | sample 354166metaG_FD_185968 | JGI IMG/M metagenome (GOLD analysis project Ga0256839, IMG submission 185968) | Hydrothermal vent microbial communities from Mid Atlantic Ridge, Atlantic Ocean - 354-166 | ecosystem: Environmental > Aquatic > Marine > Hydrothermal vents | place: Atlantic Ocean: Mid... | reverse complement strand
TCAATAGGCGTATAACAATACCCCCCCATTTTCCAATTCCACCTTTCTGCTTGCCCACCTCGCAATAAGAATTAGCAAGGCAATGTCTAGCAAAGCAAATTTAAAACTAAAAGAGAAATTACAAAATTTCTTGAAGATATTTTCCTTGACACTAAAATGGAAAACTCGTGTAAAAGAAGCGAAACGACCCTGCCACCCTAAATCGGCCTAGACCAATCGGCTCTGTTTGAGCGCTGCCGCGACGAACCCAGCAAATAATGGGTGGGGCGCGAAGGGTCTGGATTTTAATTCCGGATGGTATTGCACACCGATGAACCATGGATGATTCGGGATTTCTACTATTTCTGGCAGGACGCCGTCTGGGGACATGCCGGAGAACTTTACGCCGACTTCTTCTAGCCTATCAATATAGATGTTGTTAACCTCATAGCGGTGGCGGTGGCGTTCTTCGATTTTCCGTTTGCCGTACATTTTTGCGACCAAACTATCCTTGTCCAAAACTGCTGGATATGCCCCGAGCCGCATAGTGCCGCCGAGGTCTGTGCTAGCGTCACGGGTCTGTTTTTCATTGCCTTTGACCCATTCGGTCATCAGGCCAACGATAGGTTCGCTGGTCGGGCCGAATTCTGTGGAGCTGGCTTCCTCTATTCCGGCCAGATTACGCGCCGCTTCAATCACCGCCATTTGCATGCCAAAACAGATACCGAAATACGGGACATTGTTTTCGCGGGCATAGGTAACGGCTTGGATTTTACCCTCCGAACCACGCTCGCCAAAACCACCCGGCACCAGAATGCCGTCCATACCGGATAATATGTCCGTGCCGTTTTCAGAAAATGCTTCGCTCTCGATCCACTTGATCTTGACCTTGACCTTGTTGGCGATACCGCCGTGGACAAGGGCTTCGGTGATAGATTTATAAGCATCGGGCAGAACCGTGTATTTGCCCACGACGGCAATATTAACCTCGCCGTCCGGGTTTGCCAGGCTTTCGGATATTGCACGCCAACGCCGCAAATTAATCCGCTTGCGTGATGTCATACCGAAATGATGCAAGACCTCACTGTCCAAACCCTCTGCGTGATAGGCCAGCGGCACATCATATATGGAACGCGCATCAAGCCCTTGAATAACGGCGCTTTCGCGCACATTACAAAACAGGGCGATTTTGCGAATATCGCTTTTGGCTATTTCCCGGTCGGCACGGCACAGCAATATATCCGGCTGGATACCGATGGAGCGCAGCTCTTTGACACTATGCTGGGTCGGTTTAGTTTTCACTTCGCCTGCCGCCGCAATATAGGGTAGCAAGGTCACATGCATAAATAACACCTGTGCGCGGCCCAGCTCTTGGCCAAGCTGGCGCAGGGCTTCGAAAAACGGTAGGCCTTCAATATCGCCGACCGTGCCGCCAACTTCGCACAGGACGAAATCCACATCTTCGCCCGCATCGGAAAGCACGAAATCTTTTATCTCATTGGTGACATGGGGGATGACCTGAACCGTCGCGCCGAGATAATCGCCGCGCCGCTCTTTCTCGATGATGTTAGAATAGATACGCCCGGTGGTGATATTGTCGCTTTGGTGCGCCGATACGCCGGTAAAGCGTTCATAATGGCCGAGATCGAGATCGGTCTCCGCCCCGTCGTCGGTAACATAACATTCGCCGTGCTGGTAGGGCGACATAGTGCCGGGGTCTACGTTCAAATAGGGGTCTAATTTACGCAGGCGGACTTTGTAGCCGCGTGCCTGCAACAAGGCACCAAGGGAGGCAGAGGCCAGGCCTTTGCCCAAGGACGAGACCACCCCGCCCGTAATAAAAATATATCTTGGTTTTCTTTGCTTCGACATTACCCGTTCCTATAATCAGGAAAACGGGCAGGCAACTATCTCATAAAGATTGGCGCTCTTCCATTAGTCCTGCGGTGTTTCCTCAGTTTTCTCCTGAGGGTTTGCAGTTGATTCTTCACCTTGAGAATCTCCTACCAACGGGGTCGCATCTTTGTCCGAAACCACAGGTGCATTCAAGTCATTATTTTGAATATTTTCACCGCCTACGGTTCCTGTCGCCATTTCCTCTTGTGCGCTGTCGGCATTAAATGGCCCGCTGTCTTGATTTTGGAAATTAAACGAAACCGTAATCAGCAGGCTGACCACCAAAAATGCCGCCCCAAATACCGCTGTCATGCGCGACACCAAATCCGCAGTCCCGCGACCAGACATAAGTCCGCCGCCACCGCCACCGCCGCTACCACCAATCCCGAGCGCCCCACCTTCGGAACGCTGGATCAAAATAAGCCCGATCAGAATGATGCTGATAATCAGCAGAATAACAAGTAATACATTTGCCATGGTGGTTCTCTTTAATATGGGTCGTCGATAATATTGATGACGCGTCGTTTAGCCCAAGCAATTGGCAATAGCCAGCACTTTTGACTTGATGGGTGTTATTTAGGCATCCCGGCCACAGGTTTCAATAGGCTTTGGAAAATGCCACCGCCAAGACACTGCACGACCGTGATACAAATCACATCCTGCGACCGGCAATTGTGCCAATATAGTTTAGACCACCCTTGAAGACACTAAGCGCAGGGCAAACCAACGGACAAGGAACAAAGCAATGGCAAAATCAGCTAAAACGAAAGCCGTAAAAACCACAAATCTCAGCGAGATGAGCAAAACATCCCAACGAGAACTGATCAGCAAGCTTCGTAAGTTTATCCGCAAAGAAGGCGGCTCCTATTTAGACGACCCCAATATCACATCCATAGGCATTGGCCTAAAGGTTAGCGGCCAAGGCGACAAAGCCGTACATACGGATAAGGTCTGCATCCAGTTTACCGTTGGCTCTAAGCTAGAATCCGCGACCGAGATCGAAAGTATGGACAGCAAATTGATCCCCAAAACCATCACCATAGACGGCATGGAAATTGTCACCGATATTTTTGAGCGGGATTACAAACCCACCTACACAATACTCGGCGCAGAAGCCATTGAGGAAAACCGCCGTAAAATTCGCATGGACCCGATGCAACCCGGTATTAGTGTTGGCCATCCGAGCATTAGTGCTGGCACACTTGGCTTGATTGCCTATGACAAGTCTTCGGGCGCACCATGTGTGCTCAGTAACTGGCATGTCTTGCAAGGCGGAACCGGACAATTGGGCGACGATGTCCTGCAACCTGGCAAACACGACGACAACCGCATTAACCTCAATCATTTTGGCAAGCTTTCCCGGAGCCATCTCGGCTTGGCAGGCGATTGCGCCGTTGCAAAAATTGTTGATCGAAAATTTTCCGCTGAAATCCTCGATATTGGGGTGATCCCTAGCAAAATTGCGAAAGTGGATTTATTGGACGGCGTTATTAAATCCGGGCGCACCACGGGAACCACCCGTGGTATCGTGCGGCGCATTGATGTAACCGTGAAAATTAATTACGGCGGTAATACGGGCCAGCGGCGTATCGGGGCGTTTGAAATTGGTCCCGACCCAAAATTTCCGTCGGAACGCTCGGAAATCAGCATGGGCGGCGATTCCGGTGCAGTTTGGCTCGTTACCACGGATAACGGAGCGCCGACCAATGCGTTCGCTGGCTTACATTTTGCAGGTGAAGCCAAAGGCAATGCGGATGAACATGCTTTGGCCTGTTACGCCCATGCCGTTATCAAGAAACTGGATATATCTTTAACGCCGCCAAAATCCGGCACCACAATTCGGGGCATTGACAGTGGGTATGATCAGGATTTCTGTACACAAAGACTACCAGCCCCCGAATTATCTGACGAGCTTATGGACGATGCCGTACTGGTCAATGATAGCCACCTTATCCCGTATACCCATTTTTCTGTGTGCCAAAGTAAAAGCCGGGCATTGCCGCGTTTTGTTGTCTGGAATATTGACGGTAGCGCCTTGAAAAAAGTCAACCGTAAAGGCATGCGCTTTCGCCGTGACCGCAGGGTTAAGAAATGCTATCAGTCCGCAAATGAGATTTACCGTAACAATCCCTTGGACCGAGGGCATATTGCGCGGCGTGTTGATTTGATCTGGGGGTCACTGGAAGAAGCCAAGAAAGCCAACAGAGATTCGTTTTACTATACCAATATTGCTCCCCAGCACGAACGCTTTAACCGCTCCAGCGCGGGCGGCCTGTGGGGCAAATTGGAAAACGCGGTCTACGACGAGGTCGATGTCGCGGACCTAAAAATATCTGTACAATCCGGCCCCGTATTTAGCGATGACGATAAGCCGCACCGGGGCGTGCTGATACCGCGATCCTTCTGGAAGTTGATCGCCTATCATGACCAAGCAGACGATGTGTTCAAAGCCAAGGCATTTGTATTGACGCAAAAGGATTTGATCAGCGATCTGGAAAGCCTGGAGTTGGACGAATTTTCCGTTTACGAGGTGAGTATTTCCCGGCTGTCAGAGCTTACCGACCTTGAATTCCCGACATTGGAGTCCTTGGAAGATGTCAGCATTGAAGCTTTTGGCGACAGTCCACCCGCACGAAAAATTCGGCGCGGCGCATTATTGTTCTCATAGAGCATTATTTGCGCCTGCCCCCGCTAACATTGGGCGGGAAATGCCCCTTTTAGGCGAAATCTGTTGGTGGTTTTGGGTTTAGAGGTATCTAAGCCTATGTTAACAATACCACCCACCGCCAATGATAACACCCCTTTTACCCATATGAAGGCGGGCTATTCGGGTATGCGCAGGCAGGCTTTGCCGACCAAAGCTTTGGCGGGCGGTATGATTTATGTATCCAAATATTCTCCAGTAAAACCGGGCATTCACATCGAGAAAGTAAATGTGCCACAAGCCGTGGACGCACAATTAACCCAGCGCAAACGGCATAAGCCCCTGAAGACACGTCGATTCCCGGTTTATATTTTACTCATGCTCTGGTTACTTGCCGTTGCGAGCCTTGCCCGTTTGGCCGGGAGTCCGGCGGAGGGATTACTGGTGGGCAACGGGCTAGCTATTGCGGGCGGCGGACTGGCCATATTGTCCCTGAGCCTGGCGGCTTTAGCACGGCGGCGCGGCGCCAAGATCAGCCACAGCATCGGCATTGCCGGCGCTTGTGTCAGCATATGCGCTCTAAGCTGGTTCTATATGTTGAAGTTACTGCCCCTCCTGCCGCTGGAAATATGGGTGATGGGGCTGGCGACGACCAGCTTGGTCATGGCTAAGCTTTGGCGCACACCTTTCTTGCTTCACCTGTCGCTCTTGCTCAGCATTGGCTGGAGCGCATATAGTTTTATCAACGCACAAGTCTCGGAACTGGCTTGGTTGTTCCCGGCTCTTTGGTCGCTGCAAATGTTTTTCGCCCTGGAGTTTCGTATCAAGCGGTCTATCGCATTATGTATTTTCGCGGGTTTGTTGTGGATTGGGGTCAATTCGGTTTTGCTGGCCTAGAGCATTTTTTCTTATATTGGAACCACTTTGACGGGATGAGATTTGCTTTTTGACTAGGCGCAGTCCGTAGCGCGATGCTTTAGCATCGGGCAAGGACTGCAACGACGTCCAAAATGCAAATATCGCCCGAGCTGGCGGCGAACCCATTTAAATACAAAGCTATTTTCAAATACGGTCACCTGCTTTAGCACCGTGAATACGTCGTCGTCCCCTTGTGGCGCTAAAGCACCACGGCGTGAACGTCTCCTGTTCACAGGCGCTAAATCAGGCGCTCAAAGTGAACCCAATATAAGAAAAAATGCTCTAAAATCACGCAGTAGAATTCCTCTCGACATCACCATAAAAATTCCTAAGGTCTGCTTGCGTAGAATCAGCAGGCTTCACCCATGAGGGTTCAGCCGATAACCATATTTTTTAGGGTCCAACATGCACTGGTATGTCAATGTGGAAAATCAGGCTTACGGCCCCTATAGCGACGAACAGATGCGCGGGTTTGTGGCCGAGGGACGCGTCACAGCCGCTTCGCTGATTTCCAATGCTCCCGAGAACGGTTTTTACGGCGCTGCCGAATTTGATGCATTCAACCTTTGGTCGGGTACGGTTCAACAAAACCCGCTGCAACCGCTTGTCGCAGTTGGCGATCAGATGGGTGCGGTGTCCGCCATGCAGGTTAACCAGCAATACGCACCGATACAGCAGGTTGCGCAAGCTGCCCAGGCTATACAAGCTACATCGGCCACACAATTAGCCGAGCCTTATTATCAGGCCGCGCCGACACAAATGCCCCAAAGCGATACGGCAAGGCGCACTATATCAGGTGCCGCGTCTAACGTCTTTCTCATCATGGCAGAAATTCGATCAAGCGGCGAAATGGCTTTCCTACAAACCATGCAAAACTTTGGACAAGCCGAACGCATAGGCGACACGGTCTGGCTGGTGCGCACCAGCAATACGGTCGAGCAAATCCGCAACATTCTCTCCCAAACCCTGGACCAACAAGACAGGCTGTTTATCCTGGACAGCAACACAGGCAAAACCGCCTGGTTCAACATAGGTGCGGACTTGGATCACCGTATAAGGGAATTATGGGACGAGACTGAGAAATAGATTTTACTGCGGTGTTACGCTAAAACCCACCACATCAATGATATAAACCCTTGATTTTTCGCCCCGTAAAACTCAACTATATCCTTGTATTTATTGCCTTTAAAAGAAAGTCCAATAATCTTATCCCGGCCTCTCCCTATTCCCTTATTGTCTACAGATGATGAGAATATTGAATTACATTGTTAGTTTAGGATTGTGGATAATCGGCACGGCTTGCGTGGCGACCCATATTCCTGCGGCTATGCCTTTTTGGTTTATTTCTCTATTCTTGTTTTTGGTTTTTGTCGTGGTGAAATTGTGTCGTGCGGCTCTAGGCAAAAACAATGGTGATATTTATGCTGGCGATTGCGGCATATACGTTCGGGTTTTCTGGTTTACCGGACGCTATTCACACTTGGCAATGACATTTAAGCACAGATGGTTATGGCAATTGAAATGCGCTTTTTCGGCGGTGCGCGCATTTGGGTTTGTCTGCATTATCCGTGCGCTCAACTATATCCGCATCCTTAAAATGGCGCGGCTATATATGCAGGCGGTACGTCTATAAGGATTAGCGCCTAATATATCAAAATTATTTCCGCAATAAGGCAGAGCCTTACGGCGCTATTTGTGTTGGGCGATGGTTAAGTGTCTACATTTTCAATAAATATCACCACCCGCCCGGCTTTGATGTCGACTTTCGGCACGGCTAGTTTTGTGAATGGATGATAAAATTCGGGCACATCTTTTGTGCCGGATATTTCGAGCATATCGCCCGCGCCAAAATTATGCACCTGCATAATTTTACCCATACGTTTGCCGTCGGTGGTTTTCACCTCCAGCCCGATTAAATCTGCAAAATAAAATTCGTCTTCGTCCGGTGCTGGCATGTCGGCGCGGTAAACATAGAGCTTTATCCCCGACAAAGCCTGTGCTTGTTCGCGGGTTTTCACCTCCTCGCATATTACGGCAAAGCCATTTTTTACGGCGCGGTGTGATGTGATGGTCAGAAAAACATCACCAGCCTCGTTGCGCAAATGGCCGTAAGCAAAACAATCCTCTGGCACTTCGGTAAAAGATTTAATCTTGACCTCACCGCGAACCCCAAAGGCTCCGGCGCAAGTGGCTACGCAGACAAGTGTCATGTCTTAAGTCCTCTCAAATGAGCATCAATATCGCCCAGAACATCATCAATGTTTTTGCAAATCTCTTCATTACCATAGCGGACAATTTTCCAGCCTTGGGATCTCAGGAAAGCCGTTCGCGCTTCATCATAAGTAACCTCATCAGGTTCGCCGTGGGTAGCCCCGTCAACCTCGATGATTAACCTCTCCCGCACACAGGCAAAATCCGCAATGTACTTTCCCACAGGATGTTGGCGGCGAAAGCGGTAATTATCCAACTGTTTATTGTGCAAAAAACACCAAAGCCGATGCTCCGCTTCGGGCATATTTTTGCGGAGTTCGCGGGCATATTTACCTGATTTCTTCTCACCTTTGCGAATTTTACGAATAGCAAATTTCTTCACCTCTCCCTCCCCCATTTATGGGGGAGGTGCCCCTTCTTAGGGGCGGAGGGGGCGCGGGCCAAAGGCCTGCCTCGATATAAAGGCTCACCTTGACGATTTAGGTTACCTATAGATGTTTTGGCGCTTCGCGCCGCCCCCATCGCCTGCGCAAGAGCTTCGGCACTTCCCCCATAAAAAATGGGGGAAGGAGAGGTTCGAGTGTTGCTCACCCCCGCCGCCATGTTGTGCCGTCTTTGCCGTCTTCGAGGATTATGTTTTCTTCGGCGAATACATCCCGGATTTCGTCAGCGCGCGCCCAGTTTTTTTGCGCCCGCACCTCGGCGCGTTCGGTTATCAGGTCGTCGATTTCAGCATCAGTTAAACCGCCCTCTTTGCCCTGACCTCGGAACCATTCCTCTGGGTCTTTGGTGAGAAGTCCTAGGAGGTTTGCCGTCTGCACAGCCACTCCAGAAAAATCATCGAAATCATTAAAAACCACAATCGCTTCTATCGTGTTCAAATCATCAAATATTGGATGATTAAAAACTAGAAAATCAGTTTCCTTATTATCATGTTCCTTAAGGTAGCGATACCACCCATCCAACTGCGCTTTACTTTCTTTCAACAAATCCTCAGACCAAATCAATTCGCTGCGGTAGTGCGCCTTGAGCAGAGCCAACCGAATAACCTCACCGTCCCATTCTTCCAGCAAATCATGCACCAGCACGATATTGCCGAGGGACTTGCTCATCTTATCTTTGCCCATATTCAAGAACTCGTTATGCACCCAGTAATTGGCCATAGGTTTACCGTGGGCGCAATTGCTTTGGGCGATTTCGTTTTCGTGGTGGGGGAATTTTAAATCGACGCCGCCGCAGTGAATATCTATGGTTTCGCCGAGCTCTGATTTGGCCATGGCCGAACATTCTATGTGCCAGCCGGGGCGCCCGCGTCCAAATGGTGCGTCCCATCCTACCCCGTCCAGTTCCGGTTTCCACAACACGAAATCTGCGGGGTTCTTCTTGCGGGCTACTTCGCCTTCGCCGACTCTATCGCCTTTTTTCAGTGCATCCAGCGTATTACCAGATAGCTTGCCATAATCATCATATTTGGAGACATCAAAAAACACATGGCCGTCGCTTTCATAAGCATAACCATCCTTAATCAAGGTTTTTATCAGCGCAATCATACCGCCAATATGCTCAGTGGCTTTGGGTTCTGATGTCGGGGGCAAGCAATTGAGCGCCGCCAAATCGTCTTGGTAGATTTTGGTATATTTTTCGGTGATTTCCGATATTGGCACACCGAGTTCTTTGGCCGCCGCAATTATTTTATCGTCCACATCGGTTAAATTACGGGCGTAAACCACATGGTCTTCGCCGTAAATATGGCGCAGAACGCGAAACAACACATCCGCCACCACCGCCGCCCGTGCATTGCCGATATGGGCGTAGGAATAGACGGTGGGGCCACAATTATACATGGTCACCCGCTTGGGGTTCATGGGTTTAAAAACCTGCTTCTCACGCTTTAGTGAATTGTATAAGGTCAGTTCCATCATAATCTCTATTTCTTGCCACATTTATCGGAAATGGTAATTGGATATTACCATTTCCTCCTTACATAAGAGGTATAATGAAAATTGGTAGAACATTTTTGGTTTTTGCAAGCTGGTTGGTGATGTCAGCCAGCTTGTCCGCCATGCTATCGGGATGTCAAACTTTGGCAACGCAACGCGCTCTGTCCAATACTGACCCCGAATTTGTCACCATCACGCCTGATTTTGAAACTGCAGGCATGGTTGATGCGCGACAATTTTTAAGCGCCGAATTGATGTCTAGCAATCTGCACCGTGTCTCGCCGCAGGTATGGAACGATGGTTATGCCAACACTTATAAAATCGAAACGCCCCAATATCTCTATGTGGTGCAAGGGACTGAACGCGCCAAAGTCCGTATCCGCGAAATAGAAGCTACGCAGGCATTACGCCAGCGCAGCACCACATTAAAAGCAGGCAAAGCCGTGGTCGAGCGCACGGCTAATCTGGTGAAAACCCCAGTGCGGATGATAGGCGGTGTCGCCGGACGTTTTGGTGCGGTAAAAAACCCTGCCCAAGCCCTGATGGTCATCCCCTCGGGTGCCGCCGAGATTGTCGGCAATCTAGGAAATGGCCTAAAAGAACTGGGGGTAACGGGTTGGCGTATCGCCTCTGGCGCCGCAGGAACACGGTGTCAGGGTGTTGGCGGTTGTGTTTCAAAAGCGGGCGAAGATATTTGGTCCGGGGTTAATTCCCTTGTGGGTAAACACGCCGCAGCCAAGGAAATCCACGCCGAATTGGGAACTGATCCTTATACAGATAACGATGTGCTACAACACCAAGTCGACCGCTTGGCCTATGCCGATGCTTATACGTCGACGGCAGTGAAAATCGGATATACTTGGTCGAATGTACGCATTCTTGACCCGTTAGCTACCGGGGTCGGCTATTATAATAACGGCGAATTTGTCAGCGCTTATGAAGACGCCCATAAATACCGCAAACGCGACAAAGCCCTGATGCGCAGCTGGGGTGTGAGCGAAGACAATATCACCAAGCTTTATAAAAGCAGTGCTTTCACTCACCGAAGCCGGGCGCAGTTGACCAAGGCCGTGGCAACCTTCGGCGACGGTAATTACAAAGCCAGAATGATTAGCGAAGCGGCCAGTTCAAAAACCAGATTTGTCGCAGATAGTCGTTTGCGGGTCTTTCAATATTTGGCAAACCTCACTCAAGCCGGGCAAATTAGCAATTTTGTCGCCGACCTGCCCTCAGCCGTAGCCGTTCGTACAGACGGCGTCATGCTCCTCCCGTTCGCGGCGGATTATCTAAAGTGGACACCAGAAATCGCTCCAACCATTACTCGCCTAGCGCAGGTCGCCGGCGGCAAGGCGGAAATCCATGTACTCGGCAAAGCCTCACCAATGTTCAAGCAAAAGGCCAAAGCGCTTGGTGTAAGTGTTTTGGAAGTTGCGCCAACAAAGTAGTTTCATAATACGGCCTTTGCCCCTATGACACGCCCATGACAGACACATCAATGACAGACACACCCATAGAGATTAAACAAAATGTAGCGAGCGAAGACGACGCGGGAAAACGGCTGGATAAATGGCTGGCAGAATGGGCCGACCTGTCCCGCTCGCGTATCAAAGCCTTAATTTTGGACGGACAAGTTCGCGCGGGCGGCACACCTGCGGTTAAACCAACCACCAAAATTGTCGAAGACATGCTGTACGAAATCACCGTCCCCGCTCCCGTCGCCGCAGACCCGCAGCCGGAAGACATCCCGCTAGATATTGTTTATGAGGATGCACATTTGATTGTGGTCAATAAACCGGTCGGGCTTACCGTACACCCTGCCGTTGGCAATTGGTCGGGGACTTTGGTCAATGCGCTTTTGTATCATTGCGGCGATAGCCTGTCGGGCATTGGCGGCGTGTTGCGACCGGGCATTGTCCACCGCATCGACAAAAACACCACCGGGTTATTGGTCGTGGCTAAGGATGATAAAACCCACCAAGGCCTGTCCAGACAATTCGCCAAGCATACGGTCGAGCGGGTTTATGTCTGCATGACAAGAGGCGCACCCAACCCACGCGCCGGGCGTATCGAAACCCGGCTTGCCCGCTCCCCCCATGACCGCAAGAAAATGGGCGTGGTCAAAAAGCAAGACGCCCGCTCTATTGCCTATATGCAAAGAATGGGCAAAGAACCCCCTGGTAAAATCGCCATCACCAATTACGAGTTTATCAAAGGCTATGGCCGTATGAAAGGCGCATCCCTAAGCACACCTTTGGTGTCCATAATTGAATGCAGGTTAGAGACCGGACGCACCCACCAAATCCGGGTTCACATGGCGCATATTGCTTGCCCAATTTTGGGCGACAGCACCTACGGTAAAACAGGCGCGTTCAAGACCGCTAACTCGGAAGCCGAGTTAATTTTGCGTGCAGGCCTAGACGGTTTCGACCGCCAAGCTTTACATGCCAAAACTCTTGGCTTCATCCATCCGATTACTGGAGAAGATATGTCTTTTGATAGCGACCTACCGGACGATATGCAAAAGCTGGAAGCGGCGTTGCTGGCCCTTTGAGGCGTAGTTCAAGCAGCAATGTTCTTTTCGCCTGCACCGCGCACTTGGTTGCGGCCAGAATGTTTGGCTTGATAAAGTGCTGTATCGGCGCGTTTGAATACATCACGAAACTTATCGCCTTTTTGCGCCTCGGCAATGCCCGCACTGACAGCAATGCTAAAGCCTTGGTCGCCAACTGTGATCGGGGTGCCGCCGATAAGCGACCTTATCCGGTCTGCTGCAATAATGGCAGCTTCTTGGTCAGTATCTGGCATGGCAATAAGAAATTCTTCGCCCCCGTATCTGCTGACCACATCAATAGAGCGCATATTGGAAGCCAGCCGGGCGGCCACTTCTTTAAGCACAATATCGCCCACATCATGACCCAGAATATCATTCACCCGCTTGAAACGATCCACATCAAAAATCACCAAGGAGAACACCTGACCAGTTTGGTTCAACTGGTCAAACAAGGGGGCTACCGAGCGGTCAAAATGGCGTCTATTGCCCAGTCCAGTCATCGGGTCGGTGATCACCATTTCCATGCTTTCACTGAAATTGTCTCTCAAGCTATCCGCGTAAAATTTCCGCTTGAGTTGGGTGTTTACCCGCGCTTTCAGTTCCTGATCTTCTATAGGACGCATCAGGGTATCGTTAATACCAATGTCATAAGCCCGCACCAAAGTTGCTTCGGCTTCCGGATCACCAATTGCCAGAATAGGAATATCGCGGGTCACAGCATCCGACCGCAAGCGGGCGCAAAACCGCAGGCCATCAAATTTATTCGATACCAGACTAACGATCACCAAATCAATTTGCGTATTGATCAATTCAACGGCTCGCTTTGGATCGGCTTCCAGTAATATTTCGTGGTGGCCTTGCAAAGGTGCCGCTAATAGTTGTAGCTTGCGTTCATGGTCATCGAGAATGAGAATACGACCTTTGCGGTTATCCAGAAGCTCCAACATCGGGCGAGAATTTTCCTTGGAATCTCCCGTATGGCTCAGCAATTGGTCGGTCACCATTTTCAGGCGTAGTAGAGATTTCACCCGTGCCAGCAAATTAAAATCATCAATCGGTTTGGTAATAAAGTCGTCCGCACCCGCTTCGAGACCGCGTATTCTGTCGCGGGTTTCTTCGAGCGCCGTCACCATAACCACCGGAATATGCCAAGTGGCCGGATTGCTCTTAAGGCGCTTACAGACCTCAAACCCGTTCAGGCCGGGCATCATAGCGTCTAGTAATATCAGATCAAATTTTTCACTGCCAGCGAGTTTCAAAGCCTGCTTACCACTCATGGCGGTGACAACGTCATAATATTGCGCCGCCAATTTTACTTCAAGCAAATGAAGGTTGGGTGCTAGGTCGTCGACAATTAAAATTCGCGCACTCATTGGTGCTCCCCCATACTTCTGCAAAAATAGCTAGCCTAAAAATTTTCTTATAGTTGCCAAAAAACTAGCTACGGAAATCGGTTTGGAAATATAAGCCTCACAGCCACCTGCCCGGATACGTTTTTCATCACCCTTCATGGCAAAGGCCGTCACCGCTACGATGGGAATATCGGCTATTTCCTTGTCGTCCTTGATCCATTTGGTCACTTCCAAACCGGACACTTCCGGCAATTGTATGTCCATCAGGATCAAATCCGGTTTGTGCTTTTTGGCCATCTTAATTGCCTTTAGACCTTCACGGGTCTGGCAGGTTTCGTAACCATGAGCATCGAGCAAGTCAGAGAACAGCTTCATATTCAGCTCGTTATCCTCGACAATGAGTATTTTTTTGGGCATTGTTTGCAACATATCAACCATTTCACTTTGTCATTTCTGCCGACGCTTATGCGCCTGTTTTTGACATCCCCACCTTTAGCGCAATATAATTAATTAACAGTGTGCAAGGCGGTAATCATTTGTTAAAAGAACATAAAATGAACATATTAGCATTAGGTAAATAAAAACAAACATATGACAGTAACGGATAGAAAGGGATTATGTCGGGATTGTGGCGCGACTGTATATGGCAGTGTCGCCGCATGTCAGGCTTGTGGCTCCCATAAACTCTTACACCACCCAGAACTGTTTGACCTGTCTATCGCCCATGTGGACTGTGATGCATTTTTCGCCTCGGTCGAGAAGCGCGATAACCCGGATCTTGCCGACAAACCTGTAATCATCGGCGGCGGCAAGCGCGGTGTTGTCGCCGCAGCTTGTTATAATGCGCGGGTCTACGGGGTGCGTTCGGCCATGCCGATGTTCAAAGCCCTGAAAGCCTGCCCCCATGCGGTGGTGATAAAATCCTCTATGGCCAATTATGCCTATGAGGGTCGGCGCATCAAAAACATTATGCGCGACCTTACTCCTTTGGTGCAATCATTGTCGGTCGACGAAGCCTTTTTGGATTTAACTGGCACGGAACGCTTGCACGGTACAGCGCCTGCGGCCACTTTGGTTAAATTACAAAAACGGATATTGGACGAGGTTGGGGTGACAGTCAGCGTCGGGCTTTCTTATAATAAGTTCTTGGCCAAGACCGCGTCTGATTTGGATAAACCCCACGGCTTTGCAATTATTGGCCGTGCAGAAGCCCTCGACTTTCTCGCGCCCAAACCCGTCGATTTTGTTTTCGGTGTAGGCCCCGCCTTTGCCCGTAGTTTAAAGAAAGCTGGTATCATCACCATCGCTGATGTGCGCAAACGTTCTGACCGGATCATGATGAAACAGTTCGGCGAAGCCGGCTTGCGCTTGGCCAAGCTCGCCCGCGCCGAAGATTTTCGCCCCGTCAAGCCCGGCGGTATCCGTAAAAGCATTTCCACAGAAATCACTTTTAACGAAGACATCGGCGACGAGGCAGAGCTTACGGACAAGCTTTGGCAGGTCTGTGTCAAAACAGCTGACCGCGCCAAGGCCAAAAACATGGCCGGACGCGTTGTGACCTTGAAACTGAAAACCCGGGATTTCAAATCCTTAACCAGGCGCCGCACTCTGCCCGAACCCGCCCAATTGGCTGATACAATATTCCACACTTGCCTGCCGCTATTACGAGCCGAGATTCACGGAAAGAGTAGAGGGCAAAAATTCAGGCTTATCGGGGCGGGGCTATCAGAACTCTGTACGCCCACAGGTGATAGTGGTGACCTGCTCGATCCAAAAGCGTCTTTACGCCGCCGCGCAGAACGCGCCAGTGACATTGCGCGAGAAAAATTTGGGAAAAACGCTGTGGTTACAGGCCGGGGACTTCGAAAGAAAAAATAGTTCTCCCGTAGTTATTTCAAGGCATCCTTGTCTACGGCCATTTATCTACGAGTTGAGCGACATTGTTGTTCAACGCGGCGGCGCTCTTCACGGACTGCTTGTATGCAATTATCATTTTTGCGCACACGCGGCGGGCTAAAGTTTTTAAGCAAATCCGACATGGCGATTTTGCCGTCTATATTGCCTTGGTCATCAGTGTCTAATCTTTCAGCTAAATCCATAATGACTTTGGTAAAGGTTTGCACGCTAACAGTTCGGGCGAAATTTGGTGCAAATGCGAAATTACTGGGCGCAGCATGTTCTGAACCTAAAGCCGCAACACGCCAAGCTTCCAATTCCACTAAAGACAAGCTCATACTATTATCCTTATCCGCTCGCACATATGCTTTTGCAATTCCCTCAGCGACTTCCGCTTTATCAATGATATAATCGCCGTTCGTATCAAAGCCCGCAAACAAGAGCGCGCCCGCACGGGGTATCTGGATAAATGTACCGGAACGGCCAATACGTTCTTTGTATTGAATGGTTTCTATGGTTTGCGCTTGCGGGTCAGGGACTTCCGGGCGCGGCGTTTGGGAAATTATCTGCCCGCTTACAGGCATAACCAAAAACACCGTACTCATAAGCCCCAAGACTGATAACCCAAAACGCATATAAACCTCACTTAATATTTCGCGCAAGATTGCCGACCCGCCCCGAAAACGCAAATGAATTTAACACAAGATTTGACTTAAAAAGGCCTGCGGCTGGCCATAGCAGCACTGATGGTGCCGTCGTCCAAATAATCAAGCTCGCCGCCGACCGGGACACCGTGGGCGAGACGGGAGATTTTCACATCCAGATCTGCCAAATGATCCGTGATATAATGCGCCGTAGTTTGACCATCAACCGTTGCATTCATCGCCAAAATAATCTCCGAGATTTCCGGGTCGGCGGCGCGTGCAATTAAGCCGGCAATATTTAAGTCTTCCGGCCTGATACCGTCTAGCGCCGACAAGCACCCGCCGAGCACATGGTAGCGCCCCTTAAAAGCCGCTGCGCGCTCCAGCGCCCATAAATCGCCAACTTCTTGTACGACGCAAATGATAGTTGGGTCGCGCCCCGGCGCATTACAAATATGGCAAGGGTCAGAGACATCGATATTACCGCACATACCGCACGGTCTGATTTTCTCGCCGACCACCGCAAGCGCGTCCGCCAACGGATTGAGCAAGACATCACGTTTTTTCACTAAAACTAGCGCCGCACGCCGCGCCGAGCGCGGCCCCAAGCCCGGCAATTTTGCCAACAGCCTGATCAGGTTTTCAATTTCCGGACCTGCTGGTGCTGCGGGCATGGGTATTCCTCATAATGATTCGCTTTCAACTTAGCGCCTATATCATATCTGTACTAGGGGACTGAGGTCTGTATGGCCATTTTGATTTTCGCTTAGGCGTTGACCTTTAAACTCTTGCGCTTACGACCCTGCGCCCTTAAACAAGTTGAAAACTATTCACAAGGGGAAGACATGTTGAAATCTTGGCGGGCGATGACGCTCTGGAAACGGGTATTTATTGGTTTGGCTCTCGGTGTTGCCATAGGACTTAGTCTACACTACGGGCTTGGAGATAAAGGAAAGTATATCGCCGAAACTTGGTTCAAACCATTTGGCGACGCATTTGTAAATTTGATCAGAATGCTGATCATTCCTCTCATTGTCACCACATTGGTATCTGGCATGGTTGCTATGGGTGATCCAAAACGACTTGGGACTTTGGGGGCGCGCACCATAGGGCTTTATTTGTTCACCACTTTTTTTGCCGTTTGGCTTGGGTTAGTTGTTGCAACGATTATTCAGCCAGGTACGGGCTTAAGCGAAGTTATTTCAGCTGGTAACAGTAGCGTGGATACTGTTGCGAATAAATTACAATCCGCCGGAACCGCAAAGCGTTCATTTGCACAGTACTTACTCGATATTATTCCGCGCAACCCCATTAAAGCTATGGCAGAGGGGGATGTCCTCGCCGTGATTTTCTTCTCTATTCTTATGGGTGTTGGCGTCTTGTTGGCGGGCGAAAAGGGCAAACTCGTAGGCGATTTTTTCGATTCTGCGGCGGAAGTCGTCATGAAAGTCACCATGATGATCATGGAATTGGCCCCCTATGGTGTGATGGCTCTGATGGCATGGGTCATGGGCATCAACGGCCTCGGTGTTTTAGTGAACATGGGTAAATTAGCCATAGCTCTCTATCTCGCCTGTTTCTTGCAAATCATCTTTATTTACGGCGGCGTCATTGTTCGCTTGATACTAAAACTACCATTTACCCGTTTCATTTACGGTATTGCGGATGCTATCGGTGTTGCCTACTCAACCTCGTCTTCAAGTGCGACGCTTCCCGTTACTATCTCTTGTGCCGAGAAAAACCTCGGTGTCGATAAATCCGTTGCCGGTTCTGTCCTGCCCATGGGCGCAACGATTAACATGGACGGTACGGCCATTTACCTCGGCATTGTTGCATTATTTGCGGCGCAAGCCTTTGGTTTAGAGCTGACAGTTGGCACTTACTTGATGGTTGCCTTAACGGCCACCATGGCCTCTATCGGTGCGGCGGGCATTCCCTCTGCAAGTTTATTCTTAGCGGTCGGGATGTTGCAAAGCATCTTTGGTATTGACGAAAGTCAAGCCATTTTGATTGTTGCATTTATATTCCCGTTCGACCGTTTGCTCGACATGATGCGCACAGTGACTAATGTTTCTGGCGATGTTGCCGTAGCCTGTACTGTCGCCAAATGGGAAGGCGCCCTCGACGAAGAAGTGTTTAAGACTAAAGCGGTTGTTTAATCGGCTAACCGCTTTCGCCATATTTCCGCCTGCGCTTTGACATTCTCAGGAGCCGTACCACCGTATGATGTCCGGCTCGCCACGGAGTTTTCTGCGCTGAGTACATCATAAACTCCGTCGTGGATTTGTGGCTTCACGCTTTGCATATCAGCAAGTGAGAGTTCGTGCAGAGCTTTGCCTTGACGTTCTGCTAATGCCACGATCTCGCCTGTTGCATGGTGGGCTTGCCTGAATGGCAGGCCAAGTTCGCGCACCAGCCAATCGGCCAAGTCCGTAGCCGTTGAGAACGCAGAGCCTGCGGCCTTGGCCATATTGGCTTTGTTAGGGGTCAAATCTGCGGCCATACCTGCCATAGCGGCTAAGGCGAGAGACAGTGCTGCGAAAGCTTCAAACACGGGTTCTTTGTCTTCTTGCATGTCTTTGGAATAAGCCAGCGGTAAACCTTTCATCACCATGGTCAGGGAAATCAGAGCGCCAGAAATGCGCCCAACTTTGGCGCGCACAAGCTCGGCGGCATCAGGGTTGCGTTTTTGCGGCATGATTGAACTGCCCGTAGTAAATTTATCAGACAAGCTAACAAATGCGAATTGCGTAGATGTCCAGATAACAATTTCTTCGGCGAGGCGCGATAAATGCGTAGCGCAAATACTGGCACACGACAAAGCTTCAAGGGCAAAATCACGCGCAGACACTGCATCCAAGGAATTGGCCATTGGTGCGTCAAATCCCAGAGCCGATGATGTCATATCCCGATCAATGGGATAAGGTGTTCCCGCCAGCGCCGCCGCGCCGAGCGGGCTTTCATTCATGCGCCTCCGGCAATCCGTGAACCGAGAACGGTCACGGCCAAACATCTCCACATAGGCCAGCATATGATGGCCAAATGTAACGGGCTGCGCCACCTGCAAATGGGTGAACCCGGGCATGAGTGTATCCGTGTGGGCTAGCGCTTGGCCAAGCAAAGCGCTCTGTAATTCGCCAATACTCTCGTCAAAACCGTCCAGTTGATCGCGCACCCAAAGTCTAAAATCCGTTGCGACCTGGTCGTTCCGGGAACGCGCAGTGTGTAAACGACCAGCCGTTTCCCCGATTAGCTCGCTGAGGCGGGCTTCGATATTGAGGTGAATATCTTCGAACTCATCGCGGTAGGGAAATGTACCTGCACGTATTTCATCCAAAATATCATCAAGACCTTGTTGAATAGCAGCATTGTCAGTATCTGTGATGATACGCCCCATGGCCAACATATCCGCATGGGCTTTACTGCCGCGCACATCTTGTTCAGCCATATGTTTATCAAACCCGATAGAGACATTGATTGCTTGCATTATGTCCGAAGGTTTGTCAGAAAACCTACCACCCCACATTTTTTGCCCTTTAGAGAAGCCCCCTATTAACGAGTCTGTCATGTCAAATCCTCAAAATTCCAATTCAGTATCCAAAAAGCCTACTCTGGTTATTCGTAGACTGGCTATTCGCGTCATGTTATTTACCGCGCTTCTTGCCTGTATTTTCGTTATAGTGCAATCCTGCTCTTTGCAGAAGCCACCAAGCTTACAAAAATTTGCTAAAGGAGGGCTTAAAAAATTACAGATATTGGAAGTTCCGCCTGCACAACCAAAAATGACATTTAAGACCGCAAACGGCACAGACATTAGCCTTGCAGATTTTCACGGTCAGACGATTCTGCTAAATATATGGGCGACCTGGTGCGCGCCCTGCGTCGCCGAAATCCCCAGCCTCGACAAATTACAAGCACAAAGAGGCAGTGCAAGCTTCACCGTCGTCACCATAAGCATGGACAGACATATCGATGACGCTAAAGCCTTCTTCAAAAAGGCCAATATCAACAATTTACAATTATATATTGATCCGACCTATAGTATCAGCAATAAAATCGGGGTGCAGGGCATTCCGATTAGTGTTTTCTACAATCCCAGCGGTCAAGAAATTGCGCGTATTCCAGGCGACGTCGACTGGCAAAGCGCAGAAACCACCGCTTTATTGGACGCAATTTTATCAAATAATTAACGCTATTTGTTTGGGTAATCTAAATGCCATCTTGCTATTCCACGATTTGGGAAAATGTGAGGGCAGCAATGTTAAAAAAATATCTTAAAAACACGTCTGGAAATGTGGCTATCATGTTTGCTGTAAGTGTTATGACGATTCTCGTTGGGGTTGGAGCTGCGGCTGATTTTGCCTCGCTCAATTCAAAGAAGAACACCTATCAAAATTTAGCTGATGCGGCTGCGCTTGCGGCTGCCAGTTCGGGGGAAACTGACAAAGCAATCTTGGAACAAATTGCTACGACATATGTTGCAGAAGTAAATTTAACGGGCGACACTTTGAAAACCAAACTTAAATTCAGCAAAAAGGGTCATATACGGGTCACGGTACAGGGTCAGTATAAACCATTGCTTATGGGGATGTTTGGCAAGAAAATGAGCAAGGTAGCGGCTGTGGCAGAAGCGCCCTTGCCAGCCAGCGCACCTGTTAATATTGTTTTTGTCCTAGATACAACCGGCTCCATGAGCGGCGCACGAATGGCGTCGATGAAAAGTGCGGCAAACGATTTGCTGAACGAACTGGAAAATCTTGATGGAGACTCCGTTAAAGTATCCGTTATTCCATTTGCTGAATATGTGAATGTTGGCCTATCACGCAGGAACGAGATTTGGTTGGATGTTAATGATGATTCCGTAACGCCTTTACCTGATTCGTGCTATTACCCTGTTATTGGTACAACCAATTGCCGCGTAGTAAATACACCTTATATTCCGGCGCGACCAGCGGTACCGCCGAGAACATGCTATAATGATGGCGTGCCATATTCGTGCGGTGGTAGTGCCGCAAGGCCAGCCGTGCCCGCAGGTAGTCGTGAGGTTTGTGACAGGGTTTATAGTTCGACACAAGTCTGTAGGCCGCGCGAAAGTACCAGCAGATGGCGCGGGTGCGTCGGTTCGCGCAGTGCGCCGTGGAATGCCCGTGTTCGATATGATGGCAATAAAATACCTGGCCTGATGAACAGGTGGTGTGGGAAGGAAATATTACCACTGACCACAGACATCGGTGCCGCAAAAGCTAAAATCACCTCCCTAAGTGCCAGCGGCAATACATATTTACCTGCCGGGTTGGCATGGGGTTGGCGGGCATTAACACCCAGCATGCCGCTTACCGAGGCTGATGCGAAATTCAAAAAGAACCGCAGAAGCGTGATGATTTTAATGACGGACGGCGCGAATACAATGTCCCAATTCGGGCAGCTTCATGTAGACATGAACAATGCTAATTATGATTCACAACAGGCCGATACGTTATCAAAGAAATTATGCACTCAAATTAACAACAAAAATATCGAGCTTTTCTCAATCGCCTATGAAATGAGCGATATTACGGCAAAAAACATTCTGCGCGGATGCGCTTCTAAACCAGATATGTTCTTTGATGCCCGTGATGCTTCTCAGCTCAAAAAAGCGTTTGAAAACATTGGCGCTAGCCTTATTAAAATTCGCCTAAGCCATTAGAGCCTACTTTTGATTCAGAGCCTTGGTAATTTGAAGTAATTTTGCTTGCGGGTTCCATCTTGACATTACCAGTATAATGTTATAACCTCACTTTTAGGAGATTATAACATTATGAAACGTAGATTTCGCAGGAATGCAATTGAAGCGGATGTTGATATGACACCCATGCTGGACATTGTTTTTATCATGTTGATTTTCTTTATTGTCACAGCTACTTTTTTTGACGAGGGCGGCATTAAAATGACCCAACCCCAAGGCGCCCATGCTGGTGCTAAATCCATTAGTGTCTACCTTTACGCTGATGGTAGCGCAACTCTTGACGGGATAAGGGTAGGCATTAACAATATCCCCGACCGCGTACACTCCATTCGCGCCGAAGAACCACAAGCCGTTGTCATTCTAGGTGCCGACCGCAAGACTGCTCACGGCAAAGTCACTTATCTAAAAGATCGTCTCGATAGCGCCCACAT
>Ga0256839_1002201_pt1 | contig 22189 bp, 21 predicted proteins | sample 354166metaG_FD_185968 | JGI IMG/M metagenome (GOLD analysis project Ga0256839, IMG submission 185968) | Hydrothermal vent microbial communities from Mid Atlantic Ridge, Atlantic Ocean - 354-166 | ecosystem: Environmental > Aquatic > Marine > Hydrothermal vents | place: Atlantic Ocean: Mid... | reverse complement strand
GAGCCCATGTTTCGCCTCCCCCTCTCCACCACCTCGGGCACCGTCCACCTGGGCTACCCCTGGTGGGTCTGGGACGCAGGCACAGAAAGCTACATCCGCGATGCCCGGGTCTCCGACCCCCCCACTCCCCCCAGCCCGGACCAGATCCCCTTCACCCCGGAGGCCTGGATCCCCGCCCACAACACCCCCCTGGGGATGGTCAAGGCGGAGCTCACTAACTTTCCGTCCCCCTGGAACCAGGGCATCTTTGTGGCCGCCCGGGGGAGCTGGAACAGTAGCGTGCGCACCGGCTATCGGGTCTTTCTGATTAGTGGGCCCGGCATGGGCACTCCCTTCACCGGCAAGTTCCTCACCGCCGACCCCTCCCTGCCCCAGGAGGAGGTGGGGGGATGGTTCAGACCGGTTTCCTGTGCGGTGGCCCCCGACGGCTCGCTGCTGGTTACCGGCGACCGCACCACCGGACCGGTGTCGGGCGGAGACGGGTTTACCGGGGTAATGCGCATCTCCTACCAGCCGGAAAGCTCCCTGAACCTTGACCAGTAGCCCTCCTTTTTGCCTGACCGGTCAGTCCAGGTAGCCGTGCTCCCGCATCCACTGGTCGTTGTAGATCTTGGACAGGTAGCGGCTGCCGTGGTCGGGGAGGATGGCCAAGGCCACCTTAGGTCCTTCCTCCTCAATCTCAGCCATGTACCTCACCATGGCGGAGACCGCCGCCCCACTTGAGCCTCCGCAGTAGAGCCCCTCCTCCCGGGCCAGCCTGCGAGTCATGAGAAAGCTCTCCCTGTCCCCCACCCGTACAAAGTCGTCCACCACCGTAAGATCCAGCGCCTGGCAGACGATCTCCATGCCGATGCCCTCCACCTGATAGGGGTGGGGCTCACCCGGCTCTCCGCGGTGAAACAGGTCGTAGAAGATGGAACCCTCCGGGTCAACCCCGATGATCTTGGTGGGAAGCCCAGCCGACTTGAAGAACCTCCCCACCCCGGAGAGGGTCCCGCCGGTACCGGCGCCGATGAAGATGTAGTCCACTTTGCCTTCGGTCTGGCGCCATATCTCCGGGCCGGTGGTGAGCTGGTGGGCGGTGATGTTGTCCTGGTTGTGGTACTGGTTCACATAGAAACTTCCCGGCCGCTCCTCTGCGATGCGTTTTGCCACGTTCACGTAGTGCTCCGGGTGATCCTCCGGCACGTCGTAGGGGCAGACAACCACCTCCGCCCCAAAGGCGCGAAGCTGGTTGATCTTCTCCTGGCTCATCTTGTCGGGAATGGTAAAGACGCACTGGTAGCCCTTTACTGCCGCATACATGGCCAGGGCCATGCCGGTGTTGCCGCTGGTGTTCTCCACGATGGTGCCACCCGGACGCAGCTCGCCCCTTCTTGCTGCCTGCTCGCACATGAAGATGGCCATCCGGTCCTTGACCGAGCCGGAGGGGTTGAGATATTCAAGCTTTACCAGCAGGGTGTGGGGAAGCTCTCTCCCGATGCGGTTTAGCCTCACCACCGGGGTTTCCCCTACCGCCTGAAGGACGCTGTCAAGGATCACCATCTCACCCATCCTCTCCCTGTGAAGTTGGTAGTCAGGCTAGCAGAACCACCATCCCCCGGTCAGCCGAAAAGTTCGGCAAACCGCTCCACCACCACCTCCATCACCTCCCCAGGGCTCACCTCTCTGCCGAGCTCCCGACCCATGGTGGTCATCACGGCGGGGTCAAGCCCACAGGGGTTGATCTGCCTGAAGTGGGCAAGGTCGGTGGAGACATTGAGGGCAAAGCCGTGGAAGGTGACCATGCGCTTTCCGGCCACCCCGATGGAGCAGATCTTCCTCCCCTCCACCCAGACCCCGGTGTAGCCCGGCCGGGTGGTGGCGCTGATGCCAAAGTGCGAAAGGACCGAGATGATCAGCCCTTCCAGCCGGCGGATGTACTCCACCAGCCCCAGGGAGCGCCGCTTTAGGCTGAGCATCGGGTAGCCCACCAGCTGACCCGGACCGTGGTAGGTGATGTCGCCTCCCCGCTCGATGCGGTAGAGGTCAATTCCTCGCCGCTTGAGCTCCCCGGGCGGGACCAGCAGGTTCTCTTCCCTCCCCCGCCGGCCCAGGGTGATGACCGGCTCGTGTTCAACAAGGATGAGCCTCTCTGCCGCCCTCCCCTCCGCAATGGGGGCAATGAGTGAGAGCTGGTAGTCCCAGACCGGTTTGAAGGGCCTGCGCCCGAGCCACTCGGCGATGAGGCCAGCTCCAAGCTCCCACCTTCGCAGGATAAGAGAGCTCTCAGACTTGGCCTCTGCCCTTTCCACTCTGTTTCCCGCAGCCATCTCAGGAGGCGAGGAAACCTGCCAGCCGCTCCATCGCCTGGGCGATCTTCTCCTCCGGTGTGGTCAGGCAGATGCGGAAGTAGCCCTCCCCGTAGACCCCGTAGCCGCGCCCGGGGCCAAACACCAGCCCGGCCCGGTTTAGCACCTCACTGCAAAACTTGATGGAGCTCTGATACCCCTCGGGCAGGTGCACCCAGAGGTAGAAGGCCCCCCCCGGCTCACACCACCTAAGTCCCAGCCGGCTAAGTCCCTCCTTGAGCAGGCTTAGCCTTTTTCTCATAAGCTCCCTTTGGGAGCGGATGAAATCACCGCACTGGGGATGACTCAGGGCCCGAACCACCGCATGCTGGATCGCCTTGAAGGGACCGGAGTCCATGTTGGACTTGATGGAGCCGAGGGCAGCAACCAGCCTCTCAGCCCCGCAGGCCCAGCCGATGCGCCAGCCGGTCATGTTGAAGGTCTTGGAGAAGGAGTGGAGCTCAATGGCCACCTCCCTCGCCCCCTCCACCTCCAGGATGGAGTGGGGAGGGTGCTCCTCGTCAAAGTAGATCTCCGCGTAGGGGTTGTCGGAGACGATGTAGAAGCCAAAGCGGTGGGCGAGTTCAACCAGCTCTTCAAGGAAGGAGAGGGGAGCTAGGGCGCCGGTGGGGTTGTTGGGGTAGTTTAGGAAGATCACCTTGGCCGTCCTCAGGACCGACTCGGGCAGGGCCGAAAGATCGGGCAGGAAGCCGTTTTCCTCCAGTAGGGGAACCGAGATGGTGGCCGCCCCCGCATAGCGGGAGGCGTTTTCATAGACCGGGTAGGCCGGGTCGGGGATGAGGGCCAGATCCCCCGGATCCAGCAGGGCCAGGGGGAGGTGGCCCAGCCCCTCCTTGGCCCCGATGAGGGCGATCACCTCCTTCCCGGGGTCAAGCTCCACCCCGAAGCGCCCCTTCATGTAGCCGGCTACTGCCTGGCGGAAGCGGTCGGTCCCCCAGTAGGGGCTGTAGGTGTGGTTCTCGGCCTTGGCGATCTCCTCGGCCATTGCCTCTATGACAAAGGCGGGGGTGGGTTGGTCGGGGTCGCCGATGCCCAGGCTGATCACATCAATCCCCCGGGCGATGGCCTCGTCCCGCGCCCGGTCAATCTCGGCAAACAGGTAGGGGGGGACCTCCCGTACCCGGCGCGACACCTCGGGTAGTCTCTCTTCCCGCTCCACGGCCAGCCAATACTACCAGCCGCGCTAGACTGGAAGAACGATGTCCATCATCGCCCGCCTGGACCGGGAGGGCAGGGAGGTCATCCTTGCCGCCAAGGAGCTGGCCCTCACCCACCAGCACGAGGCGGTCCTGCCCGAGCACATCATGCTGGCCATGCTGAGGGACGAGCGGCTGGCGGTGGTGCGCTACCTCTATGAGCTTGAGTTGGATGTGGACCACATGCGGGAGGGGCTGGAGAAGTTCATGGAGCGCCACAAGCCCTCCCAGCCGGCCTCCCCCGAACAGATGGAGTTTCATCCCCGCACCCAGGAGATTCTCAAGGCGGCCGCCCTGGAAGCGGAGCGCAACCCCAGCGGAAAGATCACCTGCTTCCAGCTGATGACCGCCATGCTCTACGAGCTGGGGGGGCTTCCCGGGCTGATCTTGGCCGAGCAGGGGGTGGACTTCAGAAAGCTGCGCCAGGGATTTCGCCGCTGGCGTGATGACCAGCGCAAGGGGGAGCGTCTGGGCGAGCTGGAGCTTTTGGAAAACGGGGAGAAGAAGCCTGCCGGGGAAACCCTCTCACCCCATGAGGCGGCCAGAAAGATGCGGGAGACGCTGGATCAGCTCTCCCGGGGGCTGGAGCAGGTCCAGCGGGAGGTGGTGAGACTTAGGGATGCCCTAAGCCGGCTCAGGGAAGCACTATCATTCCTCACTCCCCAGGAGGAGGAGCGGGAAGAAGATGATTAGGGGCATCATCCTGGCAGGTGGGACCGGCTCGCGCCTCTTCCCCCTCACCAAGGTGACCAACAAGCACCTGCTTCCGGTGGGCCGCTACCCGATGATCTACCACCCCATCGCCAAGCTCAAGGACGCCGGCATTACCGACATTTGCATCGTCACTGGCCGCGAACACATGGGGGACGTGGTAAGCCTTTTGGGGAGCGGTGCCCAGTGGGGGCTTTCCTTCACCTACCGGGTCCAGGACCAGGCGGGCGGGATTGCCGAGGCCCTGCTTCTCTGCGAGCACTTCGCCCTGGGCGAGCGGGTCTGCGTCATCCTTGGCGACAACATCTTTGAGGACCCCCTCGGCCCGCTGGTTAGTTCCTACCAGGAGAGCGGGCGGCGGGCGATGGTGGTGCTCAAGGAGGTGGACCAGCCCCAGCGCTTTGGGGTGGCCCGTTTTGAGGAAGGTGAGCTGGTAGAGATCGTGGAAAAGCCCTCTGAGCCTCCCTCCAACCTGGCGGTGACCGGCATCTACTTCTACGACCACTACGCCTTTGAGGTGGCGGCAAGCCTTGAGCCCTCCGCCCGCGGGGAGCTTGAGATCACCGACGTAAACAACGCCTACCTGAGGCTGGGGGAGCTTGCCTGGACCAAGCTCTCCGGCTGGTGGACCGATGCGGGCACCTTTGAAAGCTACCCCCGGGCCAACCAGCTTGCCCGGAAGGTGACCCTGAGTCTGGAAGGGTAGGGGGCTCAGCGCTCCTCGCCGCCAAATACCACCACGATCTCACCCTCCTCGGTGTAGCCCATCTGCTGCTTGAGGAGGCGGCGGCGGTATTCGGGGTCACTTCTGAGTCGCTCAATCTCCTCCCTTACTGCCCGGTGACGCTCAAACAGCTCTGCCCGCCTGAGCCAGGTGGCCTGGATCTCCTGCTCCAGGCGGCTTGACTTGGCCACCTCCTGGGCGATGGAGTAGATTTGCCAGCCAGCCAGACCAATGAGGGTAAGCAGGACCAGGAAGGCAAGCTGAGTAACTATGAGCTCACGGACGAGTTCCCCCAGCGATGAGAAGCCGTGGTCCTGCCTGCCCCTTCTTCCCATTGAACATTTTCAATCATAACGCATCCTTAGCCCATGAGGTGTATAATTACACGTGGAGGTCATCAAGCGATGAGGAACAGGCTTGCTCTTCTCCTGCCCCTTTTCACGCTGGCGATTCTAGCCAGTGGCTGTCCCAATCAGGAAAAGGTAGAGCGGTCCGCTCCAGCTTCAGCTGAGCAGGTTGCTAGTCGGGGTGAAGTCTTAGCTGATTCACCTTCTGTGGAGGATGGGCAGCAGACCAAGGATGAGAATTCTGGGGAATCTTCCTTTGAACAGTCCTCCCCGTCCTCCGATGCCGCCTCCCTCTACACCGTTTCCGATGCGGACCGGGACCGTATCCAGGAGGTCATGGCCACCGTCTATGCCAAACTCAACTGGGTAGCCCCTAGGACGGAAGAGGCATACATCTACGCCCTGAACGAGCCCCAGTGGTTGGAGAAGGTGCCCTGCTGGTGTGGTTGTGCCCGTCTGGGTCACATTTCTAATAGAGAATGCTTTATAACCGATGAGGGTGAGCTTGATCCCCACGGTGCCGGTTGCAAGGTTTGTGTGGACATCGCCCTGGTGACCCGTGATCTGTTGGCGGAGGGGCTCAGCATTGGTGAGATAAGGAAGCTGATTGACGAGCAGTACTCCGGTTGGGGAGTTCCCTCCACCCCTACCCCCTACTACGACTCCTAGACCCCAGCCGAGCTCCTGGCAGGTGGAAGCCCAAAGGCTAGCCCCCTAGCTGGGCTAGAATCGCCCCCCTTGGCCGATTTCTTATCTGAGGACGAGAGGTTCATGGGGCGGGCGCTGGAGCTTGCCCGCCAAGCTCTGGTGGCCGAGGAGGTGCCGGTAGGAGCAGTGGTAGTGCTGGGGGGGGAGGTAGTGGGGGAGGGGGAAAATCGGACCCGCCGGGACAGCGACCCTACTGCCCATGCCGAGGTGGTGGCTTTGCGGGAAGCGGCCCGCCACCAGGGCGACTTCCGTCTTGAGGGGGCCACTCTCTACGTCACCGTTGAACCCTGCCTCATGTGTCTGGGAGCGATCCTCATCGCCCGCATCTCCCGACTGGTTTACGGTTGCCCCGAGCCCAAGTTCGGCGCTCTCCGTTCCCGCTTCAAGCTTGCTGGCCATGAGCGTTTCAGGCGCCTTGCCATGGTTGGTGGGGTAGGGGAAGAGGAGTCCCGCAGCCTGCTTAGGGCCTTCTTTGAGGGGCTTCGTGCGGAGGATGGCTAGCTGGTTTTTCTGCCCGGGGGAGGTTCAATGACGAATTCCTGCCCCAGCCGCCAGCCGAGCTGGCCGATGCCCCGGGCGGTGGCCACAAACTCCACCGCTGCCCTGGGCTCCATGGGTAGGAAGGAGGCAAAGCTGATGAGCTCACCCTCCAACCTGCCCTCGCGCTTGACGAAGCGGTAGACGGGGGAGTTTCCTAGTTCTATCTCAACCGGCACCACCATCACCCCACCCTCTGCCAGCTGCTCGTACCAGGGCCTGGTGATCCCCTTGGCTGCCGCGGTGACGATCAGCCGGTCGTAAGGGGCATACTCGGTCGCACCGAGGTGGCCATCTCGGTTGACCAGCACCACATTGTCAAAGCCGTAGCGGGCCAGGGCCTGCCGGGCATGGTCTTGCAGCTCCCGCTCCAGGTCCAGGCTCACCACTAGCCCCCTCGGGCCGATGCGATAGGCAATCAGCGCGGCATTCCAGCCGCTGCCAGTACCCACCTCTAACACCCTGCTCCCTTCCTCCAGCCGGAGGGTCTCCAGCATCACCGCCATGATGGCCGGTTCGCTGGAGGAGGAGATGAGCCTGCCGGTGGCGGAGCGCTTGAGTGAGAGCACCCGATTTTGATAGATGATGCGAAGCTCGTCCTCCCGCCAGGGCGGCCTCCCTAGCAGGCCCAGGTGGTCAAACTGGGGAATGAAGTGATGGCGGAGCACCTCGCGAAAGGCAAGCTCAAGTTTTGGATCCCTGAGCCAGCCCCCCTCCCTGAGCTCGTCCGTCAGTCGGGCAGCCAGAAAGCGAGCCAGCTCTTCCAGCTCTTGCCTGCTTTCTCCGATAGCCTAAGCTTACTCAAACCAGGCTCACCCTGCTAAAGCCCATGCTCTGGGAAGGGGCAGGCTTTCTCCTCCATCTCTCACAAATAAAAAAAGGCAGGCTCTTGCCTGCCTGGGGGTGAGAAGTCTTCGTACCTATCCAGCGGGCGGCCAGCGTGGATCCCAGTCCGAGCTGAGGTCAAGGGGAAGGAAGTGTCAAGACCTCGGCCTATTGGGACCGCTCGGCTCAGACGTTACCGCCTCTACACCTGCGGCCCATCAACCCGGTAGTCTTCCGGGGGCCTTACCCCGCCGCAGCGGGTGGGAGACCTAATCTTGGGGTGGGCTTCGTGCTTAGATGCTTTCAGCACTTATCCCATCCGGGCTTGGCTACCCAGCGGTGCCCCTGGCGGGACAACTGGTGCACCATTGGCCCGTTCACCCCGGTCCTCTCGTACTAGGGGCAACTCCCCTCAAGTCTCCTGCGCCCGCAGTGGATAGAGGCCGAACTGTCTCACGACGTTCTGAACCCAGCTCGCGTACCGCTTTAATGGGCGAACAGCCCAACCCTTGGGACCTTCTCCAGCCCCAGGATGCGGCGAGCCGACATCGAGGTGCCAAACCGCGCCGTCGATAGGAACTCTAGGGCGCGATCAGCCTGTTATCCCCGGGGTAACTTTTATCCGTTGAGCTTCGGCCCTACCATACGGGACCGTCGGATCACTAAGCCCTGCTTTCGCACCTGCTCGACTTGTAGGTCTCGCAGTCAAGCCCCCTTATGCCTTTACACTCTACGCGCGATTTCCATCCGCGCTGAGGGGACCTTTGGGCGCCTCCGTTACCTTTTGGGAGGCGACCACCCCAGTCAAACTGCCCGCCAGGCGATGTCCCCCGCCCGGCTTCACGGGACGGGGTTAGGAGCCCGATTAGCCCAGGGTGGTATCTCACCGGCGGCTCCACCGAGGCTGGCGCCCCGGCTTCACAGCCTCCCACCTATCCTGCACAGGACTAACCAGACTCCAACGCCAAGCTGCAGTAAAGCTCCACGGGGTCTTTTCGTCCGACTGCGGGTAGCCGGCATCTTCACCGGCATTGCAATTTCGCCGAGTCCCTTGCCGAGACAGTGCCCAAGTCGTTACGCGATTCGTGCGGGTCGGAACTTACCCGACAAGGAATTTCGCTACCTTAGGACCGTTACAGTTACGGCCGCCGTTCACCGGGGCTTCGGTCGGGAGCTTCGCCTCCGAAGAGGCTAACCCCCTTCCTTAACCTTCCGGCACCGGGCACGCGTCAGTCCCTATACGTCGCCTTGCGGCTTCGCAGAGACCTGTGTTTTTGGTAAACAGTCGCTTGGGCCTGGTCACTGCGGCCTGCCCGAAGGCAGGCACCCCTTCTCCCGAAGTTACGGGGCCAATTTGCCTAGTTCCTTGGCAAGGGTTATCTCGCACGCCTGAGGATCCTCGCCTCGCCTACCTGTGTCGGTTTGCGGTACGGTCCCCTTAGCATACCCCGGAGCTTTTCTCGTCCCCCGCTACACCTTGCGGCCCCCGTAGGGGCCTCGCCTATTCCAACAGGCTCCGGGCTTTCGCGGAGGCGTCCCTCCGGGTTAAGGGTCGGGGGGGCAGGAATATTAACCTGCTGTCCATCGGCTACGCCTTTCGGCCTCGCCTTAGGGCCGCCTAACCCTGGGCGGACGAACCTTCCCCAGGAAACCTTAGGCTTTCGGCGGGAGGGATTCTCACCCTCCTTATCGCTACTCATGCCAGCATTCTCACTCCGCAGGGCCGCCACCGGTCCTCGCGGTCCGGCTTGTATCTCCCTGCAGACGCTCCCCTACCGCCTGATCTCCATCAAGTGGAGACCAGACCCCAGGCTTCGGTTCGGTGCTTAGCCCCGTTGAATTTTCGGCGCAGGACCTCTCGACCAGTGAGCTGTTACGCACTCTTTAAAGGATGGCTGCTTCTAAGCCAACCTCCTGGTTGTCTTAGAGGTCCTACCTCCTTTCCCACTTAGCACCGATTAGGGACCTTAGCCGTGGGTCTGGGCTGTTTCCCTCTCGACCACGAAGCTTATCCCTCGCAGTCTCACTCCCGGGATAAGGTACCGCGGTATTCGGAGTTTGGTTCTCCTCGGTAGGCAGTTACGCCCCCTCGGAGATCCAGTTGCTCTACCCCCGCGGCCCATTTACCCGAGGCTTTCCGAATAGAAATTTCGGGGAGAACCAGATATCACCAGGCTCGTTTGGCTTTTCACCCCTATCCACAGGTCATCCGAGCAGCTTTCATCCTGCACCGGTTCGGCCCTCCACGGGGTTTTACCCCCGCTTCAGCCTGCCCATGGATAGCTCGCCTGGCTTCGGGTCTACGGCCGACGACTAAGTCGCCCAATTAGGACTCGGTTTCCCTACGGCTCCGGGTATCACCCCTTAACCTCGCCGCCGACCGTAACTCGCTGGCCCGTTATGCAAAAAGTACGTCGTCAGGCTCATTCTCCACCCGAAGGTGGGGCATAGCCCTCCGACGGTTTGTAGGCTCACGGTTTCAGGTTCTATTTCACCCCCCTTCCGGGGTACTTTTCACCTTTCCCTCACGGTACTTGTGCGCTATCGGTCGCCCAGGAGTGTTTAGCCTTGGGAGATGGACCTCCCAGATTCCCGCAGGGTTTCACGTGTCCCGCGGTACTCGGGTACCGATCCGACGCCTTCGCCTTACCCCTACGCGGCTGTCACGCTCTATGGCCCAGCTTTCCAGCTGTGTTCGAGTTCGGCTAGGGCGCCGTGTGGACCGGCCCCACAACCCCGCCACCCGTAGGTGACGGTTTGGGCTGTTCCCCTTTCGCTCGCCACTACTCAGGGAATCGCGTTTGCTTTCTCCTGTCCGGCTACTGAGATGTTTCACTTCGCCGGCTTCCCTCCACCCGGCCTATGGGTTCAGCCGGGGGTGACCGGGTATTAGCCCGGCCGGGTTGCCCCATTCGGAGATCCCCGGATCTCAGGTTGCCGCACCTCCCCGGGGCTTTTCGCAGCTGGCCACGTCCTTCATCGGCTCTGGGCACCGAGGCATCCACCGTGAGCCCGTAGCATCTTGACGTGCTCCCTTGCCCCTTGTCTCCAAGGGACTCGGACTAGGATCCACGCTAGCCACCAGCTTTCAAGGTACGGTGCCCTGCCGAACCACGTCCAGCGGGCAGAAGTGGTTTATACCACAACTGCCAAGGCAGGGTCAAGTAGGTTTTACCCTCTGCGGGGAGGTTTTTACTTTGCTTTGGGGGCTTTGGTCTCCTCTTTTGAAGGAGGGACTAGCTTCCCTCTCTGGCCTGGGGAACTCCGTGCCCGACCATCTCCACTACCTGGTCGGTAGTGACAAACTGGGCCCCAGCCCGGCGCATCTCCTCCAGGGCCTGCTTGGTGGTCTCCTCGCTTACCCCGGCAATGGCGTCCTCAACCACCATCACCGGGTATCCCCGCTCTCTAAGCCCCAGCGTTGCCGCCCTCACGCAGTAGTCAGTGGCCACCCCATAGACCACAAAGGTGACCGGCTCATCCCCGCTAAGCTCCTTGGCCACCCGCCTGAGGTATGGGTCACAGCTCGGATTGGTAAAGCAGGAGAGGGCGTTCTTCTCAATGATCACCTGCCCCTCAAGGGGGATCTCCTCTGCCTTGGGAGGTTCCTGCCAGGGGACCCGGAAGGGGTTGGCAAAGGAGGTGTAGGGCATCTTGAGCTGGCCCGGGGTTCCCATCACACAGTGGGGGGGCCACTCGGCAAACTCCTCCGCATCTTCTGGATGGTTGTCCGCCGTGGCTATGACCAGGATGCCACGCTCCCGGGCAATTTCGGTCAGCCGCCGCAGGTTTTCCTGGAGCTTCTCCGCCCCGGGGACATAAAGCTTGCCCTGGGGGTCCATGAAGTCAAACTGAGTGTCAATGTCCACGAAGACCAGCGCCATCGCTTCCACCTCCAGGTGGCATTTCCCTCTCCCTATCTTCTACCTGCCCGCTCACCCTTTAGGTTCACCCGGGCAAGTTCCAGCATCTCCAGTGCACGGCGTTCCCTTTCTAGCCGGGAGCTGATCTCCACCGGGTAGGGACGGGTCTCATAGAGGTCGCGCAGTCCTGGGGGAAGCTGGTTGAGCCTGGAGATGCAGAAATGGCGGTTCTCCTCCAACTGCCGTGGCGGCTCACGCCAGCCTTCTTTCCGGCTCCAGCGTAGCCTAACTAGCGGCTCGCCGGGATAGCCCTCCTCGTCATGGCGGATGATCAGGTCCCCTGCCATCACCCCATCCTCAAGCCGCCTCAGCACCTGCTTTCCCCAGGGCCAGGTCTTTTTGCCCGGGCTTATCTTTATGGTGGGCCTGAGTTTCCCTTCCCCATTCTCCACCGCTACCAGCTTATAGATGTAGGAGATCTTGGGGCTGTCGGTGGAGTTGACCATCTCGGTACCCACCCCAAAGGAGTCCACCGGCACCCCCTCCCGCAAAAGTTCGTCAATGATGTATTCGTCCAAGTTGCCGGAGAGGATGATCCTCACCTTCTCCTTTCCCGCCTGGTCCAGCATCCGTCTCACCCAGCGGGTCTCTTCCTTTAGCCGGCCGGAATCTATCCGCACCGCCCTTAGCCTGCCGTCCACCTGGAGGGCGGAGGAGAGCCCATGCTCAACCCCCCAGGTGTCAATGAGCAGGATGCCAAGCTCTGGAAAGGTCTCAATAAAGCTCTGGAAGGCCTCCCGTTCAGTGGGGAAGCTCATCACCCAGGAGTGGGCCATGGTCCCCGCCACCGGGATCCCGAAGCGTCTTCCGCACTCGGTGTTGCTCACTGCATCCGCCCCCACCATGTAGGCCACCCGGCTGGCCTCCAGCGCCGCCTCCAGCATGGGAGCCCGGCGCATGCCGAACTCCAGGAAGGTCTTTCCCCGGCAGGCGAAGCGGACCCGGGCCGCCTTGGAGGCCACCACCGATGGATAGTGGACCAGGGAGATGATCGCCGTCTCAAGGAGTTGACAGGTGGCCAGGGGTCCCTCTATGCGGACAACCGGTTCGTGGGGAAACACCACCTCCCCCTCCCTCACCGAGTAGATGCGCAGGGGAGGCGGAAGTGCCTCCAGCTGCTCCCACAGTTCATCGGCGATGGATCCGAAGGCGGGAACGGCGCGCAGGTAGTCAATGTCCTCTCCGTCCAGCTTGAAGCCCTGGGCAAACTCAACCGCCCGGTCAACCCCCGCTGCCACTACAAAGTTTCTCCGCCTGGGCAGGTCGCGAAAGAAGAGTTCAAAGTGGGCCTCCCGATGGGCCATCCCAGCCCTGAGATAGCCCAGGGCCATGGTCACTTCATAGAGGTCGGTGTTGAGGTAGCGGCTCATGAATATCGGCTCTGGGCGCCATTATAGGGAGGCCGGGTGGGGGCTGGCGATGGAAGGGTTAGCTAAGTGATAATCTTCACAAAGATGGTATAATTTCCCCGCCTCACCCTCCGGTGAGGTGGGCTAGGATTAGGTGGGTAGGAACCGAGCGATGGTGACAAATCCTTGGCAGCAGCCTGGCGGTAGGGTCATCAAGGATATCTACTACGCCGACCAGAAGTACCACGCCGTTCTTCCCGACCTGCTTGAGTTTCGCGGACTGATTGAGTGCATGGAGGCCTGCCCGGTCCAGACCGACGGGCGGGGCTATGTGCTGGCGGTGGCCAACGGGGAGTATGAGCGGGGCTACGCCTACGCCCGGGCCAACAACCCCTTCGTCTCCATGTGTGGCAAGGTATGCGGGGCGCCCTGTGAGACCGCCTGCCGCCGCAAGGACTACGACAATCCGGTCTCCATCCGGGCCCTCAAGCGCTACATCAACAACTTCTATGGAGTTGAGGTGCGCGATCCGGCCGAGACCCTGCGCTACTCCCACGCCGCCGGCACGCTGAATCCGCCTCCCAACGGCCACAAGGTGGCCATCGTGGGAGCGGGTGTAGCGGGGCTTACCGCCGCCCATGACCTGGCCCGGTTGGGCTATGAGGTGCTCATTCTTGAGATGATGCCCGAGCCGGGCGGGATGATGCAGTACGGGGTGCCCCTTTTCCGCTTGGAGCGGGAGCTGATTCAGCGGGAGTGCGAGGCGATCCTATCTCTGCCCCGTATAACTTTGAAGTGCGGGGTTACCTTCGGCAAGGATGTGACCTGGGAGGAGCTCAGGGAGCAGGGCTACGAGGCCCTGCTCATTGCGGTGGGCCTCTGGCAGGGCAGCGTGCTTCGTATCCCCGGCCACGACGCCTTCGGAGTGAGGGCGGGGATTGACTTCCTGGCCGATGTGGCGCTGGGCAAGGACTGCCCCGAGTGCGGCAAGAAGATCGCCGTGTTGGGGGGAGGTCTGGTGGCCTGCGACGTGGTGCGCACCGCCTTGCGCTACGCCTACGGAGTCAGGCGCGACCACCCGGTGGTGCCCGAGGAGGAGCTGGACCCCGAGGTTGAGGTCCACATGTTCACTGTTGAATCGCGCCAGGAGATGCCCTCCACCGACGCCGAGGTGGAGGAGTTCATGGAGGAGGGCATCTACCTCCACAACCGTTACACCTTCAAGGAGATCGTCACCGAGCCCGACCCGGTCCACGGTAAGCGGGTAAAGGGAGTGATCACCCAGCGGGTGGCGCGGGCCTTTGACGAGGACGGCCGCTTCAGCCCGGTAATCATTGACGACAGCGAGGAATTCTGGGAGTTTGACACCGTCTACTTCGCCATCGGTCAGCGGGTGCTGGACAACTTCATGGTGGGTGAGCTAAAGAACCTGCGCCTCACTCCTCGCGGCTACATTGACGTTGACTTTCTCACCGGCGCCACCAACCTGGAGGGGGTCTTTGCCGCCGGCGACATCTCGGTGGGGCCGAGCCTGTTTATCACCTGCATCGCAGCCGGCCAGCGGGCAGCCGCCGGCATCCACGAGTACCTAACCGGCGAGCGCATCACCCGAAGCTACACCTTTGAGGTCCACACCATTGAGAACTACACCCGGGAGATGATCTGCCGGGAGGAGTATCTGGACTACGAGCGGCGCGACCCGCCCAAGCTGGATCCGGCCCGCCGGCGTCGCACCAACGACCAGGTGGAGTTCATCTACTCCAAGCAGGAGGCGGTCCGCCAGGCCAACCGCTGCCTGCGCTGCCACATCCAGCCCACCTACAACAGCGAACTCTGCGTCCTCTGCAACGGCTGCGTGGATGTCTGCCCGATGGACTGCCTCAAGTTCGTCACGCTGGACGAGATTGAGATCACCGATGAGATCAACCGCTTCATGCTAAACATGTACGGCATTGACGCCCGCGCCCTCATTGAGGAGGGCCGGGAGGATGAGCTTGCCGAGCGGGCCACCGCTCTGCTCAAGGACGAGACCATCTGCATCCGCTGTGGGCTGTGTGCCTACCGCTGTCCCACCCACGCCATGACCATGGACAGCTTTGATATCAGGGAAAGCTACGTGGTGGTAAAGCCAGGTGAGACCAACGGTGGTCCTCCCCTGGCTGAGCGGGTTCAGCTTCCCTCAAGGGAGGTGGTGGCAGGATGAGCGAAATTGTGGACGTTGGGAATTACCTGGTTCCGTCACTGATCCTTCAGATTGTCTTTGCCATTGGCCTTGGGCTTCTGGGACTCGTAGGGTTTGTCTGGGCCATTCGGCAGGGAGAGTTTGACAATCTGGAGGAGGCAAAATTTCAACCTCTGCTAGAGGAGGAGGAGGCTGAGAGATATGTCAACGTATAGCTCAAGCCATCCCACAAACCGGGTCCCCCGGGTGAGGAAAACCACCCGGCGGGAGTTCCTCAACTTTGTCACCGGGCTCGTTGGCCTAGGTGTAGCTGGCGGTACAGCCCTGTTGATGGGGGCCTTTTTCTGGCCTGCGGTGGATGTGGGACCCTCCAAGAAGTTCAAGATTGGACGCTTGGAGGACTACCCGGATGATGTCAGGGTATTTTTCGCCGAGGCCAAGGCTACCATATGGCGAAGGGGTGACACCATCGGTGTAATTAGCAATATCTGCACCCACCTCGGTTGCACGGTTGCTACCCGAGAAGGCGACTTTAAATGCCCTTGTCACGGAAGCCAATACGACGCCTTTGGCAATGTCATTGCCGGACCAGCCCCGCGCCACTTGGCTTGGCACCCAGTCTACAAGCTTCCCAACGGTGAGCTTGAGATTGACACCTCCGTAGACTTAGATCCCTCCAAGACCAAGAAGGCCAAGTCCACCCACTTCATCAAAATCATCTAGCAGACAGCCAGGACGGGCTAAGACAAGAGAGGTCGGGAGAAAGGAAGGGCAATGCCGGGACAGAGAGTTGATTACGAGACCAGTTTCTGGGAGGTTCTGGTCAACCTTCCCCAGAACGTGGTCAAGTCAATATGGCCCACCGAGATGGGCTCCAAAAACGACCGCACTCGGGTTCAGACCACCTTCAACAACCTGTTTCTCCACTTCCAGTCCTCCACCTGCACCACCGAGACCCTCCGCTTCACCTACACCATGGGCTTCGGCCTCATCTCCTTTTATCTCTTCATCATCCTCACCATCACCGGCATCCTGCTCATGTTCTACTACGTCCCCTCGGTGGAGCAGGCCTACGCCCGCATGTTGGACCTGCGATCCTCGGTGCTGTTTGGGGACTATCTGAGAAATATGCACCGATGGGCAGCCCATGCCATGGTGCTGTTTGTCTTCCTCCATATGGCGCGGGTCTTCTTTACCGGTTGCTACTACAAGCCCAAGGAGTTTAACTGGGTAGTGGGAATTGGGCTCTTCTTACTAACCCTATTTCTTTCATTTACGGGCTATCTGCTCCCCTGGGACCAGCTGGCCCTGTGGGCCATCCAAGTGGGAACTTCCATTGCCAGCTACACCCCGGTGATAGGTCCCCAGATCCGCTACGTACTGATTGGTTCAACCACCTTAGGACAGGAGGCACTGATCCGGTTTTACACCCTCCACGTAATAGTCCTTCCACTAGCGGCTGCGGTGCTCATCGCGGTCCACTTCTGGCGCATACATAAGGACGGTGGTCTGACCCATCACCCCAGGAATGTCACCCCCGATCTGGGGATGAAGAAGACGGTGACCGGTTTTCATCGCCGCAAGGACCTTAGTTTCCCCGGGACAACCAAAACCTACGGTCTTCTCGGCATTGCTGATGCTTCCCGCCCCACTGTCCAGCGCCAACTCAAGGATAGGGTTTTTTCTTGGCCAGACCTGATACTTCGTGAAGTGATCGTCTTTGCGGTGCTTTTTGCGGTGCTAACTGTGGTTTCACTGCTCATCCAGGCACCATTAGAGGAACCTGCTAATCCGGCCCATCCCACCAACCCTTCCAAAGCTCCCTGGTACTTCTTGGGGCTCCAGGAACTAGTCAGTTACGACGCCTTCTGGGGAGGGATTGGAATTCCCGGCATTGTAATGACTCTGCTTGCCCTCACTCCCTACTTAGATCGGGCAGGCATTGTTGGCAAGGGTGTCTGGTTCCACCGCCGGCGCCTGTTGGTCAACTCCCTCTTTGGCGCCTTTGTCCTGTTGAACATTTTCTTCATCGTGCTTGGAACCTACTTCCGAGGGCCCAATTGGGAGTTTATCCTTCCGTGGAACCTGCCACCGCTAGGGAAAGGTTGAGGGGAAGGAGGAGGGCAACTTGCTGGAGAAATCCTCAAGTGGTGGAGATTGAAGGATGAGCAGGCTCTACTTTGCGCTTGGACTGGCAACGGCAGTGGCTTTCCTTTCAGTGTTGATTACCTTTTACTACTCAGCCCAGAAAAACCGTGAGTTCTCCATCTACAGGGAGGCTTACTATTTGAAAGCCTACCAGCTGGCCGAAGATCCCGGGGTGAAGGAGCAGTTTCGTGAGAGAGCCCTTATTCCACCTGAGGGAGCCAATGCGGTGGTAAAGGGGATGTACGCTGTACGGAGAGCAGTCCGGCAGCTCTTCCCAGAGATTTCCCAGCAAACCATTGTAAATGAAGAGTGGGGAACGGTAGAGATCCAGCGATGCACCACGTGCCACGCAGCAATTGAAAACCCTATGTTTGAAGGGGGAGTGTCCTTTGCAGACTTTAACCAGTTTACTCCTGAGGAGCAACGGTTGCTGGAGAAGGCCTTGGTCGCCCACCCTGACATTTCTCCCCACAAGTTCACAGAGATCTCCTGTACTTCTTGCCACGCCGGAAATGGAAGGGGATTGACCCTGGCAGATGCACATGGATTCGGTGAGGCTAAGAACTACCTCCTCGGTCAGGCATACAAAGATGAGCGCTTTGAGCGATGGCTAGACCCCGTCTTTATGGGGGATGAGCTTCGTGTTAAGAAGTACTACCAGGCCCTATGTGTCTCTTGTCACCCCTATCCTTATGTGGAGGGGCAGGGAGTTCTCTCCATGGACCAGGTGAAGCTGGGTAGAGAGCTGTTTTTTGCCCGGGGATGCTACTCATGCCACAAGATTGATGGCCTCAGTTGGGGACAGATTGGACCAGAACTGACCAAGATAGGCGAGCAGTTTCGCTGGGAGTACATTGAACTCTCCCTCTGGAATCCAGCCGCCAATCAAGCAGACACCAAGATGCCTTTCCTGTTCAGTACACCTGAGGTGGAGGAGGAAATCCTCAGGGAGCGGCATGAAGGAATATACCCCTATGAGTACAACGAGGGGCTGGACCCAAGGCGTGACCCCTGGGCTGCCCGAGAGGTATATGCCATTGTCACCTTCCTCCTCAGCCAACGTCCCTCTCAATGGGTTGTAAGGACCAGACCGGGAGAGGGGCGAGAATCACTGATGGGACCACCAGAGGATCGTCCCAATGTGGATGAATTGGAGCAGATAGTTCGTTATCTGTCTGGCGTAGGAGACAGAGATGAGAACGGTAAGAAGACTGCTTCTTCACCCGTTTCTAAGGCCAGCTCCGCCGAAGAGGGTAGGGTGATGGACAATGATCAGTAAAAGCGGGAAGCGACAAGCGAGATTAAGCTTCTTTACGGTGGCGTCATTTGCGTCCATCCTGATTGCCACCTTGGCTGCTCTTCCTGCCCTGGTCCAAAGTGAAAGCCTGGAGATACGCTCCGGTCAAACTCCTGAGACCCCGCCGTCGGAAATCCAAGAGGCAGCAACCGAGCAAGAGCCTCTACCCGTGCCAGCTAGCCGGGGCAAGGAAAACCGCATCCCTCCCGAAGTAGAAGCCTTTTTAAAGACTTTACCGTGGCCCGGTGATCCTGATTACCAGCCTCTGGATCCCGCTCCTCCCCTTCCCCCTCCTCCAAAGAGCTACTTAGAGAGCGCTGAGATGGGCAGGGTGCTTTTCTACACTAAGGGATGTATAACCTGCCACTCAATCCTAGGGCAAGGGGGAGAAGTTGGACCTGACCTATCTGGTGTTGGGTTGCGGCGCAGTTTTGAATGGCTAAAGCAGCTGATAAAAGCTCCTCAGTCCCTCCAACCCGACTCAATCATGGGCATCTACATCAGGGACGATTGGGAGGTGGAGGCCCTGGCCCGTTATCTGGCTTATCAGCGAATGACCGTCACTATCCCGCCTAGTGAATATGAGTATGTCCGAGCCCAAGGAATCCCCATCCCCTACCCACCCCCAGAGAGACCCCTTTGGAAACAGCTAGAAGAGAAACAAGGCATTAAACTCCCTCCTCCGCAGATCCCTCCTTCTCCACCGAAGAAGGTGCACGCTTTAGATGGTGAGGGGAAGAAGTAATCTGAGAGGGCACTACAACCAAGGTGAGGAGAGGTGCGCGATGAAAAGGGAAGGTAAGACCTCAAAGATTGGGTCAGTGTGGGTGCTGGCTCTTTTCGTGCTGGCGGTTTTCTCGCTTGGAGTGTTTCTCAGTCTCAGAAGCACGGGCTATATCTATGCCCAACCTGAGCAGGAGTCAACCCCAGCGGAAGAGATCACTTCCAAGGCCCCGCCGGAGCTGAGTGAAATCACCTCTCCGACCCAGACCATCCCCGACTTGGAGGCGGGTTTTGAGTACATCCCCATCCCACTCAATCCTGTCAAGATGACCGATAGTTCCATAGAGCGAGGCAGGAGGCTCTATATTCAAAACTGTATAGGTTGCCATGGCCGTCTTGCCGACGGGAAGGGACCGCGCTACTTCTCACTGGATCCTCGTCCACGGAATCTGACTATCAAGCAGTGGATTGAAGCCCGCCCGGATGGTTGGCTCTTTATATCCATCAAGAACGGGATTCCAGGTACAGCAATGCCTGCCTGGGGTTCCACCTTTAGTGCAACTGACATCTGGAACATCATCAACTGGATCAAGTACAACGCAGGGGTGGAGCGGGATTCTCCCATTGCCCGCCCCCTGGAGGAGATCGTAAAGGAGGGTGAGAACTGAGCCATGGAGTCTTCAGCTGCAGTAATCACCGCCAAGCCAGTAAGCCAGACGGGAAGCTATGATCAGCCCGTCGTCCACGAGGACAAAGCGGCCCGTTTCTGGCTTTTTATGAGCATTGCATTCCTGTGCATAGGAGTAGTTCTTGGGCTAATTACCGCCATCAAATTTGTCCTCCCTGAATTTCTCGGCAAAGTGGCTTGGTTAAGTTTGGGTCGCATCCGACCAACTCACAACAATCTTGTAGTAACCGGCTGGCTGGTCTCCGCCAATGTGGCTGCTTTCCTATTCATCACCCCTAGACTCTGCAAAACTAAGCTTTACAGCGAGAAGCTTGCTCTTTGGGCAGGCTACATCTGGCTTGTCGCCAACATCCTGGCCCTCTTCTCTGTCCCCCTGGGATATACCCAGGGCAAGGAGTGGGCCGACTGGCCCTGGTGGGTTGACCTGCTCATCGTGGTCAGCTGGGTGCTGGTCTCCTATGTCCTCTTCCAGACCATCGCCAACCGTCGGGTCAAGCAGATGTACACCAGCCTCTGGTACATGATGGGGACCCTGATCTGGACCGCGGCGGTCTACATCATCGGCAATTGGCCTGCTGGCTACACCGGAGTAAACGACGCCAACATCAACTGGTTCTACGGCCACATGGTGGTGGGGCTGATTGCCACTCCCGCCGGCCTGGCGCTGGCCTACTACTTCATCCCCAAAGCCTCTCGCAGCCCCCTGTGGAGCCACACCCTATCCATGATCGGCTTTTGGTCCATTGCCTTCATCTACGCCTGGAACGGCGCCCACCACCTCACCTACGGCCCCATCCCCACCTGGCTCACCACGGTAGCGGCTGTCTTTTCCGTCCTGCTACTGATTCCGGTCTTTACTGCGGTGACCAACTTCTATCTCACTCCCATTGACCTGGCCAAGCAGATACGAACTAACCCCATCGTAAACCTCTTCATTTGGGGGACAACTTTCTACCTCGCTACCTGCATCCAAGGACCTGCTCAGGCCCTGCGATCGGTGAGCCAGTATGTCCACTTTACCGACTGGGTGGTGGGCCACGCCCACATGGCCCTGTTTGGCGCCTTTACCGCCTTTGCCATTGGGGCGGCCTACTACATGCTGCCCATCATGTACAAGCGGCCCATCTACTCCCGTGGCCTTCAGTGGGTCCAGATCCACTTGATGATCTGGGGCTTTGTCATCTTTGCCCTGGACATGTGGGTGGGCGGTTTCTATCAGGGTTGGCTGTGGAAGCACACCTCTTTGAGCTTCATTGAGACCGTGGTAGCCATGCAGCCCTTCTACTGGATCCGTATCATCGGCGGGAGCATGATGGTGCTAAGCATGTTCGTCTTTGCCTACAACGCGGTGATGACTGCGCTCATGGCCGAACCGCGCAAGGTGGCGCTCACCGAGCGGGAGGCTGAGGCGCTGGCCACCGGGGGCGGCAGTGTGGCGGAGGTGTAAGCGATGGCAGGGAAAAATGACATCTTCCACCGCGCCGAGCGAAACCTGGCCTGGTTTGTGGCCATCCTGATGTCTTTCTTCATCTTTGCCGTCATCGCCACCGTGATCATCCCGGTCATCGCCACTCCAGGCTGGAACACCATCCCCAAGGAGGTTCAACAGGACCCCAACCGCGGTCTGCCCGACTGGATGCTCAAGCCCAAGCGCGAACTGTCAGGCAAGGATCTGGCCATGCGTAATAAATGGGAGCGTGGTAGGCTGGTCTACAAACGAGAGGGCTGCATGTACTGTCACTCCCAGCAAGTAAGACCTCTGGATGGCGACATCCGCATGTTCGGGCGAGGAGATGTGGACTATGACCGCAAGCTACTTTGGAGGAAGCAGAAGCCACCGGTGGTGGCGGAAGCATGGGAGTACCTGGCTGACAGCCCCCATTTCTTGGGTACCAAGCGTACTGGTCCAGACCTTTCCCGGGTGGGTGGAAAGTATACCGACGACTGGCACTACGCCCATTTCCTCAATCCTCGTGAAATGGTTCCCGGCTCCATCATGCCTGCCTACACCTGGCTCTTTACCCCCACCGGTGAGCCCACCTGCGATGCCCGTGCACTGGTCTTCTACATTCAGACCCTGGGGGTCTTTAAACCTTGGATCCCGGTAGTAGAGGAGGCGGAGGAAACCCTCGGTGCTGTCCCCACCACTGAGGCTCCCCGTCCGCCGGAGGAGAAGGTAACCTACATCACCCCGCCCCACTACTTTGACCTTAGCGACATAGAGGAGTGCGGGTGGGACAAGCGTAGATAGGAGACCGCCATGGAGGAGAACAAGACCAGCCAGCAACAGGTTCAGACAGGCGGTGAGCCTCCCGTCCTAGAAAAACTTGATGACCCCTTTCTGGTGCCAGAGAAGGACCCGGGGGGGCTGAACCTTTTTCTTATCGCAAGCTACATCATCCTGCTCGTCTGGGCCATCATCTACACCCTGCTCTTCATCCGCAGCTGGCGCTAGTCCCCTCCTCCCCGATGCTGGTCCT
>Ga0256839_1002200_pt1 | contig 22202 bp, 20 predicted proteins | sample 354166metaG_FD_185968 | JGI IMG/M metagenome (GOLD analysis project Ga0256839, IMG submission 185968) | Hydrothermal vent microbial communities from Mid Atlantic Ridge, Atlantic Ocean - 354-166 | ecosystem: Environmental > Aquatic > Marine > Hydrothermal vents | place: Atlantic Ocean: Mid... | reverse complement strand
AGCTGGCCCGGACGCGCAGGTCGTAGCTGCCTGCGGCCGCGTTCGTGCCCACGGTCACGGTCATGGAGACGTAGTCCTGGCCGCCGGCGGTCCCCGTGGTGGCGATGCTGGTGGGCGAAATCGAAATCCAGGCCGGAGCCGGCGAACCGTCGGCCCGCTCGAGCGTAAAGGCGATGTCGCCGCTGAAGTCGGTCAGGTAGTCGATGATCAGGTAGTTATCGCCCGAACCCCCTACCTCGACGGTCATCGAATCGTAGTTGAAGCGAACGTTAAACTCCGGCGGCGGCTGCACCGCAAGGGAAAAGTCGACCGTGTGAACCGTGCCCCCCAGCTTCCCCACCAGGCGCAGGTCGTAGCTGCCCACCGCCACCGCCGGGTCGACGGCCAGGGCGAGCGCGTAGGGACCGCCGGGGACCGTCGCGCTCGTCGGCGTCAGGCCCAGGCCGGCGGGGGCCGGTGTGCCGTCCTGGCTTTCCAGGCTCAGGTTCAGCTCGCCGCTGACCCCCACCGCGTCGACCTGCAAAGTTAGCGCCGCCGACTCGCTCTGAGCGACGAAGATCTGATCGCTGGCGAGCGAAAGGGCAAAGCCCTTGACCGTCAGGTCGAGTCCCAGGTAGTGGGTCACCCCGCCGCCAGAGATCTTGAGGCGCAGCGGGTACGCCCCCAGGGCGGTGGCGCTGGCCACCTGGAGGGTGAGCGCCCTACTGCACCGGGCCGCTCACGCTGACGCTCGCCGGCGCGAGCGTGAAGCCTGGGACCGGCCGGTCGTCGGCGTCGACCAGCGCGAGGTCCACCGTGCCGGAAAATCCGTTCTGCGGCGTGAGGGTAAGGGTGGTGCTCGTGGATCCTCCGGGCTCGGCCTCCAGCACGGTCGGATCCAGCACCGCCTGGAAGTCGGGCGCCGGAGAAGTAACCGTGAGCGTCAGGCCGGCCCGGGCGGTATGCGAGCCGGACGTTCCCACCAGTTCGAGCGCGTAGGTGCCCGGAGCCACCGTGGCGGCCGCGTCGATCGTGAGGGTGTACGGCCCTCCCGGCACCTGCACGCCGGCCGGGGCCACGTCCACCCCCTGCGGCGCCGGGCCTCCGCCGCGTGACCGCAGGCTGAGGGCCACTTCCCCCGAAAACCCGCCCGTCGCGGTCACGCCCAGTTGAACGGTCGCCGAGCCGCCGGCCTCCAGGCTCAGGCTCTCCGGCTCGAGCGCCAGCGAAAAACCCGCGTCATTCGTTGGCGCGGGCTGCGAACAGGCGGCGATCCACAACGCTGCGAAAACCAGCCAAACGGTTCCTGCCCATCGGTACGAACGCGTTTTCATGTATCGATGCCTCCTTATTAAAGCTACTTGTTAAGGGAAACTACTGGACACTGATATTTGTACCTATCTATATGTAGAGCATTGCGCCGTGGCCCTGGCGCCAAGATTCGCCTTATCCGAGACCGAATACCCCGCGTCGGAGGTGGCCCGTTTTGGATGGGTTGGTCGCGCTAAGCGCGAGCGAATGGGTTCAGCTCCCGTAGCATGTTCAGCAACGGAGCGCCCCCCGGCACCCCGGCAAGCCCAGGTGGAACGAGCACGCCCCTCGTCTCGGGAAGCTTTCGGTAGGCTCCAGCCAGCTGCGCTACCGTAGCCCTCGAAATTCGCTCGACGAGCGCCGGGTCGTACCAGTCCCCGGCTCGAGCCCGCAAGTCTTTGACGACGTAGTGCACCAGGCTTTCTTCGTCCGTGCCCTGCGCGATGGTCACGTGGTAGGCGCGCTCGCCGGGTTTGGGCTGGAACGCCTTGCTGATCATCGCGTCGAGGCTGTCGGCGATGCGCAGGAGTCTGACCAAGAACCGGGTCGACGACGCCTCGGCCGCGAGCCGCCCTGCCAGGGGCAGTGCCCCGGCGGTGCGCAACGCGACGCCGTAGGGATATCCGCCGCTGGCCCAGTTCTCATGGTGGAGCAGGTTCATGAACGCCAGCTGGACGCAGGTGACCTGCCCCTGTTCCCGGACGCACGGTGAGAAGAGCAGCGCGCCCACAAGGGGGTGCAAGCGGATGAACATCCACTCGATTTCGTCGAGCCGCCCTTTCTTCGTTAGCACCTCCGGTGGAATGAGCAGCTTGCCGAGGTCGTGCAACAGGCCCAGGACGTAGACCCGGAGCGTCGAGGGCAGGATGAAGTCGGGGTACAGGGCCGCGAGCGCCGTAAGGATCATGCCCACCCGATGGCTGTGACCGTGGAAGGTGTCGTCGGGGTCGTGCCTGCGGTAGAACGCGTGCGACGTGCGGATGAGGCTCTCCAGCGAGGTGAACGAGAGCTGCCCCATCACGCCCCCGGCAATCTGGAGGCTGGTGTCCAGGAGCTCCTGCCGCAGGCTTTTTGCACCCCGAAGCGCACGCAGGTGGGCCTGCTCTTCGATGGTCTCGAAGACCGAGGTCGTCTGCCGCTTGACACCGTCCACCCTGCAGGACAAAGGGAGTTCAAAGTACGGCTCCTGCGCCGTGCCGGAAGGGAACCGGCTCAGCAGCGCGACCCTGCGGCGGTGCCAAATGGGGAGCAGCTTCTGGAAAAGGGCGCTGGCGTCGCTGTCGATCAAGACCCCCTCGCTGGCCAGGGCTTCGTCCCGCTGCTTTTTCTGCACCACCGAGCGGGCGAAACGAAGCAGGTTCCGTCTGACCACGGCGAAACTGCGCCGCCACGAAGACTTGGGAAACCGCAGACGTGCACGGGGCGAGACGATGACGTTCCCCTCACCGACCGGCCTGGGGATGGCGCTGTAGGTCACCTGCAGATCCGGGTACAGCCCCCGTACGAACAACCCGGTGAAGAGAGCGTTTTCCCAGAGCACGAACTGGGCCACGTCGCGCGGGAACAGCGCGCTGACGGCGACCAAGGCCTCGGGGACGTGTTCGTACAGGTATTCGGTGAAGGTCTTCTCGTTGCGCGCCAGGGTCATCGCGAAGGCGTTGCCTGCTTCGTTCGAGAGTTTTTGCAGGCGCAACGCGAACGACGCGGGCGAGAGCAGGTAATGCGCGGACAGCAGCGCCAAGCTGCTGCGCGTGATGGAGCGGGTAACGCTGTCGTTCCAGTAGCCGGGGGCCTCTTCGGGCAGCAGGGCTTCCCCGAAGTAGGCCAGGAACTGGAAGGCCTGCAGCGACAGGAAGAACTTCTTGAGCTCGCCTTTCAGGATCAGCCGCTCGAGATCCTCCTGCCCCTGCGCGGCGATGAAGAAGGGGTAGGCGGCCCGGTAGAAGGCCGCCCGCCGCTCGTGCGGCAGCGACTTGAACAGGCGGATCAGGTACAGGGCGGCGACCTGCAGGGGTTCTTCGGGCGTGGGAAAGAGCGGCAGGTGCCGCAGGCGGGTCTGCTGCGCCAGCTCGCCGAGTTCGATGAGCCGGATCCGCGGGCGCTTGCGCGTTGCGGCTTCTGCCGCTACGCGCTCGCGTACCTGATCAATCGTTAACTCCGTAATGATCGCCCCTTTACCGACCGGCACCGAAAGACGTGCTGTCGTTTGCCTTGCTATCACACACCGCAGGGAGCGCTCAAACGGATACGAACCGATTTTTCGTGATTACCGCAAAAAATCGCTTCTGTATAGCAACTTTGTACTCGGTACACCATGCTGACGGTCTTCACTCCGGGAATCTTCTGGACGGGGCCGACGGCCCCGTCCAGAAGAGCTGCATCCGCCCAGGTTCAGCGGTGCCGCAGGTGGTACGACTTGACCCGCGTCAGCTGATGGTAGCCCAGCTCGGAGAGGGTGATGCCGCGACCGGTGTCCTTGACGCCGGTCCAGGCCAGGGCCGGGTCGAGGTAGTCGGCCCGGTTCATGAAGACCGTGCCCGTCTCGATTCGCGCCCCCAGCCGTTCGGCCCGCTCCAGGTCACGCGTCCACAGCGAGGCGGTGAGGCCGTACTTGCTGTCGTTCATCAGCTCGAGCGCCTCTTCGTCGCTGCGGACCTTCATGATGCCCACCACCGGGCCGAAGGTCTCCTCGGTCATGACGCTCATCCGGTGGTTGACGTCCACCAGCACCTGCGGCGCCAGGTAGGGGGTGCCCTCCCGGGCTTGGGGGAAGAGCGCCGGGTCGATCAGGGCTTTGGCGCCCTTGCTGATGGCCTCGGCGATCTGCTCGCGCACCCAGTCGGCCGCGGAGGTGCGCACCAGCGGCCCCAGGGTGGTCTCGGGGTCGGTGGGGTTGCCCAGCTTGTACTGCTTGACGAGTTCGACGTAGCGCTCGACGAACGTATCGTAGACCTTCTCGTGGACGTAGATGCGCTCGATGGCGCAGCACGACTGGCCGGCGTTGAAGAAGGCGCCGTCCACGGTGTTCTCCACGGTGAAGTCGAGGTCGGCGTCCTCCATCACGTAGGCCGGGTCCTTGCCCCCGAGCTCGAGCCCCGTGCCGATGAAGCGGTCCGAAGCCGCCTTCACGACCGCGTGCCCGCCCGGCACCGAGCCGGTGAAGGCCACGAAGTCGATGCGCTCGTCGCCGATCATGCGTTCCACCGCCTTGTGCCCGGTGTGCAGATACTGGAAGACCCCTTCGGGCAACCCTGCGGCGTCGAAGGCCTCCTGGTAGCGCTCGGCCACGAGCGGCGTCTGGGTGGACATCTTGAGGATGACCGTGTTGCCTGCCACCAGCGCCGGCACCACGCTGTTGACCGAGGTGAGCCAGGGGTAGTTCCACGGCGCCAGCACCAGCACCGTGCCCAGCGGCTCGCGGCGGATGAAGCGGGTAAAGCCCTCCAGCGGCTCCGGCACCAGGTCGGCCAAAGCCTTCGGGGCAATGTGGATCATGTAGTCGGCGCGCTCCTTGGAGCCGCGGGTGATCTCGAAGGGGGTGTGGACGATGGGGCGGCCCATCTGCCAGGTGAGCTCTTCGGCGAGCTCGTCCGCGCGCTCCACCAAATAGTCCACGGCGCGCTGCACCAGCGCCTGGCGCTCCTCCAGCGGGCGGGCGCGCCAGCCGGCCCTGGCCCGCGCCGCCCGCTCGAGCGCGGCCTCGATCTCAGCGTCCGTCGCCGTCTCGCGCTCTACGTAAACCGATCCGTCTACCGGACTGACGACCTTGAACTTGGGCATCTTCCGCTCCTATTCCGGCGTGACGTAGGCGGCGGTGATGCCGCCGTCCACGCGCAGGTCGGCGCCGGTCATGTAGCTCGACTCGTCGGAGGCCAGGAAAAGGGCGGCCTTAGCCATCTCGCTGGCCTCGCCGAAGCGGCCCATGGGGATGTGCACCAGCCGCCGCTGCTTCTTCTCCTCGGTGTCGAGGAACTTCATCAGCAGCTCGGTGCGCAAGGGTCCGGGGCTGAGGGCGTTCACGCGGATGTTCTCGCGCGCGTGGATGACCGCCAGCTCGCGGGTCAGGCTGAGCACCGCGCCCTTGCTGGCGGTGTAGGCGATCTGCGGCGTCGCCGCGCCCAGCGTGGCCACGAAGGAGGCGGTGTTGATCACCGAGCCGCCGCCGGCGCGCCTGAGCGCCGGGATGCCGTACTTGCAGCCCAGGAAGACGCCCTTGGCGTTGATGTCGAGCGTCAGGTCCCAGACGTCCTCGGGCGTGCTCATGGCGTCGCCGTCGGACGAGATCATCACCCCGGCGTTGTTGAAGAGCACGTTCAGCTTGCCGAAGGCCTTTTCGGTCTCGGCCACCATGCGCTCGGCGTCGGCGGCCTTGGAAACGTCGGCCCGGATGAAGACGGCCCGGCCGCCCTGGCGTAAGATCTCGTCGACCACGGCCTGGCCGGACTCTTCGTTGACGTCCACCACGGCCACGGCCGCACCTTCGCGGGCGAAGAGCAGCGCCGACTCGCGCCCGATGCCGCTGCCCGCACCGGTAATGAGGGCCACCTTGTCCTTGAGTCGTTCCTGTGCCATAGGTCCATCCTAACGCCGGCGCCGCCGGGGCCGGCTGCGAACGCCCTAGGAAAAGGGCTGACTTGTCTTAGCTAACCGCTTAGTCTACAATGAAGCCATGGACAAGCAGGTCAACGTGCACGCGGCCAAGACCCACCTGTCCCGGCTCCTCGAAGAGGTGCTTCTGGGGGAGGAGGTCGTGATCGCCCGTGGCGGCCGGCCGGTCGCACGGCTGGTGCCCTTGCAGGAAACCCCCGCCCGGCGCACGCCCGGCACGGCCCGCGGAAAGGTGCGCATGGCGGACGACTTCGACGCGCCGCTCCCCGAAGACCTGGCGGAGGCCTTTGGCGGATGAGCCGCCGGCTGCTGCTGGACACCCACGCCTTTCTCTGGTGGATCGCGGACGCCCCGCGCCTCTCCCCGGCCGCACGCAAGGCCATCGCGGACGGCGCGAACGAGGTCTACCTGAGCGCCGTCAGCGTGTGGGAGATGATGATCCAGATAGGCCTGGGGCGGCTCGAGCTCCCGGAAGACACGGAATCGTTCCTAGCCCAACAACTGCAGCAAAACGCCTTCCGCCCCCTCGCCATGACGCTGCCCCACGCCCTGGGAGTGCGCCGCCTGCCGCCGCTGCACAAAGACCCCTTCGACCGCCTGCTCGTCGCCCAGGCCCGCCACGAGGAGCTGGCGCTGGTCAGCGGCGACGCGGCCGTTCAGCGCTACCCCGTCGAGGTAATCTGGTGAGCTAGATCCGCTCGAAGTAGCGCTTCAGGTCCCAGTCGGTCACCGCCTGCTCGTAGGCCTTCCACTCGGTGCGGAAGAAGTGGAGGTAGTGGGCGTGCACCTCCTCGCCCAAAACGCGGCGGGCGAGCTCGCTGGCCGCGAAGCGGTCGGCCGCCTCGCGCAGGCTCGCGGGCACCCGCGGCAGCTCGGCTGCGGCGTAGACGTCGCCTTCGAAGATGGGCGGGGGCTCGATCTTTTCCTCGATGCCCGCCAGGCCGCTGGCCAGCATGGCGGTGTAGGCCAGGTAGGGGTTCACGTCGGCCCCGGGGATGCGGTTTTCCACCCGCAGCGAGCCGCCCGCGCCCACCACCCGGAAACCGGCGGTGCGGTTGTCGTAGCTCCAGGCCAGGCGGGTGGGCGCCCAGGAGGCGTCCTCGTAGCGCTTGTAGCTGTTGACCGTGGGGGCGTAGAAGACCATCCAGTCGGGGGCGTAGCGGATCAGGCCGCCGAGGAAGTGCAGGAAGGTCTCGGAAACCTCGGCGCGGCCGATGGACCGCTCGCCGGCAAAGGCGTTCTGCCCCCCGGCCCAAAGGCTCATGTGGATGTGGCTGCTCGAGCCCGCCTGGCCGCCGGCGGGTTTGGCCATGAAGGTGACGCTCATCTCCTGCCGGTCGGCGATCTCTTTGAGCGCCTCCTTCATGAGGACGTGGCGGTCGGCCATCTCCAGGGCCTCGGTGTAGCGCAGGTTGAGCTCGTGCTGCCCCCGCCCCCACTCGCCCTTGGTGCTCTCCACGGGGATGCCCGCATCCCGCAGGCTGCGCCGGGCCGCGGCGTGGAAGGTTTCGGTGCGCGAACCCTGGAAGACGTGGTAGTCCTCCAGGTACCAGCCTGCGGGCCGGAGGGCGGCGAAGCCGCGTTCGGCGAACTCGCGGTAGGGGGTCTGGAAGAGGTAGTACTCGAGCTCGGAGGCGGCCATGACCGCGAACCCCGCCCCGGCGGCGCGGGCGAGCTGCGCCTTCAGCAGGTTGCGCGGGGCCACGGGTACGGGCTCGTGGGTCTCGGTGCTCACCACGTCGGCGAGGACGATCGCTCCGCGCGAGGCCTGCTGCCAGGTGGCGGGGCGCAGGGTGCCCAGGTCGGGCACCAGGTGCACGTCACCGTAACCGCGCTCCCAATTGGCAAAGGCGTAGCCCGGCACCGGGTTCATCTCCATGTCCACGGTGAGCAGGTAGTCGCAGGCGTGCGTGCCCGCGCGGGCGGCCGCCTCGAGGAAGAACTCGGTGTCGAAGCGCTTGCCCATCAAGCGCCCGTAGAGGTCGGGGAAGGCCACGACGACGGTGTCGATCTCCCCCTCGGCCACCAGGCCGGCCAGGGCGTCGAGCGTGAGTTTGCCGCGTGGGTGGGGCATCTTGGCTCCTTTGGGTCAGTATACCTTCCGGGGCGGTCCTCTTTGGCCTACGTGGCGGCTGGCTCTGGAAGTGGTTTAAAATAGATCAAACGGCAGCGGTGCTCGCGGCAGCCCATCGATCACCCGTTTCCGCCACACCACAGGGCGGTGGGCGGCCGGGGAGGTGCAATGGAACCAGCCCAGGCGGTAGTCGCCGACCATATCTCGAAGAGCTTCAAGGGAAAGGGTGCGCTGAAAGGTGTTTCGCTCGATCTTCCCCGGGGTCGGGTGGTCGGACTGCTAGGCCCCAACGGTGCGGGCAAGACCACGCTGATCAAGATCCTCCTGGGGCTCCTGCTCGCCGACGACGGTCGGGTCTTCCTGCGCACGGCCGAAGGCGAGGCACGCGTCGCTCCGGGACGCGTCGGCGTGGTCATGGAGGGCAACCGCAACTACTACGCCAACGTTTCCGCCATGACCAACGCGGTCTACTTTGCCTCCCTTAGGGGCGTCGCGTCGCGCACGGCCGCCGAGCGCTTCCGCCGCTGGGCGGCGCGGTTCGGGCTCGACGAAGAAGTGTTGCGGCAGCCATTAGCCAGCTTTTCCCGCGGTATGCAGCAGAAGGCGGCGCTGGCGGCCAGCCTTCTGCACGATCCCGACTTCGTCATCCTCGATGAGCCCACCCTGGGGCTCGACCCGGGTAGCCGGCTCGAGCTGGAGAAGGTCGTCCGTGAACTGGCGGAAGCGGGCAAGGGCCTGCTGGTCGCCAGCCACGATCTGGAGTTCATCCAGCGCACCGCCGACCGGGTCGTCTTCATTCGCGCGGGAAGAGTGATCCTCGACGACGCCACCGCCCAGCTCATCCGCCGCTACGAAAGGCCGTGGTACCTGGTGCGCACCGCCACAGAAATCCGGGAGCTGCCGCCCGCGTGGGGCGACGCGGAACGCTGGCGGCGGCGCGACGCCCAAACCCTGCTCTTTTCGGGCAGCTGGCGAGAACTCCGGCGCGACCTCTGCGCCGCGCCCGAACTGGAGGTGGCGTCCGTGCAGAAAGAAACCGTTTCGCTCGAAGACGTCTTCATGGAGATTCAAGGGGAGGCCGGCGATGTGGACGCTCCTTAAGGCCGAGGCCATCCTCGGCTACGCCCAGTTCCGGCGCTACTTCCTTAACAGCCTCCTCAGCCTCGGGATCATGGTGCTGTTCTTTTACGGCCTGTTTTACGGTATCGCCCTTTTCGTTCGCGCGCCGCTCGGGGGGGACAGCCTTTCCAGCCTGGTGCTGGGGTTCGTGGTCTGGACCTTCACCCTGGGCATCCTCCATGGGATCGCCCAGGAGATCCAGACCGAGGCTACCCGCGGCACCCTGGAGCAGCTGGCGCTGGGGCGCTACCCGCTGGAGACGATCTTCATACTCCGCAGCGCGCTCACCGTGGTCGTTTCGCTGCTGATGGCCCTGATCATCGTGGTCGCGCTTCAGGCGATTACCGGCGTCCGCTTGCACTTCAACCCCGGCGGCCTGCCGGCGCTTTTAATCCTGGCGTTGGGCGTCGTGGGTCTGTCGCTGTTGCTGGGGGCGCTGGCGCTTTACTTCAAGGACGTTTCGATGCTGTTTACCGTCGTTCAGTTTGGCTTTCTGCCCTACATTCTGGCTGCGAAGGACGCCTTCGCTGACCAGGCGCTGCTGCCCCTGGCCCCGGCGCTGCACCTGGCCTTTCGCTCCTTCGTGGCTGGCGAGGCGATTACGGCCGCCATGGCGATTACGGCGCTGATTAACTCCCTCGCGCTCTTCCTCGTCGGCCTCGGTCTTTTCCGCTGGGTTTACGGGGTGGTGCGCCGCAAAGGCAATCTGAGCATGTATTGAGGAGAGCATCTAGCCTTCTTTGAGCGCCAGCTGGCCGCAGGCCGCGCCCACGTCCACGCCGCGGCTCCAGCGGACGGTGACGGGTACACCCGCGCGCTCTAGTTCCGCTGCGAAGCGCTGGATCCGCTTCTTGCCGCTGCCCGCCACCGGCGCGCCCTCCCAGGGGTTGAAGGGGATCAGGTTGACGTGGGCCACCAGCCCCTTCAGGATCCGCGCCAGCTCGCGGGCCTGCTCCTCGCGGTCGTTGACGTCCCGCAGCATGGTGTACTCGATCGTCACCCGCCGTTTGCTGCGGCCAAAGTAGGCCCGCACCGCCTCCATGATCTCGCGGATCGTGTAGCGGTGGGCCGTGGGGATGATCCGGCGGCGGGTCGCGTCGTCGGGGGCGTGCAGGCTGAGGGCCAGCTTGACCCCCAGGTCGTCCTCGGCCAGCCGGCGGATGCCTTTGGGGATGCCGACGGTCGAAAGGGTGATGCGGCGGGGGCTCATGGCCATGCCGTTGCGGGCGAGCATCCGCCGCACCGCCCAGGCGACGTTGTCGTAGTTGAGCAGCGGCTCACCCATGCCCATCAGCACCACGTTGCGGATCTCACGCGGCGCGAGACCCTGATGGTAGGCCACGGCCAGGATCTGGTCGAGGATCTCGGGACCGGTCAGGTTGCGGCCGAAGCCCATCTTGCCGGTGGCGCAGAAGGTGCAGCCGGCGGGGCAGCCCACCTGGCTGGAGATGCAGACGGTCTTGCGGTCGGCGTAGGGCAGGTAGACGGCCTCGGTGCGCCGGCCGTCGTGGAGGGTGAAGAGGTACTTGACCGAGCCGTCGGTCGAGGGAAAGGCCTGCACCAGCGCGAACTCGCCGATGCGCCATTCCCGCTCCAATGCCTCGCGCAGGCGGCGGGGCAGGTCGGTCATCTCGTCCCACTCGCGCGCGCCCTTCTTGTAGAGCCAGCTGGCGATCTGGCCCTTGCGGTAGCCCTTGCCGGGCAGCTCGTCCGGCGGTACGGGAAGCAGGATGGGCTTGCGGTCGTCGCCCGCCGCCGCCGCTTCCGGGGCCTGCACGGGCACGTAGCAGGCCCCGCCCTCGCCGGCGGCGGGGGTGTGGAGCTCGAAGGTCGGCTTCTTCATGGTCGTGGGGGCCTCGCCCCGTCCGCTGAGTTTACCCCGGGGCCGCGCGGGCCGGAAGGCCGAGCCGCCCTAGTGCGGAACCGTTTTGGAAAACAGGAAGAGCACGGCGACGCCCAGGACGATCAGCCCCATCCCCGTCGCCGCGGCCAGATCGGGCACCTGACCGTAGAGCCACCAGCCGGCGAGGGCAATGAGGACGATGCCCACACCGGACCAGACCGCATAGGTGACGCCCAGGGGGATCGTCTTGAGGGTCAGGCTCATGAAATAGAAGGCGGCCCCGTACCCCAGGGCCACGATCAGGCTGGGCCACGGCCGGGTAAAGCCCTCGGCGGCCTTGAGGGCGCTGGTGCCGACCACCTCGGCGACGATCGCGAACGCCAGGTAGAAGTAGGCCATGCCTCGATTGTAGGGGTTATTCGCCGGCGGGCTCGCCCACCAGCTCTTCCATCAGGTACTCGAGGCGCATGCGGGCATTGTCTTGCGAACCGTAGATGCTGCGCAGGAGCTCGCCCCCGGGGGCGAAGACGAGCCAGTGGGGCGTGCCCTCCACCCCCCAGCTCTGGGCCAGCTCGCCCGTGAGGTCGAGCGCCACCGGAAAGGGCAGCTTGGCGAAGTCGCGCGCGAAGTGCTGAAGCTGAGGGACCACTTCGTCGCGCTCGAAGCGCTTGTGCCCGTAAGCGGTGTGCACCGTCAGGACCTGCAAGCGGTCGCCGTATTCGCGCACCAGCAGCTTGAGAAAGGGGATCCCCCGCGAGATGCAGCCCGGGCACTCCAGGTTGAAGAACATCACGATGCCGGGCCGATTCCACTGCTCGGGCGGTGGGACCGGATCCATCCAGACGAAATCGGTCGGCCAGTCTCCCATACCAAGCGGACAGTCTAGCACACGCACCCACCCCCCACTTTGGGGTGCCGCAACGGCGTTTGCGGTCCTAGTCTAAGGGCATGAAACGATTGTTGCTCTTCCTGGGCCTCAGCCTGACGCTCGCCGCGTGCAGTCTGGCGCCGGTCACGATCGACCTGCTGCCCACCCTCCAGCAGAACGGCGCCGACGCCGGCACCCAGACGGTCACGGCCGCGGGGAACCTGGACCTGATGCTCCCCGATGCGAGCGGCTACGGGGTGAGCGGCTACGACGTGCCCTCGCTGCGCCCGAACCAGGTCAAGCTCGAGTACGCCCTGGTACTCACACAGGACGGCGGCCTGAGCGGCAGCGCGGAGCTGCGCTTCTACCTCGCCCCCGCAGGAGCCGACCTCTGGAGCGCCTCGGAGCAGGTCGGCGACCCGATCGCGGTGGACCTCGGTCAGACCTCCACCACCCTCTCCGGCAGCCTGGAGCTCAGCCCCGAGCAGATCGACACGCTGATGTCGGGAACGCTTACGGTGGGCGCTCGCGTCGTTGGCACGGCCAACGGAACGGCCACGGTGGGCTACCGCTTCGACCGACTCGTCCTCAAAGTGGCCTTCTTCTAGCCCCCGACGTACGCGAAAACCCGGGGCGGCCTTCGGGCCGCCCCTTCGCGCGCTAGAGTGGGGTATGCGCACCTGGTGGTTGGGGCTCCTCCTGGGGGGTCTGGCGCTCGCCCAGCCCGCCCAGCTGGGGCCGCGCCCTTTCTACCTGCTCGACCGGCTGGCTGTGGGCCCGCTCCACGAGCGGCTGGCCGCCTGCGCCGCCCGCACCGCCGCATACCCGCGCTCGCCCCTGGCCATCGGCCACCGCGGGGCGGCCCTCTTCTTCCCCGAACACACCCGCGAGGGCTACCTGGCCGCGGTGCGCCAGGGCGCGGGCTTCGTGGAGTGCGACGCGGTGCCCACCCGTGACGGCGCCCTCGTCTGCCGCCACTCGGAGGGCGACCTGGCCGAGACGACCAACATCCTCTCGACGCCCCTGGCCGCGAAGTGCCGCAAAGGGTTCCGGCCGGGGAAGAAGCCCGACTGCCGCACCACCGACCTGACCCTGGCCGAGTTCCTGTCGCTCGAGGGCTGGCCCGAGGGCCGCAACGAAGACGCCCGCAAACCCGAGGACTACTACCGCGCCGCCCCCGCCTGGCGCACCCTGGCCTACGCCCCGGGCACGGTGATGAGCCACCGCGGCTACATCGAGCTCCTCCGGCCCACCGGGGTGAACTTCATCCCCGAGCTCAAGGAGGCCGAGCGGCCGCCGGGGCTGAGCCTGGAGGCCTACCGCCGGCGGGTCGTGGACGACTACCGCGAAGCCGGGGTGCCGCCGGAGCGGGTCTACCTGCAGAGCTTCGACCTGGCAACGATCCGCTTCTGGCGTCGCTACGCCCCCGACTACGCCCGGAACGCCGTCTGGCTCGACGGGCGCTACAAGGAACGGGGCTTCGATCCGGCGCATCCCGAGCGGCTCGTGCCGACGATGGAAGAGCTGGCCGCCGAAGGGCTGCGCTACCTGAGCCCGCCGCTGTGGGTGCTGCTGGCGCTGGACGATGGCGGCCAGATCGTTCCCTCGGCCTACGCGCGCGCGGCGCGCAAGGCGGGGCTCGAGCTGATCCCCTGGACGCTCGAGCGCTCGGGGCCGCTCTCGTCCGGCGGCGGCTGGTACTACCAAAGCGTGCGGCCGGCGATCCGCACGGACGGCGACGTTTACCGTGTGCTCGACGTGCTGGTAGGCGAGGTCGGCATCTACGCCGTCTTCTCCGACTGGCCCGCCACGGTGGCCTTCTTCGACGCCTGCGGGCGCAGGTGACGCCTCACCCGCGCTGCGCCGCGGTTGCGTAGACTACGGATTACACGGGAGGTAGGCGTTGCGACGTTGGCTTTGGCTGCTGCTGGCGCTCGGGCTGTTCGTGGCCTGTTCCGCTCCCCCGACGGGGCTGCGCGTCAACCCCGCGGAAGCGACGCTCGAGCTCGGGGAGGAGCTGGTTCTCACCGCCGCAGGCGCGGACGCCGACGACCTGATCTGGACCGCCGAACACGGCACCCTGATCCCCGAAGGGGCGCAGGCCCGCTACCGCGCCCCCGACTACGCGGTGGACGACCGGATCGAGGTCGTGCGCGGCTCCAACCCGCGCGAACGCGTGGAGGTGCCGGTGCGCGTACGCGGCTCGGGCGTCCTCGCCCCGCGCATCCGCGTCCGCAGCGACCTCGCCCTCGTCTTCACGCGCCCCGGGGAGACGCGCGAGCTCGCGGTGGTGGTCTACGACGCCGCCGGCCGGCCCGACCCCGAGGCCGCGGTCCGCTTCGGCAGCGACGACCCCACGCGGGTGACCGTGGAGGCGACGGGCCCGCAGACCGCGCGCGTGCGCGCGCTCGCGGCCGAGCCGGGCACGGTGCGGCTGTGGATCCGCGCGCAGGATGCCGAAACCTACGCCTGGGCGGTGACCGCCGAATTGCGGCCCGAGACGGTACGGCTCGAGGACGCCTGGATCCTGAGCGCGACCTGGGACGAGGACGTCCTCGCCTGGACCGGGCTCGTCCTCGAGCGAACCCCGGAGACCGAAGCCCTGCGCCCGGGCCAGGTCGTCTTCAGCGGCGACCGCGCCGGCGTCTGGGGGCGCGTCGAAGCGGTCCACGCCGAGGGGGAGCGGCTGGCGCTGGACCTGGCCCCCGCGGGGTTGAGCGATGTTTTCTGGAACCTCGACTACCGGGCGGAGCTGCCCCCCTACCCGGTGACGCTGACGGCTTCCTCCAGGGCGGGGGTGCAGCTGGCGCGGGGCGGCGACGGCGGGGAGCGGCTGGCTGCCGCCGCGGCCTGCCCGGGGCTGGAGCGCGGCGCGGGGGCCGACGGGCGGATCGAGGCGCGCGCCTTCCTGGAGTTGCGCGTCGTCAACGGTGCGCTCGAGGCCGCGCGCTGGAACCTGGACCTCGCGGGCGAACTCGAGGACGCGGGGTTCACCCTGAACACCGCGTCCGCCGCGGCGGTCTGCACCCTGGCGCGGCTGGAAACCCGGCTGCCCCCGCTCTCGTGGCTGCTCTTCTCCCTGCGTCTGGGCGCCGAGCTCGACGCCCGCAGCGCCCTGGACCCCGACCCCGCGCCCGCGCACCTGGTCTGGTCCGGCGGGCGCGCCCGCTTCCGCGCCGAGCGCGTATGGGACGCCGCCCCCGCAACGTCGGGCGGCCCGCCAGCCGCCGTGCCTGGGCTGGAAAGCGAACCCGAGATCGGGTTCGCCGAACCCGGCCGCCTGCGGCTGCGTCTCGATCGGCGGCTGCGGCTCACCGGCGCGGTGCGGGCCCAGGGCGCGCGGCTTGGCGAGGGGACGCTGGCCGCGCAAGGGGACACCCTCTTGCTCACGGCCGCGCTCGAAGGGCCGCTCGACCCCGCCGATCCCGACTACCGCGGCCCCGACTGGGGGCTCGCCTGGACCCCCGGAGCCGCCGATGTCCCCGGCGACCTGGAAGCCTTGCTCTCCTCGGTGGCCGCGCTGCGCGCGCCCGCGTCCGACGGCTCCGAGACCGCGCCGAGGCGGCTGGCCGGACCGCCGCGGGTCTGGGGGCACCTCGACACCGGCGGGGTGCGGCGGCTCGACCTTGGCGAAGCCGCCACCGAACCCGCGGCCCGCTTCAGCTTCGAGGCCGAGCCTCCCGAGGCCGGCCAGGTGGAGGTCTGGCTGCGGGGCGGCGCCTGCGAGGACCCCGCCGACTGCTTTTCGGGTCCGCTGCAGCGCGTCGCCGTTACCGACGAACCCGACGGACCGCTCGTCTGGCACCCCGAAAAGGACGACCGCGGGGTGTACGAGGTCTTTTTCCGCTACCGCCTGGGGGCGGTGGGGGCGCGGCACCCTTACGCGGGGCGGCCTCCGGACCCTTGGCTGCTGGTGCAAAGCCCCGACCTCCAGGACCTGCCGCTCACGCTCGAGCTGCGCGGCGCGCCCGGCGGGACGGCTGTGGGGGTGCTGCGCTACCGCAACGCCGCCCTCGGCGGCGTCTTCCCGAACGGAACGCCGGTCGAGCTCACCAGCACCCTGCAGGTCTGGACGCCCCGGGAAGGGGCGGTCCGGGCGCAGCCACGCAAACAGGCCCTCGCTGCGGGGCTATGGGGCTACCAGCGGCTCAAAGCCGACTGCCCGGAGACCGCCGGCCGCTTCGCCGCTGCACTCCCCCTCTACACCAACGATCCGGAGCTGCCCGCCGTCGTCGTGCCCGTCGACATTGTCTGTGAGGCGGGCCCCCGCGCCGTTCCCTGGCTCGAGGCCGACCGCAGCGGGGGGGCGGCATCGCTGACCGTCACCTTTCGGTTGGGCGTGCAGGCGGCCCCCGGCGCGCGCACCGCCTGCACACTGGACTTCGGCGACGGCAGCCCGCCGCGGACCTGGCCACGCGGCTGCCCCGCGCGGCTTGCCGTCCACCACGTCTACGAACGGCCCGGCCTCTACCGTGCGGTCCTATGGGCGACCGACGCCGGCGGGGGCGAGGATCTGGCCGCGGTCGAGCTGCGCGTCGACTGAGCCTCAGACCCGCAGGTGCACCACGGTGACGCCGTGGCCGCCCTCGCCCGGCATGGCGTCGTGGAACCGCTCGACGCGGCGGTCGCGGCGCAGGAAGTTCTGGATCTCGCGGCGCAGCACGCCGGTGCCCTTGCCGTGCAGGATGCGCACCGGGGAGTTGCCGGTGGCGACGGCCTCGGCGAGGAAGTCGTGGACGGCGTCGAGCGCCTCGGCGGCGGTGAGGCCGCGCACGTTGAGCTCGGTCTCGAACCCCGACTCTACCACCACCGCCTGCTTGGGCCGGGGCGCCCCCTCGCCGCGGGGCCGCAGCTCCGCGGTGGGCACGCGGATCTTGACCTGGCCGATCTGTACCAGGGTTTCCTCGCCCTCCACGCGCACCACCCGCCCTTTCTGGTGGTAGCTGGGCACCTCGACGAGCATCCCCGGCTCCAGCCCCGGCAAGGGGTTCGCTCCCGGCGCGGTGCGCGGCTTGGTGCGCTCCCGAATCTCCATCACTTCGCGCAGCGCATCGCGCCTCTCCGACCCGCCCTTGCGCGCCTTCGTCCGCAGTTCGCGGATCTGGCGGTGGGCCTCCTCGAGCATGCGGTCCACCTCGGCGCGGGCCGCCTCCAAGAGCGCCTCGCGTTCGCGGTCGATCCGCTCGAGCCGCACCTGCAGTTCGCTGCGCACGGCCTCGGCCTCGCGCCGCGCCCGCTCGGCCGCGGCCAAGCGCGCTTCGAGCTCGGCCTGCTGCCGTTCCAGACGTTCGAGCAACTCCTCGACCCGCGCCCCGCCCGCGCCCAGGAAACGCTCGGCGGCGCGCAGCACCTCCTCGTCGAGCCCCAGGCGGCGGGCGACCGCCAGCGCGTAGCTGCGCCCCGGCAGCCCCACCTGCAACCGGTAGGTGGGGCGGAACTCTTCCAGCACGAACCCCATGCTGGCGTTCTCGAGCCCCGAAGCCCGGCCCGCGAGCGCCTTGAGCGGCGTCAGGTGGGTGGTCACGATGCCGCGCGCACCCTTCTCGAGCAACCGCAGGATCACCGCTTGGGCGAGCGCGGCGCCCTCCTCGGGGTCGGTGCCCGACCCCAGCTCGTCGACGAGCACCAGGGCGTCGGGGGCCGCGGACTCGAGGATGCGGTCGAGCTTCTTCAGGTGCGCGGCGAAGGTGGAGAGGCCGCCCTCCAGGCTCTGCTCGTCGCCGATGTCGACCTCGAGCCGCCGCACCCAGCCCAGTTCGGCGGCTTCGGCGGCCACGAACAGCCCCGCCTGGTGCATGAGCACCGCCAGTCCCAGGGTCTTGAGGAGCACCGTCTTGCCCCCCATGTTGGGCCCGGTAACGAGGAGGATACGGGTGCGTTCCGACAGGTGAAGGTCGTTGGGCACTGCGCCCTCGAGCAGCGGGTGGCGCGCCCCCGCGAGGTGGTAGCGGCCCACCGGACCGTCCTGCGCCGGCGTCAGCCCCCAATCCTCGGCCAGCAGCGCGGCGGCGCGGACGGCGTCCAGCCAGGCCAGCGCGTCCAGCGAGGCCTCGAGCTCGGCGTCGCCGGCGAGGAGGCCCGCCAGCTCGGCCAGCACCTTGAGGACCTCGGCCTCCTCCTCGAGGCGCAGCTGGGCCAGCTCGTTGTTCAGCGGCACCACCGAGGCCGGCTCCATGAAGACGGTGGCGCCGGTGTCCGACTGCGCCAGCACGATCCCCCCGATCTGGCGCTGCTGCTGCGCGCGCACCGGGATGACGTAGCGGTCGCGGCGCAGCGTCACGTAGCGCTCCTGTACGGCCTCGGGGTGGGCGTCCATCACCGCCTCGAGGCGGCGGAGGATGCGCTCGCGCAGGGGGTTCAAGCTGCGGCGGATGCGCTTCAGCTTGGGGGTGGCGTCGCCCTTCACGTCGCCGGCCTCGTCGAGCGCCTCGGCCACGCGCCGGCGAAAAAGGGCGTGCTCGCCGATGCGGGCGGCGACGCGCGCCAGCTCGCCCTCGCCCGCGGCCAGGATCTCGCGCTTGAGCTCGGCGGCGCGCTCCAGCGTGGCCGCCGCCTCCACCAGCTCGGCCCCCTCGGGCCGTTCGCCGCGGCGGATGCGCGCAAGCAACGGTCGCGGATCGAAGACCCCACCCAGGCGGTAGCCCAAGGCGGCCGCCTCCTGCGTGGCCCGGCGAAAGCGCGCAGCCTCCTCGGGCGTCGGCAGCGGCCCCCAGGCGCGCACGAGGTCCTCGCCCATGCGCGTGGAGACCCGCTCGGCGAGCGCCCGGCGAATGCGTTCGAAGTCGAGGGTCTGAAGCGTGTCGTCCGTCACGGCGTTACCATCCTTAACTATACCGTTTTGAGTTTTTCATCTTTTACTCCCGAAAAAGGACCTATACTGGACGCAGCATGGAAGACGAAATCAGCTTGCGCGACCTCTACCTTATGCTCAAGCGGCAGAGCCGCTGGATCCTGGCGGTGACCGTCCTCGTGACCGTGGCGGTCTTCGCCGTGAGCAGCCTCTGGCCGCCCACCTACGAAAGCGAGGCCGTGGCCCAGGCGCTGGTGCTGAACCAGGACGGCAACGACCTCGGCTTCCCCGCGGCGGCCTACGTCTTCCGCACCCTGCCCGCCGGCCCCGCGCTCGGGGTCGGCTTCAACAAGCAGATCGAGACCAAGGGCCCCTACGTGGCCCGGGTCGTGGGGAACGCCCCCATCGAGGCCAAGGCCCGTTTCGACGACAAGAAGAACCTGCTCACGATTACGGTGCGTGGCGGCGACCCCGAGGAAACCTGGCAGTTCGCCCTCGACCTGCTCGGTGCCTTCGACGACTACGTCAAGGACCGCGTCTTCCAGAGCGCCGGCGCCAACCTGGCCGGCGCGCTGGCACAGTCGCGCCTCAAGCTTGCCTCCGTGCAGTCGCAGATCGGCGAGCTCGAGGCCTCGCTGGACAAGGTGCCGCGTGTGGACGCCGGAACCGACACCCAGACCGCGCTCGAGTCCGCGAACGTACCGCCCAACGTGGCCCGCGCCAGCAACCCGGCGCTCGCCTACCTGGGGCTCGAGCTCGCCAAGCAGCAGGCGCAGCTCGCGGGCCTCAACGCCGAGATCGCCTCGCTCGAGGCCCTGGCCAGCGACCCGGCCCAGCTGCGCCGGCTCAGCGAACAGGTCGCCCAGGTGAACGTGCTCAGCCCACCCGCCGTCCCCAAGGAGCCCGTCGCCCCCCGGGTGCTGCTCAACACCGCGCTCGCCGCCGTGCTCACGCTGATGTTGGCCGTCTTCCTCGCCTTCCTGCGCGAGGCGGTGGCCGCCGAACCCGGGGTCAACGCAGCACCTGCCCCGGCTTCACGCCTAGAGCCCGACGAAGCGGCAACCACGCCGAAATAAGCACGGTACCGAACGCCAGCCCGCTGACCCAGGCGAAGTCGGCAGGCTCGATCTTCACGGGCAGCTGGGTGAGGAAGTAAAGCTCGCCGGGAATCGTCACCGGCCGCAAGGCGAAGTAGCTCGACAGCGCCCAGCCGAGCAGGTCGCCCAGAGCCACCCCGACCCCGCCCAGCAGCACCGCCTCGAGCGCGAACGCCCCCGCCACCTGGCCGGCGCCGGCGCCGAGGACGCGCAGGATGGCGATGTCCGCCTTCTTCTCGAGGACGACCAAGACTAGAACGTTGGCGATGCCCAGCGCCGCGACGACGACGATGAGGAAGACGACGATGCCGATGACCCGCTTCTGCAGGGCGAGCTGTTCGATCAAGGTGCGGTTGGCGTCCTGCCAGGTCTGGGCCAGGTAGCGGCCGCCGGCCTCCAGCGCCCGCGCCACCTCGGGGGCCTTCTCGGGATCGGCGAGGCGCAGGTGCCAGCCGCCGACGGCGCCCGGCGACTCCAGCAGGGCCTGCACGTCGGCGAGCGGAGCGAAAGCGAAGACCGAATCGATCAGGTAGTTTCCGGTCACGAAACGGCCGATCACGCGAAACGGCCGCCGCTTTTGGTTGACGGACAGGGCGTAGACGGTGTCGCCGGGCCACGCCCCGAGCGAGCGGGCGAGGGCCGAGCCGAGGATCACGCCTCCCGGCGTCAGCGCCTCGAGCCCCAACCCCGGGTAGACCTGCGCCGCCCCCGGACCCACGCCGATCAGGGTCCCGAAGTCGACGCCCGCACGTCGCCCCTCGCCGGCGCGGCGGGTGAGCAGCGCCTTGGCGATCAGCACCGGCGTCTCTGCGACGATTTCGGGGTGCTCGGGACGGGGCGCGTCCTCGGGGTCGAGCGCGGTCAGGGTCACGTGCGGCACCGCGCGCAGGGTCGCCTCGATCAGCCCCGCGGTAAAACCGTTGGTGAGCGAGAGCGCGGTGGTCAGCACGGCCACGCCCGCGGCCACCCCCAGCACCGTGATCAGACTCTGGGTTTTCCGGTAGGTCAGGTGCTTGAGGGCCAGGAACCAGGCGAAGCGCACACCCTCACTCTACCGCCCGCGCTGGAGCACGGTGATGCGGACCCGCCGCACCCCCCACTTGAGCGCGAGCGAGCGGTCGGGCATCCAGACGTCGATCTGCTGCCGCTTGCGCTTGTGCATGGTGTCCTCGACGACGAAGACGACGTCCTTGAGCATGGCGTCGAAGCGACCCTTACCGCGGCCCGTGCGCCATTCGCCCAGGTCCTCGATCTTGACCTTGGAGCCGTAGGGGAGGTCGGAACCGAGCAGGTCGCGGCTCACGGCGATGATGCCGAAGCGCGTCCGCGCCCCGGTGGCGGTGACGAACGGGGTCGAGTCGGTCTCGCGCACCGACGAGGTGTACGCGGTCGCCTTGAGCACGAGCACTTCGGGCCCCGACGCCTGCACGCCCAGCGGCAACGCCACTACCAGCGTCAACAGAGCCAGCGTTCGCATCCACCGCATACCCCTCACCTCCCAAACGAAAGTGTAGAAAAAAACAAATAAATTGTTTAAGAGCTGGACGCAGATTTTCTCATCTTGGCGTCTCCACCGCCGCGCCGGCGCCGCCCGCCTGCGGCGGACGCGTCCCCAACGGCGCTCCCCGCCCATGCTAGACTGCGGCTAGGTTAAGGAGGAGGCCCGGGTTCTCATGAAGACGTCGCGGCACGGCTGGCTCGGACTCGCCCTGGTGGCGCTGGGGGTGCTCTACCTGGTGGGGCGGGCGCCCGGGGGCCCGGGGTGGCTGTGGGGCCTGTTGGGGGGCGGCCTCTTTCTGGTGCTGGCGCGGCGCGGCGCCCCGGCCGAAGCGGCGGGCCTCGGCAGCCTCTTGGTTGGCTGGGCGTTGGGAGCGCTGGCCGCCGACGCCACCGGCCTGCAGTCCCTCAAGCTGGTGGGGGCGGGGTTGGGCCTGGGGCTCTGGGGCGGCCTGGAGCGGCGGGAGCTCGCGGCCTGGGGTGGCGGAGCCCTCCTCGCCGCAGGGGCGCTGGTCTTCTTCTGGGAGTCGCCCGGGGGGCTGTTCTTGGCCCTGGCGCTGCTGGCCTTTGGGGCCTACCTGCTGCTGCGGCCGCCGGCGGCGCCGGCGCGCGCCTCGGCGGGCGAGGCCGACGCGGGCGTTTTCCGCGCCCTGGCCCGCTGGCGCAGCCTCCGCGCCGCCGAGCTGGGCACCGTCAACACCGAGGTGCTCTCCGACGCCGAGCTGGGCTGCCTGGCCGCGTTGAGCGACCCTCAAAACCCCGAGCTCGTTGCCGGCTGCCTGGAAAAAGGCGGCGCCGAACGCGCCGCCGAGATCGCGCGGGTGCTCGAACGGGTCAGGGGGTAACCTGCAGCGTGTACTCGCCGCTGGTAATGCCGTCGACGCACCCCGCAAGGGTGTTGCAAAAGCCCGCGAGCGCTCCGCTGCCCTGCGCCTGGACGTAGACGACGTCGCCGTTTTGCAGGTCGGTGAACTCCTCGCCCGGCTCAAGGATCGTCTGGGTGTCGAAGTCGCGCA
>Ga0256839_1002199_pt1 | contig 22204 bp, 16 predicted proteins | sample 354166metaG_FD_185968 | JGI IMG/M metagenome (GOLD analysis project Ga0256839, IMG submission 185968) | Hydrothermal vent microbial communities from Mid Atlantic Ridge, Atlantic Ocean - 354-166 | ecosystem: Environmental > Aquatic > Marine > Hydrothermal vents | place: Atlantic Ocean: Mid... | reverse complement strand
CCGCAACAACAATGAATTGGTGGCTATTCTCGGTAATTTTGTTAACCGTGCTATTGTTCTTACCCACAAATATTTTGCCGGCAAAGTGCCGGGCCTGGCAAATTTGCAGGCTATAGACCGGCAACTTATTGAGGAATTGCAAGCTGCCCCGGATTATATTGCCGCCTCGATGGACAAATTTCGCTTCCGGGAGGCCCTGGCCCGCTATATTGAACTGGCCCGGGCCGGCAACAAATACCTGGCCGATACCGAGCCCTGGAAATTAAGCAAAGAAAACAAAGAGCGGGTAGGCACTATCCTTAACCTGGCCTTGCAGGTAGTAGCCAACCTTGCTGTACTGGGCGAGCCCTTTCTGCCCGGCACTTCGGCCAGGACCTTCGCCATGCTTAACCTGCAAAAGTTGTCCTGGCCCGCAGCCGGCAGCCATACTTTATTGGCCTCCGGTCATGAACTAAACCAGGCGGAATTGTTGTTTGAAAAAATAGACGATAAAGTGGTAGAAGCACAAATAGCCAAACTCCAACAAACCAAACGCGAAAATGAAGCTGAAATGAAAGAGGTACAAGCCCCAAAAGAAGAAATCATGTACGATGATTTTGCTAAGCTGGATATGCGTATTGGTACTATTCTGGCAGCAGAGAGAGTGCCAAAATCGAAAAAACTATTGCAGCTTAAGATAGACACCGGTATTGATCAGCGAACCATTTTAAGCGGCATCGCACAACATTTTGAACCGGAGGCATTGATCGGTAAACAGGTGACTGTGCTGGTTAACCTGGCCCCCCGGAAAATGATGGGTATCGAATCGCAAGGTATGGTGCTGATGGCCGAAAATGCCGGTGGCGGCCTACGTATGCTGGTACCTGAAGAACCGGTGAAAAATGGCAGTGAAATAAGCTAAAAACTTTGTTATTGTGATCTAAGTCAGAGAAATTATGGAAGATACAATGTACTTTGGCACCATGCTGATGGCAATAGGGATGACCACGGTTTTTACCATTCTGGCGCTGGTCGTGTTGGGAGGTAAACTCATGATTATTATTACCAATAAGTTTGCCCCTGAAGCAGAGGTAGCGGTAGTCAGGCATGTCCCGGGCGGGGGGATCGAGGCCGCCAAAATTGCCGCCATTACAGCCGTTGTAAGTACGGTTACCGGTGGTAAAGGGCAGGTTAAAGAGATAAAAAAAGTATAAAATCTGAAAGTTATGGCGAAGGAAATCAAATTTTGTTTGTTGTACCGCGATATGTGGCAATCGTCCGGTAAGTATATGCCCAGGGTTGACCAGCTAAAGAAAGTGGCCCGGCCAATTATTGATATGGGATGTTTTGCCCGGGTAGAAACCAATGGGGGTGGGTTTGAGCAGATCAACCTGCTGTTTGGCGAAAACCCCAACGTAGCGGTACGCGAGTGGACCCAGCCGTTTAACGATGCCGGTATTCAGACACAAATGCTGGAAAGAGGGCTGAACGGCATCCGCATGAACCCGGTGCCGGCTGATGTACGCAGGCTGATGTTCCAGGTGAAAAAAAAGCAAGGAACGGATATTTCACGGTCTTTTGACGGGCTTAACGAACACCGTAACCTCGAACACTCCATCAAATTTGCCAACGAAGCCGGCATGATTTCCCAGGCTGCCCTGAGTGTTACCCACTCAAAGGTGCATACGGTAGATTATTATGTGGAGCTGGCAGCAAAACTGATTGGTTATGGTGCCCGGGAGATAGCCATTAAAGATATGGCGGGCATTGGCCGTCCGGTATCCCTGGGTAAAATTGTGGCCGGTATCAAAGCCAACCATCCCGATATCCTGGTTCAGTATCATGGGCACTCCGGGCCGGGATTTTCGGTCGCCTCCATTCTGGAAGTTGCCCGGGCCGGTGCCGATATCATTGATGTAGCCATGGAGCCGCTGTCATGGGGTACCGGCCATGCCGACTTGCTTACCGTACAGGAGATGTTGAAAGATGCCGGCTTTAAAGTGCCGGAGGTGAACATGAGCGCTTATATGAAGGTACGTTCGCTTACGCAGGAGTTTATCGATGATTTTCTGGGCGAGTACATTAACCCCAAAAACCGCCTGATGAACTCACTGCTGATAGGCCCCGGCCTGCCGGGGGGTATGATGGGCAGCCTGATGGCCGACCTGGAAAACAACCTGAAGAGCCTGAACAAGTGGATGGCAAAAAATAATAAGCCGGAGATCACCCAGGATGAACTGCTGATAAAACTTTTTGAGGAAGTAGCGTATATCTGGCCGAAAATGGGCTACCCGCCTTTGGTTACCCCGTACAGTCAGTATGTGAAGAACGTAGCGTTAATGAATGTAATGAGCGTTCTCAAGGGCAAGGAGCGCTGGGCAATGATTGATGACAATACCTGGGATATGCTCCTTGGCAGGGTAGGTAAGTTGCCGGGCGAACTGGCCCCGGAACTGGTTGAACTGGCGAAAGCCCAGGGGCGGGAGTTTTATGATGGCGCCCCGCAAGACCTTTATCCCGACAGGCTGCCGGAAATTAAAGAAGAAATGCAGGCCGAAGGCTGGGACTTTGGCCAGGATGATGAGGAACTGATGGAGTTTGCCATGCACAAAGAGCAGTATATAGCGTATAAATCAGGTAAAGCCAAAGAAAATTTTGAAGCTGACCTTAAAAAAAGGAAAGCCGCCAGGGAAACCCCGGCTGTACCTGTTGCCGCCACACCCGGCACCACCGCTCCGGCTATGCCGCAGCAAATGAACGTTGAAGTGAATGGCGAACAGTTTACCGTTAAGGTGAGCTATGGTGACCAGCCCGTAACGGCAGAGCATAAACCAGCCGAAGGGTCCGGGCCGGTAGCAACCAATACGAATGGCACCAATGGCGCCTATGTTGAGGTAACCGCCCCCATAGAGGGTAACTTTATGCTCACCAAAGACAATAGTGAAAAACCTATTGCCGTAGGCGATACCATAAATAAAGGGGATGTTATCGGTTATATTGAAGCCATGAAAGTTTATAATGCTATTACATCAGACAAATCGGGCAAGGTGGTTGAAATTTGCCTCGCCAATGGTGATCATATTGATGAGGATGATGTAATCATTAAACTGCAATAGCCGGTATATGAAAATCCTTGATGAACTCTACCAGATGACCGCCCTGCAGGGTATCATCGCGCAACCGGGGGCGTTAATAATGATTGCCATCGGGTTGTTGCTTCTGTATCTCGGCATTAAAAAGAACTACGAACCCCTCTTGCTGGTCCCCATCGGGTTTGGGGTTATTCTGGCTAACTCCTTAGGGGGTAATATGGCTGTAGTTACCGATGATGCCATTGCCCACATGACTGTTATTGAAATAGCCAAAGCGCATGGCATCATGAATATGCTTTATTATATGCTGATAAAAACGGGTTTGTTACCCCCCATTATTTTTATGGGGGTGGGCGCCCTCACCGATTTCGGCCCGATGCTGCGTAATTTGCGCCTGGCTTTTTTCGGGGCAGCGGCACAGATAGGCATTTTTACCGTATTTATGGTGGCTATTCTGGTGGGCTTTACCCCCAAAGAAGCCGGTTCCCTGGGTATCATAGGCGGTGCCGATGGGCCTACGGCCATTTATACCACCATTATGCTGGCCCCGCACCTGCTTGGCCCTATTGCCGTGGCGGCTTATTCCTATATGGCGCTGGTGCCGGTGATTATCCCCTTTGTGGTACGTCTCACCACTACCAAAAAAGAACTGATGATCAATATGAAAGAGATGGATAAGCGCTATCCCGAAAAAAGGCCGATCAGGAACCTGCGCACAGCTAAGATCATCTTTCCGTTGGTGGTGGGGGGGATTGTGGCCATTGCCGTACCTTCGGCCGTGCCCTTGGTAGGCATGTTGATGTTTGGCAACCTGATTAAGGAAATTGGTGCCAGCACCCACCGCTTGCATAAAGAGGCCTCCGGCAGTATTATGAACACGGCTACTATCTTTCTGGGGCTTACCGTAGGGGCTACCATGACCGTTGAATCATTCCTTAATTACAAAACCCTGATGATCGTGGGGGGCGGCTTTATTGCCTTCTCCATATCAATTGCCGGTGGTATTCTGGCGGTAAAGATTTACAATATTTTTAACAAGAAGAAGATCAACCCGCTGGTAGGGGCTACCGGCCTGAGTGCCGTGCCCATGGCTTCGCGGGTAGCCAATGAAATCAGCCTGAAGCATGACCCCAATAACCATATCCTGCAATACGCTATGGCCAGTAATATCTCCGGGGTTATTGGCTCGGCTGTAGCGGCCGGGGTGCTGATCTCTATGTTGCGTTAACTAGTCTTAGCTGGGCTTTCAGCCCGGGCTTACTATGGAAACAGAGGCAGGATAAACCATTTGTTTTACCGCTGTAAACCGGGCTCAGGGTGATAACCCGGTTTATTCACGACTTTCGTGAATAATGATGTAATTAACCGCCAAACAATTGTTTGGCGGTTAATTACATCAGGCCCTTAGACTCCGGTTCAGCGGAGGTTAACCATTATACTGGTTCATGGTACGCTGTATGCCTATCGTACAAAAGGCCAGCATCATTTCCACCGCCTTGTCCATAACAGGCGGCAGTTGTGCAAATTCTTCGGGGGTAAACCGGCTGAGTACATAATCAACCTGTTGGCCGGGGTGAAAATTATTGCCTATGCCAAACCGCAACCGGGGGTATTGATGGGTGCCCAGTAATTGTTCGATGTTTTTTAAACCGTTGTGGCCGGCAGCGGAGCCTTTGGGCCGCATGCGCAGCACGCCAAAGGGCAGGGCAATATCATCGAGCACTACCAGTAGCTGCTCCTTCGGCAATTTAAGCCTGGTGAGCCAATAGCTTACCGCTTTGCCGCTCAGGTTCATATAGGTAGAGGGCTTTAGCAAATAGATCGACCGGCCTTTGTGTTTTAGCAAAGCCTGCTCGCCATAGCGAACTGTACTGAAAGTTGTTTTTTGCTTTTCCGCCAGGCGGTCGAGTACCAGAAAGCCAATATTGTGCCGTGTTAGCTCATATTCGGCCCCAATATTCCCCAAGCCTACAATCAGGTATTTCATGCAAAAATAATTCTCCGGCTAAAATAAAGCCTTCAAGGATAATTCGGGTTAATCACCAACCATTTCCAAAAAAAAGGCTGTTCCAGGGTAAATGAAACAGCCGTTTAGTATTTGCAGGATAAGCAGTACGCTCTTATTACTCTCCGGCAGGGGCTTCTCCACCTTCGGCAGCAGAGGCCTCACCTTCAGCAGCTTCTGCGCCTTCGGTAACTTCGCCTTCTTCGCCTTCTTCATCACCGGCAGCACCGGCAGCTTTCAGGGCACGCGGCACTTCAACCACGGCAATCGAGGCAATTTTAGTGTCCAGGATCTCAAACCCGTCTTCTTCCACATCCTGTACCTTCACCGAATGGTGGAACACCAGGTTGGAAATATCCACCTCAATGTTGGAGGGCATATTCTTGGGCAGGGCCAGCACGCTCAGCGTCCTGCGCTTGTGCACCAGAATACCGCCCTGGATAACGCTGGGCGATACCCCTACCAACTTAACCGGAATATCCATCCTGATCTTCTTGCCTTCAAAAAGTTGCAGGAAGTCGGCATGGACTATGATTTCACTTACCGGATGAAACTGAATGTCTTGCAAAATGGCTCTGTACTCTGTGCCTTCAATGTTGATGTTCACAAAGTGGGCATCCCGGGTATAAACCAGGTCCCGGAATAAAATCATGGGTGCGTAGAAATGAATTTGCTCATCACCTCCATAAAGCACACAAGGCACGTTGCCTTCCGCCCTTAATCTTTTCGCGTCTGATTTACCGAGATTTGCTCTTTTATACCCTATAATCTCAATGGTTTTCATAATAAAAGATTTATATAATTGTTTAAATTGATTACTTATCTGATAAACAACGAGCTTATTGACTCGTGATCGTGTATTTTTCTGATTGCTTTGGCAAACAGGTTGGAGACCGTCAGCACTTTAACTTTGCTGCTTTTGTTTTTCAACGGCAGGGTGTCGGTAACTACCAGTTCCTCTAAAACAGAATTTTCAATATTTTCGTATGCCTTGCCCGACAGTACCGGATGGGTGCATACGGCCCGCACCGACTTGGCGCCATTGTCCATGATTAGTTTGGCAGCTTTGGCAACGGTGCCCCCGGTATCAATAAGGTCATCCACCAGTACCACATTGGCCCCTTCAACGTTACCTATCAATTGCATGGAGGCCACCTCGTTGGCCCGTTTGCGGTGTTTGTCGCACACCACCATATCGGCCGAGAAAAAGCTGGCAAAATTACGCGTACGTTTTACCCCACCTACATCGGGTGAGGCAAACAGTAAGTTGTCTAACTCCAGCGAGCGCAGGTAGGGTACAAAAATCGAGGTGCCGTCTAAGTGGTCAACCGGAATATCGAAAAACCCTTGTATCTGATCGGCATGCAGGTCGCAGGTCATCAGCCGGTCGGCCCCGGAAGCGGTGATCAGGTTGGCGATCATCTTGGCGGCTATGGCTACCCGTGGTTTGTCTTTGCGGTCCTGGCGGGCGTAGCCAAAGTACGGCACCACTACCGTAACACTGTCGGCACTGGCCCGTTTGGCCGCATCTACCATCAGCAGCAACTCCAGGAAATTATCGGCCGGGGCAAAGGTGCTTTGGATGATAAACACATCACAGCCGCGTACCGATTCTTCATAATAGGGCGACATTTCGCCATCGCTGAATTTTTGGAAGACAGACTCGCCTAGCCGGTTGCCATAAGCCTGGGCTATTTTTTCAGCCAGGTAGAGGGTGGCGGAACCGGAAAAGATTTTAACGTTGGACATGGCGCGCGCTGCGTATATAAAATAAATCCCGTTTGGCAAACGGGATAGTAAATGTTGACCCACCAGGGCTCGAACCTGGACTCTTCTGAACCAAAATCAGACGTGTTGCCAGTTACACCATGGGTCAATTTTAGTTCCAGTTGCTATTTCGGATTGCAAAAATAGTGTTTTTAATCATTAATTTGGAAGCGGGTGGTGAAAAAAAGTTAGGATATTTTTTTGTATTTTAGGCATAAGCAATCTTTAGCTATTTTGGTTCAGGCAGATCATAATTTTCGTCACTATGACCACCCAACAAAAATTCATGCAAGCGGCCATCCGTCTGGCCATCAACAATGTAAAAAATAACCAGGGCGGGCCGTTCGGGGCGGTAATTGTTAAAGACGGGCAAATAATAGCCCGTGGGGTAAACCGGGTTACCGGCACCCACGATCCCACGGCCCATGCTGAGGTAGAGGCCATTCGTGCTGCCTGCCGGGAGTTGGGTACTTTTGCGCTGACCGGTTGTGAGATCTATTGCAGTTGCCAGCCCTGCCCCATGTGCCTCGGGGCAATATACTGGGCGCGGCCGGCCAGGGTTTACTATGCCGCCACCAAAGAGGATGCCGCAGCTATTGGCTTTGACGATGCTTTTATCTATCGGGAAATAGATTTGCCTCCGGCCCAGCGAAAACTTCCTTCCGTGCAATTATTGCATAACGAAGCCCTGGAGCCTTTCCGTTTATGGCAGGAAAGTACCCATAAGGTTGAATATTAAAAATACGTAAATTGCAAGACATGAAAAATATAGTTAGTGTAATGGGCCTGGTGGTGTTTGGCCTTATTGGCGGGTGCGGGCACAGTGCGCAGGAAGATAACGCGGGGGCGCCTTCAGCCATGCTATATACGGGCGGCACCATTATTACCATGGAGGGCGAAGCGGGCTCTGCTACGGAAGCAGTGGTAACAGAGGGCAAGAAAGTAGCCTATACCGGTAGCCTGGAAGAGGCACAGGAGAAGTTTCCGCATGCCGTGTTATACGATTTACAGGGCAGCACCATGATGCCCGGGTTTATTGAGCAGCATTTGCACCCTTTTCTGGCTGCGTTAACTTTATCAGTGCCGGTAATTGCGCCCGAACCCTGGGAGTTACCCGGTGTAACCTGGCCTGCGGCCCACACGCACGCGGAATATATTGCCCGGCTGCAAGCTATCGAAATGGCTATGGAGGATGCCCAAGAGCCCTTGTTTACCTGGGGGTACCACCCTTATTTTCATGGCAAGGTCAACCGGCATCTTCTGGATAGCATTAGCCCAACCCGGCCGATAGCGGTATGGCACCGCTCGTGCCATGAATTCTACCTGAATACGGCCATGATTAACCGGTATGGTATCACCCAGGAGGTAATAGATAAACTGGGGCAGGAAGTTAAACAGCAAGCCGACCTGGCGGAAGGTCATTTTTATGAAAATGCGGCAATTTTTGTCCTCCTACCCCGGATAATGCCCGACCTGGGCAATCCGCAACGGTTTAAAGCCGGGCTGGAGCAAATGCTGACCATGCTGCATAATAAGGGCATTACCGCCTATAATGAGCCGGGCGCCTTTATTCAGCCATCGGCTGTGGAATTGTACAAAGCCGTGTTGGGGGCAGAGGATGTGCCCATGTATTCTTTCTTTATCCCGCAAACCAAAACCCCTTATTATCAATTCGGTAAAGAAGGCTTTCTGGAGGCTGTGCAAAAATCAACGGAAATCTTTCCTGCGCAGGGGAAGGTACGGTTCTTTGCCGGGCAGGCAAAAATTCTTGCCGATGGCGCCATGGTTTCGCAACTTATGCAGATGCAGGACGGATACCTGGATGGCCATCAGGGTGAGTGGATACAACGGCCGGAAGAAATAGAAGCGATTACCGAGGTGCTGTGGCAGGAGGGTTATCAGATTCATATTCATGTGAACGGGGACCTGGGGTTAGCCAAAGTACTGGATATAATTGAGCGGAGAATTAAAGCCCATCCCCGTCCGGACCACCGTACAACTATTGTCCATTTTGGCAACTCAACCCCGCAACAGATAAAGAAATTGGCGGAATTAGGATGTATTGTCAGCGCCAACCCCTACTATGTTACCGTGTTTGGCAATAAGTTTGCAGATATCGGCCTGGGGCCTGCAAGGGCTCATGCCATGGCACGGCTGGGACCGCTCGAAGCGGCAGGCGTACCGGTATCCTTGCACTCCGATTTACCGATAGCCCCGGCCGACCCGCTTTACCTTGCCTGGTGTGCCGTAAGCCGGCAAACGATTGAAGGTAATGCCCTGCGGCCTGAGTTGGGGTTATCCGTGCATGCAGCCATGAAAGCCATTACCATCGAAGCCGCTTACTCCTGGCGGATGGAAGACTCGTTGGGCAGTATAAAGGCCGGCAAAATAGCCAATTTTACTATCCTCGATAAAAACCCGTACCTGACCGGTGCCGATGGCCTGCCAACCATTAAAGTACGGGCCACAGTTTTTGAGGGCAAAGAATTTCCGGTAAAACAGCGCTTCCGGTAAACTTTCTAACTTTCGGGTTCGAGGATAAACTCCTTGTTTTCCATAAAGTCTTCGGCAAGGAATTTGTACCGGTCTAAAATACTGCGCACGGCAATTTTCAACTGCCGTTCATTATTAAAATATATATTGCCATATACCCCGGTGGCATAGCCCTGCCAGATACTGCGGTCTTGTTTGCGGTCATAAAGCTGGATGAGCAGGGTGCCCTTTTTTAAGTTGTACTTGTGCTCATCGTACTCCATATCCGTACGGGCATATTTTATCCAGTCTTCGATGCTGGGCTGGTCGTAGCCGTGAAAGTTCAGGCTGTCGTAATATATTTTATAAGACACCAGCAAGTTGGGTTTTTCCTCCTTGTACTTATAGCCTTGCACCGCCAGCCGGTCACGGATCACTTTTTCTATGATGGCATTGGTTAAGGTGGTGGTATCGGTAACCGGATTGGTTTCTTCAAGAAAAGCGTAGGTGCGGTATTTTTTAAACTTGCCGTGATAACTGTAATCGTATTCCACCGGGTATTCGCGATAAGAAAAGCAACCGGTTACAAATAAAATTACTGACAATACAAGTATAGCGGTAAAAGATGCTTTCATAGGCCTGAACTTTTAAGCTACAAGATACTGATAATTCTCCGGTTATCCTAAAGAACGTGACATAACTACGAAAAGTTCGGGGGTTAGCCCTTGTTTTTCTCCACCCATTTGCGGGCGGCAACAAAGGCCAGTAGCCAGGGGGTTACTTCCCACGGGCCTTCCTGGGGCAGGTAAGGCCACTGCCACGGCCTGATCGACCTTTCTATGTGCGGCATCATCGCCAGGTGGCGGCCATCGGCTGAACAAAGCGCAGCTACCCCATCGGCTGAACCATTGGGGTTACCGGGGTAACGTTGGTAGCTGTAGGTGCCGGCTACCTGTACGGCATTTTTATCGCTGATAACAAATTTACCTTCTCCGTGGGCTACCCAAACACCAAGCCGGGTGCCGGCCAGGCCTTTCAGCATTACCGAATTATTCTCCGGAATGGTCATATTAACAAACCCTGATTCAAATTTCCCGGAGTCATTATGCAGCATTTTCGGGTGGCTGGCAGCGCCCGGATAAAGTAAGCCCAATTCCATCATCAACTGGCAGCCGTTGCAAACCCCCAGGCTCAGGGTGTTATGGCGGCCATAAAAATTATCCAGGGCGGCCCTGGCCTCAGCGTTGTATTTGAAGGCCCCGGCCCAACCTTTGGCAGAGCCCAGCACATCGGAATTGGAGAACCCGCCCACAAATACCACCAGGTCAATATCTTCCAGGGTCTCACGGCCACAGGTAAGGTCGGTCATGTGCACATCTTTTACCCTGAAGCCGGCCAGGTGAAGCGCAAAGGCCATTTCGCGGTCGCCATTAACGCCTTTTTCACGGATGATGGCGGCTGTGGCCACTTTCTTTGCAGCCGCTACCGGCAACTCCAGGTCAGCCAGTTGCCCGGTAAAAGCAGAGGGGAAGGCATACGTTAACGGTTGCCTGGCCAGGTTTTCTTTTCTCGCTACGGCCTGTTTTTTATTGGTTTGGTGTAGCTCCAGCAAATGTGATGAGTTGTACCAAATACCCCGCTTTTCATCCACGTCAAATACCCAGCGCTTGCCGTTAAAGTTAATTTCCACCTCCGGTTTGTCCCCAACAACGCCAATTTCATAGTGCAGGATATTGAGCAAAGTAAGCCGTTTCTGCAGGCGGCTGTCGTTTACCTGTACCAAAACCCCCGGCTGCTCACTAAACAATAAGGCCACCAGGTCTTCGCCCAGGGCCGACAGATCGAGTTGCAGACCAATATTTTTATTGGCAAAGCACATTTCTAACAGGGCGGTGAGCATCCCGCCAGCGGAAATATCATGGCCGGCCATGATTTCCTGCTCGGCAACAGCATGTTGGATGGCCTTAAAGGCATCTTTAAAATAGTGGGGGTCGGTAATGGCCGGCACCTTATCGCCTACCTTGCCAAGGGCCTGGGCAAAACTGCTGCCGCCCAAGGGGTAATTATCCCGGGCAAAATCTATGTAGAGCAACTTGCTTCCGGGTGCATCCACCAGGGCCGGTTCAACCACCTTGTTGATATCGGTTACTTCCCCTACACTTGAAATAATTACCGTTCCCGGGGACTTAACCTGCCGCCCGTCCGGGTATTTCTGGGTCATTGACAGGGAATCTTTGCCGGTGGGGATATTTATTCCCAGGGCACAGGCAAAATGGCTGACGGCCTCTACGGCAGCGTACAGGCGGGCATCTTCACCCTTGTTTTTACAGGGCCACATCCAGTTGGCGCTCAGCGATACCCCGGCCAGGTTGCCGGCAACGGGCGCCCACACCAGGTTGGTCAGGGCTTCGGCAACGGCCAGCACCGAGCCGGCAGCCGGGTCCACCAGGGCGGCAACCGGGGCATGACCAATGCTGGTAGCCACGCCTTTGCGGCTATGGTAGTCAAGGGCCATTACGCCCACATTATTCAGGGGTAACTGCAGCTCACCACAGGTTTGTTGTTTGGCCACCTTACCGGTCACCGAACGGTCCACCTTATTGGTAAGCCAGTCCTTGCACGCTACAGCTTCAAGTTGTAACACCTGGTCTAAGTAAGTGGCAAGCGCCTCCTGGTGATAAGCCAGCGGGGCAAAGTGGGCAGGTGTTGTCCGGTCTTCAATAAGGGTTTTGGGCGATGAGCCGAACATATCAAAAAGGCTCCAGTCGATAGGGTTTTTCCCGGCTTTGCCCACAAAAGTAAAGGTATGGTCACCGGTGGTTACACCCACATCATAAATGGGGGCCCGTTCCCGTTCGGCCACCTGCCTGAGTTGGTCATAATCCTTTGCTCCGATGATCAGCCCCATCCGCTCCTGTGACTCGTTGCCGATAATTTCTTTTTCCGACAGGGTAGGGTCACCCACCGGCAGTTTGGCCACATCAATTCTACCACCGGTAGTTTCCACCAGTTCCGACAGGCAGTTCAGGTGCCCCCCGGCCCCGTGGTCGTGAATAGAGATGATGGGGTTTTCGTCCATCTCGGCCATTGCCCGGATGGCGTTGGCTACCCGTTTTTGCATCTCGGGGTTCGACCGCTGGATGGCATTTAACTCAATGGCATTACTAAACTCCCCGGTAGCCACGGAAGAAACGGCCCCGCCCCCCATGCCAATGCGGTAGTTGTCGCCCCCCAGCACCACAATTTTATCGCCTGCTCCTGGCGCATCTTTTAAGCTGTCAGATTTTTTGCCATAGCCTATACCGCCTGCCAGCATGATCACCTTATCGTAGCCGAGCACCTCTTCACCTTCGCTATGCTCGAAAGTCAATACGCTACCGCAAATCAGGGGTTGGCCGAATTTGTTACCGAAATCGGAGGCCCCGTTGGAAGCTTTGATCAGGATATCCATGGGGGTTTGGTAAAGCCAGGGGCGGGGGCTAACTTTTTCTTCCCAGCTTCGCCCGGGTTTGCTGCGGGGGTAGGCGGTCATATATACGGCCGTGCCGGCCAGCGGCAGACTGGCCTTGCCGCCTGCCAGCCGGTCCCTGATTTCACCACCGGAACCGGTGGCAGCGCCATTAAAGGGTTCTACGGTGGTCGGAAAGTTATGGGTTTCGGCTTTTAATGAGATTACCGCAGCAAATTCCCCGGTAACAAAAAAATCGGGCTTATGCTGCGTGGCCGGGGCAAACTGCGTTACGCGGGGCCCTTGCACAAAGGCTACATTATCTTTGTAGGCCGACACCAGTTTGTTGGGGTGCTCCTGCGAGGTTTTTTTGATTAATTGAAAAAGCGAAAGGCGCTTCTTTTTACCGTCAATAACAAACTCTCCGTTAAAAATTTTATGCCGGCAGTGTTCGCTGTTTACCTGTGAGAAACCAAACACTTCGCTGTCGGTGAGGGGCCGGCCCAGGCGTTCACTTACCGAATTGAGGTAGTCAATCTCTTCATCGCTTAAGGCCAGCCCTTCCTGCCGGTTGTAGGCGGCAATGTCGTCAATAGCAAGGATAGGCTCCGGCTGTTTGTCGATAGTAAAAACAGCCTGGTCAAGGCCCTGGTATAAGGCGGACAACATGGGGTCATACGCCTGCCCCGGTTGATGGGGCCTAAACATTTCAATACGCGCTATACCGGCAAGGCCCATGTTTTGCGTTATTTCTACGGCATTGGTGCTCCAGGGGGTTATCATTTCCTTGCGGGGGCCAACAAACGTGCCCGTTATGGCGGTAGCCTGCTGTAATTCCGCCCCGCCAAAAAGCCAGGTTAGTTTAGCAAGGTCGGGCGAAGACAGGGCCTGGGGAACACTGAGGGCATAGATGCCCTTGTCAGGCCGGAGGAAAAAGTGGATCATGCTGCGGTGCGATTAAGGTGCAAAGTTAACAGAAAAAATACTTCGCGAAACAAAGGGGGACAGGCTGGCAGCAACTTTTTTCAACCTTTTTCTACTTAATCCGTAGAAGTAAACTACGGAAACTTTATAAATTCTAATAGTTTCCATAGTTTTGCGCCCGTTATGATTGACAATAAAGATAAAATATTATGCGCAGTAGCCGATTTGTTCCTTAAATACGGCATCAGGAGCGTGTCTATGGATGACATTGCCCGCAACCTGGGGATTTCTAAAAAAACCATATACCAGTTTTTTGCCGATAAGAATGACCTGGTTGAGCAGGTAGCCGATTTACTTATTAAGCAACGGATGTGTGAATACGATACGGGGATCAAGAATGCCGGTAATGCCATAGAGGAATTGTTTGCCGTTTCCAAGCTGGTACGCAAGCATTTTACCGAACTGAACCCGGCCCTGTTATATGATGTACAGAAATATTACCTGAAAGCCTGGGACCAGTTTATAAAATATGAGAATGATGTGGTTTATCATTCGGTGGTCAATAATATAGAACGGGGCATAGAAGAAGGTTACTTCCGGCCGGAGATCAATGCCCGGGTGCTGGCCCGGATCAGGGTGGAGCAGATCCACGTTTCGTTTGACGAGCGTGTATTCCCCAAAGACCAGTTTGATTTTAAGGAAGTGCAGATCCAACTGTTTGACCACTATGTGCACGGCTTGTTAACCAATGCCGGCCTGGAGCTTTACAAGAAATATCAAAAACAAAACGATGAATAGAATACTAACAACTTTAGCCGTGGTCTTTATTCCCTGGCTGGCTGTTGCCCAAACCGGGGAACGGTATTTTTCCCTGCAGGAAGCTATTGATTATGCCTTGGTGCACAATCAGAATATCCTCAATGCCCAACTGGATGTGGAGGCCGCAGAAGGGGTTGTGAAGGAGAATATCGCCACGGGTTTTCCTCAGGTGAACATCAGTGTTGACCTGGCCGACAACTTTGAACTGCCAACCAGTTTTTTGCCTTCGGAGTTTTTTCCCGGGGCACCTCCCGGTGAGCAGGTACCGATTCAGTTTGGCACTAAATATTCGGGCAATGCCACCCTGAGCGCTACGCAAATGGTTTTTGACGGGGTATTTTTTGTGGGCCTCGAAGCGGCCAGGACTTATCAGCAATTATCCACCAAAGAGCATATAAAAACTAAAATAGATGTAGTTGAGGCGGTGTCGAAAGCCTATTATAATGTACTGGTCAACAAGCTCACCCTGGAGCTGGTGGAAAAAAACTATGGCCGCCTGGATACCCTGCTAAATGAAACCAAAATCATGTATGCCAACGGCTTTGCCGAGCGGATAGATGTTAACCGGGTGCAGGTGCAGTTTAACAATATCAGGGTTAACCGCCAGAATTCACGAAAACTGCTGGTGATTGCCGAAGCCCTGCTGAAGTTTCAAATGGGGTTGCCCGTTGATGAACCGATTGTCCTCACCGATGAACTCTCTCTGGATATGTTTGCCGAAACAGGAAAGGATGACTTTAGCTATGACCACCGGATAGAATATTCCATCCTGCAAACCCGCGAACGGCTTGCCCTGTTGGATATAAAACGTACCAAGGTAGAATACCTGCCTAAGCTCGATTTGTATGCCAATGCCGGGGGTATTGCCGGTACCGGCCTGGCCGGTAACTTGTTTAACATCGGCAATGAGTGGTTTACCTTCGGGGTGGTTGGCCTGCGTTTAAGTATCCCGGTATTTGACGGCCTGCGCAAGCACTACACCCTCCAGCAAAAAAAGGCTAAGCTTAGCCAGGTATATAATTCTTACGACTTGTTAAAAAACAGCATAGACCTTGAGCTACAACAGGCAAAGGTGGTTTATACCAACAGTGTTGACTATATGAATGTGCAGTTGGAGAACATGAAACTCTCCGAGGAGGTGTATAAGGTTACCAAGGCCAAATACCAGCAGGGCGTAGGGTCTAATATCGAGGTGATTAATGCCGATGCCGATTACAAGGAAGCACAAACCAAATTCTTTCAGGCCCTTTACGAGGCCCTGGTGGCCAAGGTGAACTATGACAAGGCGCTGGGAAAACTTAACTTTTAAATCACGTAGAAAATCAGATGATAATGAAACTAACTAAACTGCTGTTACCCTTACCCGGGCTTTTGTTGCTCGCCTTTTCTTGTCAGGAAACCGACAGGGTTGAAGCCAAAAAGCAAGAGCTCAGCAAGGCCAAAACCGAACTCTTTGAGTTAAAAGCCCGGGTGGCTGAACTGGAGAAGGAACTGGCCGCCATGGGGGCTATAGAGGCCGATCCTAACCTGACACTGGTATCAACATTTACGGTTAGGCGCCAGCCTTTTGTGCATAAGGTTGATGTGCGCGGTACGGTACGTTCACGCAATAATGTGCTTATCTCGGCCGAGACCCCGGCAGCCGTGCAACAAGTGCTGGTAGTGGAAGGGCAACAGGTGAAAAGAGGCCAGGTGCTGATTATCCAGGATGGTGAAATCCTGCGCAAGACCATTAAAGAACTGGAGGCCTCACTGAACCTGGCCACCACAATTTATGAACGCCAGCAGAAGCTCTGGGCGCAAAATATTGGTACCGAAGTACAATACTTAGAAGCTAAAAACAAAAAGGAAGCCCTTGAACTGAAATTGTCAACCACCCGCTCGCAACTATCTAAAACACGTATTAAGGCGCCTTTTGACGGTATTGTGGACATGATCGATACCCGTGTGGGCGAGATGATCCAGCCGGGTGTGCCGGTAGTGCGTATTGTGAGCATGTCCAATATGTATATCAAGGCCGATGTGTCCGAGTCGTTTATCGGCAAGTTTCGCAAAGGGCAGCCGGTGAAGGTTTATTTCCCTTCAACCGGTAAAACCCTGAACTCCACCATCGCTGCCATTGGCCAGGTAATCAACCCAAACAACCGCACCTTTGAAATTGATGTCAGCCTGCCCAATCATTACCAGGTAAAGCCTTTTATGATTGCCGTACTTACCCTGGCCGACTATGAAAACAAAAACGCTTACGTAGTTCCTACCCGGATCATTCAAAGCGACCGCATGGGCAACTTCGTGTACCGTGTAGTTGACCGGGACAGTACCACGGTAGTGCAAAGGGTTGACATCAACGTGGGCATAACCTATGGTAACCAAACCGAAATTACCAGTGGGTTACACGAAGGCGAAGTGCTGGTGCTGAAAGGGGGCATTGAACTTACCAATGGTGCCGCGGTAAAAGTTGTTGAAGAATAAGTTGCCTTGGAAAAAATGGAAAACAATCGACCCAAAACCGACAAAACCTTCGGCCTCACCCGGATAGCCGTAAACAACAGCACCACAATCCTGTTTCTTACCTTCCTGATTGTGGTTATGGGGGTGTCAACCTATTTGTCCCTGCCCCGGGAAAACTTCCCCGAGATAGCCATCCCGAAAATTTACATTGGCGTAACCCATCCGGGCAATTCACCCTCCGACATCGAAAACCTGATCACCCGGCCGATTGAAAAGCAGTTAAACACGATTTCATCTATTGATAATATCACCTCCACTTCCATCCAGGATTTTGCTACTATCATTGCTGAGTTCACCCCGGATACCGATGCCGATGATGCCCTGAGCAAGGTGAAGGATGCCGTGGACAAAGCCAAGCCCGACCTGCCCAGTGACCTTGAGGTAGAGCCCAATGTATTCAAAATGGATGTTAGTGAGTTTCCCATCCTCAACATTAACCTGTCGGGCAATTATACCTTCGATGAGCTGAAGGAATATGCCGAGTACCTGGAGGATGAGTTGGAGAAGCTGAAGGAGATTTCCAAGGCCGAAATCCGGGGCATTGATGAAAAAGAGGTGAAGGTTAAAATTGACCCCTACAAGCTCGAGGCCGTACAATTAAACTTTGCCGATATTGAAAATGCCATTGCAGCCGAAAATGTTACCATGTCGGGGGGAAGTTACCTTACCGATGGTATCAGGCGGACAGTGCGCATCGAAGGGGAATTTAAAGACCCCAATGAATTGCTCGAAGTGGTAGTGAAACATGAAAAGGGCAACATCGTGTACCTGAGGGATGTGGCTACCGTAGCGTTTGACTACAAAGACAAGGCCAATTACGCCCGCCTGTGGGATAAACCCGTGGTGATGGTAGATGTAGTGAAGCGCAGTGGTGAAAACCTGCTGGCGGCTACCGAAAAAATCCAGGCCATCCTGGCCAGGGCCAAAGCCGATGTTTTCCCTAAAGACCTTGAGGTGGTGGTTACCAACGACCAGAGTAAGCAAACACGCCACATGGTAGCCAACCTTGAAAACAGCATCATTTTCGGGGTAATCCTGGTCGTATTGGTCTTGCTGTTCTTTCTTGGCACCCGTAATGCCATGTTTGTGGGCATTGCTATTCCCTTGTCCATGTTTATGTCGTTTTTAATCCTCGGCATGTTGGGGATTACCATTAATATGATGGTGTTGTTTGGCCTGATTATGGCCCTGGGTATGTTGGTGGACAACGGCATTGTGGTGGTAGAAAATGTCTATCGCCTCATGGAAGAGGGGATGAAGCCCATGGCGGCTACCATGAAAGGCGTTGGTGAGGTGGCCATGCCCATTATTTCCTCTACCGCTACTACCCTGGCGGCCTTTCTGCCGCTGGCCTTCTGGCCGGGCATTATGGGGGAGTTTATGAAGTACCTGCCCATTACCCTGATCATCACCCTGGGCTCGTCATTATTTGTGGCGCTGGTTATCAACCCGGTGCTGGTGATGATGTACATGAAAATAGATGATCACCAAAAGGTTGACCATAAAAAGACCTTACGCAATGTAATTATTTCTATTACCATCGGGTTTGCCTTGCTGGCCCTGGGCCAAACCGGTAAGGTATGGGCCACGGTGCTGGGTAACCTCACCTTGATTGCCATGATCCTGATGCTGCTCAACGTCTATGTCCTGATGCCCCTGTCGCGGATATTCCAGGCCCGGTTTTTGCCGTGGCTCGAAGGGGTTTACGAGAAAACCCTGCGCCTGGCGCTAAACCATATTTACCTGTTCTTTTTTGGTACGGTTGGCTTGTTGCTGCTGTCGCTGGGAATGCTGAAAGTTTTTACCCCGGAAACCATCTTCTTCCCCATTAACCAGCCTAAGTACGTTAATGTTTTTATCGAGTTCCCGGTGGGTACCGACATTGAAACCACCAACGATTTTGCCAGGGAGATCAATGCCCGGATTGAAAAAATCATTGAGCCGTATGCCTTTATGGTGGAATCTATTGTTACCAATGTGGGGCAGGGAACGGCCGACCCCAACGACCCCTCGGCCATCGGCACGGGCGATAGCCCCAATAAGGCCAGGATTACCATCAATTTTGTGGAAATAGAAGACCGGGGGGAGGTGCTGAGCAGTGACGTGATGGAGGAAATCAGGGAGGGCATCCGCGGGTATGCCGGGGTTACGGTAACGGTAGATAAAGATGCGGCCGGCCCTCCGGTAGGCAAACCAATCAGTATTGAGGTAACCGGGGAAGACTTTGTTACCCTCACCGAGCTTACCGAAAGGATGAAACAATTTATCAATGAATCGGGCGTGGAGGGGATTGAGCATTTGAAAACCAACCTGGAAACCGGTAAACCCGAGCTGATTATCAATATCGACCGGGAAAAAGCCCGCAGGTTCGGTTTGTCAACCTACGCCATCGCTTCTGAGTTGCGCACGGCCATCTTTGGTAAGGAGGTGTCGAAATTCAAGCAGGGCGAGGATGATTATGAGATCCAGATCAGGCTGGACGACAAGTACCGCTATGATATTGATGCGCTTTTGAACAAGAACATTACCTTCCGCAACCAGACCAACGGCAAGATGCACCAGGTGCCCATCGCTTCGGTGGCCCGGGCCGAGTTGAGCAGCACCTATGGTTCTATCCGCAGGAAGGATTTAAAGCGGGTGATCACCCTGTCATCCAATGTAAAAGGGGGCTATAATGCCACTACGGTCAACCATCATATTCAAATTGCCCTTGAGGATTTTAAGATGCCGCCCGGTTACACCTACAAATTTGGCGGTGAGCAGGAAAAGCAGGCCGAAGAAATGGCCTTTCTCAGCCAGGCGCTGCTTATAGCTGTCTTTCTTATTTTCCTGATTATCGTAGCGCAGTTTAATAAGATTACTGCTCCGGTCATCATTATGACCTCGGTGCTGTTCAGTACCATAGGCGTTTTCTTTGGCCTGGTTATCTTTCAGATGGATTTTGTGATTATGATGACCATGGTGGGCATTATCTCGCTGGCCGGTATTGTGGTGAACAATGCCATTGTGCTGATTGACTTTATCGAACTTACCCGCAAGCGTAAACGCGAGAAGTTAAATCCCGGGGAACGGTTGCCTTTTAAAGAGATTATCGAATCAATAGTGCTGGCCGGCAAGACCAGGCTACGGCCGGTTTTATTAACTGCCATTACCACCATTTTAGGCCTTATCCCCCTTGCTGTGGGGCTGAATATCGATTTCCTCGGCTTCTTTCAAAACTACGATCCGCACTTTTTTATCGGTGGCGATAGCGTAATTTTCTGGGGGCCCATGTCATGGACAATTATTTTTGGCCTTACTTTTGCAACTTTCCTTACCCTGGTTATTGTGCCGGTAATGTATTTATTTTTTGATAAGGTAAACCTGTGGTTAGGATTGAGCAAATACTAAATAATTGAATTGGTTGGTTTTTATAGCGGCCCTGTTGGTGTTGGTGCTGATAGACTTTTATGTCTTTCAGGGGATAAAAGTATTGCTGAGAAAGTGGCCGGCCTTTTGGCGCAGGGCTGCTTATATAAGTTTCTGGGGGGCAACCTTGTACATCCTGACAACGTTCTTTTTTTATAAAGTTTTGGGGCCACAACGGATGAGCCCTTACCTGCAGCGCTGGTCAACCACCTTCTTTTTTATCCTCTATGTAGCCAAGTTGCCCGCACTTCTGCTGTTAATTTTTGATGACCTTATCCGGGTGGCCAAATGGGCGGTGATTAAATTAGCGCAACCCAAGAAAACATATGTAGGGCAGAAAATCTCCCGTTCGCAATTTCTGGTTAAGGCCTCGGTGGTGGCAGCCGCTATTCCGGCCACCGCGCTGGGCTTTGGCATTTTAAGCGGGGCGTACGATTACCGTGTACGCAGGAAGAGGATTCCGGTGGCCAACCTGCCCCGGGCTTTCCATGGCCTGCGTATCGGCCAGATCTCGGATATCCATTCGGGTAGTTTTTTTAATAAGACAGCCGTGGAGGGTGGGGTTGATTTGTTGCTGGCCGAGAAACCGGATTTGTTTGTATTTACCGGGGACCTGGTAAACAACGAGACTTCGGAAGTGAAAGACTATAAGCCAATATTTGCCCGTGCCCGTGCCCCGCTGGGTGCTTTCTCTACCCTGGGTAACCACGATTATGGCGATTACCACCGCTGGCCTTCGGCAGCCGCCAAACAAAAAAATATGGATGACCTGGTGCAGGTTCACCGGGAAATGGGCTGGGACCTGCTACGGAATGAAAACCGGCTTCTTGAAATAGATGGCGAAAAACTGGCTATCATCGGAGTGGAGAACTGGGGGGCCGGCCGTTTCTCCAAGCATGGCGATATCGCCCGGGCTTACCGGGGCAGTGAAGAGGCCGCAGCTAAAGTACTGCTTTCGCACGACCCCAGTCACTGGGATGCCCAGATACGCCCGGGCTATAAGGATATTGACCTGATGCTGGCCGGCCATACGCACGGTTTTCAGTTTGGTGTGGAAATCGGCAACTTCCGCTGGTCGCCATCGCAGTATATGTATAAGCAGTGGGCCGACCTGTACACCGAGGGCAACCAGCACCTGTACGTAAACCGCGGCTATGGTTTTATCGGCTATCCGGGCCGGGTCGGCATTCTGCCGGAGGTAACTATCCTGGAGTTGGTACGGGCATAGAAAAAGAGCCTAACAAACGTTTGTTAGCGCCATACGGAAGGTAAAAATATAACCACGGCCACCTTGCAGGGTACTTTTTGCCCTCTGATTCCCTGTATTTACCCATTGCCTTGCCGGAGAAGAAGATTGATAAGTATTGGGCAGCTAAAAAACAGACAAGATTTGCTGCACTACATACTCCCCAAACTCAACCAGGGCCAGCAAGGCCAGGCTAATCAGCAGTATTGAAGTAATGGCACATACTATTGAACCCAATTTCTCATATTCCAGGTTAAACAGCCGGATACCCATGGCGCTTTAGCTTAGTTAAGTCCAATTTAAGCAAAAAAAGTAATATTTCAAAATAACCTCCTGTAAATTAACAGAAAGCTTACGGTGTGCATCTCATGGGCTTATTTACCCGGCAGGCGGGGAGTATTGCCGGGGCTACAGGTTTTTATGTGTGCCATCGCAGTAAGGCGGGTTGGCCGTTTGTTTGCAGCCACAAAAAGCCACTTTTTTGCTTTCGGTAATTTCGATAACCACCGGAGTGAAGCCGGTACCCTTGTGTG
>Ga0256839_1002198_pt1 | contig 22204 bp, 13 predicted proteins | sample 354166metaG_FD_185968 | JGI IMG/M metagenome (GOLD analysis project Ga0256839, IMG submission 185968) | Hydrothermal vent microbial communities from Mid Atlantic Ridge, Atlantic Ocean - 354-166 | ecosystem: Environmental > Aquatic > Marine > Hydrothermal vents | place: Atlantic Ocean: Mid... | reverse complement strand
ACGGCAATACGCCCTGACAGGTGCTTCGTCCGAAAAAAGCGGGCTACGGGGCGGCAGCCATTCTATCTTTGTTATAAACGGGCCATGTAAATCAATGACTTGGGGCTTAACTTAATGGCATTGCCCTGTGTGCGCCAACTCTGCGTCGCCTATATGGATGTAGGTGAGGGGCGTGAGCAGGATGCGGAAGCTTTGGAAATGCTCATTTACACTTGTAAACGCGGCTTTGGTTTCCTGCGTCGCCCTAGCTCCTCCATCCCGTTCGCTGGTACGGCGATTGAAATCGCCCCAACCAGCGGGTGTCGTCGGCTTTGGCTTCCTGCGTCGCTCTACCTCCTCCATCCCTGGAGTCGTCGGCTTTGGCTTCCTGCGTCGCTCTACCTCCTCCATCCCTGGAGTCGTCCGCGCTTCCGCCTTGATTTGACGCAAAACGGGGACAATCTGAGCAGTTACTGGTACTGCGCTTAGTCGAGAGGCGCGATCAAGCGACCTTGTTGTTGAAATCGTCGTCCGGCTGTTGGCCTAGGTCGGCATGGCTTTGTCTACTGCTTCTTTCTCTTTCATGGCGGTCGTGCGGTGTCGATGCGTGTTCCGATGGTAGTTCTTGTACCGGCTGGAGCTTGAAAAAGCCAAGGTGTTGTTGCATTCGTAGTGCGTGTTCCCTGACGTCGCTACTGTCTGCGCTGGCGTGTGCCATCAATTTCAGGTTCTCCTGTGAGAAATGATTGAGGCGATTGACCAGTTGGCTGGCCTGTTCGACGATGTCGCGCTGACGGCTTGCCGATGATGATATGCCGGATAGCAGCTCGGCCACCTCATGGTAATTCTCCACGATACCGCGTAGCAGCGTGCCTGATTCATTCACCAGCTGCGAACCGGTACGGACGTTGGCTGAGCTCTCCTCGATCAGGCCGCGAATCTGGCGCGCGGCATCGGCGCTGCGTTGGGCGAGGTTGCGTACCTCATTGGCAACCACGGCGAAACCCTTGCCCGCGTCGCCGGCACGTGCTGCTTCGACAGCAGCATTCAATGCCAACAGGTTGGTTTGAAAGGCGAGGTCATCGATGACAGTGACGATATCGGTAATGCGCTCACTCGACGTATTGATGTTATCCATTGCCGCGACGGCCTTGCCAACCACCTGCTCACCATTCGCGACCATGTTGCTGGATGCATTGGCTTTTGTCGCGGCATGGCCAATGTTGTCGGCAGCCTCGCGGGCGCAGCTGGTGATCTGATGCAGCATGGTGTCGATACGATCGAGTTCCTCGGACTGTTCGACGATGCGGGTTGACAATGTGGTGTTATCGCTGGCGATGCGATCGATATCGGCAAATACAGATTGTGTGCTGTGCTTTAGACTGTTGAGTACCTTGTTGATGCGTTGTTGCACGTCTCTCAGCAGTGTCTGCATTTGGCCAAATTCATCGCTTCCCACCACGGGAATCGGCTGGCTGAAGTCGCCTTGCCCGAGCGTTTCCATGCTGGCCTTGAGCATCAGAACGCGCCTGATCGAGCTGTTGCCGATCATGAAAATCACACCGATCAACGCCAGGGTGATGGCTGCGGTCAACAGTAACAACCATTTTTTGCTGGCCAGCAACCCGGCCAGAATATTCTGTAGGTCATCCTGATAGACGCCCGTGCCGATATACCATCCCCAAGGCGTGAAGCCACGTGCGTAAGAGAGTTTTTCGGATGCGATATTCGGTGTTTCCGGTCGATACCAGTGATAGCGCAAAAAGCCGGCGCCGCCGTTGGCAGTGATCTGGCTCATTTCTCGACCAATATAGATGCCATCGGCGTCCTTCACATTGCTCAAGTCCTTGCCTTCGTTCTGCGGGTTTTCCGGTGCGAGGACTGCGGTCGAACCTTTGTAAATGAACAGATACCCGTTGTCACCATAGCGGAAAGGGCGCAATGCTTCACGCGCTGCCTGCTTGGCCTCGGATTCAGTCAATTCACCCTTGAGTTGCTGTGCATGGAACTTCGACAGAATGCCATGCCCCATGTTGGTAATGTCGACCAACAGTGCCTTGCGTTCGTGCAAAATGGCATCTTTGAGCAGCGACCATGAAATCGTGCTCAACAGGGCGACGACCATGACGACCAGAATCAGCGTGATCCAGCCTTCTAGTTTGATCGAAATATTCTTCATTGGGGGGTTGGCTTTATTGTCATTGTAGTTGGCGGATACAACTGTGCATCAGGCGCCGCCAGGCTTTTAGGATTGTTCGGCCAGATATTGAAGGATTTTCAGCACTTCCTTCGATGCCGCCTCAACGTGGGTGATTTCGGCCAGCGCGGCTTCGGTATTGCCTTCGTTGAACAGGCGTACGGCGCGAATACCGTGGTCATGTACCATCCGATGCGGGTGTTCCAATGCGCGGAAAGCGGAATTGTTCTTGCATGCTGGGTCACTCACGCGGTTGTACCACTTGCCTAGGCGGCAGGTATTGTGGTTTGCCAGCTCCGACGGGTTGAGCCCTTCGCGTCCCACAATCATGTTGGCAAGGCGCTTTTTCCAGATGACATGATCCGACTGCGCCAGTCGTAGTACTTTGCCAGGTACGTCGATGTCGGCGAGCTTCGAGATCTGCTCGCTGACGGATTGTTCGAAAGTATCCATAGCGTCGACGATCTGTTCGATGTCGGCGACGCAACGGGCGGTATTGGTTGCGATATCGGTAATGCCGGTCGCAACCATGGACGAGGCTTGACCCTGTTCCTCCAGCGCGGCGGAGATTTGGGCTGCATTTGCATCCACGCGTTCGATCTTTTCGCTGATACTGTCCATTTGCGTACCAGCGGCCTTGATCGATTCCTGCCCGGCCGCAACGGCGTTGGCGCTACGCTCCATCGACTGGGCAATGCTGTCCATTTCATCTTGCAGCTGTACCACCAGCTCCTCGATTTGTTTGGTCGCATTTGAGGTGCTGGTGGCGAGATTGCGGACCTCATTGGCGACCACGGCGAAGCCCTTGCCAGCATCGCCGGCGCGCGCAGCCTCGACCGAAGCGTTCAGTGACAGCAAATTAGTTTGGAAAGCAATACTCTTGATATTCTCGGAAATGCTGACGATGCGCTTGGAGAAGGCAATCAGTGATTCGACCTTCGCCACCGTATCGTTGACCGAAGACGAAATGTCCTCCATCTTCACCATCGATTCATGCACTGCAGCTGTGCCGAGCTGGGTTACGTCGCGGGTTTCGTGGGTCTCCCGGGCGATATCGGAACCATACTTGTGAATATGCAGCACCGAGGCCCCCATTTCTTCGGCTGCTGCGGCGATGCTCTGCGCCTTTTCATCGACGAGCCTCAAACCCGACATCAGTTGTGCCGAAGAGATGGCTGCTTCGTTGGTGCCGATGGAGAGTTTGACGCTGCGGTCCAGGTCATCGAGTACCGATGACTTGAGGCCTTCGATCAGGGTATTGACCAGGCGAGAAATGTCGTCGTTTCCCGGCGCAACTACCGTGTAGTCTCCGCCGATGGCTGCCTCAAGTGTGTCGATCAGCGCCTGGTGGCTGTCATGGGAAGTTGAAACTGCTTTTGGGTCCAGGGTCTCGATTGCGTTGTTCTGCAACATGTGATTCGTTCCTTGTATCCATGTTTCTTTTTTTCTGGGGGTTGGCCCTGTCGCAACGGGGCGTATAACGCAACGCTACAACAGCTTGTGAATCGGAAACAGAAGCGGCTCGCAAAATTGCTGTCACCGGGGAGGGGGACCGATAACAGGTTGAATCGCCAGGCTGGGCGGTCAAACATACTGCCCGGCGCACCAGCCAGAAGCCCAGGCCCACTGAAAGTTGAAACCACCGAGCTGGCCGGTGACATCGACGGCCTCACCGATGAAATAGAGCCCGGCAATATCTCGCGCAGCCATTGTTTTCGACGACAGTGCACGCGTATCGACACCACCCAGGCAGACTTCCGCCGTTCGCAGCCCCTCGCTGCCACTTGGCGTAAGGGCAAGTGACTGCAATGTGTCGATCACTTCTTGCAGCGCCGATGGGCTGAATTGACGAATCGCCTGGTCCGGGAACAGTGTAGTGCACAGGCGTTGCGCCAGTTTTCGCGGCAGTAGCCGGGACAAGCTTGTCTTCAATTGTTGATCCGGGTGGTCGTTACGCACGCTATCGACCCAGGCTGCGCCATCTACCGTTGGCAGCAGGTCGAGCAAAATGGTATCGCCCGGCTGCCAGTAGGAAGAAATCTGCAAAATCGCCGGACCACTGAGTCCTTTGTGGGTAATCAGGATATGCTCACGAAATGATTGCCCGTTGCAGCTGACGGTAGCCTCCAGCGACACCCCGGCAAGTCCGTCGAACAGCTGTTTGTCACTACCTGACAGCAGCAGCGGCACAAGGGCAGGGCGAAATGCAATTGTGTCCAGTCCGAACTGCCGGGCCACATCCTGACTGAAATCGCTGGCACCCATCCGCGGAATCGATGGGCCGCCGGTGGCGATGACCAGTGATTGCGCCTCGAACTGGCCGCGGCTGGTTGTGACGTGGAAGGCATGGTCTTTTTCAATGCGCGCAATGCTGCTGTCCAACTGAATGTTGACGCCCGCCTGTTCGCACAGGGTCAGTAGCATCTTGACGATGGCGGGCGCGCGCTGGTCGCAGAACAGCTGTCCCTGTGTCTTTTCATGCCAGGACAGCCCATGCTGCTCCAGCAGGGCAATGAAGTCCCACTGCGTGTAGCGCGCCAATGCCGATTTGCAGAAATGCGGGTTGGTGGATAAGAAGTTGTCTGGCCCGGCATACAGATTGGTGAAGTTGCAGCGGCCGCCGCCGGAGATCAGAATTTTTTTGCCGGCCTTTTTCGCCTTGTCGAGCAATAGCACGCGGCGACCACGTTTCCCGGCCTCAATGGCGCACATCATGCCGGCAGCGCCAGCGCCGATGATAATGACGTCGAAATGTCGGTCAGGAAGCTTGCTCATGGATATCCCTCGGTTGCAGAAGGTGTCACTGTGGCTTGTTTTGCGTCATCGCCGTGAGGCGTCACCAGATTGCAATGTGGGCTTCGTGCTTTGCGCATACTTTGATGTGTCAGATGGGTATACTTTACCGACCTGCGTTCATTGGCGCTTGCTCGCCTGGGGAAGAAAAACATGTCATCCAGAATCCAGAAGGTTCTCATCGCCAACCGTGGCGAAATCGCCATTCGCATCCTGCGGGCAGCCGCCGAGCTGAAGATCCAGACCGTCTCGGTCTATACGCGCGAGGATCGCTTTTCCCCGCACCGCTACAAGGCAGACGAAGCCTATCAGATCGGCGCAGATGATGAACCGCTGAAGCCTTATCTCGATATTGAAACGATCGTCGATGTTGCGGTGAAGCATGGCGTCGACGCTATCCATCCGGGCTATGGCTTCCTGTCTGAAAACGTCGAGTTTGCCCGCCATTGTGAAGCACAGGGCATTATTTTCATTGGTCCGCCACCGCGGGTCATGGAACTGCTGGGCAACAAAGTATCGGCCAAGCAAGCGGCGCGTGAGGCGGGAATACCGACCATCGAGGCAAGCGAGAAACCGCTCGATGACCTCGAGACGGCAATGGCCGAGGCGCGGCGGATTGGCTTTCCGTTGATGCTCAAAGCCGTCTCTGGTGGTGGCGGGCGTGGCATGCGCGTGCTGTACGACGAGCAGGCGCTGGAAAAGGCGTTCGACGAGGCGCGCAGCGAAGCGCTCAAGGCGTTCGGCGACGATACCGTATTTCTGGAAAAATTCGTCGATTCGCCAAAGCATATCGAGGTGCAAATCCTCGGTGACGAGCACGGCAATATCGTTCATCTGTTCGAGCGCGATTGTTCGATTCAGCGGCGTTTCCAGAAAGTTGTCGAAGTGGCACCCAGTGCAACCCTCGCGCCCGAGACGCGGGAACAACTGTTCGCCCATGCACTCAAGATCATGCGCCATGTCGGCTATGTCAATGCCGGTACGGTCGAGTTCCTGGTCGATGCCGAACAGAACGCCTACTTTATCGAGGTCAATCCCAGGGTCCAGGTCGAACACACGGTGACCGAGGAGGTGACCGGGGTCGATATCGTTCGTAGCCAGATACATATCGCGGATGGCAAGCAGCTGAGTGATCCGCAGATCGGTATTGCATCCCAGGATAGTCTGCAATGTCGTGGTTATGCGGTGCAGTGCCGGATTACCACGGAAGACCCATCGCGTGACTTTCAGCCCGATTTTGGCCGTTTGATCGCTTATCGTAGTGCGGGCGGCTTTGGCATTCGGCTCGATGTTGGCAATGCCTATCCGGGGGCCGAGATCTCTCCGTTTTTTGATTCGCTCCTGGTCAAGGTTACTGCCTGGGGGCGTAGTCTCGAAGGGGCGATTCAGCGAGCTGACCGGGCACTGCGGGAATTTCGTATTCGCGGTGTCAGTACCAATATCGGTTTTCTCGAAAACGTTCTCGGGCATCCAGAATTTCGTGCGGGTCGTGCTACCGTCAACTTTGTCGGCGAACATCCTGAACTGCTGCGCATAAACCCCGGCTTCGACCGTGCTACGAAAACGCTGCGCTATCTCGCGGATGTGATCGTCAACGGGCATCCCGATGTGCGTAAAATGGATCCCGACCGCAGTTTCCGCGAGCCGATGATTCCACCGTTCCGGGAACTGCAAGGCTACCCGGAAGGCACCCGCAACAAGCTCGATGAAATGGGGCCGGAGGCTTTTTCACGCTGGGTGCGTGAACAAAAGAATATCTTCTACACTGACACCACCTTTCGCGATGCGCACCAGTCACTGCTGGCAACCCGTGTCAGAACGGTCGATATGCTGAAGGTGGCTGAGGGGTTGGCGAAAAATCACTTTCAGCTTTTTTCCCTCGAGATGTGGGGGGGGGCGACCTTCGATGTTGCCTTGCGCTTTCTGCATGAATGCCCATGGCAGCGCTTGCAGGTATTGCGTGAGGCCATTCCGAATATCCTTTTTCAGATGTTGTTCCGTGGTGCGAATGCGGTTGGCTACAAGGCCTATCCGGATAATCTGGTGGATCGGTTTATTGTCAAATCCTGGGAAAACGGCATCGACGTATTTCGTATCTTCGATTCGCTGAACTGGATCGAGGGGATGCGCAAGTCGATCGAGGCAGTGCGCAAACACACTGGCGGTATCGCCGAAGCGGCGATCTGCTACACCGGCGATATCATGCGCGAGGAGGAAGGCTATCGCTACAACCTGCAATACTATGTCGATCTTGCACGCCGCCTGGAAGACGCGGGTGCGCATATGCTCTGCATCAAGGACATGGCAGGTCTGCTGAAACCCTATGCCGCCGAGAAACTGATTCCCGCGCTGCGCGAAGCAGTCGATATTCCGATTCATCTGCATACCCACGATACCGCTGCCATTCAGGCGGCAACGTTGATGAAGGCAATCGAAAATGATGTCGATATTGTCGATGGCGCGTTGGCTGCGATGTCGGGGCTGACATCGCAGCCAAACCTCAATTCCATCATTGCCATGATGCAGGGCCATGAGCGGGAGCAGCCGATCAACCTGCAAAAACTGAATGAGTATTCCAACTACTGGGAAGATGTTCGCGAATTTTATTACCCCTTCGAATCCGGTTTGAAAGCGGGTACGGCGGAAGTCTACGATCACGAGATCCCAGGCGGCCAGTATTCCAACCTGCGGCCGCAGGCGGTTGCGCTCGGTCTGGAGCATAAATTCGAAGACATCAAGAAAAACTACGCTATCGTCAACCGGCTGTTCGGCGATATCGTCAAGGTCACGCCGTCATCCAAGGTTGTTGGCGACATGGCGTTGTACATGACGGCCAACAGTCTCACCGAGGAAGACGTGCTCGATGAAGAAAACCCGATATCCTTTCCGGATTCGGTTATCGACCTGTTCAAGGGGAACCTTGGCCAGGTCGAGGGTGGTTTTCCGGAAAAGCTTTCCCGGCTGGTGTTGCGCGGGCAGGAACCATTGCAGGGCAGGCCGAACGATGCGCTCGATCCGGTGGATTTCGAGCAGGAGTTTGCCGATTTCCAGCGTGAGTTCGACGAGTATCAGAGCGACCTCGATTTTCTTTCGTTCAAAATGTATCCGGAAGTATTTCGGGAGTATTACCGCAACAAGCAACAGTTCGGCGATCTGCGCTTCATCCCGACGACGACTTTCTACTACGGCCTGAAACAGGGCGAAGAGGTGTTGGTCAAACTGGCAAAAGGCAAGAGCATCGTCATCAAGCTGCTGTACCGTTCCGAACCGGATGAAGCAGGCATTTGTCGCGTCACTTTCGACCTCAACGGCCAGGTACGCAGTATCGAAGTTCGTGATCGCAGTGCCGTCAGTACAGTCAAGATCAATCCCAAGGCGGTGGAGCACTACCACGTCGGCTCACCCTTGCAGGGCAAGCTGTCAGCCATCATGGTCGAGCCCGGTCAGGCGGTCAAAAAGGATGATCCGCTGTTTGTTATCGAGGCAATGAAAATGGAAACGACCGTCGCTGCCCCGTTCGACGGCATCATCGAGACAATTCACCTCGATGCCGGTGCGCTGGTCGATCAGGATGATCTGGTGATCGAATTTCGCCGATAAGCTTACGCGTTGCCGCGCTCCAATCCCCGTGCAAAAAAATCCGGCGCAAGGCCGGATAGGTAGTGAGTGGACAGGAACCGGGCTTGCGGTCACATGGGGCGACTGATGTTCCCGTCCGGGGTATCGATGATCAACTTCGAGAAATCGAGTCCGGACATGTGGATCACATCATCGTGGAATCCGCCTTCAAGAAAGATTTCCGGCTCCTTTTCGAGGTTTTCGTCGACGATCATCTCCAGTCCATAGGCAGCACCGAGCGGTGGTACGGCGCCGGGTTCGCAATCGGGGAACAGCTCAGAAAGCTCGGCTTCGGTCGCCAGCCCCACTTGCCGATCCAGCTGGTGATGCAGGCGCGCCAGATCGAGACGACGGTTGGCGGGAATCACTGCCAGCAGGTAGTTGCCTTCCGCGTCTTCAATAACAACACCCTTCGCCAATTGCCTGCCTGAAACATGGCTGGATTTTGCGGTATCGATACTGCTGTGCGAATGCGGGTGATGGATCAGCTCATAGTCCACATCCGCTGTTTCGAGGTACTGAAGTAAAGAGAGTGCGACTGCCATGATCTACCTCCTGCAATCAAGCAATGTTGACTGTCATACTCTGAAGTATAGTTCAGTAGATCTGCGTGTGCTCAGGTCGGCCCGGTAAGGGCCTGCTGCAATCCAGTTTCGCCATTGAGCAGCGCCAGTTGTCGGAGGATGTCAAGAATGATCACGCCATCTGTTGGGCTCAGTTCATGGCTGCTGTTGCTGAGAATCAGGTACGAGCGACCCGCCAGCACCGGCACCTGGTTCATGTCTCCGCTGAAGGGGGGAACGACGCGATCGCCATTGCTGCGAACCACGGAGAAGTAGTGAATAGCGGGATGCGGTTGCTGGTTGAGCCATCCGAGCAGGTTCCGGCGCGATGGGGGCAGCAGATCGACCAGCACACCCCGCGAACGTCTCACCGTGTGATAGAGGTTGCCGCCAAACAGTCCTTTGACAACGCCGAACGGCCCGGAGCCACTGGTCTTCTTCAGCGCTTTTGCCGCCAGCGGTGTGCCGACATGCGGGCTGGCGATGGTGATCAGCGCATTGATCTGTGGAATCGGGTCGCGAATCAGGGCCGCGCGTCCCGCGATACCACCTGCTGAGTGACCTGCCAGAATGATTTTTTCAGCAGGATGCAGTGCAGCAATCTGGCGCAGGAAGCCATTGAGTACGTCAGCCTGGAATTCGATGGGATGCGCCCATGGGATATCGACCGTATAGACACGATTCCCGTTTGCTTCAACATGGGGAAAAGGCTGAAAACCACGGGGGCCGAAATGCCCGGCGAGCGGCCAGCCATTTTGCCGCAGTATCGACACGATGCCGCTGCGGTGCCAGGTTTGTGCGCTGCTCATATAGCCATGGATCAGCACCAGTGAATCGGCGTTGACGGTTGCGGAGGCCAGCAGCAGCGCCAATGTGCTCAATAGTCGGCGAAATGGCACGTCGGTATCCTCATGGAAGCCCCAATTGTTGAATTATAGGAGCATGGGCGCAGGGAACAATGGTTATCGTCACCGCAGATGACGATTGTCATTCCTGATCCGCAACCTGCTTCGGCAGAAGGATGAACACGCGCCCAGGCTGTTTCATATTGCCGGCCAGTTGCTCTGCACGCTTTCCGGTACCAAAAAAGATGTCGGCACGAACCGGGCCGTTGATGGCCCCACCGGTATCCTGCGCCAGCATCAGCCGGCGCAGCGGCTGGCCATCGGGCAGCGTGGTGTCGAGCCAGAGCAGGGAGCCCAGCGGAATGACTTTGCGGTCGATGGCAACGCTGCGCAGATCGGTCAGTGGCACATTCAATGAACCGCGCGGGTTTTCTCCGGGATCCCTGCGCAAAGTGAAAAATACATAGCTGGGATTCGTGTTCAGCAATGCCTGTGCACGCTGTGGATGGGCTTCCAGCCACTGCCGGATCGTGAACAACGATACCTCGTCGCGTTCCAGTTCGCCCCATTCGATCAGCTTTTTACCAATCGACACATACGGGTGTCCATTCTGGTCGGCGTAGTTGACGCCTACGAGTGTGCCATCGTCGAGCTGTACCTTCCCGGAGCCTTGAATCTGCAGGAAGAAGCTGGCGTAGGGATCATCGAGCCACAGCAGCTCATGGCCCTTGAGCGGCGATGTTTCATGGTCGATTTCAGCCCGGCTGTAGAATGGTACAACACGATTGCCATCGATACGCCCACGCACACGTTTGCCTTTGAGTTCAGGATAGAGGCTGTCGAGACTGACCTTCAGCAATGACTCAGGGCGTTTGTAGATCGGATAGCGATAGGTTTCCGATGCCGTTCGGCTGCCACGCAACAGCGGTTGGTAGTAGCCCGTAATCAAGCCATCTTTTTTACCACCTTTTCCCAGTATTTCATGAGGTTGAAAGTAAGTGGTGAGAAATGATCTTACATCAGCTTCGTTGTCGGGGTCGATTTGTTCAGCGATTGCGCAAAGCCGTTGCCACTGCGCGTCGCGCCGCTGCATGCGAGGGCACTGGGCTAGCACTGCGGGCCAGGCATCGATCAACCGATCCTCGCTCCAGCCAGGCAGTGTTGACCAGGTGACCGGTGCGCCAATACCTGGTTCAGGTTCGCGGGTTTTGAACCAGTCGCAGGCTGACAGCAGGGGTAACATGACAAACACAATGAGCCAGCGATACTGCTGGTAGCCCAGCTTTCGGTGCTCAGATGAACCGGCTTCTGTCACAGGAGGTGCCGCCGTTTTTCTGGCTGGTGCCAGCCGCCAAGCTGATAAACATTGGCGTTGGGGAAAAGGGAACTGCATGGCTGGGTGTCTTGAATGGCAAAAACGAACGGTTATTGTACCCGTCCTGTCGTTTCGGGGTTTTGTTTGTCTGCGTGGTCGGAACTGAAGCATTCCCCCAACCCCCATCCTGTGCGACACTACCCGGCTTCCTGCGCGGCAGGGCTGACCAGCCGCCGGCGCGTTTCCTTGCAACATCTTTCCGAGTACAGAACGTCTTGATTTCTACAGCAAATATCACCATGCAGTTTGGGGCAAAGCCCTTGTTTGAAAACATCTCCGTCAAGTTTGGCAATGGCAACCGTTATGGTTTGATCGGTGCCAATGGCAGCGGTAAGTCCACTTTCATGAAGATTCTGGGCGGTGATCTGGAGCCGACGTCGGGGTCGGTCAGCGTCGATGAGAATGAGCGGGTTGGCAAGTTGCGCCAGGATCAGTTCGCGTTCGAGGAGTACAGCGTCATCGACACGGTCATCATGGGGCATGATGCGCTGTGGAAGGTGAAGCAGGAGCGTGACCGCATTTATTCTCTGCCGGAGATGAGTGAAGAAGATGGCATGCGGGTGGCCGATCTGGAGGTCGAGTTCGCTGAGCTGGATGGCTATACGGCTGAGTCGCGTGCCGGTGAGTTGCTGCTGGGGCTGGACATTCCCATCGAGCAGCATAATGGGCCGATGAGTGCGGTTGCGCCAGGCTGGAAGCTGCGGGTCTTGCTGGCGCAGGCGTTGTTTGCAGATCCGGATATCATGTTGCTGGACGAGCCGACCAATAACCTGGATATCAATACCATCCGCTGGCTCGAAGGTGTGTTGAATGAGCGCCAGAGCACGATGATTATTATTTCCCACGATCGTCATTTCCTGAACAGCGTTTGCACGCATATGGCGGATCTGGATTATGGCGAGCTGCGCATGTATCCCGGTAACTATGATGAATACATGACGGCGGCGACGCAGGCGCGTGAACGTCTACTGGCGGATAACGCGAAAAAGAAAGCGCAGATTGCCGAGTTGCAGAGTTTTGTCAGCCGTTTTTCGGCCAATGCCTCGAAAGCGCGGCAAGCCACCTCACGGGCGAAGCAGATCGAGAAAATCAAGCTCGATGAGGTCAAGCCCTCCAGTCGCGTCAATCCCTATATCCGCTTCGAGCAGAACAAAAAGCTGTTTCGCTTGGCGGTCGAGGTGGAAGGGTTGACCAAGGGCTACGACAAACCATTGTTTTCCGACTTGAACCTGATGGTTGAAGTGGGTGAGCGTATTGCGATCATCGGCCCCAACGGTATTGGCAAGACGACTTTGTTACGCACCCTGGTGGGTGATCTCGAAGCGGATGGTGGCAACGTCAAATGGTCGGAAAATGCCAGTATCGGCTATTTCGCTCAGGATCATGCTGATGAATTTGCCGAGGAAATCTCCCTGATCGACTGGATGACGCAGTGGCGTGGGGAGGATGACGATGAGCAGGCCATTCGCGGTACGCTGGGGCGGATGCTGTTTTCTCAGGATGAGATCAAGAAGCCGGTCAATGTTGTTTCCGGTGGCGAGCAGGCGCGCTTGCTGTTTGGCAAGCTGATGTTGCAGAAGCCGAATATTCTGGTGATGGACGAGCCCACCAATCACCTTGATATGGAGTCGATCGAGTCGCTGAATCTGGCGTTGGAGAATTATCCCGGTACGCTGTTTTTCGTCAGCCACGATCGCGAATTTGTCTCCTCGCTGGCGACCCGGATCATTGAAATGACACCTTCCGGGCTGGTCGATTTCCAGGGTAGCTATGACGAGTATCTGGCGAGTCAGGGAATTGCGGCGTAGTTCAGGGCAGGGAGCCGATGCGAGAAAACCCGATGATGGCGCCGGTGCTGGCGTTGCTGCACGCTCACCCGGAAGGGTTGAGTGAGTATGAAATCATTTCTGCGCTCAAGGTGCAGGGCTTGTATATCGATGCCATGGATGATCCGTCGATGGCGCTGTATACCGGGCATTTTTTCGTTATGAATGCGCTCTATGCCTTGCAGCGTGAATTGTTGTCTGACGGGTTATACCTCCATATTTCACCGATGGAAAACCGCCTCCATCCCACCCAGGCGGGTGGTCATGGAGCGCTGCGCTCAGGGGCTGCCGATGCGGCGCTCAGCGCCTACTACCTCGACTGGAACAATCTCGACACCATGACGCCTGACGGCGTGGAGAAACTGCTGTCTGGATTCTGGGAGCACTTCGCCGCCACCGATCGCCAACCGGATGCGCTGACCGTGCTCGGCCTGGAGGCAGGGGCTGACTGGGGCGAGATCCAGGTAGCCTATCGTCGGCTTGCGGCGATGCATCATCCGGACAGGGGCGGGGATGCGGAACAATTTATTGCCGTGCGCGAAGCCTTTCTGGTGTTGAAGGGTTTCTATACCGGCTAGGCTTCGCTTGCCAGCATTTCTTCGATGCGCTTTCCCGCCAGTTCATAACGCCAGCCACGCATCAGCGGAATGTCGTTGCCTATCTGGATGAGGTGTTCGATATCCTTGCGTGAGGCGATGAGGGAAGGGTTGATATTTTCTGCTTGTGCAATCTCTGCGAGTATTTTCTGTACTGCTTTTACTTTGCCGGTTTCCTCCGGCGTGAGCTTTTTCTGCGGGATGCGGCGTGCGATTTCTGCGTCGTCGAGCGACAAGCTGTCGTGGATGAGGGTCAGCAGTTCGTTGCCGTGACGTGCAGCGGTTTTGCTTGGCAGGTTGTCGATGTTGCGCAGCTCGGCGGCTGTGGCGGGCGGATTTTGTGCCAGCGCCAGCACGGCGTTGTCGGATAGCACCCACTTTCTGGGCAGATTGCGTTTTTCGGCCTGCTGCTCGCGCCACAGGGCCAGTTCGCGAATGGTGGCGCGTTGACGAATCGGCAGTAGGTGCTGGCCCTTGACGCGCCGCAGTACCGTGCTGGCCTGTGGTTGATATTTTTTGGGATCTTCCAGCATGGCGCAGTCTTCGCGTACCCAGTCGAGCCGGTTCTGTTGCGCCAGCCGCGTCATTTGCAGTGGATAGATCTGACGCAGATAGCGCACGTCATCGGCGGCATAGCGCAGCTGTTCCGGGGAGAGGGGGCGACGCGACCAGTCGGTGCGGGTCTGGCTTTTCGGCAGTTGAACCTGCAGCAGTTTTTCCACCAGTGCGGCATAGCCGGTTTGGTCGCCCTGGCCGAGCAGGCTGGCTGCAATTTGGGTATCGAAAATGGGCGTCGGGGTCTGTCCAAGGGTGTGGAGCAGCGCCTCCATGTCCTGTGAGGCAGAGTGAAATACCTTGGTGACTGCCGGATTGGTCAGCAGCGTTTTGAAACAGCCCAGGTCGTCGATGGCAAGCAGGTCGATGCAGGCAATCTCCTCATCGCTGGCAACCTGGATCAGGCACAGCTTGGGGTAGTAGGTCTTTTCACGCAGGAATTCGGTGTCGATGGCGAACCATTGTTTCGTGGCAAGCCGCTGGCAGAGCTGTTGCAGCGCGGTGGCGCTATCGATCAGGGTAAATGCGTCGTCCATGAGGAGTGGCTGGTTGCTGGTGATGATCGCGAAACTGACAGATTCCTGTGCTGAAGGCAATCCTCTATTGCAAGCCGTACTTTTTCATTTTCCGCCATAGGGTGCTGCGGTCGATGCCAAGGCTGGCGGCGGCTGCGCTGCGGATGCCGTTGGCGGCTTGTAGTGCGGTGATAATGCGTTCGCGCTCGCTATCTTCTGCCGGGATCGTTGTGAGCTTGTTCGACGCTCCCGCTGCTTCGGTAAGATGGGGTGGCAGTGATTCAGCCCGAATCTTTCCTGATACTGCGCAGATGATGCCATGTTCGATGGCGTTCTCCAGTTCACGTACATTGCCGGGCCAGTGATAGGCGAGAAGCAGGCGCCGCGCTGATGCGGTCAGTTCGATATTGTCGGGATAGCCGAAACGTGAGAATCGCGCCATGAAATGCTGGGCGAGCAGTGGGATATCGCCGGGGCGTTGTCGTAACGGCGGCAGCTCCAGCGCCACAACGGCGAGGCGATAATAGAGGTCAGAGCGAAAATCGGCTGTCCGCACCATGTCGCGCAAGCCGCGGTTGCAGGCGGTGATGATGCGGACATCGACCTGGATAGTCTCGTCGGAACCCACGGGTTCAAAACGCTGTTCCTGAATGGCGCGCAACAGCTTGGCTTGCAGATGCAGCGGGATCTCGCCGATCTCGTCGAGAAAAAGGGTGCCCCCATCGGCTGCCTGGAAGCGGCCGGGGCGATCCTGTATGGCCCCGGTAAAGGCGCCTTTCACATGGCCGAACAGTTCCGATTCAACCAACCCCTCGGGAATGGCGCTGCAATTGACTTCGATGAAGGGGCCGCGGCTGCGGTCGCTGAGCTGGTGGATCATGCGTGCGAACAGCGTCTTGCCGGTGCCTGATTCGCCTTGCAACAATACGGCTGCTCGTGCTCTGGCGACCTGATGGGCGCGGGCCGTAAGAGATTGCATGACCGGATCGCTGGTGATGATGCCAAAGTGGTCATGACTGCTAAGAATCGCTTCGAGGCGGAGTCGGTCGGTACGGTCGGACAGCAATACCAGACGCAGGCGTGTACTGCCGTCCTCCAGTGACACCAGGCCGGTGCTGAACTCGATGATGCGGATATCGCCAGTATTGTCGAACTGGTGGCTGAACTTGCGAAACCGGCTGATTTGATTGGCGTTCGCTGCCGTGTCGTCGAGGTCACCCAACGCGCTTTGCAGGTCGAAGCCATTGAGATTGTTCAAGGCGTCTATAGGGTTATCCCCAGGTAGGTTTAACAATTCGATGCTCGAAGGGTTATGGTAGAGTACCTGCCCGCTGGCGCTGGCGATGATAACTCCTTCATCAATAAAGGAAACTATGCGCTCTAACACGGGTCTGATGTTGTCGAGTGTAAGGGCTGTGTCTTTATCGGAGGCGGGGGGCATACAGATGATGATGCAGGAGTGTTGCAGAGTGTTGCAAGTGTTGTTGCAACACTGTTGCATGGAAAATTGTGAGTCAGTTCACGGGCTTGCTGTGATTTATTCCCGTCAAGGTGGTTTGGTCTTGCAACAATTGCAGTGCTCGTGTAGCTCCAAGTCCTTGATTAACAAGCGATAGTAATTCCGGCATGCGTATTGCCGTAGACAATAAAATGTTACATGATGAAAACGCTGCTCAAGGATCGGATGTCTTTTCGAGAGACTGGTTAGACTCTCTGAAAGAAACCTGGAATCAGGAAGATGGTTTGGCTGAGCAGCTGCGCATGGCGCACTTCAATGCCATTGTGGCGTTCGGTCTGCTCGACGAGGATTCGCCGCGGGCTTTTCTGGTCATCAGGGACGGGGAGGTGCGTGAGGTGTCGACTTGCTCCGATGATGAGCCTGATTGGGATTTGCGGGCAGACCGGACACAGTGGGAGTGTTGGTTGAATGATCCGCCGGGGCTGTTTGCGCTAGGCATGGCGTTTACCACGCGTTCGCTGCAATTCCGGCGTGGGAACTATCCTGCGATGATCAAGGATCCGCTGATGGCGGAGTCCTTCAAGAAGAGTTTCATGTTGATGGCGGAGGCGTACCGACGCACCAGCCACTATTGAGTTGCGGCACCGCTTCCGTGTGTGTAGCCGGTTGTCGCAGTTGAGTTTGATCTACCGAGTGGACCGCAGCCCCCTGCGGCCGGAATCGATATTGATGAGGAAAAGCGCGATGAGGCGTCACCACAAGTTATTGCACCTGGTTCTGGGCGCAGTGCTCACCATTCCCGCTCTGCAGGCAACCGAGAGCCAGATCGTCACGGTTCAGGCGGGCGAGGGGCAGCGCACTGCCACCGTCAGTGGCACCGTAATCCCGTTCAAGGAAGTGACGTTGACGGCACAGATCCCCGGTCGGGTGGAGATGATCTCCGGCAGTGAGGGTGACAGGTTTCGCCAGGGCGATGTGCTGGTCGCTATCGACGACGATGATTTGCTCGCCAAGCGCCAGGCGATTCAGGCCCAGATCGCCAATGCCCAGGCGGCATTGCAGAATGCGCGGGTGCAGTACAACCGGGAGCTGATATCGCCGCGCAGTGAAAGCCCGTCGTCGATGCCGGGTTTTGGCTTGCCGATCATGATGGACAACATGTTTAGTCGCGAGATGGGCGACATGATGGGCTATGGCGAGCCGGACCTGGAGCGCCACGCCGATCTCTACTCGGCATTGACGCAGGTCAATCAGGCGCAGGCAGCTCTGATGCAGGCGCAGTCACAGCTACAGGAGCTCGACACCAAAATTCGCGATGCGAAATCGGTAGCGCCTTTCGATGGCATTATTCTGAAGAAAATGGTTGAGGTCGGGGATACCGTGCAGCCGGGCATGCCGCTGGTGAAGTTTGGCCACGTCGATTATCTGCGAGTGCGATCCGATGTGCCCTATCGTCTTGTCCACAATTTGAAGAAAAGCATGCTGGTGCCGGCATTGCTCGATAACGGCGTCGCCGTGAAGGTTCGTGTTGCCCAGATCTATCCGATGGCGGATGAGCGAAATCATACGGTCAGGGTCAAGTTCGACCTCCCCAAGGGGGTCAAAGCTTCGCCCGGCATGTACGCTGAGCTGAGAATTCCGCAAGGGGGCGCAGGCGAATCGGATGAAGTCGTCATTCCAGAATCTGCACTCATTCGTGGTCGCAGCCTGCCTGCGGTATTGGTCATCAACCCCGATGGTGGGTCGAGCGTGCGCATGGTGCGCCTGGGACAGCGTTTGGGCGACGGCATGATCGAGGTCTTGTCCGGGATCAAGGCGGGGCAGAGAATCGTCGACAATCCGCCTTCGGGAGTAGGGTCCGGATGGGTACCGGGCAAGCCGCTCCATGACGAGGCAGCTGGCTAGACGAGGAGCGTCGCACTGAGCAGCGCCAGCTACCGCTTGCGCTGACCCGCAAACAAAGAATCCGATGCTATGGAAAACCAAGAATTAGACAATCACAACGAATCAAACATCGGTCTTGCCGGTGGTCTGGCAAAGCAGTTCATCCACTCGCCGCTAACGCCGCTGCTGCTGATCGGCTTTTTCCTGCTGGGTTTCGTTGGCTTGATCGCGACCCCGCGTCAGGAAGACCCGCAGATCTCGGTGCCGATGGTGGATGTTTTCGTCCAGTATCCCGGTGCCAGTGCCGAGCAAGTGGTCAACCAGGTGGCAATACCACTGGAACAGATCATGATGGAGATCAAAGGGGTGGATCATGTCTACTCCGCATCCATGCGTGATCAGGCCGTCGTCACGGTGCAGTTCATCGTCGGCGAAGAGATGGAGCCGTCGCTCGTCAAGCTCTATGACAAGCTCTCCTCAAACATGGACAAGATCCCGCCCGGTGTCAGCCAGCCATTGGTCAAGCCCAAGGGCGTCGATGACGTGCCGTTGGTGACGCTCACGCTGTGGTCGGAAGATGTTCCGGATTCGTCGCTGCGATTGGTCGCGCTAGACCTCCTCAAACATATCAAACAGATTCCCAATACCTCACAAGGGTTTGTCGTCAGTGGCCGGCGCGAACAGATGACCGTGCATGTCTTTCCCGAAAAACTGGCGGGTTTCGGTATTCCACTACAGCAGATCGCGCAGACCATTCAGGCGGCCAATGCCGAAGCCAATGTGGGTGATACCGAGGCGGATGGGGCGCTGGCGACGGTATATAGCGGCTCCTTTCTGAAAACCGAAGAAGACTTGAACCGCCTGATGGTGGGGCAAAGCAATGGCCGTCCCGTATATCTCCGTGATGTGGCTGAAGTAAAGCGGGGGCCGGGAGACGCAAAAGCGATCGTGTCTTACTACACGGGAGCCGCCAACGACGACGAGCTGGAAGCTAACGGTGCACCTGCTGTGACGCTGGCGATTGCAAAGAAAAAAGGCACTAACGGTGTCTCTGTTGCCGATAACATCCTTGAGCTCGTCGAAGACCTCAAAGGTTCGTTGATTCCCGATAACGTCCATGTGGCGGTCACGCGCAACTATGGCGATACAGCACGTGAAAAGGTTAATGAGCTGATCTTCAAGTTGTTTGTCGCCACTGGCGCGGTGGTGTTGCTGGTTTGGTTCTTCCTTGGCTGGCGTGCCGGTGTGGTCGTCGTGATCGTGGTGCCAAATGTCATTCTGTTTACCGTGTTCATGGCATTGGTGATGGGGTTTACGATCGACAGGGTGAGTTTGTTCGCGTTGATCTTTTCCATCGGGATACTGGTTGATGACGCGGTAGTCGTACTTGAAAACATCTACCGTCGCTGGCTGGAAAAGGGGTGGATCGATACTGAAACGACCATCGATGCGGTGGCGGAAGTAGGTAACCCGACGATACTGGCGACATTCACCGTTGTTGCCGCCCTGCTACCAATGGCAGCCGTTCGCGGCATGATGGGTCCCTACATGGCGCCAATCCCCATGCTGGGAAGTGTCGCAATGGTGTTCTCCTTGTTCGCCGCTTTTGTGTTCACACCGTGGCTGGCGATGAAGATTCGCCCGAGCATGTCGGTGCTGCATCGCGCCGAAGAAAAGGAAAAGAAGGAGATTGAGTTTCTTGGCCGTTTTTATCGCGGTGTGTTGCAGCCACTGATCGAGAGTCGGTGGTTGGGGCGGATCTTTCTTCTTAGCTTGTTTGCCATTTTCTTTTTGTGCATCTCACTGTTTTATACCAAATCGGTGAAGGTGAAGATGCTTCCGCTGGACAATAAGCCTGAATTCAATGTTGTGGTGAACTTCCCCGAGGGGACCGCATTGCCAGATACTGCGAATTTGGTCGGTGAATTGGCGGAAAAAGTCCGGGAAATTGGCGAGGTAACGGCGGTACAGACTTATGTCGGTACGGCTTCACCGTATAACTTCAATGGTCTGGTACGTCACTATTACTTGCGTCGTCAGCCATGGGAAGCAGATCTTCAGGTTCAGCTTCTCAACAAGCATGACCGTGAGCGTTCGAGCCACGAGATAGCGCAAGAGGTTCGGGAGTTGTTGAGCCCGATGGCCCGCGCAGTGGGTGCCCGCATACAGGTTGTCGAAATGCCGCCAGGACCCCCCGTTCTGCAGTCCGTCGTTGCTGAGGTCTATGGCCCGGACGCAGATACGAGGCGTCTCGTCGCACGCGATCTGATGCAGATGTTTGAAAAAGCTGAACATCTCAACGATGTCGATACGCTGATGCCTGAACCGCACTATGCCTATTTTTTCGATGTCGACAGAGAAAAGGCGCAGCGGGCGGGAGTCGCTGTGGCCACGATCAACAGTACGCTCGATATGGCGATGGGTGGCTTTCAGCTTGGCGATATCAAGTACAACTCCGTACTCGACGTGACCCCGATCATCATGGAGTCGCCACTCGCCGTGCGGGGTGATTTTGGCCGGATTGGCCAGTTGCCGGTCATGACGCAGCAGGGTACTGCTGTCCCGTTGTCTGAAATGGGGAGTTTCAAGCAGCGTTTGCAAGATACGATCATCTATCACAAGGATCTTCGCGCCGTTGAATTCGTCACCGCAGAGACCGTTGGTGATCTTGCCGCCCCGATCTACGGCATGATGGAGGTGGAAACACTGCTGGAGGACTACACCGCGCCAGATGGCGTCCAAATCTCCGGCACCATGATGGGGCCGCCGAAACACAGTAATCGTTCGGGCTTTGAATGGGCGGGAGAGTGGACTGTCACCTATGAAACTTTCCGTGACATGGGCATTGCATTCGGTGTTGCACTGGTATTGATTTATATGCTGGTCGTAGGCGAATTCGGCAACTTCATTATGCCTGCGATCATTATGGCGCCCATTCCACTGACGTTGGTGGGTATCATTCCCGGGCACTGGATCATGGGTGCAGAATTCACCGCGACATCGATGATCGGATTTATTGCGTTGGCGGGTATCATTGTGCGCAACTCGATCTTGCTCGTCGATTTTTCTCAGCGCAAGGTGCAGGAAGGGGTGCCGGTTCTCGATGCCGTGATCATGGCCTGTCAGACTCGAACTCGCCCTATCGTGATCACTGCCCTGGCGCTGGTCGGAGGCGCCAGCGTCATCCTGTTCGATCCGATCTTCCAGGGTATGGCGGTTTCGTTGTTGTTTGGTGTCATCGTCTCTACGGCGTTGACGTTGTTCATTATTCCGCTGGGTTGCTACAGCGCTCGCGCAGCTTTCTGCCCGGCGGGCAACGGAGATGCTGACGGTAACGGCGGTTGTGATAACGGGAACGGCAACGGCGGTAGTGGCGGTGGCGGTTCTGCGGGCGGCAAAGTATCGGGCTTCGTCAGCATCGTGGCGCTGTATCTTGGACTGCTGCTGAAAGCACTGTTTTCACTCTTTGTGGCTGCGATAGGCTTTATCTATCGCAAGACGCTTGGCAAGAAGAAAGACACGCCGCCTCCTGCTGGGCCTCCGACCCCGCCCTCAGGTGGTGGTGCTACTGCAAAGGCTGCGGCAACGACATCGGATTCTGCGTTAGTCGCTGATGCAGGTACTGCGTCTTCCGGAAAATCGTCAGAGGCTGAGAAGGCAGCCGCCGAGAAAGCAGCCGCCGAGAAAGCAGCCGCCGAGAAAGCAGCCGCCGAGAAAGCAGCCGCCGAGAAAGCAGCCGCTGAGAAAGCAGCCGCTGAGAAAGCAGCCGCTGAGAAAGCAGCCGCTGAGAAAGCAGCCGCGGAGAAAGCAGCCGCTGAGAAAGCAGCCGCTGAGAAAGCAGCCGCCGAGAAAGCAGCCGCTGAGAAAGCAGCCGCCGAGAAAGCAGCCGCCGAGAAAGCAGCCGCCGAGAAAGCAGCCGCCGAGAAAGCAGCAGCCGAGAAAGCAGCAGCCGAGAAAGCAGCAGCCGAGAAAGCAGCAGCCGAGAAAACAGCCGCTGAG
>Ga0256839_1002197_pt1 | contig 22207 bp, 23 predicted proteins | sample 354166metaG_FD_185968 | JGI IMG/M metagenome (GOLD analysis project Ga0256839, IMG submission 185968) | Hydrothermal vent microbial communities from Mid Atlantic Ridge, Atlantic Ocean - 354-166 | ecosystem: Environmental > Aquatic > Marine > Hydrothermal vents | place: Atlantic Ocean: Mid... | reverse complement strand
CTCCGACATTACCAGGCCGCTGAGGTCAAAGACCTGACAAAAGTCTGCCAGTGGCCGGTCACTCGCGTATTCCACCCGGAGGGGGATCCACTCGCTGGCTAGCGGAAGCCCTGACGCTAGGAGTTCGTCCAGGCGGTACCGTTCCTCCAAAGGCGGGTCGCCTGCCAGCAGCAAGTCACGGTATCTAGGGTTGCCCCGCACATACTCGTATCGAACTTCCCAGACTCGCCGCTCCTTCGTCTGAGCACCCATGGTTGCCATGTCCGCGCCTCCGGAACGCGGTCGCTGCTTGAGCCAAGGTTCCTGAGTAGGCGAACAGGCCCGGTAGGCCCGTGTGGCGGCTACGCTGAAGGTCGTGCAGGACAGCTCCTCTGCGGAGCTTGTTCGCGAGTTTGAGGCGTGCACACCACCCTCATATACCGCTTTGTCCGGGTCTCGTCGTGGACCATAGCATCCACCCGAGCTCCGTTCCGGTAGCGTTCCATGTCGATGCCACAGTTGATTAGGATTTGCGCGGGCTTCCGCAGCCCGGCGTTCCCACACGGGCACTACGCGGCCGCCGTAATCACACGGGCTTTGCGACAGCCCTGCCTTCGTGCACGCTCCGTCGGACCCTTTCCGCTCACGCGTTATGCGCGAACTTCCGGTAGGCCTCCACCGCATACACATGCTACCCAGCGACTCGAGGTTGTGCACGTAGGCCGTGCGAGCGCGGGAGGCGATGGAGACGACGGGGATCTGATCGTCGAAGAGCGAGCGAAGCTGCTCTCCGATGCGCAGCTCAGCCGCCAGCACGAATGCCCGCCGCTCCTCGCTCCAGATCGGAGGGTTTGGCGTTACGCCCAGGTCATCGGTCTCGCCCGGTCCGCATGGCACTGGTACTGCCGCTCATCGTTTTCGTCGCTCGGCGGGTGACCTGACCGGTGCAGGCCGTCCGCTCCGCTGTCGCTAGGTAACTACGTCTCCGCGATGAGAGGTGGGAAGCAACCGGAGGTGAACGAGTAGTCCTTTGGAGTGCGGCACTCCCGTGCCGCTTTTTTGGAGTGCGGCAGTCCCCTGCCGCTTTGGCTTTTTGGAGTGCGGCACTCCCGTGCCGCTTTCACTTCCCCCCGCCAAGCCGGGTGCATCGCCTAGGCCCCCGACGACGTCGCTCGACCTGCGCGAAGAAAACCTAAGCGGTGGAGGGCCGCGGCACTCCAAAGTTGCGGTGCCGAGCGCGTCCCACCGGGGTGCGGAGCTTGCCTGGTCGAATTATGGACCATCGTAGCGGGACGCGCCGTCGGCTCCGGCCGTTCGATTCGACCCTTGATGGGGGGCGCTAATCGCCAAGCCGCCGAGCGTGGGGGGCTCGTGGGGCGAGGCGGCCGGGGGACAGCTCGCCGCGCGAACCGCGATGGGCCTCATCCGTCCGATCGGACTGGTCGGATGGGTGCACCCTGCAACACGGCGCCCCTTCCGAATAAATGGCCCCCTCCATGTTGAGGTTCCTACCGAAAAGTCAGCGGCAGACGCGTGTTTTTAAGGAACCGTCCGAACCGGCGGAAAGCCAACGACGGGACCGGATGGAGCGGCATGGGCTCGCCTTGCCGACAGCACGCGGTGCCGAGGAACCGGATCATCCAGCGGACTCTTTACGGGTCGCAGGCGTCGGCTTGGCCGGGTTTTGTCAGAATAAACCTTCGAAGCAGGTAATCTATAGGGGAACGTCTGCCCTGGAACAGGGTGGACTCAACGCATCGCGATGGGGTGGAGGCATCGCGATGGGTTGGAGCGAAAGCTGAACTGCCGGAGCGCAGGCTGAGGATGCAGATGGGCGAACGCTGTCGGTTGCATGCTGTTCTGACGGCCCCGGCGGAGGCTGTCCCGGAGCTGGAGCTCTTGACCGTGGTCGATCAGTTCGGCGATTGGGCGTCCTGGGTGCTGGCAGAGGACGTCTTGCAACGTGCCGAGAAGGTGTTCTGCTCGGTGGGACGCCCGGATCTCGATGTGCTGCAACAGCCGGGAGCCTGTGCTCCGCTGTTTGTGACGGACGGAAGCACCCCCTGCCTCCGGCGCACCTTTGCGTTGCCTCTTCGGTGGGTACCTGAAGGGAAAGAGGCCCGTGGCGGTGCGCGTGTGCCGTTTGGGGACAGGGTCGCAAGAATACTCGGCATAACCGGTTGGGTGCTGCGGCCGTTGGGTCGGGTGGCTCCGGAGGTGGTCGATTTCCTCTGTGCCGAGGACTTCACGTCCTGGGATTCGGCGTGGGTTCCGATCGCGATCGGTCTGCTGAGCGCAGAGGGGGGCTGGCCCGTCCGTGCCGGCGTGTTGTCCACGGGGGCCTGGAGCGCCGAAGCCGGGCTGGGGCCGGTGGGGTACGTTCAGGAGAAGGTGCGCCTGGCAATGGAGCTTGGCGCACGCCAGCTTCTTCTCCCGCGGTTGAACTGCGAAGAGGCCCAACGTGTGCTGCGCTCAAACGGGGGATCGACTTTGGAACTCGTGCCGTTGCGGCACGGATGTGTCCGGTTCCGGGAGGTCGTAAGTCCTGTCTTTGGCCAACTGCCTGTGCCCCCGGCGGTAGGGTGCAACGAGCAGGACCAGGTCGACTATGTGAAGGCTCTTGTCAACTACGGCCAGCTCCGCCGCGCCGCGCAGTACTACCGTGAGGCGGTTATGCCTCGCGTAGCTTCGCGTCTCCGTCATGAATGGCTCGAAGCCACAGGAATCGCCACTCCTGATATGCTGGTTACCATCGCCAGCGCGAGTCCGGTGGCAGCCTGCTACAGCATTTCCGCCTGTCGCCCGCGAAGCGTGCTGCTGCTTCACGATCGGTCCATGGCCCGGAAGGCCGAGGAGATTCAGCAGATGGTGGATATGCTAGATCTGGGGTCCGAACGGCCGCGTATACAGACCATCGCGGCTTCGGACCGCGACGACTTGCTCAGGCGCATCCGGCAGCTTGAGCGACCGTCGCTCCTGTCGACCGACGGACCGCTCGTCGTGGACCTGACACCGGGTACCAAAGAGATGACTCTCGAGCTCGTGCTTTCCGTGGCGCAAAAGGGCGATTTGGGCATCTACATCGCGCATAAGGTGTACAGTAGCCAGGGAGCCCAATTCGTGGTTCCCCACTCCGAGACGCTTCGGGTCTGGAGGCTCTAAGGGGTGGGATGGATCCAGATGCCACACGGCGGTTTGAAGATGGCCGGGCGATTAGGACAGGGCGTACGAACCTACAGCTCCGGAGGAGCCGGCCTGGTGCTGACAGCGTTCAAAAGGTGCGGCAGTGAGACCACAGTCCGATACGAGGCGATGTGGGGCGGGCAGCCTCGTTGGAGCGCTGGCCTCTCGCTGCCGCGGCCGGCCGCTAAGCGCGTGAGCGGGCAGCGGTCGCGAGGCGCGGGAGCCCGAGAGCTACGGGCGTTCGGGCTTGGCCTCATTGATTGCCCCGTGCCGCAGAAAGACGTGAGGCACGCGGCGTGTTTCGGAACCGGCCAGTATATTAGGGGTCGGACTCAGGGTAGGGGCTGGTTCCACGCAATCCGAGACGTTGCCGGAAGGGAGGCGCATACCTAATGACGGCCCGAGATCAGGTGGAAGATCACGATGCCCAGGAGCTCGCGCGATACTGCGCGGGGAACATGGGATTGAACCCAGAATACGCGTCCGATCTAGAGCCACTGGTTTCTGCTTTGTTGTCTCGTGCCACTTCTCGTCGCCCGAAGACGACAAGCGTCTTTGTGGAGGTCTGCGTTACGCTCAGTTTCCCAACCGTCGATCCATCCCTCCCTGTTCCGCAGAAACCTGTATTCGAAAACACTGCTTTGTATGTACTGTTAAAGCTTCTTAATGCGCTGGGGCAATCCCTCGCTATCGGCAGGTATCAGCAGGGACTGGTCGGGGACGCAGTCCAGCACGTTGTAAAGGGGGTCCTCGAGGGTAAGTATGCCATAGGCCGCTTCTCGTTTCGGGCGTGGGCAAAGAGGGTGATGATCAACTTTCTCGGTGATCAAAAGCCGCCGGTGGAGGTAGACAACTGGGACGAGCTTCCGGCCCCCTCGTCCGCGGAAGAACCCGCGTGGTGCGAGGGGGGATTTGACGAGGCAGAGATGGAAATCATCCGGAGTTGGCACCCTGTGCGCGATCGAATTCTCATCCTTGTGTGCTTCGGGCTGTGGCACAAGGTGCCGGAGGAAGTGCGAAATGCCTGGTGCCGGGAGGTTGGACTCGACCCGGCCGGTCCGAAAGGGGGATTTGCGATGGCCTCAGAGCGCGGGCGCCGCCGCGAGGTGGCTGAATGGGCAAACATGAGCCGGGCGGCCCTTGACCAGGTGATCAGTAGGAAGAGAGGCTGGTTGGAGCAACTGCGCGGCATTGGCGACCAATAGCCCCGGGGGCGAGCGGAATGCTCAGTCGATTTGTTTGGGAAGCGCTGCCTTGCCCAGAGGTACTCGCCTCTGCTCCAGGCCAACGTACCCTGGGAGCTCGCGTGAGCGTTGCTGTTCTGGAACGGGCGCTGCGGAAGCACTCAGGGCAGGGGCACGGGCATGTGCCGAGAAGACCGGGCGGCCAGAGCGCAATCGAGACACTGGCAGGACGGGTCGGAGTGGCCCTTCGCGAAGCCCTCAGTCGCCCGATGTTATACCGAGACAGGGCGCTGCGCGCCCGCGGACGCTGGCTCCTCATATCGCGTGGAGGGCTGGTGGTGGAGGCCGCCCTGCATACCCACGGTTTGGAAGTGGAGGGGCTCTGGTGGCCCCTTGGTCCGATGGCCAGGCTCTATGCCGAGCCGTGGCGGGAAGTGGCCAGACGGCTGCTTTTTCCGCAAATGCAGCTCATTGAAGGGAACATCGTACACGACGACCGTGGCGCCGAGTTCGTGACTCCTGAGGCCTGGGGACTTCACCGGGAAGGCCCGAATCTCGTGTGGGCCGGTACATTCCCACCTTGGCCGGACCCGCGCAACCCATAGACACGGTCGGGCGTGTCAGTTTTCGACCACCCGGGCCATAAACATAAAGGCACAACAAGAAACCGGGAAGCCAGCTTGAGGAATTGAGATCGGTCATGAATGGGACACGAGAGCGAGTTCACGAACAGTTGACGGCAGAAGCAAGGAACGAACTGAACGAGCTGCTAGCCCGCCTGGAGTCGGGCGAACCAAGCGAGCAGGATGAGATTCTGGCCTATCGTGCAGCACGTGCCTTGGGCTACTGCAAGCTATTTGGAACGGGTTACATTGCGTTTCCCGAAAGGCTGCCCGCGCCGGTGGCGAAGAGGGCGGTGGAAGCGGCGGTGGAGCAATTCAAACAGTACGCAGTTTCGGCGGTGCAACTTCCTCGAGAGTGGGACGAAGAAGGAGAGCCGACGTTGCGTGACCAGCTCTGCTTGCGCCGCCTCCACGAGCGCACGGAGGCTCAAGCCGTGTACGTCGCCGTGGTGGAGTCCCTGGAAGCAGCCCTCGAGGACGAAGAGATAGAGGACCGTGAGTACGTTGACCTGGTAACGCGCCTGAGTGATGCCCTACGGGACTATGACATCTGCCTTCGAAGTGTTGCAGAGTTACTGAGCACCGTGCACGAGGATAGCACGCTTGAGCTTTGGCGAGCGGGCCTAACGGAGCCCTACCGCTCGCTATTGCCATGGTGGATGGGCCCGGAGTTGGCGCAGATTGCCGAACGGACGGCGCGGGAGGTAGACGAACTACTGGCCGGTTTTGCTGAGCGAGCCGGTTCCGAGCCTTCCGGTCTCGTCCTGGTGGTGCCTGCGATTCTCTTTCGTCCGGCGCGGATCGCAGCCAAGGGGGAACGACGGCGGCTTTCACTTAAGTGGTACTCTCCTGACCGCCGGTACACGGCCTTGAGCTGGTTCGAATATCCGCTGGACGATGAGGAGTCCATGAAACTTGTCTTTTACGATAGCCGTTCCGGGGAGCGTGCTACGGAGCTTCGTGGTTACTATGCACAGTTGGCCGGCCTGTTGCACACGATCGGTGAGGACGTCCAGTGCAGCTTTAAGGTTGCCGACCTGCGCCGCCAACTAGAAACCGGCGAACAGGTCCGGCTCTACGTGGGCCCGTCTCCAGAGAGCCTCGAGGCCTGGCACGTGGATGAAGAAGCGCTCAAGGTTGTCGAGGACGCGGTGGATCGTGACAGCGCCGCTTCTTAGCCAGATTCCTGACGCAGGACGGGGGCCGCCGCCCGGTGCCTTTGCGAACCTGGGGGGCGTTTGCCCAGGATGCACCTGTTTGATTAACCGCGGCTCACAGGGCATCCGTCTTAGACGATCGAGCATCTCTCTGGCAGCGTCCTGTCCTCGGATCCCCGTGTAGGCCGGACCGCCGCCGCGCCGGCAACGGCGCACTGGTACCCCCGCCGCGGCGGGGAGGGGAGGACGGCTCGCCACCGTGCGCTCGGACCCAGACGCCTGGGGAGGGGCGCATTCCTCGCCAGCCGGGGCTATTCTGAGCGGCGAGCCGCAGGCTCGCCGAGGCTGCGGCACCTCCCGCAGGTGCCACCCCCTCGCTGAAGCAAGTAAAGCGGCCCCGCCAGGCGGCGGGCTCGGCGCCGCTTCGGCCGGGCGGGCCGCAGCGCTCAGAGAGAGCGCGCGCCCCATGGCCCATGCCGGCGTGGGGCGGGCTTTTCTTTCGCTCGGCGGGGGTATTTCTGCCGGCGCTTGCTTGGCGCCGGCGCCTTGGGGCGGACCCGGGGCCGGGTCGCGCTACCACTGCTCCGCCGTCGCAGCGGCGGAGCTCCGGTCCCGCTAGGCGGCGGGCTCGGGGGCCGCTTCGGCCCGGGCGGGCCGAAGCGGTGAGAGTGATCGCGCCCCATTGGCCATGCCGGCGACGGGCGGGCTTTTCTTTCGCTCGGCGGGGGGTATTTCTGCCGGCGCTTGCTTGGCGCCGGCGCCTTGGGGCGGACCCGGGGCCGGGTCGCGCTACCAGTGCGCCGTCGCCGGCGCGACGGCGGTCCGCCGCTCCCCCCGCCAGGCGGCGGGCTCAGGGGCCGCTTCGGCCCGGGCGGACCGAGGCGGCCAGAGAGGGCGCGCCATTGGGGATGCCGCGACGCGCGCGCTTCTTCCTTTGGTTGGGGATCATATGCGCCAGCGCTTCCTGCGTTCCCCCAGGTCGGGCCCAAAGTGGGCATGGGCAAGACCAGAGCCGGATGACCAAAGCAGGCTGCGCGAGCAAGGAGGGCAGAGCGCGCCTGGGCCAGGCGCGTAGCTGGGGCGGGAAAGCGGCCGCCGGGGCGGAGGGGCCGGACCGCCGTCGCGCCGGCGACGGCGCAGTGGTACCCCCGCCGCGCCGCGGCGGGGAGGACGGCTCACCACCGTGCGCTCGGACCCAGACGCCTGGGGAGGGGCGCATTCCTCGCCAGCCGGGGCTATTTTGAGCGGCGAGCCGCGGGCTCGCCGAGGCCGCCGCGCGTTCCACGGCCGCGACTACTCGCAAAGGCAAGCAACGCGGATCCCGCCAGGCGGCGAGTTCGGGGGCCGCTCCGGCCCGGGCGGGCCGAAGCGGTCAGGGAGAGGCCGCCCCATTGGCCATGCCGGCGACGGGGGGCTTTTCTTTCGCCCGGCGGGGGTCATTTCTGCCAGCGCTTGGCTTGGCGCCGGCGCCTTGGGGCGGACCCGGGGCCGGGTCGCGCTACCAATGCGCCGTCGCCGGCGCGACGGCGGTCCGCCGCTCCCTTCGTCCCGCCGGGCGGCGGGCTCGGGGGCCGCTTCGGCCCGGGCGGGCCGAAGCGGTGGGAGAGAGCGCGCCCCATGGCGCATGCCGGCGTTGGGCGGGCTTTTCTTTCGCTCGGCGGGGGGTATTTCTGCCGGCGCTTGCTTGGCGCCGGCGCCTTGGGGCGGACCCGGGGCCGGGTCGCGCTACCAGTGCGCCGTCGCCGGCGCGACGGCGGTCCGCCGCTCCCCCCGCCAGGCGGCGGGCTCAGGGGCCGCTTCGGCCCGGGCGGACCGAGGCGGCCAGAGAGGGCGCGCCATTGGGGATGCCGCGACGCGCGCGCTTCTTCCTTTGGTTGGGGATCATATGCGCCAGCGCTTCCTGCGTTCCCCCAGGTCGGGCCCAAAGTGGGCATGGGCAAGACCAGAGCCGGATGACCAAAGCAGGCTGCGCGAGCAAGGAGGGCAGAGCGCGCCTGGGCCAGGCGCGTAGCTGGGGCGGGAAAGCGGCCGCCGGGGCGGAGGGGCCGGACCGCCGTCGCGCCGGCGACGGCGCAGTGGTACCCCCGCCGCGCCGCGGCGGGGAGGGCCTACCCGTTAGCCTGCGCCCGGACCCGGCCGCGAGCGCGGAGGCGCGTTCCTCGCCAACCGCGGCTAGCCCTAAGGGCGAGCCGGAGGCTCGTCCATCTGCGCTCGCGAGCGCATCGAGCCAGCAGGGTGAAAGTCCCTGCCGGAGTATGGTCTGAAGCCCGGTAACCGAAGATAACTGCGTCCTTGTGAGGAGGGGTGGGAAGCAACCGGAGGTGAACGAGTAGTCCGTTGGCTTGCGGCACTCCCGTGCCGCTTTCATTTCCCTCCCCGCCAGGCCGGATGCATTGCCTGGGCCCCGACCACGTCGCTCGACCTCCGCGTAGAAACGAAATCGGCGGAGGGCCGCCGCACTCCAAGCAAGCGGCGGTCACAAGAGAAGCGCGGCCGCCCGTTGGTGGTGACGCTTTCCGCGGCGCTCCGTGGTGGGAGCACCAGTAGCGCGACCCTTCCACCGGAAAACGCGATCTGTCCGCGTCGGTGGTGGAAAGTAGCGGCGCGGCCCAAAATCCCCGATCCGCCACGAGTGTCGATCCCGAGGGAACGCCCAGCGTGGTGTGGTACCCCCTGCCGCTTCTTCCGGAGTTGGCGGGTTGTAGAAAGGGGGAACCTCATGCCTGGAGGGTGGCGTGCGGCGCCGCGGAGTACGGATTCCTCTCCCCGAGGTACCCTCGGATCATGCGCGGCGGCTCGTCTGGCTAAGATACAGGGAGTGTGTGCGCGGGCTACCCGCGGCTGGTCGTGAGGTAGAGAAATGGCGACCTATCTCCTTGCGCACAACCCCCAGAAATCCGATTTCCCGCCGCCGGACTGGGACGCAGATCTAGAGAAATCCGGGCGTGTTGCTGACAATTGGTCATGTGGGAACACGAAATCCATACGGCCTGGTGACCGGGTGTTTCTCATCCGTGTGGGAAAGAAACCATGTGGAATCGAAGCGTCCGGATGGGTGACTTCAACGCCAACCGAGGGCCCCCATTGGCTCGAGCGTGGGCGCAAGGCCTTCTACGTCGACGTTGATTGGGACGCCGTTCTGTTCGTCGATGGAGGACATCGGCCACTAGGCGTCGAAAGGCTGAAGGCTCTGAGCAGAAACTTGTGGTCGCCCGCCAACTGGAGAGGCCGACGCTCGGGCGTGAGGATCCCTGACCGATTGGCCCGCAAGTTGGAGCGGGAATGGACGCGGCACTACGAGAACCAGACCGACCGGCGCCCTTGGGTGGTGCCAGTGCATGCTGGCGGGATCACAGGTAGCGCACGTGCCGGACGGTATCCGGAAGGTAGTGTTGTGAAGATCACGGTGAATCGCTAAGAGCGGAGCATTACTGCTCGCAAAGCATGTATCGAGCACCATGGTTTCGATTGCGTAGTCTGCGGGTTTAACTTCGAAGAGGTCTACGGGCACATTGGCCGAGGGTTTATTGAGGTACATCATGTAATGGCGCTGGCCAACGTACGTGAGGGGTACAAAGTCGACCCCATCCGGGATCTCGTTCCCGTATGCCCCAATTGTCACGCTATGCTGCACCGGAAAGAGCCCCCTTATACGGTGGACCAGTTGCGTCGTCGCCTGTCGAGACGACGCCGCGCGGCTCGAGCACGCCCGCCGCGGCGGCGTTTGTAGTGACAGCCCGCCGCTCGCTTTCGCAGCCATGGCCCCTGACTGCGGGCATGGGCCGCGCGTTGGCGTGTGGGGTGCACGCCATCTGGCGCGGGAACCGAAGTCAGCGAGTGCCCCGGCTTAGCAGCTCCAGACCACGACAGTGGCGAAGGAGGGGCAAGCACTGAACTAGTCTGCATCCGAGGGTGATACACGGTTCGGCTCCTTCCCCTAGTAGCGTTTCTCCCGCAGGTCGGGACATACCTGGCGCGTACTCTGCCTACCGACGAAGACGATCGTTTGGTACCGCTAATGGGGCAGCAGTTGGTCGTATCACCGCCGAACCGCTTATGGTGGCACCCGAAGCGAGTAAGGAGTACTTGGCCCCCCTGGTTCCCTAGAAGCCGTTCCCGGGCGAGGTGGGTGAGGAGTTCCTCACGGAGCCTAACGGACGCGTGTCAAGGACAAACGCCACGTCGCCTGCTGTCCCAAAAGGCCTCGCCAGACCCCCGTACCGTTGAGATGCCGCGCGGTTACGTTGGCCACGCAATTCGAGCCGGCCACCACTTTTGTGCCGTCATGCTCTTCGGCATACAGGACACGCTGTTCCGCGAAGCGAACCATTCCGGTTTGCGACACGCTCCCCGAATCTGGACCATTCCGTAGCCGAGCGAGGGATACCACGTGGCTCCCTCGAGCTGTGTAGCGCCCCTACGCCGGACGAACAAAACATTCGGGTATGAGTACGATGGGGCGTCTTGCTTGGCCGTGCCGACCCCGATCGACCCTTGGGGCAACAGAGACCCCTCTGGCTCGGCGACCTGATCCCACGGTCCACCGCTGGTTAACGCGAGTGCGCCGACGATGACTGTCAGCAACGCGATGGCTACGGAAACAGCGATCAGCATGGCTACCTCTCCCCATGGGCACCTTAACCCGTCACTGTCCACCAACGTACATAACAACGGTGCCTCAGGCAATTGCCTAAGCCCGCCTCTGCACCTAGCGTACGCGTTCTCCCGAGTAGCCCCCTGCAGAGCAGCTCGCCATCCCTGTGGACTGGCGCCGCGAGGCGCGCTGCACGTAAGGGCGCCCTCGCTGTGGAGGGGCCAGTGACCCCGCGCACACATTGCCCGTTCGCCAGGCGTTCATCGGCCCCCCTGCGGCCTCGATCCACTCCTAGCGGCCGTTTTCAGCAGCGGGCAGCGCTGCTCGGGCCAGCCGGCCGACCGCGGCCACGGTGGACTGTGGGACACTGGTCCTCGCGGAATTGGCGTCGCATAATGCTCAGCACGGCAGGGACATGGGCTATGACTGCGGCCCTTTGTCCGCAGCCCAAAGGCCGCCTTCCTGTACGGCCTGGCTAAAATGAGCCGGGTAGCTCCCAGTGCGCACCCTCCGACAGCGTTCTGAGGATTGCTGCGAGCGTGTGCGATGGACAGAAAAGACGCCGGGGCCGGGTGGACATGTACCGGACGTTTGCTGCTCGAAATATACGGTGTATAGGCGAGCTGAAGTTCCAGGATCTGGCCCGGATCAACTTGATCGCCGGGACGAACGGTGTGGGCAAGACCACCTTGCTGGAGGCCCTCTTCCTGCACTGTGGTGCCTACAACCCAGAACTTGCCCTGCGAGTCAACGCATTCCGTGGAATAGAAGCCATAGAAATAAAACCTGCGGCATTTGGTGGTACTCCGTGGGACTCGCTGTTCAGGAACTTCGACAGCACCAGCACCGTGGAACTCGTGGGCGAGGACGACGTGTCCGGGTGGCGCAGGGTAAAGCTGAGCGTCGTCCGAGATCCGAGGGGTTTGGCGGAAGTCGGAGAGTTGCTCGTCACTTCGGGGCAAACGGCCCAGGCAGGTTCGTATCTCTCCTCGGCGACTGCTCAGGTACTTCGGCTCGAGACGTCCGTCAACAGGCGCAAGAAGCTCAAGCACTACCTGATTGTGGACCATAGTGGAATCCACCGTGTCCCGATGCCGCCCCCGCCACCTTTTCCCGCACATTTCTTGTCGGACCGGGTGCGCATTCCACCGATCGAGGAAGCCGATCGCTTTGGCAAAGTGGATTTGATGGGAAAGCAGGAGCTCCTGGTGCAAGCTCTCCGAGTTGTCGAGCCGCGGCTTCGGAGACTTGCCACCATCGTGGTGGGCGGGGTCCCTACGGTGCATGGGGAGCTGGAGGGGGTACCGAGGCTGGTTCCGTTGCCCATCATGGGGGATGGTCTGGTGCGGCTTGCAAGGTATCTCGCCACAATTGCAAATTGCCAGAGCGGCGTCGTCCTCATCGACGAGGTCGAGAACGGTCTCCATTATTCCATCCTTCGGAAGGTATGGCGTGCGATCGGAGAAGTAGCACGGGAGTTCAACGCTCAAATCTTCGCGACCACCCACAGTCGAGAATGCATCAGGGCCGCTCACGAGGCGTTCTGTGAATTCGGGCGCTATGAGTTCCGCTTGTTCCGGTTAGAACGGAACGAGGAGGAGGTTCGAGCGGTGGGGTACGACAAGGATACGCTGGAGGCGGCGCTGGAGATGGGCCTGGAGGTGCGCTGATGGGGGATGGGGACGGCGGATGGAATACAGTGATCGCCGAACGACATGTGCTATTGGTCGAAGGCGAAGGCGATAGACGGTTTTTCCAGGCGTTCGTCAGGTACCATGGGCTTCGGGGTCTTCAGGTAATCCCGGTTGGTGGGAGACGACGGTTCGGGAGCGCCTTGAAGGCAGTGATGGCGTCGCCGGGATTCGACAGGGTGAGGGCCGTCGGAGTGGTTCGGGATGCGGATCGGTGTCCGAGGGGGGCGTTCCAAAGCGTATGCAGCGCTTTTCGTGATGCGGGGTTGAAGCCGCCAAGACGACCTTCGGCAGTGAGCAGCGGGAAGCCGCCGACTGCAGTGCTCATTCTGCCCGACGAGAGAACGCCAGGTACCCTCGAGGACCTTTGCCTGAGGGCGGTGAACGGTGACGCCGTCACGCCTTGCGTCGAGGACTATTTCCTCTGCGTGAAACGAGTGCTCGGTGGACGTTTGCCTCGGAGGGTAAAGAAAGCGCTCAGTAAGGCTAAAGTTCAGGTCTTTCTCGCGGCGAAGCAGCCCGAGCTACGCCTTGGCGAGGCGGCGGAGGCGGGCTGCTGGCCGTTCGCGAGCCCGGCATTTCAGAAAGTCGCAGAGTTCTTGCGACAACTGGTGAGTGTGAGATGACGGTTGGAGCACAGTAGAGAGCACCCACCGCGTATGGTTCCTCTCACCGATGCGTGGCGGGCGGCCTGGGCCTGGTCAGGTCGCATTTCCGCCGTCGCTGCCGTCGCTGCCTCACGTCAGCGATCGACGCTTCCCGAGGTGCGCGCGGCCCGGGCGGATTAGCTGACGGCGTCCTTCCGCTTAGCTGACAGGGTCACCGGGCCGTTCGATGCTCCCTTCCTGCTTCAGCGGGGTTCGCACCGGAAGTTTGGGGGCGGGCCGGCTTGCTTGCGACCCCTTCAGGGCAATTCTTCGTGCGCAAGGGCCTTGTTTCCTCGGAGGCTTATCCGCAGCGGTCCGAGACTTTCTGCGACGGGGCCATTCTTGTGCGCCGACGTGCCTTTCTGCATCGGCGCAGGAGCGGAGCCAGCGCGAAGCTCAGCAGAAGTGCCGTAGGGGGCTCCGGGATTATCGAGACGCGCAGGTAATCCACCGCAAGGTTGGTCCATGGCCCTGGCCCCCACCAGCGTTGCCGAACGATGCCGTTGCTGTCGAGCCTGCCGGACGTGGGGGCAGGCCCACCGGGAGGAAGCCCGAAAGGCTCGCCCACCGTGGGATGACCGATGTAGAGCAATCTTGGTCGACCGTGCGGGAAGGATGCTGTGCCAAGATAACTCCCGTTGATGTAAGCGCTGACGCTGTTACCGATGATCTCCCATCGCAGTCGCTGCCAGTCCGTCGTGTGGGCAATCGCAACCGTCCTATCGCCGAACCCGATGGTTAAGGGGCGTACGATGTCTTGCCAAAAGGACAGCGTCTGATAGAAGGGGGGACCGCCCGTCAGCGCGACGAGTCCCATCCCACGGCGGTTGAGCGCGGTGTACCGGAACGCGACTTCCAAAACGTAGTCCGCCACCGCGGGCAGCGGTGTTCCCCACGTGTAGAAGACGGGAAAATCGAGCGCGCTTACGTTCGGACGGCCGAGGATGAGTTGTCCCCCGCTAATTCGCGCGAACGGCACCGGGTAACGGTGCCAGCGGGCGTCCCATACGTCGCCGCGGAAACGGTCGAACTCGTCGGTTAAGTAGGTCAGCGGCCGCGAGGGAATCTTCTGAACACGCAGGTAATCCAGCGCTAGATTTGACCAATAATTTGTTCCCCACCACCGCCGCCGCAGGATGCCGTTTGCGTCGACGTTGGCCGGGATAAAGCCCGGGATGCCAAAGATCTCTCCCACCGCAGGGTGTCCGAAGTAGGCTAGCGCTGGTCGCCCACGAGACAGCCGAGCGCTCCCCAGTATATCCCCGTTTAACCAGGCGGTAATTGTGTCCCGCACAACCTCGTACCGCAACACTCGGTACGCCGTGCTGCTGGGCACGGTCACCTGACGCTCGCCGAATCGCACCGCCAGGGGGTGCAACCCCTGCCAGAATTGCATCACCGCGTAGTAAGGTGGCCCTGCAGTCAGCGCACGGAAGCCCACGCCTTTCGTCCGGCGGACCGGGTAGTTGAACGCGATCTCGGCGATAAAGTCTCCGGTGGACGGGAATACCGGAACCTTGGAATACATGACAGGAAAGTCCAGCGATCGGGCGGATGGATTGCCCAATCTCAAGACGCCTCCGCCTGTTTGGTAGACAGGAGGAGGATAGCCGTGATCACGCAGGTCCCATACGTTGGGTCGGAAGGTTGCGAACTCATCCTGGAAGAAGTATCCGCCCAGCACGGTTGGTGATAGCGTGAACCACGCCACCAGCATCGCGACCCATCGCCGCATTGGTGCTCCTCCTCGACTTCTGGTCTCTCACTGACACAAGTCTCTATGAGCAAACCCAACCACAATCTAAACGGAATCGCTTCACCAGTCGTTGGGACATGCCTTCGTCGTCCTTGGTGTTTGGGAGTCTCTCATGCAGCTCGCGCAGTCCCGCGCCTCCGTATGGCTGGAGAGCTTCACGGAAGGGATGACGGCTTTTGGCTATCCTCTCCCGCGCCAATTGCTCGTGGCCGAATGCCCGCTGCTGCGCTGCGTGCGTTGGGCAGCAGGCCATGCCAGAGGGAGACGTTCTCCGGAGCAGTCCATCTTTCCGCTTGTTCACCTACCGTTGGTTGCAGCGGTGCTGGGTAACTCTCGAACGAGCTTGCCAGCAAGGCTGGCGGCCCCATAGGCTCGTGTCGCATGCTTGTGCCGGGTGGTCGGGCGCACGCCGCTGCCGTTGCGCCGAAGGATCCCAGAGACGTTGCCGCGCCGGTCCTGGCCCCCAGTAGGCCGGCCGGGCGTGCGAGCGGGCCCGTACCGCACTGCACGGGACTCGCGCTCGTGGGAGCTGCGAACGGGTCCGGATCGCCGTTTCGGCCCACCGGGTGGGGAAGCGAACCCCGTGCTTGTGCAAACAAGCCTCTGCAGAGTAGGATGCCCCCCTCCGCCCCCCAAACCTTCCGCCAGGAGTTCGCCGCACGCTCCGTGCTGGGAAACGGGGGTATCGACTTCGTCGTGGCGAGTACGATCGCATAGTGTCACCCTTACTGTGCAGGTAGCTCCGCCAAGCTGTACCTTTGAGTTCCGCGTGGCCCACGCAGCACTACGCTGCCGCTATTGAGGTCGACGTCGATACGGCAGCTCACGCGTTCCTCTGGGTGCTTCGTGGTCTCGTAGTGGTGGCGCAGCTCCGAGAGCAAGAGCTGGAAGACTTTCCAGACGTCTGCAAGGATGTTTTCCTGCTCTGTTGTGTCGAAGTCTGTCTCAAACTCTCGATCAGCGGGCAGCTTGCTCTCAAGATCGGCCGGGAGGTTTTCGAAATCAAGGGGCTCATCGAGGTATCCACAGTAGCCGTAGGTTATGTCGGTGCTGAACGTGTCACCGGCATGAATGGTGCACCAGAGGATGCCGTGATAATCGAGCAATGGTTTGCCCTCGAGCTTCTTGCGAAACTCCATTTCGACATCGATGTTCTTCTCGTGCAGCTTGTTCTCGATGAAGTGGCGTTGGATCGAGGTACGGAGTTTTTCTAGCGGTTTGGGCACGTGGGTCTGGCTCACGGCTATTCCCTCTTCTTGATCTTCGGTTTTGTCCGTTTGCTCCAGGGACTCAAAAGGGGTTCCCGGGCTTTTCAGCGACTGATCGTCCGCGGGTGCCGCCCCGTGTCGTGGAACTACGCATGTTCGAGAGTCCGAGCTACCGAAGGTCTTGTGCCCATGGACCTGGGTCCATTCGTCACTCCTTTCGCGCACCGCGTGTTGGGATCGACCTGTCTTCGGGAGCTCCATGGGCTCGGAGCGACTGTGCCTGGTTGGCACACCAGCCTCACTCTCGGGCCCAGATGCCGGTCTCCGGGAGCACCGTATGGGTTCCCCTTCTTATATACCCGCGTGCCGGTGGAATCTGACAGCCGCTTCGGCTGGTCTACCTGTCTGAGGCTGGACGCGGCAGTACCGGGAAGTCGCCATGGGAGGCATTGAGGAGAAGGGCAGTTCGTGGACGTCCTTGCGGAGAAGCCGGGGGTAGATCCAGCGCCTCCTGAACCGGGGACAGTGGAATAGCGGGGCGGTTGCCGGTAGAGACGCTAGGTCGGTTTGTCGAACAGGTAGGCGCGGCAAGCGGGTGGAATCTATTCCGAAATGTATTCCGAGGAGGGGGGTACCCGGGCGACAGGAGCGGACCGAGTTACCGCGCCTTCTGGTGGGCGACCGTACGCTGCCCAAGCCCGCGATCACTAGCGCGGGGAGCAGACGGATGCCACCGTGGACCCGGGCCATCTGGTTGCTGTGAGGGCAAGCCCGTCCGGTCGGTGAAGCGGGGTATCCTCGCGTCGGTGGAGCAATCGCGCAACGGCGTGGCCAGTGGCTCACTTCCGCGGTCATGCGGCAAATAGCTTGCCCAGGCGGACAATGAGTTCGATGAGAAACAGGACCAGCAGGAGCACCTTCCACCAGTGAGCACCGGTCCGTTGGATGAAAACGACGTTTGCTACGGTGTAGCCCAAGGCCGTCAGGGGGCCAAGATCAGCCAGCTCCAACGTACCCAGTAGGGTCCCCGTACCGCCCAGGGTAAACCCCCCTACCATCATCCAGGTTCCCAACCGGTAGGATAGGGGAGCGTCGAACCACCATTTCCCCAGGTAGGAGGTTACTGTTCCTAGGGCTAGTTCAGGCCAGACGGATGCCAGGCGAGTGTTCGGGCGAGGTGTCCGGTATGTGTCAGGGTCAAAGCGGAGATAGATCGGCTGGAGGTAAGGGGCGGCTCCGTCCAAACTCTGGAACCCCCATGCCAACTCTCTGTCTGCTACAGGAAACCGCTCGATATCACTGGGAGGCTGTCGGTCGACGTAGGGCGGCTGCAACAGGACATCAGGGTCTATCGAGAAGACCAGGCGATCATCGGATAGGCGGCCAAATCTCCAGGCGATGCGCAGAAGAGCCAGATCGAGATCGGCAAGACCCGGCAAACGTACCGATGGCTGGTACAGGCTAGTGTCGACAGGCAGCCAGCCCACCCCTTCGATGAAGACTTCGTTCCAGACGTGAGCCCGCAGTGTCCCGGTGGCAAAGGTACCCACCATCACGCGGCAGGGAATGTCCAGTGCCCGGCACCATGCGGCGTAGAGAAACGAGTATTGGCCGCAATCGCCCTGGCGAGTGCGACGCATCGCTTCACTGCCACGTTCTGGGGGCGGCCATTTGTACCTGTAACGCCTGACGAGGTGTAGGTAAAGCCGCAGAGCGCGTTCGATGGGGGTTTTGGCATCCCCCACAATCGAGCTGGCTTCAGCTCGCACCTCGTCGGTTACACGGACCATTGGGGAAGATCGCAGGAAACGTCTCCGTTCGTCATCGCTCAGATCCGAGGTCGTGCTGGGGGCGGAAGGAACGTAGGAGCCGTGGTACAGGTCGGCCTTTACGTCAAGGTTCAGCGCCTCCCCAGGGCGGAGACGGAAGAAGGCGATGCGATTGATGCCCGACCCGTCCGGCTGGATAGAAAGCGGATCCGGTGTGACATTTAGCAGTTGCACGCGCCGCTGGGTGGGCAACTCCGGCGGCACTGAGAGCCAGATTTCCACCGTGCCAGGCTGGCGATTGATGTACGTGTAGTGCATCGTGACCGTCCGGGCGAACGTGTAGACCATGGCGCCGCGTGCCAAGCACGGCGCGCGGTTGCCAGCCGGCGAATCGTCGCGGTCCGTTCGAAAACGGCACATGATAGCTCGTTGAGTGGTCGTTTGCCTGTTCCGCAGCGATTGTAAGCAATCGTAGCGTTTCTACGTTCCATGTTCCAGCTCATTTTCCCCCGAGGCGGCGCAAAGCTGCAGCGGGCTCGAGGACAGCTAGGCGCCAGGGGGCCGCCCGAGCCCACTTAACCTATAGGGTCAAGGTCGGCGTCTAGCTTGGGCGTCTGCCCCGAAACCGGGGGGCTGCACCTGTAGGCGGAGAGGTGGGAACCAACCCGAGGCGACGGTACGGCCTGCACGATGATGGGGCCCTTTCGTCCTATTGTCGAGGTGAACCTGCACCACAATCGGGTAGTCGAACCCACCCTCCGCAACAGCGCGGCGCGGCCCCCTGATGTAAGGGCAGACGGATACAGGGGGCGAAAATGGATGGTCGGAGCGGGTAAGCTTGGGAAGCTCGGTGAACTGAAAGGGGAAGACCTGGCGGGCACAGGAGCGTAGGCAACCTGCGAGACCAAGCCTGGGCAGAAGGCGGGCCGAGAGCTCCGACGCAGGCTGTTGAAGGTGCAATTCACGGGTGGGAGGAAACACGCCGTGTCCGAGCAGCGTGTGGCCAAGGGGGGCCAGGGGGCAGAAGACGTGGAGACGGATCGAGGCAGAGAGGTGAAGTTCCAGGGCGTTTCGGACAATTTTTGGCGATTCGGATCGGGCAATCGTCCAGGTAGAGCTTCGGTGGGCGAACCGGCCTCGCCGGCCGCACGAGCGAAATGACAGAGAGACAGAAAGAGGCGATGAAGAACGACATCGTGTGTCCTTTGTGTTTCCGCGCTGCGTCTGCTGTGTCTCTCTGGGTTTGCCCGTGCAGTCGACCGGTCGGCTTTTGGCCGGAGAATTTCCGCCTTAAGAGTTCCGCAATCCGCGTCCGGCAACAGCATCTCTACGCTCAGTGGCCCTTTGGGCTCCTGTGGATGGACCGGGCGCTGTGCGTCGTGGGCAGCTTGTCAAGCAGTTGCCCGACAGAGCGGAAGGCCGTGTTTGCGAAGCGTGTGGAACGCCTTCCGTGATGCGGCGTTGATGGTGCCAAGACCGCCCTTGGTGGTGAGCCGCAACGACGCGCTCCGCTCTCGACGGGTGAGGGTACTGCCACCCGTTATCGCGCTCGTTCCCCGCTTCGGTCTACCGAGAGCGGGCGGTTGTCACAGGGCCGGAATGGGACGCCGGTAGTCCAGATCCGCCTGGGGAAAGTCGCCGCGCATGCCCTGATCGACCAGGTCGACCAGATCAATGCGGCGTGGTGGACGCCCAGCGGCCGGCCACCCCGCAGCCGGATGGGGGAGCGAGCCGTGTGTGTTCGGTGCCGAACCCACTTTCCACTGGGGCAGCGAGTGTCAGCAGCGTGGCCGCAACCTAACGCTCTTGCGTGAGCTTGGACAGCCGCAGGCCTTGGGGACCACCGGGAGGCTGTCTTCGGCAGCCTGTTCGGAAGTTCGCCGGCAAGCTTTTCCACCGCGTGGCTCCGAAGCGTCAAGCCGTGCTAATCCGCCGGGGCCACGCAAACTTCCGAGGGGTGCCCTTCCACGTCGGCAACGGCTCCGGTCTTTACCCGAGGCTCGCCACGATCGGCCGAGTTCTCCCCTGTCTCCTGTGCACCCGGCAGAGCAGGACTAGTCGTGCCGTCCATACCCAGGTAGCGAAAGATGTTGGCCCCTTCCTTTGGGTGAGAGGCCAGCAAGGAATAGCAAGCGAGCTCGAACGCTCCGGATTTTGCTAGACGCATGAACCAGCGATGAGCTGTGGTGCCGTTGCAGAGATACTTGCTGTCGGGGATGGCCTTCCACTGAACCCCGGTCCGAAGCCGGAACCAGATGCTATTCATGACCTTCCGGAATTCGACCGGTGGGCGTCCGGGCTGGCCGGGCCGACGCTCCCTGAGAACCCCCAGGCTCTTGGCCGCCATCTCAACCGCGGTCACGATGGATGCCGGACAGATTTGATACCGGTCCTTGGCGTTCTTCACCTTCGTCCTCCGCGCCTTACGCGTATCGTGAGTACGGCAGGCTCTGGTGCGGACCTTGTCAAGATTCTATTTTGCGGCCCAGTGCTGGGACGGCGTCTTAGCCGGAGCGTGAGGTGGCCGAGGGGCAGTACTTATGGAGCCCGTTCTCTGTCCGTCTCCGTCCTCTTTCGGCGTAGAGCGTCGAGCGGCGAGCCGCACGGGGGAAACGGCACATACCGTTCGCGGAAAGGGAAGTCCGGGGAGGCGGCTTCCCTGCTCGCCACCTCCGTCCCGCTCTGGCCGACAGGCATTACCCTCGACCGCACGGGCGTTCGCCTAACAGGGCCTCGCCCCGTACTTCTAGCGCCGCATTCCATTGGTGGCAGTCCGTACGTGTATTGCAGTGGCAGCGCGAAGCGCGGAAGAAAGCATGATGCCAGGTCGGGTGCAGTACCATGATCAAGAGAGATGTAGTCTGGCTGTCCTGAGCGCACAGGGGTGAGTATGGGGCAGCACGATCCGTCGTGGGAACAAGATGGGATGCTGCTCGATGGAGGCGATATTGGTGCGCCGGAGGAGGAAACGGCGTCGCGCGGCTACCGGATTCTGAGCTGGCCGGTCCTGTTGACGCTGGGCTTTGTGGTGTATGAGCTGTTTGCCGAGCCCGCACTCGGAGTCACAGTGGCATGTCTCAAATTTGGCTTGCCACATTTGTGGGCCGGCATCTGGTTGCTGGCGAAGGACCCGAAGAAGCGCCGCGCCGTGGCTTCGGCCTGTTGCTACTGGGGATACGGAGCGTTACGGGTTGGGGCGGTCGCCTTTCCGACGGCAGTCGTGATTGGAACCCTGATGCAGCAGCGAGTGGATGAACTGGTGGTGACGGCGCTGCTGGCATTTGGTGGCATTGCCTGCTACTCCGCGCTGATGATGCTCGGAGTGTTACTGGCATGGTGGTGGGGTGTGAAGGTGTGGCTGTCACCGGCTGTGCCGCACGACCTGAGGCTTGGGCCATGGCCGCCGCGCTGGCCGGGTCCCAACCGGCTTGGTGTCGCGGTGAAGTTCGCCATGTTGGTTTGTGGCGTCGTGTTTGGGTTGACCGTGATTTTGTTGCTACTTCAGTTTTTGCGCCTTGTATTGGGCCGGCTGTGGCGTCCGTGGTTAGAGGCGGCGGCGACTATATGCGCTATATTTCTCATGTTCGCGATTCCGTTGTTCTGGTATGCTTGGGGCGAGCGGCTAGAGGAGCAGGTGCCGGCGGACGATCCGGAATCCTGCTGGCCCGATAGTCCCGCTGATTCCGTCGGCGAGCCGTTGTGGCCGTCGCCGCTAGATAGCCGCGACGCTTGACGAGCCGCGCCGACGGGCAACTCGTCTTCCCCCTGACCAACGGCAGCACGTCCCCCGCTTCCCGGCCATACCCGGTAGCGGGAGCTAGCGACTTTTCATCGACGCGGCGCACCCAACGCGGCGACCACCGCACCCTCGGACGCACCGCGCAGCTTGGTGCATCTTCCGCTTTGGAGTGCGGCACTCCTGTGCCGCTTTTTTTGGAGTGCGGCAGTCCCCTGCCGCTTTGGCTTGCGGCACTCCCGTGCCGCTTTGGCTTGCGGCACTCCTGTGCCGCTTTTTTTGGAGTGCGGCAGTCCCCTGCAGGGCTGACGCACTTCACTCGGTCGGAAGGGGGACCTCAAACAGCAGGTACTCTAGGTAGGAGGGATCCCAGCCGGCTTTCTTGCGCCGGGTTCGAATCGCAATTTTGCTGTGCTTCTCGTCGGCGCGGATCAGCGAGACCGCCAACCGATTCAGCGCCGCTAAGTTCTGGGCTAACACTCGATCACGTACACGAAGCTCGTCTTCGCGAAACGTCACGTCCAGCACCCAGTGAAGCCCATTTTCTATCGACCAGTGCTTCCGGATCACATAGGCCAGCAAGGCAGCTTGCTGCGAGAGGCTGGAAACGTAGTACCGCACCTCCGAACTTAGCTTGCCAGACGCCTCGTAATAGGACTCGCGGATCACCATCACGATCG
>Ga0256839_1002196_pt1 | contig 22207 bp, 21 predicted proteins | sample 354166metaG_FD_185968 | JGI IMG/M metagenome (GOLD analysis project Ga0256839, IMG submission 185968) | Hydrothermal vent microbial communities from Mid Atlantic Ridge, Atlantic Ocean - 354-166 | ecosystem: Environmental > Aquatic > Marine > Hydrothermal vents | place: Atlantic Ocean: Mid... | reverse complement strand
AAAAAGTTCCATTTAACTCTCCTGCTTTTTTAGTTTATTATTTGAGTTTTTATTTTCACCGTTTTTATTAAGATCAAGCGTGGTGAAAAATATCTCTAAAGGAGTTCTAAACAGACCCTCCATTGCGCCAGTAAATAGGATTACCAGCGCTTGAATAACAATAATCATCTCGCGCGTTATAGCTGGCATATAAAATGCTAACTCTAATCCACCTTGATAAAGTGCTCCAAATAATATCGCCGCCAACGCTATGCCTATTGGGTGGTTTCGGCCCATTAAACCAACCGCAATACCAACAAATCCATAGCCAAACACAAAATCAACAACAAGTCGGTTCTGCACGCCAAGCACTTCATTAACCGCAATCATACCAGCAATAGCACCAGAAAGTGTCATTGAAATCATAATAATTTTTGAATTAGAAATACCTGCATAATGGGCGGCATTTGGATTTTGACCCATAGTCCTAATTTTATAACCAAGTTCGGTGTGCCAAAGCAAAATATAAGCCCCAGCTAAAGCAAGAATAGCAATAAATAACATTACATTTACTGGCGCATAGCCAAAAAAGTCCCAGAATTCTCGCAATTGAGGTATTTTACCCGCATTGACAACTGAGGCAGATTCTGGTGCCATTTGCCCTTGTGGTTTTAGCACATTATTGAGCATATAAACCATAAAGGTTGCGGCAATAAAATTAAACATAATGGTAGTAATCACTACGTGGGATCCGCGTTTTGCAGCCAAATAACCCGGAATAAATCCCCAAATTCCACCAATAGCACCAGCCGCTAACATTGCAATTGGCAATACTAATAGCCAATGAGTTTGATCGAGCGTTAAACCTACAAATATAGCTCCCAAACCTGCAATATAGGCCTGCCCCTCCGCGCCAATATTAAACTGCCCAGCATGCGAGGCGATTGCAAAAGCTAAACCTGCAAAAACAAAATTAGTAGCAAAATGCAACGTATAGCCAATGCCCTCACCATAGCCAAATGCACCATAAAGCAAGATTTTCATGGCTTTAAATGGATCTTCTCCAACCATTAAAACAACAAGGCCTGAAATGACAAAGGCTAATGTTAAATTAAGCACTGGCAAAAGCACTATATCCGCCCAACGTGGTAATGGTTTACGAGCGCTCATTTAACAACTCCTTTGCTCGTTTTAGCCTTTGACTTTTTTCTTGCCGCCGTTTCTCGCTTTGCTTCCGTCCCCGGCACCCCCGCCTTTTCTTTTAATGTCGCCGTCGCAACCTTCGGTTGCTTCCCCGACACCCCCGCCTTTTCTTTTAATGTCGCCGTCGCAACCTTCGGTTGCTTCCCCGACACCCCCGCCATTAATAATCCGAGTTCACCCTCAGTTACAATGGCTGGGTCAGCCTCGCCAACAATATGCCCATCAAACATCACCAAAATCCTGTCACTTAATGAGCGAATTTCATCAAGTTCTACCGAGACCAGCAAAATCGCCTTACCTGCATCTCGCATAGCAATAATATTATTATGAATGGCTTCAATAGCGCCAATATCAACGCCTCTAGTTGGCTGACCTACAATAAAAATTTCAGGATCACGTGAGATTTCCCGTGCCAGTACAATTTTTTGCTGATTACCACCAGAAAAATTAGCCACCTTTAAACGCTCATTAGGTGGGCGAACGTCAAAATCTTTAATTTGCCTACGTGCCTCTTCTTTACATGCACGAACAGATAAAAAAGCTCCCTTGCCATATTTATCATCATCCTGATAGCCAAGAATAGCATTTTCCCATTGCTCAAAACTCACAACTAAGCCCTGCTCTTGCCTATCTTCTGGCACATGAGCAAGCTTAACCTGACGCAACTTTTTAGCGCCATCATCGCCAGATATTTTTATTTCTTTTCCATTTATAAGTAATTGACCAGAATTTTGTTTGCGCATTCCAGAAATGGCCTCAAGCAATTCTGACTGCCCATTGCCAGAAACTCCAGCAATGCCAACAATTTCACCAGCCCTTACATTAAAACTAACGCCCTTAACACGAATAACGCCAATATCATCTTCAACCTCAAGATCTTTCACCTCAAGCTTAATCTCTTTTGGATTAGCCTTGCCTTTTTCAACATGCAAAAGAACCGAGCGGCCAACCATAAGTTCTGCCAATTCACTTGGGTTAGTATTTTTTGTTTGAAGAGTTTTTACCATGGCTCCACGTCGCATTACCGAAACCTCATCGGTAATTGCCATAATTTCACGTAATTTATGGGTAATTAAAACAATGGTCTTGCCCTGATCTTTTAGCGTGTTGAGAACCCTAAATAAATGATCAGCTTCTGTTGGAGTAAGAACGCCAGTTGGCTCATCAAGAATTAAAATTTCAGCGCCACGATAAAGCGCTTTAAGAATTTCAACCCTTTGTTGCTGTCCAACCGAGAGGTCTTCTATCAACATATCGGGATCAACTTCTAATTCATACTCGCTAGCTAGGCGTTTAAGCTCCTTGCGAGCTTTACTTATAGAGGTTTTAAGCAGAAAATTATCCTCAACCCCTAAAATAATATTCTCTAAAACACTAAAATTTTCAACTAACATAAAATGTTGATGCACCATGCCAATACCTAATTTTAGCGCATGGCTTGAATCTTTAATTTTTACTTGTTTGCCATCAACTTTTATCTGACCTGAATCAGCGGTATAAAAACCATATAGAATAGACATAAGTGTGGTCTTGCCAGCGCCATTTTCGCCAACAATGCCATGCACTGTGCCAGATTTTATTGGAAGGTCTATATTTTTATTAGCATGAACAGCGCCAAAATGCTTGTTGATCTGCACAAGTTCAATAGCTAATCTATTATCGGCCAAATTATCGCTATCTGATGAAACAGCGCTCATTTTACTTGAGCGCTGTTTCTTAGCCTGACTTTTGTCAGTCATTTCTTGTTACCTTTAACCAGCAGGGCAAGAGCTATCTGTTGTGTAATCATGCACCACAATTTCACCAGACTGGATTTTTGCAGAAAGCTCTTCGACTTTAGCCTTCATTTCATCGGTTATTAGGTCTTTATTATACTCATCAAGCGCCCAGCCAACACCGCCATTTGCTAGACCCATAACATTAAAGCCAGAAGTCCAATTGCCGCTTGTGCCATCTTCAAATGCTTTAGCAACAGCAACATCAACACGCTTAAGCATTGAAGTTAAAACTGAACCAGGTTGAATATAATTTTGGTTAGAATCAACACCAATTGAATATTTACCTGCATCTGCTGCAGCCTGAAGCACACCAAGACCAGAACCACCAGCTGCGGCATAAATCACATCAGCGCCTTTGCTAAATGAAGCTTTTGCCAACTCACCAGCTGTCACTGGATCATTCCATGCAGCAGGGGTTGTGCCTGTGTAGTTTTCAAATATTTCAATATCTGGATTGATAGCTTCTGCACCTTGTGCATAACCACAATAAAATTTGCGAATTAGTGGAATATCCATGCCACCAACAAAGCCAACTTTGCCAGTTTCTGATTTCATTGCCGCCAAAGCGCCAACCAAATATGAGCCTTCATGCTCGTTAAATACCACTGAGCGAACATTTGGCGCATCAACTACCATATCGATAATCGCAAAATTCGTATCTGGGAATTCTGGTGCTATTTTTGTAAGTGCCGCAGCCCAAGAAAAGCCAGCTATAACCACTGGATTTGCGCCAGATGAAGCAAATTTACGTAATGCCTGCTCACGCTGTGCATCATTTGCTATTTCAAACTCACGATAGCTATTGCCAGTTTCTTTTGCCCAGCCACTTGCACCATTATAGGCACTTTCGTTAAATGATTTGTCAAACTTACCACCAAGATCATAAATGATAGCAGGTTCAGCCAAAGCAGAGCCAGCAAACATAGCGCCGATGGCAATAGAGCCAGCAAGCACGCCCAAACGTAGAGCATTAGATTTTTTATTAGTTGTCATTATTTTTAATCTCCCTGTTTTCGATTCGGGTGGTTAATAAACTTACCCGGTTACGATAGAAGTGATTGAACCTTATAACAGGCCTATTACGCAAGTATAAAATCAAAATTTTTGAGTGTTTGGTAAAATATTCAAGCTTTTATATAAAATTCAAACCACTCACTGCTATAATTTAAAGGTTTTACACAATTAGCTTCAAAAACTATATATAGATTTTACACTGTTACATGAATGTCATAAACTTATGCATAGTATAGACTCATCAGACTAGATATGTGTAAGCTTCATAATAGTTTGAAGTTATTTTGATTTACAATGAACCTAGGGAGAAAATAATGATTAAAAAAAATATAAAAACATTGGGTGCAGTTGCAGCATTAATGCTTGCTTCGGTAAGCACTGGTGCATTGGCAGTAACTGAAATTCAGTGGTGGCACGCAATGGGTGGCGTGAACGGTGAGCGGGTCAATAAAATGGCTGAAGACTTTAATGCAACCCAAAGTGAATATAAGGTTGTTCCTGTTTATAAAGGCAATTATACTGAAACCATGACAGCGGCAATTGCTGCGTTTCGTGCTAAACAACAACCGCATATTGTGCAGGTGTTTGAAGTTGGAACAGCAACAATGATGGCAGCTAAGGGAGCTGTTTATCCAATTGAAGATCTTATGAATGATGTTGGTGAGCCATTTGATAAATCAATTTTTATTCCAGGTGTTATTTCTTATTATCAAGCACCAGATGGAAAATTACTCTCAATGCCGTTTAACTCCTCAACTCCAGTTCTTTGGTATAATAAAGACGCGCTTGACAAAGCTGGCGTTGAAAATGTGCCAAATACTTGGGACGAAATGGATGCAGCGGCCAAAAAGCTTGTCGCAAGTGGAATGGAATGTGGATATTCGTTTGGCTGGCAATCATGGGTAATGATTGAAAATTATTCAACCTTACATAATTTGCCAATTGGCACAAAAGAAAATGGCTTTGCTGGACTTGATACCGAGTTCACATTTAATAATGATGCAGTTAAAAATCGCATTGCTAAAATAGCCGCAGCGCAGGCCGATAATAGTTTTGTTTATGGCGGTCGTCGTGGCGATTCATTGCCAAAATTCACCAATGGTGAATGTGGTATGTGGATGAATTCATCTGCTTATTATGGTTCAATTAAATCACAAGCTAAATTTAACTATGGTCAGACAATGCTACCGCTTGATACTGATGTAGCTAGTGAGCGCCAAAACTCAATCATTGGTGGCGCAACGCTTTGGGTGCTTAAGGGTAAAGAGCAAAGTGATTATAAAGGTGTAGCTCAATTTATGACCTATCTCTCAACTGCGCCAGTTCAGGCATGGTGGCATCAAGAAACTGGCTATGTTCCTATTACAACAGCAGCTACTGAGCTTTCTAAAGAGCAGGGATTTTATGAAGCAAATCCGGGCACTGACACAGCTGCAATACAGCTAAGCCTAAATCCACCAACTCCTAATTCTAGAGGATTGCGTTTTGGTAGTTTTGTGCAGGTGCGTGATATTATCAACGAAGAGCTAGAAGCTATTTGGGCAGGAGATAAAACTGCTTCTGAGGGTCTAGATACAGCAGTTGAGCGTGGCAACAAACTTCTTCGTAAGTTTGAAAAAGCTAACGATTAACACTCTTAATTATGAATGAGCCAGCCCCTTTCATATTGGAGGGGGCTGGATAGTTTTTAAATTTACAGGTTCTGACTCTAATGCTTAAGCGTGTTCATTTCGGCCCCTCTTGGTTGCCTTTTGCTTTAGTTGCACCACAAATTATCATCACTTTGGTGTTTTTCATGTGGCCAGCAGCTCAAGCAATGTTTCAATCTTTTTTGGTTGAAGATGCATTTGGGTTAAAAACTGAATTTGTCTGGTTTGATAATTTTATAGAATTATTTGATGATGAAATTTACCTAAAAACATTTTCCCGCACTGCTTATTTTTCATTTCTAGTAGCATTTTCTTCTTTATCAATCGCCCTAATTCTTGCAGGCATGGCAGACAGGATTATTAAAGGGGCAACCTTTTATCGCACTATGCTGATTTGGCCCTATGCAGTTGCTCCAGTGTTAGCTGGCGCTTTATGGGTTTTTATGTTTAACCCATCACTTGGCATTATCACTTACGCCTTAGATATGATGGGCTATGACTGGAACCACAAATTAAATGGCGGGCAAGCGATGTCACTAGTGGTTATGGCTGCCACTTGGAAACAAATAAGTTATAATTTTCTATTCTTTTTGGCTGCAATGCAATCTATTCCAAAATCACTGATTGAAGCTGCAGCCATTGATGGTGCGGGCCCTGCCAGACGATTTTGGACAATTATTTTTCCACTAATTACCCCGACAACTTTCTTTTTGTTAGTGGTCAATATTGTTTACGCATTTTTTGATACATTTGGCATTATTCACGCTGTTACCGAGGGCGGGCCAGCTAATGCTACTACAATATTGGTTTATAAGGTTTATAATGATGGCTTTATCGGGCTTGATTTGGGGGGGTCTGCTGCCCAGTCGGTTGTCTTAATGGCTATTGTGATAATAATCACCGTAATACAATTTCGCTATATTGAAAAAAAGGTGGATTATTGATGATTGAAAAACGCCCAATTTCCACTTTCTTTACTCATTTGGTAATTATTATTGGCATTATCATAATTGCCTTTCCTGTGTGGATAACATTTGTTGCATCAACTCATGATGCAATTCGCATGACGCAATCGCCCATCCCGATTTGGCCAGGAGATCAATTTTGGGTTAACCTAAAGGATACCTTATGGAGCGGCATTAGCGAATCTGACACAAGACCCATTAGCCGCATGTTAATGAACTCATTCATCATGGCGATGGTTATTGCTTTAGGCAAAATTATTATTTCTTTGCTTTCGGCATTTGCAATCGTTTATTTTCGCTTTCCATTTCGCATGGGTTTTTTCTGGATGATATTTTTAACCCTAATGCTACCCGTAGAAGTGCGCATTTTACCAACATTTGAGGTGGTGGCTAATTTAGGATTACTCAACTCTTACGCTGGTTTAACCTTGCCGCTAATTGCCAGCGCTACGGCAACCTTCATGTTTAGACAGGTATTTTTAACTGTTCCTGATGAATTGCTTGAAGCAGCACGCATCGACGGCGCTGGACCAATGCGATTTTTCTTTGATATATTATTGCCCATATCACGCACCAATATTGCAGCGCTTTTTGTAATCTTATTTATCTATGGCTGGAACCAATATTTATGGCCATTGTTAATCACCAATGATCAAGCGATGGTAACTGTTGTTATGGGAATTAAGGAGATGCTAGAATCAGCTGAGCAAGCCCCTGTTTGGAACAGGATTATGATGACAACATTATTGGCTATGATACCTCCCGTTATTGTTGTGGTGTCTATGCAAAAAATGTTCGTTAAAGGCTTAACGGAAACGGAGAAATAATATGGCAAACGTTAATATCAACAATGCAAAAAAATCCTATGGCAATGTTGAGATATTGCATGGGATAAATGTTGATATTAAAGATGGCGAGTTCATTGTTATTGTTGGCGCTTCTGGTTGTGGTAAATCCACCCTATTAAGAATGGTAGCTGGCTTAGAGGAAATTACATCAGGCGAAATTTCTATCAAAGGCAAAGTTGTAAATGATGTTGAGCCTAAAGATCGTGACATTGCCATGGTGTTTCAAAATTATGCGCTTTACCCGCATATGAATGTTTATGATAATATGGCCTATGGCCTAAAACTAATGAAATTAAGCAAAACAGAGATTAAGCAGCGGGTTCAAAAAGCGGCTAACATGTTGCAAATTGAGGATTATCTTGATCGTCGCCCACGCCAGCTTTCTGGTGGTCAACGCCAGCGAGTAGCTATGGGGCGTGCTATTGTGCGTGAGCCTGCAGTATTTTTATTTGATGAGCCGCTTTCAAACCTTGATGCAAAATTACGTGTTACTATGCGGCTTGAAATTCGTGCATTACAGCAACGTTTAGGAGTAACTAGCCTTTATGTTACCCACGATCAAGTGGAGGCAATGACGCTTGCTGATCGCTTAATTGTCCTTAATGATGGCATTGCCGAGCAAATTGATACTCCGCTTAATATTTATGAAAAACCTGCATCAGAATTTGTAGCTAGTTTTATTGGCTCGCCACCAATGAACTTCTTTTCTGGAAAAATTTCATCAAACGCCAAAATACTTAAATTAGATTCTGGCTCAGAAATAAAATTAGATAAATATCCTATTAAAAATCATCAAGACTCCAATGTCAGAATTGGCATAAGAGCAGAAAAGCTTATTCCTGCAAGTAAAGAAGATGCAGATTTAGTGCTAAATATAGGAGCAGTTGAAACATTAGGATCTGAAACCCTTGCACACGGATTTTTAAATGAAATTGGGGCAACAGGAGAGTTTGATCAAAGCATAGTGGTTAAATTACCTGGTAACTCTCGCCCCGTTGTTGGAGAGGAATTACCTGTATGTGTAGCAGATGGTGGTTTACACCTATTTGACGAGACAAGTGGAAAGCGTATTTAGTAAATAGATTATTTATCCTCAAACACAACAATCTCCACCCCCATTGCTTTGGCAAATCTTTCAAAAAAATTATCAATTATTTTTTGTGCGCTTGAGCCAATAATTGCCTTGCCTAAATTCATGATAGTCCCCGAACCACCACCTTGAGCGACAAATTCAAGATAAGTGCCGCTTTTATCACCATCAAGCAAATGATCTTTAAGCTCAATATCAGCACTTGCATGCACCTTACCTAAAATTCCACCTCTCCCCTTACCTTTAAGCGTATATTTTTGCGCCTCTTTAACATCTTCAAGCTCAAGATAACCAATGAAGCTTTTTTTCATCACACCTAAATTGACCAAAACCTCTATTTCAAGTTGGCTATTTGAAATCCATGTTATTTTTTGACAGCCAAAAATGGTCTTTTGCAAAATCTCTTCATCATTAAGCGCCTCCCAGACAGTTTGACGCGGGGCATCAATTATATATTTTCCACTAAATTGCATATATGCACCTTAAATGATGTTGGTTTATTGCCCCTATCACATAGTTATTATTGTTGCATTTACAATTACTCAAGCAAATCTTCTTTGTCTGTCTCGCAAGATTAGCAAAAAGGCGATAAGAGCAAATAATATTGTATATCCAGCAAACATCATCAAAGTGCGATTGTCAGCCATTTGCCCATTTATTGCACTCCAACCCAATTCCGCCATTTGACGAGTTGGTGTCCAAATTGAAATTTCATCAACTATTTTTGGCAAACCTATTGGGGGAATCCACAGGCCGCCAAGAAAAGCTAGTGGTAAAAATATTAAGTTGGCAAGCGCTGGTGCGGCTCTTGAGTTTGAAAAATAACCCAAAGCAACCCCCATGAGTGAAGCTGGAATTGCTACTATTGCACAAATAATTAGCAACCTTATAACCATTTCACTATTTAGTTGAGTTTTAGCAAGAAATATTGATGCCAGCAAAACTAACCCAACCGCCAGCAATGAAAATATCATTGCGCTAATAATTTGTGCAATTCCTTTAGCAATAGTGCTAGCTGGCAAGGTTTTTAACCAAATATCAAAGGCACTTTCTCTATCTTGGGCAATTCCCACCCCAAACTGATAAAAGGCAATAGAAAGCACGCCATAGATGCAAAATGAAGCAACGCTATATTGTGAATAAACCCCTTCTGGCACCATATTTGCGCCAAAAAAACTATAAAACATAGCTGGAAATATTATTGCAGGGGCAAGAAAACCGGGAGTGCGCAATAATCTTTTAAGTTGGAAAATAATATGTTGAATATATTTTTTCATCTTAGTTTCTTTCATTTTGCTTTTGGTAGATTTCCAAAGCCTCATCTAGCGCAAGCGGCACAATTGAGAGATCAGTGAAAAGTTCATTTTGTTTGACTAATTGGCGAATGGTTGCGTCTGTATCTTTGCTAACCATTGAGTATCTATTATTTTGCTGTTGGAAATTTTCTTTAACAAATTTAGTTGGTGACTTTATGCTAAAACTTATTCTTGCCAAGCCAACCGCTGCTTTTATGTCAGAAACAACTCCGCTCAAAATAGTTTTGCCAGCATCAATCATGGTGATCCTATTGGCGATATTTTCAATCTCTTGCCAATAGTGAGAGGTTAATAATAATGAGCCACCCTGTTTTACAAAGTCTTTGGCAATTTGTTGAAAATGTTTTTGCCCTGCTGCATCTAATCCAGATGTTGGCTCATCAAGAATGATTAATTTAGGATTGCCAATAAAACTAAGAGCAAGTGCAAGTTTGCGTCTTTCACCACCAGAAAATCCACGCATTTGACGATTAGCTAATTTTTCAAGTTGAAAGGTGTTTATTAACTCATCAATTGGGCGTGGATTTTCAAAATGAGCGGCGGCTAACTGTAATATTTCTCTTGGGGTTATTTGGTCTGGAAAATCTGCAACTTGTGGGGTAACGCCAATTTTAGACATTGCCTTGGCACTACCAGCAGGATTGCCAAACAGGCTAACAGAGCCAGAACTTGGCTGTCGCAAACCAACCAATATAGATAACGCAGTTGATTTTCCAGCGCCATTGGGTCCAAGCAAAGCCACCGCTTCGCCTCTTTTAACTTCTAGTGACAAAGAATTAAGCGCCTCAATTTTTCCAAACTGCTTGCTAACATCTTTAATTTGGGCAATAATTTCCATTAGTTTTCTCTTTCTCAAAACTTATTGAGAAAGATTACCCTTAGGAATTTTTTATGCAATTAAAAATGGGCAAATGGCATTTGGGATACGTGAAGTGACAATGAAAAGCTCAAAACAGACGTTTATGCTTCGTGAAATACAAGCGATTTTCACAAACAAGATTTTGCTAGTCAGTTATTTTACCATTACGGCTTTAGCTATTATCACTGGCCCATTTAGCACCTATCAACATCTTTCACTGTTAATGCGTATTCCTTATTGGAGTGGAGTTATTGCTGGCTGTTTTTTAATTCCTATTATTGTAAACTTGATTTATTATAGGATTGCTCAAAAATCTAAACGGCAAAAACCCCTTTGGAATATTATTTTAACGCTAATCGTTGCAATATTAATCGCTGCATTTTTGCTTATAACTAATTCACTTATTTGGGGTGATGGATTAAATTTTACAAATTATATTGGTTTTTTAAAGCTAACAACTCCTATTGCTTTTATTGTGGCTATTTTCATTATTCTATTTGATAAATATATTGCCAAAGCGCCCAATGAGCAAAGTAGCGTTGCATTTTTCAAACGTATTCCCACTCATCTTGGTAAGGATTTGCAATATCTTAATGTGCAAGATCATTATGTAAATGCAGTTACAGATAAAGGCGAGCAGCTTATTTTAATGCGATTAAAAGATGCTATTGATGAATTGTCGGGAATGGATGGGGTGCAAATTCATCGCTCGTACTGGGTTGCTAAAAGTGCAATTATCAACGTTAAAAAATCTAATAGCAAAATGATTATAGAAATGAAAAATGGCGATAGCTTGCCAGTTAGCCGCTCACGCCTAAAAGATGTAAAATCCGCTTTGCAAATAAAATAATTCTTTTAAAAGCTATTGTTGCGACTTTTTGGCATCAATTTTAATAAATACTCACTCTTTACATAATTTTCAATCACTTGTTGCTTAGCTAAATATTGCATCATAAGATTTTACCTCTATATTAAGCTCAACTATTAACGCTAAAATGAATTATGGGGATAAAAATATGGCGACCGATATAATCAAACAACCACTTCAATATCTTGACAAAGCAATGAGCGCTGTTCGTGACCTTGGGCTTTGGCCAGAAAAAATTGAAGAGCAGCCAATTACTGGCTTACTTCAAGAAATCACCCAATTAGATGAAGATAAGGTATTACTTATTGGGCGCACTCTCTCGCAAGCTTCTATTTTTAATGAAGTTGTGCGCGAGCAAATTGCTGCAATGGAAGTTGGCACTCGCTATGAAGATATTACCAAAGGGTTTGATTCAATAAGAAATGATGCCAAGGGCTTGGTTGATCAGCTAGATGATGGCAAACTTGATATGCTTGAGCGTGCTTCAAATGTTTGGATGAAAGTATCACGTGGAGATATTGCCACCCGTTTTGATAAAATTCGTGATATTTTTCTTGATGTCTCAAAAGATACTAAAGATCAAATAAGACGCGAGTTTATTATACTTGAAGCTTATCGTGATTTTCGTGGCGCATTAAAACAAAGCGAAGTAATGGCGCTTGAAGTTTTACAAACCGCAGATAAAAAACTATCTGAGCGCAAAGAAAATCTTAGCGAATCTTCAAAATTATTAGAGAATTTTTCTGATGGCACGCCAGCGGATAGGGCCAGACTTGAAATGGCTCGTGATGAAAGATTACGCGAATTACAAAGTGAAGAGCGTCGTTATCAAATAGCTAAAGACCTTTCAGACAATCTAACAATTTCTTATAATACTTCTGAAGTGGTGATGGCTCGCCTTATGCAAACAACCAACGCAAAAGAGCGTGTTTATCAGCAATCTATCTCGTTCTTTTCAACTAATGAAACCGTGCTGACCGCCCTTTCAGCCTCTTTTACTGGCATGTTTGGCCTGCACGAAAGCACTAAAACCCTTAATGCAATGAAAGAAGGCATGGCAAAATCTTTGGAAACACTTTCTGAGATTGGCGACAAAGTGCAAACAGAAGCACTTAAAGCTGGTTATGGCCCAACTATTCGCGCCGATGCTGTCAAAAAACTTTTAGATTCAGTGATCAATTTCCAAGAAAAATCACGCTCAATAATTACCGAAATGCGCGAATTATCTACAAAAAATTCTGAAGAAATTCGTGATGCAGTAGAGGACGGCAAACAACGTTTAGCATTGTTAGCAGCTGAAGGAAATGCGCTGTTAATTGAAGAAAAACAAGGGTAAAGGCAGGACGATGAGTTTATCGTCAAAAAAAGAGCCGCTTGCACTTGATGAAGTAATGCTAGCAATGGACGTAGTCGATACATTGCGCCATCGCTCTGATTTGGTAGTGCGCGAACTTAATACCGAAACTAAAAAACTTAAGCTAGTTGCTAGATTGCGCGATATTTATGCAGCTCAAGGCATAGATGTGCCAGATCATATTCTTGAACAGGGCGTTGAGGATCTTTCAAAAGATCGCTTTATCTATACCCCTCCTAAAAAAAGTCTTGGGGTAAGTTTAGCAAAACTATATGTTTCTCGCTCAAAATGGGGCAAATGGGTTCTTGGGTTAATCAGTGCAGGAGTAATTGCTATCTCCTCATACCAATTTATCTATTTGCCTAACCAAGCAGCAAAATTAGAGAATGCGCAAATTGAAATTTCTCAAACCTTACCCACACAAATGCAAGAAATATACGATAGCATCTTTAATGAAACAAAAGTGCAAACTGCTGTAACTCAAGCCGATGAAATTCTACAAAAAGGCCTTATTGCATCAAAAGAAGAAAACTTAGTAGGTGCAAGAGAAGCACTAAAAGAATTAACTCAATTACGTGATCTCTTACGACTAGAATATCAAATAAAAATAGTAAATCGGCAAGGAGTGCAGTCGGGATTTTGGACTTTCCCCGAAATTAATACCGATGCAACAAATTATTATTTAGTAGTTGAGGCGCTTAATAAAGACAATAAAGCGATTTATCTGCCTATTTTAAATGAAGAAACAGGACAAATTGAAACAGTAAATATTTGGGGAATTAGAGTTTCTCAAGCTGTTTATAATGCAGTTGGCGCTGATAAGCGAGATGATGGCATTATTCAAAGAAATGTCATTGGCAAAAAATCTTATGGCTATCTTGAGCCAACATATACAGTGCCAGTTTTAGATGGCGCAGTGACGAGGTGGTAACATGGCATTAAACGGGCCCCAAGCTCTTAAATCGCTAGATAATGCAATTGCTGACATTCGCCAAGAAGAAACAAGATTAGCAAAATTACTAGCTCGTAGCACTGAAAGCACTGCAAAACTAAATGAAACAAAAGCAGGGCTTATTCGTCAGTTAGCCACGATCCGCCTTGAAGAAGACGCACGCCTTGAATTAAGCGATCAATTATTTGGCGCACAAAACAAGGCTCATAAAGTGCTTGAAAAGCATGATATTAACTTAAAAAATTCTGAAAAACAGTTAAAAACTCTTGATATTAAAATTGCTCAAAATGTTTCACTAAGGAGAAATTTACTTGAAGAAATAGATAAAGCCCAGCTTGAGCTAAAATCTCTTAGTAAAAAAATTGCCACAGAAATTTCTGCTAACCCCCAATATGCTAAAATACAAGAGGAAACTCTTAAGTTACAAGAAGTTGCAAAACAGGCTCAAGCTAAAACAGAGCTTGCTCAAGCTGACCAGCAAGAAAAAGGACAGCCATATAGAAATGATCCTTTATTCATTTATCTTTGGGAAAGAAAATTTGGCACAAAAGATTACAAAAGCTCAAATTTATTCCGCTGGCTTGATAATAAGGTAGCGCGTTTAATTAACTATTCTGATGCAAGGGCAAATTATGCCATGCTAAACGAAATTCCACTTCGTTTAAGTGAACATGCAAATTATCAAAATGAATTATTAAAGGCCTCTCAAGATAAACTCATAACACTTGAGCAAAAAGCTATTGATAGTGCTGGCGGCAAGCCATTTCGCCAAACCATCACCAAGGCTCAAAGCAAATTAAATGATATAGACAATAAATTGCTTGGCCTAGAAGATGAGAGAAATGAAAAAGCAAATGCATATCGCTTGCTTGCACAAGGGCGCGAGCCAGCCTTTGAAGAGGCTACGCAAATGTTAGCGCAAAGCCTTAACAGGCAAGATATTCAAGAGTTGATGCGTATGGCACAGCTTACTTCGAACAATGAAGATGATATTATTGTCAAGAAAATTGACGATATAAAAAGCCGTATTTTAGATGAAATACCAATTAGCAAACAATATAAGCAACGCCTAAAAACCCTACATATTAGACGGCGCGAACTTGAAGATATTGAATGGGAGTTTAAAAAATCTCGCTTTGATGACCCACGCTCTTCTTTTAAAAAAAATGAGCTGGCTGGCTCTTTATTAGCTGAGTTTTTATCAGGCGCAATCTCAGCTGCGGTTTATTGGAACCAATGGCAAAATAGTCATAGCTGGCAATCTGGCGCATCAGATTGGGGTGGTAGCATAGGCCTGCCCCGCTCAAACCGAGTAGCAAGAGGCTCAAATAAACCATGGTCTTTCCCCTCATCAAGCAGATCAGGAAACAGCTTCTCTCGCCCCAGATACTCAGCATCAAGATCAAGGCCTACTAGGTCAAGGCCTTCAAGATCAGGATCAAAAGGCTCACGCAAATCAGGTGGCTTTAAAACTGGCGGCGGGTTTTAATGTCAAAATCCAGCTACGCTTTCTTTAATCAGCATATCAACCACGCTCTTAAGTGCATCTTTGGTTGATTTTCCTGCCGCAAGTTCCTCATTATAAGCTTGGCGTTGTAGTGTGGCTGAATTTCCTCTTTCAATGATCTTTTTGGCAGCTTTTACCTCATTCACACAATCAAGCGCTTTTGCATCTGGCATTATCAATTCAATCAATTCATCAAGCAAAACACTATAATTTTTAAGCATACCAGAGCCGAAATCAAGCAGACTTTTATTACAGCCATAGCGCTGTGCCCGCCAGCGATTTTCATAAATTAAAAATCTTTCATATTGCCGCCAGCGTAAATTTTTAACACGCAAACGATACATCATCCGCACCAGACAAAGATAAAGCGCCGCAATTGCAATGCTATCATCAAGCTTTGTTGGCACATCACATATTCGCATTTCTAATGTTGGGAAACGATGTGAGGGACGTAAATCCCACCAAATCTTTGTGCCATCTTCAATCAAGCCATTATCAATTAAAATAGCAATATTTCGCTCATAATCACTCCATGAAGAAAACACTGGCGGCAGGCCTGTTCTTGGTAAATTATCAAAAATCGTTAAACGATAAGAATTAAGGCCACTATCTCGCCCCTGCCAAAATGGCGATGAGCAGGATAAAGCCAAAAGATGCGGCAAAAAATATGACATCTGATTGGCAATATCAATTCGCGCCTCTTTATCTTTTATTCCTACATGCACATGCATGCCACAAATCAACAATCTATGACCCACAGTTTGCAAATCATGCGCCAGATTTTTATAGCGTGGTTTATTAGTAGTATGCTGCTCTGCCCATGTTGCAAACGGGTGGGTGGAGGCGGCAATTGGAGCAAGATTATGTTTGCCTGCAATTTTTGCAATAGTTTTGCGCAAATGAGATAAATCAGCTCGAGCCTCTTGTATGTTAGAGCAAACCTTTGTGCCTACCTCAATCTGACATTGTAAAAACTCTGGACTAACCTGAGAAGAAAGCTGAGCCTCACACTCTTGCATTAAGCCCCTTGGTGCGTCGTGAACCAAATCACGGCTATCTAAATCAACAAGCAAATATTCCTCTTCAATTCCCAGCGTAAAGTTAGGTATTTTATTTAAATGTAAATTTGACATATTTCAGTTTGGCAAAATTTATTTGTCTTAGGCAAGAAGTTTTTATATATATCCCTCATGCCATCACACAATTAAGGTCACTATATTGAAAAATAATCATATTCTTATTCTTGGTGGCGCTCGCTCGGGTAAATCTGCTTATGCTGAAAAACTGGCTTTATCAGCCATTGAGAGTGAAAACAGCCAAAAAATCGCCTATATCGCTACTGCAAGAAAATCCAGTGACAAAGAAATGCAGCAACGCATTGCAAAACATATTCAACGGCGAGGCGATGAGTTCATCACCTATGAGGAAGAATTTGCACTTGATGCAATTATCAAAAAATGCGCTAAAATCCACGATATTATCTTAATTGATTGCCTAACCCTTTGGCTTTCTAACCTGTTTGGCAATGATAATATCAATATGAATGAGCATATCTCAAACCTTCAACAAACTCTTATAAGCTTAGATGAAACGCAGGTGATAATGGTATCAAATGAAGTGGGTCTTGGCATCGTGCCGAATAATGCATTAGCTAGAAAATTCATTGATGAGGCAGGCATACTACATCAAGAATTAGCGCAAATTTGCTCTGAGGTCTATTTTGTTACCGCTGGATTGCCTCTTACTCTTAAATCTAGTTAAGCCTTATAAACATATACCCGCACAAGCTTAAAAATTAGCGCCAGCACTGGCGTTAAATGCATTAGCAAGTCAAAAATATCTATTGGTTTTACTAGCTGCCCTTGAAATAACATGCGGGTTTTTTCAAACAAATGCGGCTCTGGCACAAATGGCGCTAAGCCAAGCGCAAGGCCAACAATCACAAACATCGATAAAGGCGTAGCATCAATAAATTCTATCATTTTCTTCTCATTAAATTGCTATATTTGCACTCTTTATATTAGATTTAGCTAATATTGCAATATTAAAAACACCATAGCACCAACAAAAATTAAAAAGAAAACCAACCTGCCCATTAAATCATAAAATTTCAGCGATAAATCTATATCAATTCTTGTTAAATCTCTTTTACCATTCCCCATTTCTGGCAGATTAAGCTCTTGCCCATTATAAGCTCTTTTGCCCCCAAGCCCAAAGCCAAGCGCTCCCGCCATGCTCGCTTCTGGCCAGCCAGCATTTGGCGAGGCATGTTTATAGGCATCACGAAATGCAGCTATTACCGCCTGCCGCCAATTTGCCTGTTTATAAAGCGCTGCGCTTAAGACAAAAATTAGGGCGGTTAGTCTTGCCGGAATATAATTGACAATATCATCAAGCTTGGCACTAGCAAAACCAAAATCTCTATATCGCTCATTCTTATGCCCAACCATAGAATCGGCGGTATTTATTGCCTTATAAATAATAATTCCGGGTAGACCGAACAGTAACAAATAAAATAATGGCGCAATAAATCCATCACTTGTATTTTCTGCCAATGTTTCAATCGATGCACGACTTATTTCTGCCTCATCAAGATTTTTCACATCTCGCCCAACAATATGAGAAACCGCCTCTCGTCCATTTTCAAGCGAAATTTCAAGCCCATTAGACACTGCCTTAACCGCTTGAGCTAACTGACGAGAAGCAAGAAAAATAAAGGCAATAAGCCCCTCAAATATATATGAAAATTGCAATTGCTTGAGCAAGTAACTTATTAACAAGCTAATAGCTAAACTAACTAAAAGCAAACAAGCAAGCATAATAAAGCCAGCCCTTAAGCGCTCAAAATCACTACCCCTATTATAGCGAATTTCAAACCAAGCAATAAAACTGCCAATCCACTCCACTGGGTGACGAAGAGAAGATTGCAATGTATTTGGGTAAGCAATAAATCTCTCAATTAACAAGGCAATAAGGGCGATATATAGGTTCATTATCTTGCCTGTTCCAACAAAACATCAAGGTCAAGATTAGCCTCTAAATGCGCCGCCAAATCGTCTAACACCTGCTCAATCTCAGCTTCATAATTAAGGCCAATCTCTATCTTAGCCCCCAAATTATCTAAAAACGCCTGACGAAATTCATCACAAGAAAAAAGCCCGTGTAAATAAGTTCCGCTAACTCGCCCATTAGCAGAAATAGCACCCTCATTTTTTCCTTCAATCTTAGCAAATGGACGATTACAATCCTTGCCATCGCTAACTCCCATATGCATGTGAAAACCGCTTATTTCTTTAGCAAATCTTGCATCAATTCCCCGCTCATTTCTAAGCTGCTTTTTCTCACTCAAAATAGTGCGAATATCTAACAATCCAAGCCCATTTATAGTTTCTGGCTTGCCCTCCACTGCATTTGGATCAGAAATTTCTCTCCCCAAAATCTGATAACCACCACAAATTCCAAGCACAGGCTTACCCGCCCTAACATGCGCCAAAATATCAATATCCCAGCCCTGAGCTAAGATAAATTTCATATCAGCAATAGTTGCCTTAGTTCCGGGAATAATAATTAAATCAGCATTTTGGCTAATAGGTTCACCCGCCTCAACAATATCAACAAAAACTCCCTCTTCAGCATTTAGCGGATCAAAGTCATCAAAGTTAGAAATACGAGATAATTTCAGCACTGCAATATGAAACCGACCAGTTTGTTTTACTGTTTTTTGCTTAAGAGCCAAAATATCCTCGGCAGGTAATTTATGTGCCTGATTAAAATAAGGAATAGAGCCAAAGACCGAGCGGTCTGTGAGCTTTTCAATGGTTTTAATGCCATTTTCAAATAGACTCTTATCACCCAAAAACTTGTTTATTATACTGCCAACAATCAATTTAGCGTCATTTTTATCTATCACCTCAAATGTACCTATTATTGAAGCAATAACCCCGCCACGCTCTATATCTCCTATTAAGATAACAGGCACATCAGCAGCTTGCGCAAAGCCAAAATTAGCAAGATCATTATGACGCAAATTAACCTCTGAAGCCGAGCCAGCCCCCTCCACAATAACCAAGTCATAATCGCTTTTAAGCTCGTTAAACGCCTCCAAAACATCAGGCATATATTTCTCTCTAATAGCGAAATATTCTCTTGCACTCATAGAGGCTTTTCGCTTGCCACGAATGATAAGTTGCGCTCCGCTTTCATGTTCAGGCTTAAGCAAAATTGGGTTCATTGCCGTGGTTGGCGCTAATCCACACGCTCTTGCTTGTAATGCCTGCGCCCTGCCAATCTCACCACCAGTATCACAAACCGCAGCATTATTAGACATGTTTTGAGGCTTAAACGGTGCAACTTTGAAGCCACGATTTTTAAACGCCCGACAAAGCCCCCCAACGATTAAAGACTTGCCAACGTCCGATCCTGTTCCCATAAACATTAAGGCTTTTGCACTCATAATTCTCTTTCTATAAATTTATTCATTTTTACTCAATGGCATACTAAACCTCCCCTGTCATATTGAGCGAAGCCGAAGTATCTTCAACTCTATCATGTAAGATTCTTCACTACGTTCAGAATGACATCGAGATTCTGTTAAAAAAATACTTACCATAACAATAGCTAAGCAGAAATCACATGCGCATAAGATCCCATAATTTTTCCCTTCACAACTCCCATATCTGGCAAGCTTTCACCATAAGAATCTTTAGCACTAAACAAGCTAGGCAAATCTGCTTTTGTGCAGGTTGAATAATGAAATTCATGCCCCTTAAGATTTTTGGCAAAGGGCAAGGGGCTATTATGGCTAAGGTAACGATAGCCCAAAATCCGCTTTGGACTATTTATAGAGCTGGTAATTGGCAATAATCCGCTCATTTTGTGGCTAACACCCTGCTTATCAATCAACGTCTCACCCAGCACCATAAAGCCACCACACTCACCATAAATCAAAGCATCTCGCTTACTTGCTTTTTGCAGCTCTTTAAAAAAAACATCACAATTTGATAGTTTTTCTGCATGTAATTCAGGATAGCCACCAGGTAAAAAAACTGCATCTGCACTCTCATCAGGGCCTTGATTATTAAGCGGAGAAAAAAAGCTAATTTGTGCCCCCATTTCCCGCCAGCCTAATACTTGATGCTGATAGATAAAAGCAAAACAATCATCTTTGGCAATGGCGATATGCTGCCCTAAAGGCGCAAGTGAAGGCGCATATTGTTGCGCTTGAAGCGGTTTCGCAATCTCCAAAAATCTATCTAAATCAAGTGAACTCTCAATTTTTTGCGCCGCCAATGAAACCAGCTTTTCAGCATCATCAATTTCATTTGGCAAAATAAGCCCAAGATGCCGATTAGCAATTTTAAGCTCTTCATCTCGATAAATAACCCCCAAAACCTCAACATTCATTAGCTTTAGTGCGGTGCGTAAAATATCTTCATGTCTTTGACTGCCAACCCTATTTAATATCACTCCGGCAATATTTATATCCTTATCAAAATTTTTATAGCCAAACACCAACGCACTAATTGATTGCGCCATAAATGAGCAATCAACCACCAAAACAATCGGCAGGGCTAATTTTTGTGCCAAATCAGCGCTTGAACCAGCCCCATTTGCACCGCCATCAAACAGCCCCATAGCGCCTTCAACCAATAACAAATCGCTGCTCTCACTAGCATGATTTGCCAGGCCTAATAATTCATTTGTTTCAAAAGCAAAACTATCCAGATTTATTGTTTTAGAACCGCTAGCTTTAGCTAAATAAGCCCCATCAATATAATCAGGCCCAGTTTTGGCAGGTGCAATTTTCACTCCCCTTTGCGCAAAAGCTCGCATAAGCCCAAGCGCAACCAAAGTTTTGCCCGAGCCAGAATGTGGTGCTGAAATAATAATCCCTTTTGCCAATGATATAACCTTTTATGCTAGTTGCTCTTTTGCTTTGTTAATTAAACTATATAATGCGCCTTATGAATGAAACAGGCAAAATGATTATCAGCGAAAATAAATTGCTCAAAAGAGGCTATACAACGGGCGCTTGCGCAACCGCTGCTACAAAATCCGCTATTTCTGCCTTAATTAAAGGTGAATTCATTGATCCCGTGACCATCGTTCTGCCAAAAGGACAGCGCCCATCATTCGACCTAGCGCAACAAACTATGGGCAATGGCTGGGCAAAAGCTGGAATAATAAAAGATGCAGGTGATGATCCTGATGTAACACATGGCGCTTTAATTTTAGCAAAAATATCACACGCAAAACCCAAAAGTGGCATTAGTTTTAGTGCTGGCAATGGGGTTGGAATCGTCACAAAAGCAGGCTTGCCGATTAAAGTAGGCGAGGCAGCAATAAACCCCGTGCCACGCCAAATGATGGAAAATGTGATAAATGATTTTTGCGCTCAAGAAAATATAAAGGCTGATTTTAACATTGAAATTTCTGTTGCGAATGGAGAAGAAATAGCCAAGCAAACTCTAAATTCACGCTTAGGGATATTGGGCGGGATTTCCATTCTTGGCACTTCAGGAATTGTCATTCCCTATTCCTGCTCGGCATGGATAAGTTCAATTCATTCAGGCATTGAGGTTGCACTAGCCAATGAAAATAATCACATCGTAGCTTCAACTGGCGACCTTTCTGAAAAAGCAGCAAAAGGCCTATTAAAACTACCAGATGAAGCCTATATTGAAATGGGTGATTTTGTTGCAGGCTTGCTTAAATATGCTCGAAAAAAACCACTTAAAAAAATCACTATTGCGGGTGGTTTTGCAAAAATAACTAAACTTTCACAAGGTGCTATCGACCTTCATTCAAAACGCTCACAAGTAGATT
>Ga0256839_1002195_pt1 | contig 22208 bp, 20 predicted proteins | sample 354166metaG_FD_185968 | JGI IMG/M metagenome (GOLD analysis project Ga0256839, IMG submission 185968) | Hydrothermal vent microbial communities from Mid Atlantic Ridge, Atlantic Ocean - 354-166 | ecosystem: Environmental > Aquatic > Marine > Hydrothermal vents | place: Atlantic Ocean: Mid... | reverse complement strand
CGGTGCCGATCTTGCCTACAACCACACCTGCGGCATGATTGGCCAGCACAGCGGCATCCTTCAGGCTGGCGCCCGCTGCGTGGCAGAGGGTCAGGGCGGCGATCACGGTGTCCCCTGCACCGCTTACATCATATACCTCACGCGCACACGTGGGTATGTTCGTGATCCTTCCGCTTTCTTCAAAAAGCGTCATGCCTTCATCGCCCCTTGTTATTATCACAGCCTTGCCCTGCAGTTTTGCAAGCAGCACCCTGCCGGCGTCAAACAGGCTCTTCTCATCGGTTATATCAATACCCGAGCCGTAGGACGCCTCGTTGATATTGGGGGTGATAAGACTTGCCCCCTTGTAATAGTCGAAATGGCCTATCTTCGGGTCAACCGCGACAAAGACGTCCGGACCCGCAATCTCGATGGTCTTCCTTATAAGTGTCCTGGTTATCAGGCCCTTGCAGTAGTCGGAAATGATTATCCCCTTTATTTCCGGGAGGCAGTCCTTTACATAACCGAGAATCGAGGACAATGTCGAGCGGCTGATATCGGTCTTGACTTCCCTGTCAAACCGCACCACCTGCTGGCTGTGGGCGATGACCCTGGTTTTCACTGTTGTGGGCCTGCTGCTGTCCACAACGATTCCGTCGGTGCCGAGCCCCTTTTCCCGGAACTTGTTTATCAGGATCTTTCCTGTTTCGTCCGTGCCCACGGCGCCGGTGATAAAGACCTTGCCGCCGAGGGACAGCACATTGTTGGCGACATTGGCGGCACCGCCCAGGAGCAGGTTTTCCTCCGTCACCTCCACAACAGGCACTGGCGCCTCAGGGGATATTCTCCTCACCCGGCCCCACACGTACTGATCGATCATCAGGTCCCCGATGACGAGAATACCCGTGCTGCTGAATTTGTCAAAGATGTCTTTCATGCAGTATATCTTTTCACGCCAGGAAGTTTAAAAAGGAACCGGGCCGGAAGCCTGACGTTAATCAACAGCCGCAATTCATTGGAAATTTTTATCAATAAATTTTATCAATAAATTTAGCATGTAGGCTTTGTATTTGGCAACACGGGCCGGCGCAGGCATTATTGTCAATACTTTCCCTTTGTGACATAATAATTTAATGAACGCTAAATTCTTATGGATAATCCTGTTGCTTGCATCGTTTTTCATGTCTTCGTGCGCTTTTTCCGTAATAGCGCAGCGCCCCGAGTATTCCGAGGAATCCGACTACCATTATATCCTTGCGGTTGAAGCCGAATTATCTGGCAACTGGGAGGAGGCGTCAAGGCGTCTGAAACTGGCCCTTCAGGAAGACCCTGCGTCGCCTTACCTGATGACCGAACTCGGCAAGGTATACCTGAAGATGCAAAAAACGGATGAAGCTATTGAAACCGCGGAGGATGTGATACGCAGATCCCCGGGATATGAGCCAGCCCTGTCCCTGCTGGCGGAAATTTACAGCGGCCGCAAGGAGTATGAAAAGGCCATCGCCCTGTACAAAAAGCTGCTGGAGGTTAATCCTGAAGGAACACAGAACTACATCCATCTTGCCTACATCTATACACTCAACAAAGAGGTCGGCAAGGCAATCGGGATTCTGAAAAAGGTGATCGTGATTGATGAATCCAATGTAATGGCGAGATACTACCTCGGAAGGCTTTATGTTGAGACAAAAAAATACAATGAGGCTATCCGGCAGCTTCAGAGGGCCGTCCGGCTGAACCCGTATCTGTGGGACGGTTTCTACATGCTGGGCATTGCCTATGAAGCGGTCGGTGATCTTGACGGGGCCGTCTCGAACTATGAAAAGACGCTGGAGTTGAATGCCCGCAGTCCCGGCCTGAGAAAAAGGCTCGCCGGCGTCTACCTGAAAAAAGGACGGATGGACAAGGTCATTGAACAGATTTCGGAGATCGCCAAGGCCGAGCCGGGAAACCTGAAGATCATCGGGATGCTTGCCAACATTTACGTGGGCAACAAGGAATTTGAAAAGGCTGAAAAAGAGCTGCGCAAGATTATCGCCGCCGAGCCTGACAATGTAAACGCGATATTCCTGCTTGCAAAGATACTTGGCGTTATGGAGAGGTATGACGAGGCTGCGGAGCAGTTTGAGCTTCTGCTGAAACGCATGCCCGACAAACCGGACGTGTATTACTATTTCGCCCGCCTGTATATTCAGGAAAAGGACTATGCAAAGGCCGAAGAGATACTGAAAAGGGGGCTTGAGGTTGCGCCTGAAGACGATGAAATAAACTTCAGCCTCGCAGTGGTGTATGAAAAACTGAAGAGGTTCGACGAGATGTTTTCATATCTCAGGAAAACCCTCAAAATCAATCCCGATCACGTCGAGGCCCTTAATTACCTTGGATACTCATATGCGGACAGGGGGATCAATCTTGATGAAGCCCTGAGCCTCATCAAGAGGGCGGTTGCGCTGGCGCCTGACAGCGGCTATATCCGCGACAGCCTCGGCTGGGTTTATTACAAGAAGGGGATGTACAGGGAGGCCCTGAAGGAGATAAAAAAGGCATCCGAGATTGAAAAAGACGACCCCCTGATACTTGAACACCTCGGAGATGTTTACAGGAACCTGAACAACAGGAAGGCCGCGATAGAGGCATGGAAAAAATCCCTTGAATTCCATGAAAAGGAAGAGGGACTCAAGGAGAGGGTGGAAAAGAAGATTCAGGAATTACAATTACAGAACAATTAATGAAAGATTCATCGCTGTCGCTGAAGGCCCCTGCAAAGATAAACTGGTTTCTGAACGTGCTCGGCAGGCGCGATGACGGGTTCCACGATATCCGGAGCCTTATTCAGAAAATAACCCTGTACGACACGCTCGCATTCGCCCCTGCGGATGATTTGATATTGCAGACGGATGCCCCCATCCCCACTGAAGAAAACCTGGTCTATAAAGCCGCAGCGCTCCTGAAGAGCAGGTACGGCGTCAGGGAAGGTGCGCTGATACATCTGGATAAAAACATACCGGCGGGCGCCGGTCTCGGCGGCGGCAGCAGTGACGCAGCGGCCGCCCTTGCAGGCCTGAATGAATTATGGTCACTGTCTCTTTCCGCGGAAGCCCTCTGCAGGGCAGCGGCGATACTCGGCTCGGACATCCCGTTTTTCCTCCACGGTCCGCTTTCTTTTGTGTCCGGCAGGGGGGAAAATATAATCCCGTGCAAGGCCGAAAAAACACTGGATATCCTCCTTGTAAAGCCGTCTTTTGATGTATCAACCGCATGGGCGTATGAAAACTTCTCAAAGTTGACAAAGAAAACCGGGAAAGTGGATAATATTGAATCCATTATCCGCAGCATAGAAAGGGCGGAAGTTGACGGCATGACAGGGGATCTATCAAATGATCTTGAAACCGTTACAGTCGAAAGCTTCCCCGTGATCGGGGAGATAAAAGATCGGCTGGCCGGAGAGGGAGCCGTGGTTTCCCTGATGAGCGGCAGCGGCCCCACCGTGTTCGGCGTATTTGAATCACGCGGCAGGGCGGAGAAGGCAGCGGGGGCGTTTGACGGGTTCTGGACAGCGGTTGTACGGACGGTTGCAGGCTGAAGCTTAACGGAAACTTTGGGGCGTCGACAAGCGGAAAGTCACAGGGTTTTGGTCCCTGCATTCGGGGGTTCGAATCCTCCCGCCCCAGCCATTGTAACTGAATAAAAGAAGATGGAAACAGTAAAAGATTGCGGGCGTTCTGTTCCCAAAAAACCGAGAGCAAATTGGCTTGCGCGTAATTACGGTATAAATATTTTTATGTCGGGGCGGGAGGCGGCGAGAGCGCCGGTGATTATAATCCGTGTCCCTGCCCACTCAAGATTCAGCCGGCTTCTGCCGAATCGGAAAGAGGAAATATTAAACCACCAAACAGGGAGGGCGGTATGTTCAAAAAATGGGGATCAGAGATGGAAAACGCCAAAACCGGAAATAACGGCAAACAACAGCCGGCAAACCCGGCGGCTGCCGATGTCGGAGTGAATGAGGGCATCAAAGCTGCAACGGAAAAAATCACCGGCGCGAAAAAGATAAACACCATCCTGAAAGGCAGCAAGCTGATAGGCAATATCAATGTAACCTGCGACCTTGAATTGAGCGGAGATGTAGAGGGGGACATAATCTCTGAAAAGAACTCCAATATCGCCATCAAGGGCACCTGCAAGGGGAACATTGAAACCAGGGAAGGAAATGTGGAGATTGACGGCGTGCTGCAGGGCGGCGATATCACCGCGGGCAACAATGTGACGATCTCCGGCAGGTTCAGCGGGGGCGAGGTCAGGGCAAAGGGCAGAATATATGTGAACGGTGAATTCGAGGGAAGACTGGAAGGAAACGAGATAGAGATAGGCTCGAATGCCACGGGCAAGGGGGAACTGCTTTACAGGGAGTTCATTTCCATCGCCAAGGGGGCCAAAGTGGATGTGCAGATCAGCAGGACCCAGCAGGAACTGAAGGTGCTGAAACCCCCGCAGGAGAGGAAGGTTGTGGATATCGCGCCCAAGGACAAGGCGGCGAGCAAGGCGTAATTCATTGAAAATATATCAATCAGGCCGGTCCATCCGTTCCCTGCCGGCGGACAACTCGCCGAGAGAGACATGTTCTTTAACGGCAAAGAGTGTTCCGATTATAACAGTGGATCCCATTACTACAAGCCACGCAACAATGCCGAAGCTTAATGCAACGGCCTTATCAACGCCGAATATGCCGTTCAGAGCGGCGATGCATCCCAGTTGGTATGAGCCTATGAATCCGGGAGTGGGCACGACGGTGATAAAGATAGCCACGGTGAGGCTCAGGATGACAAGCGAAGATATTACGGGAATATCGATCTCTATATCAAATGCCAGATAAAGTGGATAGTACAGGATAATAAATGAGCCCCAGATGAGAAACGTGAGGATAACCGTGGCCGACAACCCCTGTTTGTCCCGTATTATCTCAAGCCCGTTCGTAAAAGAATGAACCATGCCGAAAATCTTCTCCCTCCACTTGTGCGGAAGGATGCGCGTGCATATGTCCACTATTTTCATGGCCAGATTGTTTTTATACTGCAGCAGGGCCGAAAACAGAAAAATAAACATGCAGAACGACAAAGCCGTAACCCCGAAAATCTTGACCTTGTCCAGCAGGTCGGCTGTCCCTTCGGCGCTGCCCGAGGAAAATATCCCGGGCATGAAAAACAGCACCCATACGAGCAAAAGCAATACCAGAACCAGGTCGAACAGTCTCTCTATGAAAATGGTGGCAAACGAGGCGCTGAAGCTTATGCGTTCCTTTTTGCTGAGAAGGTATGCCCTTATGAACTCGCCCGCTCTTGCCGGGAGCATATTGGCCGTAAAACCTATCATCAGGGGGGAATAGAGACGCGATGTCCTTACATTCTTTACCGACCGGATCAGATAGCGCCATCTCATTGCCCTCAACACGTAACTGATGACAACTATTACTACTGCAAAAACAAGATAGATGTAATGTGCCGACAAGAGGGCGTTGCCGAGCTGTGCGATATCCACATCCCAGAAGGCATAGACCAGGGATAAGCCCATGACAACAAGGCCGATAAGGAGATGAAGATGTTTTTTTTTCATAAAATCTCCATGAACACATAGTATAACTGTAATTTTATTTAACAATCAAGCAAGGTGGAATTAAAAAATTAAAACGAGTTGCAGGGTGAGTTTATCCGATAATACTGTGACATTGCACATAATTGTGACAGCATATATCTGTGCAAGTCATACATTTTCCCCGCCGCTCAACCGGAATTGAACGCCCCTTTCATGCTAATCCACTGTTTTATAAAGGAAAAAGCGGAAGCCGAACTTTTTTGTGTGTCTGGCACAGCTATTGCACAACAGAAGACGTTATGAAAGCGTCCGGAGAACCGAATACTGAAAAAGGAAATATAAACAAGAGGTTCTGCCCTCTCCTCTCGAAACCTTCAGATGATTGCTACTGTGTGAAGCTGAGCAGTCAGGACATAGAAAGGGCCGTACATTTCTGCACGAAATATTTCAAGAGATGCGAAGTATATAAGAACATCAATTGTGAAGGTCCCGGTGTTGCATATTAATGAAATTTTCGCTCTTGCAGCGTGCCGCCGTGGTCCCGTTACTCACTGAACTTCCCTTTCCCCTGTCTCTCACGTGAGTAAGCGGGGCTTCTATCTAATGGTTATGATTGGTTATGATGGATTACCGGGAGGCAACCGCAGGGATTGACAAAAGCCGTCATAATATGTAGTCTTAAAATATAATACTCTCCGTCTACTTGTATTAAACACTTTAAGCCGTATTAAGTACGGACGGTACTCTTTAAATAACGTGTCGGCTAAACCGGGGAGAGAGAGGAGTCTCTCCCGAGGTCTGAAATGAGAGAGAAAAAATACATAATTACGGACACAAAAAGTGAAAAGGCCTTTCATTTTATCCGGGACAGGAAACCCGTCCCGGTGGAGGAGCCGGCGGATCAGTCGATCAGGCTTGGAGAAGTGACTGCGCAGGACAAGCTCATTCTTGAAGGTCGTCCACCGGAATCCATACTGAAAGAGATAGGTTCCGCCATGTTGCGGGAAGGGAACCCTTCACGCAGGCAGCAGTCCGGCAGCCACAGCCTGTCCGCGTTGTGTCATTTCAAAAGCCAGCAGAAATAACCGCCCTGCTCTTTTTTCCGTTATCTGTTTGATCATGTAAGGCCGGAATCCGTTATCTCCGTGTGAGCATGAAAGGCGTGTTTCCGCGCAGACTTTTCCGCCCCGTGTATGCCGCCCACGGCTCTTTACAGCGCCTCTTGCCCCTTTTCTCCTGTCCTGATGCGGATCGCCTCCTGCAGGTTGTAGATAAATATCTTGCCGTCGCCGATCTCGCCCGTCTTGGCGTTTTCCTGAATTGTATCCACCACCTCGTCAAGCTTTTCCTCGGACACGGCCACTTCAATCTTGACCTTCGGGAGAAACTTCACCTCGTACTCCACGCCCCTGTATACCTCCATGTGTCCCTTCTGTCTTCCGAAACCCTTGACTTCCGTGACCGTCATGCCCTGTATGCCAATCTTGTTCAGGGCGTCTCTGACCTCGTCGAGTTTGAAATGTTTGATGATGGCTTCTATCTTTTTCATTCGTTCCTCCTGTACAACAGATTGGATTTATCGTTCACCGGCATAAAAACACCGCCCGGGGGCAGGGGGGGAGCCGGAGGTTTTACGCCGGACTCCCCCTGCCGGCTTATGCAACATCAAGGTTTAGCTTTCAGAAGTTTTAAAATGTCTCCTGACCATATATGCAGCACCCCTTACTGTCTCTTGAGTGCGGCTGACGGATGCAACTGAAAATCAGGATACGCCTCATTGCCGTGCTCGCCGATGTCGAGCCCCTCCATCTCCTCTTTTTCTGAAGCCCTCAGACCTATGGCGGCATTGACGAACTTGAAAATCACAAACGACGCTCCGAATGCCCAGACAAACGCGGCTGCGATTCCGAGCAACTGTACCCCTATGATCTTCAGGTTTGTCCCGCCCGTATTGAACAGCCCTGCCGCCAGCGTGCCCCAGGCGCCGCAGACACCATGCACGGAAATAGCGCCCACGGGGTCGTCGACCTTGAGAATCTTGTCAATAAACACCACCGACAGGACAACAAGGGGACCGGCGATCAGTCCGATGATAACCGAGCTTGCAGGGCTGACATTGGCGCAGCCCGCTGTAATGCCGACCAGCCCTGCCAGGGCGCCGTTCAAGGTCATCGAGGCCTCCGGCTTCCTGAACATCACCCAGGAAGTTATAAGGGCGCCCACTGTGCCGGCCGCCGCAGAAAGCGTGGTGTTCACGGCAATTCCGGCAATGTCGCTTATCGCCGCGGTCGTGCTGCCGGGGTTAAAGCCGTACCAGCCGAACCACAGGATAAAGACACCGAGTGCGGCCAGCGGGATGTTGTGGCCCGGGATAGCGTTGACCCTGCCGTCGGGGCCGTACTTTCCGATCCTCGGCCCCAGCACGATAGCGCCTGCGAGGGCGGCCCAGCCGCCGATTGAATGCACGACGGTGGAGCCGGCGAAATCGATAAATCCGAGGTTCTCCAGCCAGCCCGCGCCCTTGTACAGGCCGCCCCATGCCCATGAGCCGTAGACCGGGTATATTAAAGCGCTTATTATCACGCTGTAGGCAAGATAGCCGGAAAATTTCGTGCGTTCAGCCATGGCCCCCGACACAATGGTTACGGCAGTGGCTGCAAACACTACCTGGAACATCCAGAACGCCAGCGTCCAGGGGTCTCCGTCCCTCGTGAAGTCGCTAAGAAAGAAACCGCTCGTGCCGAACCACCCTGTCTTTGAGATTCCGAACATCAACCCGAATCCGATTGCCCAGTAGGCGAGCGAGCCGATGGAGAAGTCCATGAGATTTTTCATTATAATGTTGACGGCGTTTTTCGCCCTGGTAAAGCCGGCTTCCACCATGGCAAAGCCCGCCTGCATGAAGAAGACCATGAAGGCCGCAACGAGTGTCCAGACAAAGTCTGCGTTTTTCTGCACAGCCGCGATCCCCTCAGCGTTGCCGGCAACCGTGGGGGCGGCCTCGCCGGCGAAAGACGTGGCCGCACCTATCAGGGCCGTAACCAATACCGTTAAAATCATCCGTCTTTTCATCTGATATTCCTCCTTTAAGAAACTATTCAACCCGGCGACAAACAAGCTAAATCCATGCCAGCCCGCAACCTCTTGATATTAAAAGGAATCATAATCGTTCATGTTACCTTAATGTAGCATGAACGACAATATTGTAGGACAATTTTGTCAGCCGGCGTATGGCTTCACGCAACGCGCCGGCTGAAGGGCAGGGCGCCTTTTTGATTTTTCATCCGGGAATTTACTATTATATGAACCGGCTTGCTTTGCAGTGCTGCATAAAAGGGCAGGAGAGACAGCGCTCCCCGCGGTCTTTCAATGCAAGCGCAGGAATTGAAGTTGCCGGACGGATCCGGGCAGCATAATCACTTTTCAGGAAAGAGGGCAATCTGATGGTAAAGGTCGGAATAATCGGAGGGTCGGGTCTTGACGACCCGGATATTTTGAAGGATGCAAGAGAGATTACGGCTGAAACGCCCTACGGAGCACCGTCGTCCGTTCTTACATGCGGTGTGATCGAAGGCGTTGATGTGGCTATCCTGGCAAGACATGGAAAAGACCATTCCATATACCCCACAAAGGTGAATTTCCGGGCCAACATATGGGCGCTTAAGGAACAGGGATGCACGCATATCCTCGCATCCACCGCCGTAGGCTCCCTGCGTGAGGATATAGCGCCGGGGCATCTCGTGTTTCCCAGCCAGTTTATAGACCACACAAGAAAGAGAGAGGTCACCTTTTTTGATGAAGATGTGGTGGTGCATACGCCCATGGCTGAACCGTTCTGCCCAAACCTCATTGACCTGCTTTCTTCATCCGCCGGAACACTGAAGATACCCTTCCATAAGAACAAAACAGTGATCACCATCGAGGGGCCGCGATTCTCCACAAAGGCGGAAAGCCATATGTTCAGAAGCTGGAACGCTGATGTTATCAATATGAGCACAGTTCCGGAGGTTGTGCTTGCGAGGGAAAAACAGATGCACTATGCGGCAATCGCGATGTCGACGGATTATGACTGCTGGCGCGAAGAAGAGGAGTCCGTAACATGGGAAATGATCATGGAGACCATGAAGAAAAACGCGGATCAGGTGATCAAACTTTTCATGCACGTCATTCCAAAGATAAAGGGGTATGATGATATATGTGTCAAGTAAGCCTTAGTGTTGCATAAGCCGGCAGGAGAGTCAGCCGTAACACCCGCCGCGGACTCCCCTGCACGCGGGCGGTGTTTTTATGCCGCTGTAAGGTTAATACACCGGTCGCGCGGCACAAACCTGTAACTTATTTCAAAGGAGGTTGCATCAATGCCTATTAAATCGAGAATCCGTACTATTCCCGACCATCCCAAAAAGGGAATCATGTTCAGGGACATAACAACCCTTATCAAGGACCCGGTGGGCTTCAGGCTGGTGATAGACAACTTCACCCAGAGATATATAACCGACAATGTTGATTTTGACATTATCGCCGGTATAGAGGCGCGGGGATTTATTATAGGAGGAGCCCTGTCGTACACATTAGGAAAAGGGTTTGTGCCTATCAGAAAGCTCGGCAAACTCCCTGCAGAGGTCGAAAGGCATGAATACCGGCTCGAATACGGAACGGACACGGTCGAGATACACAGGGATGCCGTGGACAAAGGGACAAAGGTGCTCCTGATTGACGACCTCCTTGCAACGGGCGGCACAGCGCTCGCCGCCGCGACGCTTATCGAGAAGCTCGGGGGGGTTGTCTCTGAGATGGCGTTTATAGTCAACCTTCCGGATGTGGGCGGATACAGGAAACTGAAGGATAAGAATTATAATGTATTTTACCTGACGGAATTTGAAGGCGATTAGCCCCCAGGCCGCAGTTGTCAGGGTGCAAAATGAAACAGGTCCCCCCTCCCCCGGCTGGAGGGGGGCAGGTGGCATTTCAATACACTAACACTCCATGCCCGTTTTCTGGGCCTGCATATAATTCAATATTCCTTCGGGATCACATTCTATGCACATATCTATCCCCTGGATGATCTGCATATCCTGGCAAAGCATGTATGCCCTCTTAAGTTCGAAATTATTAGTCCTTTCTATTACCGACTTCTTGGACCGTACATGCACCTTTCCGCAGTTCATGCATATCCATATGAAATTGTGTTTTGCCGACTCAAGGCACGTCTTGCATACATGGATTTTCACGCCCGGTGTGACCTCAGTGTTAATCGAGGTATACTCCTGCCTGCACAAGCTGCACTTTTCCTGCTTATTGTTGATCTCTACCATTTTTCTTCCCCTTCCTTTGCATTTGTTCCTGTCAAAAGACTTCCCCTCCTTTCTTCACAATGAGAAAGATGAAAGCAATTTGCATGCCTGCTGGTGTTAAAATAATGCCGGACACGGTTTCCCCCAGCACGGTCAAACCTAACTGCCCGGAATAAAGATGAATTTTCATTATACATCCCGTGCCGGGTTTTTATGGAGCAGATGAGGAGGCTTTAATAACTGAACTATAAAAGATGAGCAGGAATGCCCTTGGGTCAATTAATTGGCGGCGTGTGATAAAAGATTCTGCGGCAGGTTTGTCCTCCCTGTTTACCTTAATGTTGCATAAGCCGGCAGGGGAATCCGCCGTAAGACCTCCGGACGCCCCTGCCGGCATGCGATGTTTTTATGCCGTTGTAAGGTTTATGCGGTATCAGAGTCTGACGATAATCTGTACATGTGTAACGCCCTGCTCCCTGTCCGAAACCTGCAATATAAGCTCTTCCCCGCCCTTTTTGGCGGTGGCCACGTACATGCCGGTCAGTTTCATGGTGGTTTGAACATCCCAGCCCGCTGAATCCAGTCTATCCATGTAAAAGTCAAATGTCTCGACGCGGGGTTTTTTCACCTCGATGTTGATCTGCCTGATATTTTTCTTCGACCCCGCCTGTGCAAAAACCAGCTTTCCGCCGGGCAGCACCGGTATCTCCGGAGGCCAGCCTTCCGGTAACTCCCCGCTGTTCATACTGACGGTAACAGATTCCCCTTCCCCTGTCCGGAGAACAATCCTGTTTTCTTCCTTTTCCACCACGCGGGTATCCTTTGCCGGCCTGCAGCCCGCGATCATGAGAATGCCGAAAGTAAAAACCAGTACAAGTGACAGCTCAGTTAGTCTTTTCATTGTACTTCAATCCGTAAAAAACCCTGTTATTATAGTGTTGCATATGTCACGAAATGAATTCAAGCTGCATGTCTTTTCAAATCCGGTAAGGGCACAGCGCCCGCTGTAATCCTTTTGATGTTTCCTGTGTGGAAAATACCGCCGTCAACCGTAACTTTAACGTTGCATAAGCCGGCAGGAGAGTCCGGCGTAAAACCTCCGGCTCCCCCTGCCCGCGGGCGGTGGTTTTATGCCGCTGCAAGGCAAGGTGATACGGATTTCTTTATTTTTATTTCAGGCCGTCTTATAATGTTGGTGCATGATGCCGGGCAGGGAATGGGAAAGCCTGATGGTCTCCCGGTGACACCTTATGATGCAGAAGAAAATCCGTCTTGACAGATTACTGGTTGAAAAGGGGCTTGCCGAAAGCAGGGAAAAGGCAAGGGCGCTGATCCTCGGGGGCAGCGTGCTTGTCAACGGTGTGGTCGCAGACAAGGCAGGCGCGCAGGTAAGGCCGGACGATGTGCCGGAACTGAAGAACAAAATGCCCTACGTCAGCCGGGGAGGCCTGAAGCTTGAGCACGCAATAGAGGAATTCGGGATCAGTGTAAAGGACAAGACGGCCGTGGATATCGGCGCATCAACAGGGGGCTTTACCGACTGTCTCTTGCAGTACGGCGCAAAAAAGGTTTACGCGGTCGATGTGGGCTACGGCCAGTTCCACTGGAGACTGAGAAACGACAGGAGGGTCGTCCTGCTTGAGAAGACCAACATAAGGTATCTGGATACGGATTCAATACCGGAAAGAGCGGACATCGTTGTGATCGATGTATCTTTCATATCTCTCCTCAAGGTCATGCCGAAGGCCCTTGAGCTTCTGAGGCCCGGCGGGGAGATAATAGCCCTTATCAAGCCCCAGTTCGAGGCCGGCAAAGGTGAGGTCGGCAAAGGCGGGGTGGTCAGGGATGAAGCCAAACGCCTTGAGATTGTTGAAATGATAAAACGCGAATCGGAGGATGCGGGGCTTGATGTCCGGGGGACGACGGCATCCCCGGTCAGGGTGCCGAAAGGCAATGTGGAGTTCCTGATATATCTGGTGAAAAAGACGCGGCCGCAGCCATAATGCCACGTGTATGGTATAATTCCCCGTAATCCACAGGGCGGAATATCCCTTGATGTTGCATAAACGTGCAGGGGAGTCTGCCGGGAAACCTTTATAAAGCGATGGGATATCGGAAATATGTCCCTGTTGCAGGAAATAACGAAGGGTGAAGTCCAAAAAGACGTCGATATGCCGTGCGGAATATTACCTGAAGGTATCGCAGATAAAGCTTTCCCGGCAGACTCCCCTGCTCCGCCGCCGGTGTTTATGCAGATGTAAGACAATGTGATGAAACCGCATGCAAGTATCATAGAAACCATCGGAAGGACCCCGCTTGTCAGGCTCAATAAAATACCGGGGCCTGACGATGCGGAGATCTGGGCCAAGCTGGAAGGCTTCAATCCCGGAGGGTCCGTAAAGGACAGGATCGCCCTTTCCATGATAGAGGCCGCTGAAAGGGAGGGAAAGCTCAAACCCGGGGGCACGATTATAGAGCCCACAAGCGGCAACACCGGGATCGGCCTCGCACTGGTCGCTGCCGTCAAAGGGTACAGGCTGATCCTCACCATGCCCGAGACGATGTCCCTGGAGAGAAGGCAGATATTTCAGGCCTTCGGCGCGGAACAGGTGCTGACATCAGGAGACAGGGACATGATGGGGGCGGTGGAAGAGGCGGAACTGCTGCTGAAGAAAAACCCCGGATATTTCATGCCCATGCAGTTTGAAAACCAGGCCAATCCGGAAATACACAGGAGGACGACCGCTGTCGAGATCCTGGAGGCCATGGGCCCGGATATTGACGCCCTTGTCGCCGGAGTGGGCACCGGGGGGACCATCACGGGCACCGGCGAGGCATTGAGGGCCGTGAAGCCGGATATCCTGATAACCGCGGTCGAGCCTGCGGCCTCACCGGTTCTGTCGGGAGGCGAGCCCGGCGTGCACAGGATAGCGGGCCTTGGCGCCGGTTTTTATCCCGGGGTGCTCAACACCCGGATATATGACGAGGTTATTGCGGTAACCGATGAAGATGCAATGTCCATGAGCCGGCGCTTGGCCAGAGATGAGGGGATACTTGCCGGTATTTCATCAGGCGCTGCGGCGCGGGCCGCGCTCAAGGTGGCCGCCGGACTGGGAAAAGGCCGGAGGGTTGTTGTGATTTTCCCGGACAGGGGAGAGAGATATTTCAGCACAGGGCTTTTCGCTTCCCCGGAAAACGGGGAATGATGGATGGCGGGATGGACGGGACTTGAACCCGCGACCTCCGGCTTGACAGGCCGGCGTTCTAACCAACTGAACTACCACCCCATATAAGAGAATCAGTGCATCTGAGAGGGTGAGAAATTTGCCTCAATCATTTTAGCAGATAGCATACATAAATGCAAAGCCGTTGCCAGACTCACCGTGTTTTCAGTGCATATCTTTCAAACAGTTGCAGTCCCTCGAGGTGTTTCCCGGTGAAGTCATAGGATATGATCTTCCAGTACTCGACCAGCTCTTTCCCGCTGATCCATTCCCTCTGCGGGGCCTCTGCGGCTATCGAGGGAAAGCTCCTGGCCGCATATTTCTTTGCATTGATCAAGTCGTGCGACAGCCTCCTGACGAGCCCGCCCTTTTGCGAAAAGGATTTCTTTCTGACCACCCAGAGGGCATATACAAACGGCAATCCCGTGAATTTATACCATAATTCGCCAAGGTCGTAAATAAAAAGCGATGAATCCCGGCTCCTGCCCCCCGGGCCGGGAACCTTCCCTGTGGAGGTCTTCCTGGCCTCTATCATCGCCGTATCCCCTATCAGGAGGACCGCGGGCGATGAAGTGAGAATGCTCCTGACACTGCGCCGGTTCGTCTGCCTGAACCGCGGCTTCACGGACAGGAAGTCCCGGAGGATGACCCTCAACAGGGCGGTCGAGGTCTCGGACTCCGAGGATACTTCTATCGTCTTGCCCCCCAGTTCATTCAGGGGAACTTTTGAAAACAGCAGTATGCTCTTTACAGGACCGGAGGAGCTTATGGAAAACCACGGCAGTATGAGATAATGCCTGCGGTTCCTGAGATACTCTATGGATGATGAAGGTGTGATATCGATCTCACCGCTGCGGAGCATTCTGTTGAGTCTGGACGGTACGCCCCTGATGAACCTGTATGCCGAGTTGTCACATTTCCTGTCAAGGTAATAAAACATGGGGAAGAGGTTGGCATACGGAATCCTGCCTATTATGAGTTTCTCACTTTTCAACGGTTATCCCTTTATCACCCCGAGCGGTCTCAGCCTGGCGACCTTCCCCGACAGACCTGCATTATGGACGACCTCCACGACATCCGAGACGTCTTTGTATGCCTCCGGCATCTCCTCTGCAAGCGTGCCCCTGCCCGTGGCCCTTACGATTATGCCCTTGTCTTCCATTTCCCTCCATATGGCGCGGCCCCTGGCTTTTTTTATCGCCTGGTGTCTTGACAGCAGCCTGCCCGCGCCGTGGCACGTGGAGCCGAATGCCTCCTGCATTCCCCTTTCAGTGCCGATCAGGACAAATGAGGCCCTTCCCATGTCACCGGGGATTATCACAGGCTGTCCCGTCTGCCTGTAGGCGCGGGGGAGTTCGGGATGTCCCGGCGGAAAGGCCCTTGTTGCGCCCTTGCGGTGGACGACCAGGTTTCTTTTCCTGCCGTCAACCACGTGTTCCTCGACCTTGGCGATATTATGGGCGACATCGTATACAAGGCTCATCCCTGCGGCATCCGGGCCTGCATCAAATATGCGCATGAAGGTCTCCCTCACCCAGTGCGATATACACTGCCTGTTCGCCCACGCGTAATTCGCGGCGGCCTTCATAGCGGCGAAATAGTCCCTTGCCTCGGGGCTGTCAAACGGCGCGCAGGCAAGCTCCCTGTCAGGCAGTTCTATGTTATATTTCCTTACAGCCTTCTGCATTATCTCGATGAAATCCGTGCACACCTGGTGCCCGAATCCCCGGGAGCCCGTATGAATCATGACCGTGACGCCGTCTTTGAATAACCCGAGGCTGTTTGCGACATTTTCATCGTAAATCTCATCCACGTACTGGATCTCGGCAAAATGATTTCCGGACCCCAGGGTGCCCTGCTGCACCCTTCCGCGCTCATATGCCCTGCTGCTTATCAGGTCAGGGTCCGCGCCTTCAATACATCCGCCTGATTCGGTATGCTCAAGGTCTTCCCTGTCGCCGAAGCCGTGTTCAACCGCCCACCCGGCCCCTTTGACAAGAACCGATCTCTCGTCTTTCGAGTCAAGGCGGAGCCTGCCCCTGGAGCCCACGCCCGTGGGAATATTCCTGTAGAGGCTGTCAACGAGGTCCCTGATCCTGGGGAGTATGTCCTCTTTCCCGAAATTGCTCCTCAGAAGCCTGACGCCGCAGTTTATATCATATCCCACGCCGCCCGGGGAGATAATGCCTTCTTTCAGGTCAAACGCCGCCACTCCCCCTATTGTGAAGCCGTAGCCCGTGTGGATATCGGGCATTGCAAGTGAAGACCCCGCTATGCCCGGCAGGGTCGCAACATTTGCAACCTGCTCGATCGATTTCGCTTCAAGCTCTTTTTCCAGAGTTTCATCAACATATATGATTCCGTTTGTACGCATCCCCGGCTTGTAGTCCCGGGGGATTTCAAGCCTTGTGCCGTCAATCCTGTGAAGTCTCTCGATAGTCATGCTATCCTCCATCCCCCTCCGGCCGGTGGAGGGGAGACTCTATAGAGTGTTCTCCCCCGACAGGGACATATCCCTTGTTTCAATACAGGGGTGTATATTATATATCAAACACCACCACCGCTTCCCAGCCGGAATCCACCCGCCTGAACGACAGGCCGTGATACGTTGCCGCCTTGACAAGAAGCCTGCTCTCGTTGACACCGGGACTGAAACAGCCGCCGGAAACCCTTGCCGCTAACCTGACCTTGCCGCGCTTTCCGCTTACAGGAGTTGAATCATCCCGTGCATGTCCAAGAGCGATATCGAACCGTTTCCCTATGAATCCGTATGTATCAAACAGGAATACAAGCTCGTTCAGCCACCGCACGAGGAGGTCTTCCATGCTTTCCCCTCCGAGGACCACCTCCCTTTCTTCAGTCTCTTCCATCCCCGCAGTGTCTGTAATGAGTTCCGACAGCCCTTCGGCCGCATTCCGGAAAAGCTCCTCGAGGGTCCGGCCCCGCACCCTGAGGGCCACGTCCCCGGAGATGTCGATCTGTTCGTACTTTTTCATGATTACGGAATGTTGCAATGCAATAAAAGCAGCCTTGCAGGCTCCCCTGCCCGGTTATTCAGGATTAAAATTCGAGCCTCCTGCAAAAGTATGAAAATGGCTGTATATGTCATTTCGACCAAATGGAGAAATCTTTTGGTATCGATGAGTTATAAGACATCTCTCTCCGTTCGATGTGACGCACGGAGAACTTTTGCAAGAGCCCCATTTAATGTAAAGAGATTCCGGATGCATGGTCTTTTACCCGGTTCATTCAGCGGTGAAAAGGCTCTTTTTATTATTGTAGCAAAAATCAGGCGGAATTTATGTATAATTTAACAGCGGCCCCGGTTTATTACGGAAACGCTCGACATGCACTAAAGTTATCCCGTATAGTGTCGTATCAGAATATAAACAGTCATTGACAGCCGGCAGAACTTTTTCTGCATGGGGGACAACATGGTTACAGGTCGATCAACGGGTGACGGCAGGCTGAAAAAGGCCGGCGCCCGCCTGTCAGCGGGATGTCTGGTGCCGGGCCTTTTTTTGGTTTTAGCTCTGCTGTCTTACGCGCATGCCGCCTCAGAGACAATCTTCACCATCCAGGCCGGAAGCTTCAGGGGCAGGCCGGATGCCTTCAGGCAGTTTGATTTCCTGCAGCGTAAACTGAGTGAACAGGGACGTGAATATCTGAGGGTCGAAAAGATCGGGAAATTCCATGCGGTGCGGCTCGGGAAGTTCGATGACCGTCTCAAGGCGGAAGAGTTTCTCGATGCCAATAAATCCCTGCTGCGCGGCGCCATTGTCATGGACGCCTATTTTATTCCCGCACGGATTGAAAAATTATACAAAAACCCTTCACCGGCCGCTGAAGCGGCCGATGAACGGGATACCCCGCCTGCTGCGGACACGGCAACAGAGGTGATGATACCGGAAACGGTGGAGGAGCAGGCCGGGATGATATCGGATATGCTGGACAAACATGACTATGAAAACGCCCTGAAACTGGCAAAGGCCGCTGTGGCAAGGCGGCCCGATGATCCCGGGCTCAACGCCTGGTACGGCACCGTCCTGCTGAAGATGGACCGCCCTGAAGAGGCGTTGAAGTACTTCAGGAAGGCATCGGAGTCCCGGCCTGATGTCTCCGGCTATTACAGCGGCGCAGGGTACTGCCTGTCTTTTTCAGGCCGGTTTGAGGAGGCCGTTGATGAATTCAGCAGGGCACTGGCGCTTGACCCGGACAATATCGACGCGCTTACGGGACTGGGGGTGGCCTATGCGAAGACCGGAAGGAAAGACCGTGCCATGGATATTTATATCAGGCTCAAGGATCTCGAAAGCGATACCGCGGGGAAACTCCTGAAGATAATCGAGGGACAGCCTTAACCTTAATGTTGCATAAGCAGGCGGGAGAGTCCGCAGGCGGTGTTTTTATGCAACTGTAAGGTTAATAATCCGCACCAGCGCAGCAGGGGCAGGTGATGCATGGATTATTCCCCGTGCGCCCCTTCCAGCCTGTCGAAAAGGTCATTGCGGAAGGCCGGCAGGCGCGAATGAGGTTTCACTTCTTCAACCGGCTGCCTGACAACAGGCGGCCTCACGGTTTGAGGCGCATTCCGGTCACTGTCAAGCATCCTTAATGCGCCTGTTGTCAATACTGCCGCCGTGATTACGGCTGCCGTGATGTACAACCACAGTCTCCTGCCCCTGTGCTTTCCAGCGGCCGGCCTTTCGGCGTGTTCCCGCCCTGCGGGCATTATCTCCCCGGCGGCGGAGCCCGGTACATCCTCTGCCCGGACGGGGTCCTTGAGCAAAGGAGTTCCGTTATACTCTTTCCTTTTCACAGGGTCTGACAGGAGGTCATAGGCGCAGGTGATACAGGAAAGTATAACGGTTAACTTCTTTTTAATATCCCCGTCACGGCCCGGCAGGGAAAAATGCCTGTCCGGATGAAACCGCCTTGACAACTCGTAGTACGCTCTCTTGATTTCTTCCGCCGAGGCATTCTTTTCAACGCCGAGCATCTCGTAGTATCCGAGACTCCTGCAGCCCCTGTACATATCTTCAATCCGTTGCAGGAACTCATCTGCCGGCGCCGCCGAAGGCGCGCCGAAGGCGTCCCCGTGCAGCTCAAAAGGCGGTTCATCCTCACCCCTCACCTTAATGAGCCTTATGCTCAGGAGGGCGCAGATGGCGCGGAGCGTCTCGAAATCATTGGCGGAAGAAAAAAACATTATCATCTTTATGGGATACAGGCCGTTCACGTAGGAAAGAAGCCTCTTGTCGGCGTCTTCAAGTGTGAACTCCTGAAAGATATCCAGGGGGTCCCGTGAAAAGTTCAGCACCGAATCCATCGGCGGGCACAATTCTCTCAGGCAGGTGAAATTATTGATTCTCCGGATGCCCCTGTAGATCAGGTCCGCCGCGCTGAAGCACAGTTTTATCCCCGTGTCCTCGGGCAGGATACCCTCGTGGAATTCAAATTCGGCATCTTCAACGGCAAACAGGTTGAGAATGATCTCCTCCACCTGGTGTCTCACGGCCCCCGCAAGTTCATCGGGTGTCAGGTAGCCGAGCTTTACCAGGACCTTTTCCATGCACTGGCCTGTCCTCAGGGATAAATCCGACGACTGGTAATATTCTTCAAGGGTGATCCTTCCCTCCTTCAGGAGGAGCTCGCCCAGTTGCTCATCGCTGTCACCGGAAGAGGCGAACACTATGTCCCCGTTTTCAATAAATATCTTTTTTACGCCGGCCCGGCTTTCTATGAGGAGGATTCCCGTGCTCGTCCCCCTCTGAAGATAGATGAGCAGGTCGGCAAGCCTGAAGTCCCTCAGATTGCCCTTATAGACTTCGGCGCCTGCCGCTTCATGCGGAGAGGCGTTGCGACGCTCCACCGAATCTGTTTTCCCCTGTTTATTCATTGTTTCCTGTTTTGAATCCGCCCTGATTTCAAACGCCCCGCAGTTACACCTGCTGCTTCCCCGTTCTTAGCAGTTATTTCGGCATATGTGCCGGAAAACATAAATGCGCCTGTATTGTTTTTCGATACCGCGGCATCCACCCCTCCCCCGCGGACTCCCCTGCCCGTTTATGCAATATTCAGCGGTCATGCCGCCTCTAAAGCCCGCCGCTGAACGTACCGATAAATAAATCAGGAGCAGCGGAAAAGGGAAGAAGAGGTTGAATATGTATAACTACATGGTCTTCAATGTATCTCAGAGAAAGTTCTACAGGGACTTCATGTCATATTACAAGCGCAATCCCGGCGACGATATCTACTTTGTTTCCATAAATCATCCGGATTTCTTCAAGTACCTCGAGGAGTTTATAGAGAGAAGAATGAACTGATCAACTGCAGAAGACCCCCTCATCCGGTCACTTCCCTCACAGCCTCGGCGGTTATGCCGCTGAGGATTTTCAATTCCCTGCGCGATATGCCCAGAGGCGGCATGAGGACGACAACATTGCCGAGAGGCCTTATCAGAAGCCCTTTTTCCCTTGCCCTGCCGCATATCCTCCATGCCGTCTTTTCTTTCAGGGGATAAGGTTCGCGGGTCTCCCTGTTTTTTACAATCTCGATCCCGACCATGAACCCCGCCTGCCTTACATCACCCACGTGCGGCAGCTCTGATATCCTCTCCAGCTCTTTTTTCAACAGAGCGATCTTCCCCTGCATCTTCTGCAGAGTCCTTTCTTTTCTGAACAACCTGAGATTTGCGATCGCGGATGCGCACGCCAACTGGTTCCCGGTGTAAGTGTGCCCGTGGAAGAATGTCTTCAGGTCTTCATACCTGCCGAGGAATGCCCTGTATATCTTCTCCGTGGTCAGGGTCGCGGCAAGCGGCAGGTAGCCGCCCGTTATTCCCTTTGCAAGGCAGAGGATGTCGGGGCTTACGCCTTCATGCTCGCATGCGAACATCCTTCCCGTCCTCCCGAAGCCTGTGGCGACCTCATCCGCTATCATGAGGACTTTGTATTTACTGCACAGTCTCCTGACCCCCTTCAAGTATCCCGGTGGTGAGGTGATCATGCCCGCCGCGCCCTGGACAACGGGCTCGATGATCAGCGCCGCTATCTCCTCGTGGTGCCGCTTCAGTATTTCTTCCGTTTTCTCAAGACAGAGGAGCCTGCATGACGGGTACCTGCCGCCGAGTTCACAGCGGTAACAGTAAGGGGACGGGGCCCTGTACGTCCTGAAAAGCAGGGGTGAGAATATTTCGTGGAAGAGGGCGATTCCGCCGACGCTGACAGCGCCTATCGTATCGCCGTGGTATGCATTGGAGAGGGAGAGGAATTTCGTCCTGCGCCTGTCTCCCCTGAGTTGCCAGTACTGAAACGCCATCTTAAGCCCTATCTCAACGGCGGTCGAGCCGTTGTCGGAAAAGAAGACCCTGCAGAGCCCCTCCGGTGTTATCTTTACAAGCATCCCGGCCAGCAGCGCGGCCGGTGGATGGGTGAGGCCGAGGAGCGTTGAATGGCTGATCCTGTCGATCTGCTCCTTTATTGCCGCATCTATCTCCTTTTTCCTGTGTCCGTGCACCGTCACCCAGATGGATGATACGCCGTCGATATACCATCTGCCGGAAATATCCCTGACAAAAGAGCCCCGCCCTTCCGTGATTATCACGGGTTCCTCACCGGCCCATTCCTTCATCTGCGTAAACGGATGCCACAGATACTCCTTGTCAAGCCGCTCGATGTGTTTTTTAACCGACCGGATATTCATGCAACTTTCACTCTCCGTTATTCCATTTAATAAACCTTGCAGTTGCATAAAACACCGGTGGACTCTCCCGTCGGCTTATGCAACTGTAAGGCCTATTATAACCCAACCGGGGGGATTCCATTGCAACATTAAGGTGCAGTCCTTGAAAAAGTCTTAAAATTTGTCCGGAGATACTGCTATACTTATTCATGAGTATGCATCCTTTCAGATTTTTGTTTTTAACAACTAACTGTTTTCCCCTGTCCGGCGCATCCTCTGAAATCCATTCCGGACAGACGTGATGTCACTGTTAACCTTAATGTTGCATAAACGGGCGGGAGAGGCTGCCGTAAAACCTTTATAAAGCGATGGGATTTTGTAAATATGTCTATGTTGCAGGAAATAACGGAGAGTGAAGTTCCAAAAGACGTTGATATGCCGT